>Ga0172371_10007094_pt1 | contig 16070 bp, 9 predicted proteins | sample Lak12m_FD_114543 | JGI IMG/M metagenome (GOLD analysis project Ga0172371, IMG submission 114543) | Freshwater microbial communities from Kabuno Bay, South-Kivu, Congo - kab_022012_12m | ecosystem: Environmental > Aquatic > Freshwater > Lake | place: Democratic Republic of the Congo: South-Kivu...
ACACACGCGCAGAGGTCCTTCGCCCCGCCCGTGGCGGGGCTCAGGATGACGTTGCCGAGCAAGGCAGCCGTTCTTGCCGAGCATCGAACCTGAACCTGCCGATCAAGGAGGCCGATCACGGGAAGGACGTGCTGCGCTTGATCCCCCCTCTCGTCTCCCCCCTTTGGGGGAGTCCCCCGAGCCTGTCGAGGGGGGAGGAGGGAGTAGTTGGATTGGCCCCTCTCCCCCCGACCCTGCTGGCCCTGTGGGGCCTATCCATAGACCTTGCAAGGTCCCCAAGAAAGGCCCTCCAAGGTCAATTGTGCAGCGACCCGGGATGCGACATACATTGACCCATGAGGTGGCAGGAACCCTACTCGGCAGCAGGACAACAACAAGCGGCGGATCCGATGTCCCCTGAGGGGCGGGCGATAGCGCTGTCGGAGACCGGAGACGGAGAATTGATCAATGCCCACTATGATCCAGAACGGACTTGTTGCGCGAGCCCGGGAACTTGACGGGTTGCTCTCAGCCCGCCGGTTCTCGCAGATGCGGGCGCTTGTGCGAGCAATCTTGGGCGATGAAGCATTGGCGAGAGCGGCGGCAGCCTCCGGGGACTATCTGAATGTGGCTAGGTTGTTGCGGACGCTGCAGGACTGCGGAGCCTCTGCTGTAGACCTTGCTGATTTCGCCAGGAAGGTCGACGGTGCCGCCAGCCATCAGACTGTGAGTCGGTTCGTGGCCCAAGGCCTTGTCGAAGCGGGCCATTTCGCCGACGCGATAATGCTTCTGAGGGAGGCGGAGAAGGCACAGGCTGCCTTGCGGATTCCACATCGGAACGACGAGGAAGAATCGCCTGCTCTGCGATCGGCGGAGACTAGGTTCCTCCTCGCGCGTGCATATCACGGGTTATATTTGTCGGGGCGGCCGAATAGATCGGTATGGCGCGAAGACGACTTCTCTGAAGCAAGAAGGCAATATCAGAATGCCTTGGCCGGGGCTCCAGAAATCGAGTTTACATGTAAAGTAATCGTATACTCATTGGCTCTGGTTTCACGCCACATGACGGTCTTGAGGGACGCGGTGAATAGCGCCAAGTCAGACGACGGAGGCGCTGCGTACAGCCAGTTGCAAGACTGTGCGAACTACTGTGAAGAGTGCTCAAGCGTTCTCAACGAGCGCTGTGACCTGGCTGCGCCGACGGCACAATTCGGACCTTGGCAGGCCGTCGGCGCGATTGTCGCCGGACTCACTGATCAGAACAAATACAACGTAGCCATCAATGCGGCAGTCGAGTTTCTCTTTGGGGAGGAGGACAGATGCAGGTTCACTCCGGGGATGCTGGCGTGTCTCTGGCAGCTTCTGGCCGGACTCTGGCAACTGGACCCGGACTCTCCTCCTGGGAGCATGGTCTTCCCCCTCATCGATTCACGCATGTGCGAGTGCGGGTTTGTCACGAGTGTGGGCGCGGGCGGTCGTTACCTTGATACTCTCCGGGCCTTCTGTGAGCAGAGGCAGGAGCTTAGTTGGCCGCGCAACCTGCTCATGCTTCACGGACTCTGTGATCACGTGGCGCGCATAGAAGCCAGGGGCATGAAGGGGGTTCTCAGGGGGCTCGGATGTTTGGTCTCCCCAGCAAGTGTCAATCTCATGGTTGCGAGAGGGGCCTCCGTCGTCATAACGCGGGCGCTCACCGTTACGCACGACCCCGACCAGCGGGACGAATGCCGAAGCTGCGGCGTCGAAACGCTGACATTCCCGGAGGCGGAGGTGGTGCTGCGCCGCGGCTTCGCAGGAGCCGAGAGGCGGTCGGGTGTGACAGAAGTCCTTTGGTCTTCTCCCCCGAGGGATCTGGACCTGTCCCTGTTGGAGGGCAACCTCGGAGCGGTTCCGGGCGAGTTGCGACCCGTCATCAGGCAACATCCACAAGTCGGGCAGGTGGTCTTCCAAATAGGATACTCAGATGACATGGACCACCTTCTTGTGCAGAGCAATCAGATCGCGTCAGTTGGGGCACCGCCTTCGAGCTTCACCTATGTCGCCCCAACGTGTTTCAGAAGGGACTTGTGCGGACCGGTGGTCGACGAACAGGGTAACTGGGTCGGGTTCCACCGAGCGAGAGTGGGGACGTTAGAACAGGCGGTGGACTTGAAGGCGGCCGCCAAACGGGTTGAGGATCTGACCGGTAGCGTTGTTTACGACAAGGGAGCAGTTTCGGATCCCGCAGATGCGTTCATCCAAGAAATGCGACTGGACAACGCGGAGAGATTCGTCCACGAATTCGTCGCAAGGATGTGCGAGCGTGTTGAAGATTTTGAGCTTTTCGACTTCGACCCCAGCCTGATTGGTGCGGGCGAGGAGCGGTACTCCCGACTCGTTGGAAGCGTCATGAGCTCCCATGGGCAGGCTGCGGGAGGCTCGACTAGCCGAGTGGACTTCATCGAGACAGCGGACGGACAGAGATACGCCGCGAAACGTCTCAATACCGCGGACAGATACTATGATTTCCAGTCCGTGGAGAATCAACTTGCTTGCCTATGGGCGGAAGGTAGCAAGACCGCTGCCATCCACGGGCCATCCGGTCCTGACTTCTATCGCGGGGTATACTGGGCGACAAGTGGCCCGCGGGGAGAAATCAGGGCCCTCTACGAGATGTCAAGCGGGTTCCAGCCGGGGCGGTTTCCTGTGCTGGTCATGGAGAGACTGCCGGGGAACCAGACACTCAGGGAACTCGCAGTTGCTCGCAGGTGGGATGCCGTCTTCCATCGAGATGAGGACTTGCTCCCACTTTTCGCCAAGGCACTTGATCTTGCAACGAGAGGGAAGAACGTTTCGGCATCGATTCACAGGAGGCTGCAATCACTCGATGCTTGGCAGTTGATGATGGTGTACCGTACGCCTCTCGACTGCCACCAACTCCTGGAGGATAACCCGGAAGCCCGATCGCACGTGTTCGAGTACCTTCGTCGAGCGGATTGGTTCGTTTCCAAGCACAAGACGAAACTCATTCAACTTCCATGGTGCGATTACCACGGCGACGTTAAGCCCGACAGCACCTTTGTCTGTTCCGAGAACGAGATCGCTGCCCCTGATGGCCAGGCCCTCATCATAAGGCAGGGGGCGCTGCGGGTCGGTCTTGGAGAAGAAGGGAGCGTCAAGAATGCTCGGCCAATCGTGGCGCCGTGGCCGTGTTCTCCCAAGGTTTTCCAAGCCGCCTACCTCCTTGCGGAGTTGGAGGTGGTTGGTCGCGGGCATCTTCGCCGAGAACTATGGCGAAGATACAACAACGAACCTCATTCCAGGCACTGGCTTGCGCAGAGGGAATTGCCCTTCGAAGGCCGCCTCTGCCTGATGGCGGAAGCGTACCGATCTGTCGTGTATGTTTTCATCTACAACTGCCGGAGAAGGAACTTCCCAGAAGCCTCCTATCACCAGATCTGCGAAGCAAGAGACTATGAGAAGCAGTTCGCCAAGCGGGCAGCATCTCTTGCCGTCGAAGCCGCTGGTGCCATGCCCAGTGATTGGCAGCTATCTCGTCCGGAAACCATGAAGCCGCCGTCTTGACTTCGCTGGGGGGGGAGAACTTGATGCGCACGAAAGCCAAGCATGGGATGCCGCAAGTATTCATGGCGGACTACTTCAACGAGTGTCCTCATTGCCACAGGGCGACGGCAGCCCAGACGTGGCATTACGTACGTCCCATAGGCGTCGATGCCCAAGGCACTCGAGGGGACGACCCTCGGTTGGCGCAGGGGATCACGCTTTCCCAGTGCAGAGAGAACGATTGCACCAAGTACTCGATTTGGGTGGGTAACAAGATGGTGCACCCGTCGCCGGCGCCGGGACAATGCAGCCGTGGGACGAGGGCACGGCCCACAGGAAGCCCTTCCAGTGAAGTGACGAAGAAGTTGCGCAGAAGAACTGCGCTGAAGAAGCTCTTGCCCGCGGAGAACAGGGAGTCATTTGCTGGGACCATGGAGGAAACATGCCGGTGTTTCGACGCCAAGCTCTATCTGGCAGCTGCAGCCATGATCGGGCGCGCTCTCGAGATCCTCTTCTCCACGGAATTGCAGCACCGCGGGCATCTCGCTGACTCTGACATGGACAAGGGGTTGATGGCACTGGCAAGGAAGCTGAACGACCTTCTCGAAGGCAGAGGCTTCGAGAAGGGTTGGAAGCAACTGTGCTTGGTCGCTCATTTCAGGAACGGGGCTGTCCACAGGCGAGAAGACAACATCAACGAGAACACGGCTGCCGCTCTCCTTCACTTCCTGGTCGAGCAGATCGACCTGTGGGAAAGCAGAATGACAACGAACGGAATCCAATCTGGCCTTGAGGAGATCTGAATGGGCAGGAGACCGAATCATAGCCTGCGCATGACATCGGTGCTGCGGCGAGCGTGTACGGGGATGCGATGGGACTGATCCCGTTCACTATCCCAGCCGAGATTACACAGGTCAATTTCATTTGGGTCGTAGGTTCGCCAGCATCGGGCAAGTCGTCGTTCATTCGAGAACTGCGGACAACTCTCGACCGTAGTGCGATCGTCCTCATCCAAGGTGGAGACTACCAGTGTCTGCAGGCACTGTTTGAACTGGAGTTGCGGGACAGCCCGGATAAGAAGAGGTTCCGGCCCGATCCAGACTGCCAGTTCGAAGTCGTGGATGAGTCGGCGTATGACGACGCGCATCGACCAATGTGCCAGAGGTACCTTCCCGGAGCGGCATCCAAGGATGGGACGGTTGTAGCTCTCGAACTTGCGAGACCGCGATACGAGCACATCTTCCTGTCGTACACGATACAATCTCTGATGCGCTGCTTGGTCGTGCATGTTGTCGCCCCTATTGACTTGTGTATGCGGAGGAACGAGCGTCGCGGGGGCATGCTAGCCGAGAAGCGGCGCCGCATCGAAGGCTCCCCTGGCGGACGGCCCTTGACCGACGTGTACCTATTCGGCGAGGTCGACCTGCATCGAGTTCCAGAATCGGTGATGCGCCGGTTCTACGCCAAGGACGCCGCAGAAGACAGAGACCGGTTTTCAGACCAAGTGAGGGTTCTCTCGTCCCTCCCGTCCAGGAAGTACGTTTGCATGTACAACGACACCGATGGGTACGACCGGTTCGCAGGAAGGTGCCGGGATGTCATTGACGGGGAGGTGATCCCCTTTCTTGTCGCTGGGGAGTCGTACCGTGACTATTTTCGCAGGCGGAGACGGGAACTCCTGACGGTGAGTGACTCCATGGAATCTGACGGAGGGTCGTCATGATGCGGCGTCTGGCGAGGAAGTTGGAGGAGTCGCTCGGCGGTCAGGTCGTGGGGTACGTGGGAACGTACATTGCTTTCGCCCTGTTTCTGGAGTTGAACAGGGCCGTATCTCCCTCATTCAAGTACTCAGGATGGTTGCCTTTCGCATCCATAGGCAATCTTCTCGCGATCGCCTTCTTCCTGCTCGCGTCGTACTGGTGGTGGGACGTTGCAGCGGGGCGGGCATGGCCCAAGCCGAGGTGGTTCACCTCGCTTTCCGGCTCTTGCACTCTGGTGGTCATACTTAGCACTGGGCTGGCCCTCAGTTTCGGGCGCCAAGTTGTTGCGACTCTGATGCTGCGCAGCGGAGCCATCTTGGCGGCAATCTTGGTGGACCTCTGCATGAGGAAGCAAATCGCCGCCCGGGCTTGGGCCGCCGCGGTTCTGAGCATCGCGTCAGTAGCAGTGGCCATCCCTGGAGGTAGTTTCGGCGACTATCGACCTTTCTTGTTCGTGTTGGTCTTGGCCAACGTTGTGGCCTACGCAATCCGGTACAGGTTGATGACCCAGTTTGGGAGAGGAGCAAGAGAAGAGCGCAAGCGATACTGCGTAGAGGAACAGGTAGTGGCCACGCCGGGGTGGCTGGCTGCCATGCTCCTGGGGTGTCTTGTCGCGAGCTTTTTCCAGGAGGGTCACGCACCTCGACCGCTTGGTGGTTTGCTCCGAGGACTACTGCTTGAAGCACCGCAGCTGGGAGAACTGCCCTGGCTGTTCCCGCTGCTCGTTGGGATCTTTATGGCAGGGACAGGCGTTTTCGGCACTCTGATAATGCTGTATCCGCGCGAGAATGTTTACGGGGCAACTCTAAGCCGTGCGGGTGCCATAGTTGGCACATACGTGGGCGTTCTGCTGGCGGCTCCCATGGCGGATGTGTTCAATATCCTGGTGTTTCCGGGGGCTTCGGTGCGGGTTCCCACGTTGTGGGAGGCAGGTGGCGCAGTCCTGGGGGTAGCGGCAATGGTGATCCTGTCCTGGCCCATTCGCACCAAAGCCCGGCTCCGCCATACCGCTGCTTCAGCAGCGGACGGCGAAGTAGCTGCCAAGACTCCCTAGTTTCGGGACTGCCCGGCGGGAGGCGAGCGACGGCGAGCGCAGGCAAGAAAGGAGGTTCAATCGATGGCTGGTGATCGTCCCCACAACAGCGAAGCGCTTCGCTCGGAACTGAAGAGCTTCCTGAAGAAGGTAAGAGAAAGGCACGGACGAGTGAATCCGTGTTTCATGACAGGGAAGGGGTGCGTCTATACAGACCAAATCGACCAAGCGCTCGAAGGGAGGGAAAAGGGAGATGCCTGCAAGGGGTTCATGATCATGCCGTTCCGGCCCAGGCTGCGGGTGTTCTTTGAGAATTGCCTGCGCCCTTTCTTCTACAGCAACTACGATCGGGATGACGACTTCATGGTGGGACCGCAACCCACCCCAAACAAGTTGGCCCTTGAACGAGCCGACGACGCCAGTCGGCCGGGCATCATCATCTGCGAGGGGATCTGCAAGAGGATTCAGGAGTCGGACTTCATCGTTGCCGACATTTCGGTCCCCAATGACAATGTGTTTTACGAGTTGGGCTTGGCGTACGGGATAGGGCACAAGATCATTCTTATTCATCAGAAGAACGCGCAGTTCGGATCCAGATGGGCGGCCACTCTCAGGAAGGGCAATGCGGAAAACGCAGTGAAGCAGTATGAGAACCTTGAGATGATCAACCGGGAGCAATTCAAGGTGTCGGAACACTTCTGGACTCGGCCACCTTCCGCAGGAAGTGAACCGCGAGGGGAGCATGAGGTGCTCTTCTTTGAGATGATGAAGAACGGGCAGAAGGAACCCGAGCCGCCGCCGACTGGAATGGACGATGACGACATCTTACTGGCATTTCGAACGCACGTCTTGTCTGACATTGGACTTGCTCTGGGCCGCATAGCTGCACTCCTGCAGCGCCAGGACGAACACCAGAACACGATACCCAGAGAGTATCTCGACAAGATCATCCGCCCCAAGCTGAACAAAGCATCGGTCGTGGACCCAGGGGAGGATTTCGAGAACACCAGGAATCGTGTCGACCAGTGCTACTGCCTTGTGGTCCGGACTGGGACAGACTGTCATCCGATGTCGTACTTCTGGCTGGGATATGGCCACGCACGGGGCAAGAACGTAATCCCGATCACAAAGCTTGTACTGGAATATGGAGAGACCGAGGATCGCAAGATGGGAAAGGCCCGCGAGTGTGTCGGCGCTCGTACCGGGGAGCACATCGAGGCACCCGTGCTCTATCCAGCGATACCCCCTGTCGTCTCTCGTCCGGGGGAGCGCCTCTGGTGCGAGCCGAAGGCGAAAGTCGTGGATCTCGCATTTGACATACGTGCGCAGCGACACATGACCTTCGACCCGCAGCGACCGGAGTTGCTCGAGCATCAAATGGAGCAGACCCTGACAGAGATGATCCGTGCAGACTTCTCCGAATGGTCTCGAAAGAGGTTCTGGACCAAGCTGCTCGGGAGCCGCGGCGAGGTGTCCATCATAACCGGGGGGCTTCACAGCGAGGACCACAACCGTGAGATGATCGGAGACTGGGATCTTCGGGCAGCATCCGAGCTGACATCATATTTCAGCCGCCACCAATATAGACCGAAGATAGAGACGCCGATCTACCAGCCGGAGTTCGCCAGACACTTCGACCCGGCGCTGACCACCGAGCAATACATAAACCAGGTCACGAAGGAAATTCGGATCGCCGAGAAAAACTGCGTCGTGATCGCTTCTCCGGACGTCAATCCACTCACTGAAATCCTTCTGGGGCAGCTGATTGGCGTAGGTGAGGAAGTACTTTTCTCCAATCACCTGAAGGTGGAGGATTACCCCAACGCGATGATCGTGTACAAGAAACGCAAGAAGCAGAAACAAGAGGCAGCGGGGCGCCCCGAGCCGAGCGGAAGGAGCAGGTCTGAGGCACACAGGGCTTTCTACCAGGAAGTGATTGGTGATGGGGAAGTCGAGGAGCGTGGCTTCCGGTCACGAGGCTTCGCAAAGAGGGAAACGAAGCTGCTGGAGTACTACGGTCAAAACGAGTACGAACGGCTCGGGCCGAAGCCCTTCCATATCTATGCTCAACTTGTGATCGCCCGTAATCCTTTTACACCGCCCTCCGGGCCTCCTCGTTATGTGGTCATACTCAACGGAGTCAGCGGACCAGCGACGTTCGCTCTCACCCATGTGCTGACAGGTGGAGGCAACGAGGAATTTGAATCATATCGGCAGTCCGGGTTCGATCCTGCCGCCGCTTCCGAGTCCATCCTGAACAGGTTTCTCGAGAGTATGAGGGAAAAGGACTTTCGTCGCATTGAATGCGTCATTGAGGTTGAGGTTGGAGAGGCACCCCAAGCACCCTCTGACGTGGGCGTGGCCAGAGCCGTCGCAGCGAAGGGAGGCCATAGCGCTGGCGCGACATTTGACTGGCGGCGGATACTGAGTTGGAAGCTTGACAATCAGGTCTTGGGCACTGACGTGGCGGTGAATGCAGGGCGCGGGCGGTAGCCCATGAGTCGCGTGCCCCACCGGCAGTGCGATTCGGGTGCACTTCGGGCCGGGTTAGGGCTTGATGGTGATTGGGCTGCCGAGAGGTAGGCGTGGAGACGGATGACCAGGAGATTGCTGCGACGATTCGGGAGTGCAAGAAGATCCGACCTAACTGGGAATTCCTGACAATTATGGCGGTCTCCGGGTGTATTGCCATCGTTGCAGTGTTGGCTTGCGCTGCGCCCCCAGCCCGCGGGGTTTGGCGACGGGGCCCCGGGGCGCATTCACCGCTTTTTCGCGTGTTGGTGGGATTCCAGCGAGATGCGAACGTGGCGAAACCTCCTCGCTTGGTTGACCGTTCCGCTCGGGCTGAAGGCGAGAAGGATGAGTCCACCAACCACTCGGCCGAGACGGGAGTTGGCACTCGCGTCAAGGAATCCTCGGGTCCCCTGACCGATCGCAAGCGCAAGCGTCCTGACCATCAGGCAGGGAGGGAATCCGGTGCTTGGCCGTCCAAGCTCCCAGCAAAGGTAATCTCCAAGACCGACGGCGCTGTTGCTACACTGGGCAAGGTCCCACAAGGATGGGGACTCAATCGGTCGCTCGAGAAGCCCCAGGCGAAGACGGGGCTGGCCTCAGGCCCATGGGACGCGGGTAGAGGTCATGCGCTCTCCGGCGCCGTACTGGTTGGAAAGCCGGGAGGACCGGTAGTCGCTCTTCCAGATGGCACTGGTCCTCTCGTGGAGAGCCTTACCGAGCGTTCGTCCCGGCGTTGGCACGCACTGGACTTGGGGGTACCTCCAGGCGAATCCTGGAACCCCGGAGAGAGCCATTCCTTCCGGGGGCTTCCTCCGACACTTGCCGACGGCTTCGATGCTGGGGAGCAGGTGGAATGGACACCCTCAGACAAGAGGTCGATGCGGGATGCGGGTGCCCTTGACCACTTGGTGAAGGCACCCGCTGAAAGGTGGAGCCCGGGCACTGGTGGCAAGTCCCCCGGGGGGGGGAGAAGCGATCGTCCCGTCGGCAGCGCGCCCCGGCTCACCGGTCAGGGAGAGGGTGGTCTCGACGCGACTGGGAAAGGGGCTGAACCCTACACGGAGGTCGACTTCAGTTCCCCAATCCGCCTCGGGCGGGAGTATCTTGAAGGCATTTCGGAGCAGAAACTTCTTGGCATCGTGGCCATTCTCAAGGCCAAAGCCCCCGAGAAGTGCCGTGTGCTGTACAAGGGGAGGGGTTTCGCTCTATGGCTGGACCAAGGGGATATTGTGGTCCAGGGCGACTGGAGCGCCAACAGCCAGGACGTGACGGAGGCACTTATCCGCGTTTTCCGGCATGGGTGCGAGAAGACAAGGAGACAACATTGAGAACACTATCGGCGTTGTGGCTAGGGACGCGACTGAATGCTTGCAGGTCGCAGCAAGTGGGGGTTGTCTGCTCACTCGTATGCTGGGCCACCGCTTGCTCGACTCCGAAATCGGTTGGTGACGAGATGGCTGCACCAAACATGGCATCCATGGCTGCGGGTGGTCTGGTGTCGTCGGCTCCAAGCCCATCTAGCGAAGCTTCGAAGAACGGGGCGAGGGCCAAACCGTGCGGAACCAGCGGAATGACTGACGAGGTGTGCGGGCGAATGCTCGACAGTCTCCTCTCGACCCCGGAGGAAGCTGTGGGGGAGGCCCAGCGCGACGAAGCGTGGAAGCTCGTCGACCAACTGGAGGCATGCCGTCAATCAAGGTGTGTGACAGAAAGGGCGCTTGCGTCCGCCGTAGAGAAGTGGATTCGACTCGTTCGTTCATGGTATGTGACCGCTCCAGCATCTAGCATGCACGAATTGGCCTCCTTCCCGGCGAAGGGCACATACCCGGAGAACGGACTTGGCCTGCACCTTGTTTGGGCAAAGGAGACACTCTCGAAGCTTGGCGCAACCAAGACAGCGAGCGACGTGATTGATGCGATGATTGCCACTGACTCGACCTCCCTGGCCCTCTTCCTCGCAGCAAGCGCAAGGGGAACCTCTGACGTTGTTCTGCGGGAAGCGGCTTGGCGTTTCAGGGCAGCTCTTGCCGACGAGGCGACAGCGTGGGAGCCTCTCCTGCAGGGCAAGGTGCTGGAGGAGGCAGGGCTTGTCGCAGGCACTGAAAGCGGTTCATTGCCGGCCGTTGCCCGGGTAGAGTTCATAACGTCCGTTTCCAAGCGCATTGCCATGAATTGGCCTGATGGAGCGATCACTCTGGTGCGAGAGGCGGTTGGCTTGCCTCTGCATCAGTACCTTTCGGTGTTCGCCAAGGGCAGTCCTCCTCCACAAGCCGCCGAGGATGCCGAAGGGATCGACGCAACGCACACCAAGACGGTCGAGAGCGCAGCTGCAAGACTGAGAAGAATGGCTGCCGACCTCAGTGCCTTTGACCGCTTCAACGCTCAGGCGTATTTCGAGTTGGTGCTGGCCGAGCAACTCTGGACCAATCTGCTCAACTCGAAACTGGATCGCACACCTTCAGACGTCGACCGGGACAACTGGATTGCTGAGCGCTGGGAGGACACCCATACAGGCGGCGCAAGGGATTGGAGGTACGGTGGAGCGCTGCTCCAAAGAGCGCTGACGCACACGACCAGCCGAGCCACTCGTCTCGCCGCCCTGTCTGAAGTGGTTCTCCGCGCAAAGCTGCCGGAAGTCCCCAAGTCAACAAAGGCGCCCGAAGGGGCAGTGCAGACTGTTGCGCTGACCTACCAGATGGCTTTCACCAGGATGATGCTTTGCTTGCTCGACGCCGACTTGCATTTGGGCTCAGACTACGTGGGCGCGGCAAGCAAGTGTGTGATGGATCGAGTCCCGGAATGGCCAGCCGCGACCCCCGGTTGGGAGACTCCCATCTCAGCCGCAGAGCTGCGGGACCTTAGGCAGGGCATCTGCTGGTCCTTGACGAGGCTCCTCAGAGCAGTACGGTTCTTCTGGGGACAATGCGGCAGCGGAGCGGATGAGGCCGAATGCGTCGCGTTGTCCGCCATGGCCTCAAGGGTCGTGGACAACCTCCTTCGGTCGGAACGCATGGCACCGTTGGATCTGGGCGTATCAGATCTCGCCGGTCTGCTCGAATTGGAGCGCGGGGATTTCCTTCGGTTGCGGCCAGAAAGCGAAGCAAGGCTGCTAGCCCTTGCTTCAGATGCAATCGAGTTCCAACTGCTGTCTGGCGATCTCTCCGGGTATGGCTGCAGCGACACTTGCGATGCCGCTATTCGGTGCTGGCGAGCCGTGGCGGCTCGGGGCGACGGATTGGTTCCCCTCCTGGCACGAGTCTCCTCGGACAAGTTGGGTTCCAGATGGACGGTGGATTCGATCCGCGGGTTGGGAAGCCAAGTCGAATATCGCTCTGAGGTTTGTGAAGCTGCAACAGATCGGACCTCTGGCTTCCCGCAAGTGGTCCCCGCGGTGACTGATCCGCCAGACGGCGCATCGGGGCCAGAGGAACCCTCACCGCCCGACCCATCAGACGCAGCCAAAGCAGCCTTGGCGGAATTGCACAGGGAAATACAGAAAGCCAAGCGCGACTTGGAAGAAGCAAGAACACGAACGAACGAGGCCAAGGCCCAGGCAGTTAAAGCGGCGAAGAGAGTGGAGGAGGCGAGAGCACAGGTCAAGGCAGAAACGGCTCGGCTGAGAAGTGACCGAGCCGCGACGGAAAAGGAACGAATGGCAGCGAAAAAGGCTCTCCAGGAGGCGGAGAAGAGGCTGGACAAGGCAAGAAAGGACCAAGCCCGCTGGGAGGAACTAACCAACAAGGCTGACCTTGAATACCGAAGGGCCGAGGCGTACAAGGAGGAACAGGAAGTCGAACTGTACAAGGCCCGCCATGACCGCAGCCAGGGAACATCTTCGGCCCCCGACGGAGACAAGGGAGATGTAGGAGGAGGGTTCACGGCAGAGGATTGCGGCAAGGGTTGGACGAACGCCTGTCGGCGGGCGGATGGCAGAAGTGCAACCGTCTGTGCGCAAGCCCAAGCTCTGGATCGGTGTCAGGAGATGAAAGGCCACCTGCCTCAAGGCAACTCGGAGCCAATGCCAACCGGAGCGAAGGCAAGATTCTGGTTGGATGCGGGAAATCACTCGTGCTGGGATCCTGGTTACGGCAGAAGCGTCCAGATGGAACCAGAGGAGTTCTGTCTCGGTTGCTGTAAAGTTTCCCCTGTGCCGGTTCCCGCCACGACAAAGGGCCAACAGACAACAGGCGAGCGAAGTGACCCGAGTTCGGTCAGTGCGAGGTAGTGATTCTGTTGCAGGAAAGGAGGTCTCAATGCGATCTATCAGCAAGATTGGCGTCGGCGGTCTGGTGCTGTCGTTTGCGTGCACGGCGGGGGTCGTAGTGACCAGAGATGGGGCCGTAGGGGTGGCTCTGGCGGTGTCGGGCGGCATAATGCTCGTCCTTCTGGGTATCGCCAGGGGCTTGTACGAGCTTCTTTCTCGATCAACACCAACTGGCGGCGCTGGCGAGAGCGGCCTGAAGCTGGTCCTACTCTTGGTGGTTTGCGTGTTGTTGCCCGTTCTGGTGTACTTCGCAGTAAACTGGGACTATCCGACCTCGCGGATATACTTCGACATAGTCGCGCAGCAGCGTTCAACGGTCACCGAACTCAGGTCCATCCTTCGGGATCTGAATGACGCGAAGAGCCCCCCCGACAGCAAGGCGAGCCATGCTACTCTCAGCAAATGCTGGTTCGGTCTTCTGGGAGAGCATTACGCCCTCGACTTGGCCAGTAAGACGCTTGACTCGCGCCAGAAGAAGTTGGTCGCCGCCAACGCAAAGACGATCACAGCGATCGCGTCAAACGTGGTGGCGTCAGTACAAGCCATAGCGCCGGGGAGGGTGGTAACTCCCGGAGCCGACCCGCAAGGCACGGGCAGCGTTCCTCCCTCAGGCGGAGTTGGCGGAGAGGATGGGTGTGTGGCGCTGGACAAGCCTCTGGCAGTCGAAGAGAATGATTGGAGCGATATTCACATGAACTGTGGCACCGTGAAACAAGCGGTGCAGTGCTTGAACAAGGAGGCCGACGACCTGTGTCGGCGGAAGGATTCGCCATGAGAGTGTTCGTCAGTTCGAGGATGGACGAAGTGAGGGAGGAGAGGACCGTGGCACAGTCGGCCCTGTTGTCCGGCGGGCATGTTCCCATGATGTTCGAGACGGAACCTGCCTGGGATGAACTGAGGCGAAGGCTCAACGAGATGATGAGCCTCTCGGGCGCTTTCGTTGGTCTCTATTCAGTCACCCTTGGCAATCGTGGCGAGAACATACTGATGCTGACGCCCATCGAATACGAGCTGTATTACTTCACTACCGGGCTGTTGCTAAGTTCCATTGCCAAACATGCCGGATGGCAAGCAAACGAGACGGTAAGGGACCTGCAGGAGTTGGCCCATCTTGCTGGCGTGCCGGCACTGGGGGCCAGCGAGCTGGCCAGCAAGAACACTGGGCTGTTCCGACCCTACGAAACCATGGAGCAGGGGCAGCGCCTGCTGCTCGTCAGGTGGCGCGAGGTGCTGTGGCGGTGCATGGGAGCAGTAGAGGAACTCGAGGACGGCAAGGACTTCGTCCACGGAATCTTGCGAAGGCGCGTGGTCCTGCTCCGGCGTCGGGCAGTGAGCGAATGGCCCATTTCCGACCGACTGTTCCGGGTGCTCGAACCGTGGGAGAGAGCCGGATGCATGCGCCACTTCGACAGGCCAGACGAGTTGCACGCCATATTGGTCTCTAGCTTCAGGCCGGAGGACTCGCCCAGCAAGCAGGTGGAAAAGGGCGTTCCCAAGATCTACAAGATGGCGGTTCCATGCTTCCCCAACACTCGTGGCATTGTGTGGGCAGCGGCCAACACAGCCTTCCGGATGGGTCTCAACATCGAATCCATGTGGATGGAGCCGCCTGATGGATGCCCATCCTGCCCCACGAGCACCGGCTCAGATGGGAGAGGCAAGCGACGAGACGGAACTCCGAGCATTGCCTTCAGAGTGGCCGACCAATACGGCGGACGCACAGTGCGTAGGGACTTGCTGCTGGACACGTACCGGAACAATGTCGCGCCGGAAGGAAGGGCCTTGTTCGGGAATGGATCGTCGGACGCCAAGGGACAGACAATCCGCAGTGCAATCATGGCATCAGAATTGTGCGAGAGCGACCTCAGCGTACCCCGGCCTGGTGTTCCAACGAAAGGAGCCAAGGACCCCTGCTTGGAAACACTGAATTGCATAAGAAAGCGGGCCGACGGTTTGGGCCAAGGCGAGATTGTGCTCATGGTGTGCCACCGCAACGTCCCCGGAATTCTGGCCGCTGTGGCGCGCGCTGTGGCCGTCCTGGGCTGGACGATCACGTGTGGGACGATGTTTCCAACGTGGCACCCTCTTCTCGAGTTCAAGGAGTCACATCTGGTCTACCACAGGGCTAGAGAGGTCCAGACCATGTTCCTGCGGTTGGCCCAGGCGAAGAGCGGCGGACCGGGAGGGAGTCGAACCGTCCCTGTTTGCCGGAATGCGTCTGGCGCCGACGACAGGAGATCTCTCCTTGAGTTTTCGGTGGCGTACATCATGGGTGTCGAGCGAGCGATCGTGCTGGAACGACCGACTGACCGGGCCGGATAAGAGCGGGGGGAGAAGCAAACGCCGCCATCGGGCCGCGCGCAAGAGGGGGATAGCGAAATGCAGGCAATCGTTCAGGTCATCGCACAGGCATTGGGGAAGATAGGGGACGCGTTCGATGTCTTCGATCTTTCGTTCTTCGTAGCGGGCTTGCTGTCGCTGGCAGTGGCACAGCAGGCGTGGAAGGTGTTCGGGTTCTCCCCGGTAGGGCAATGCGAGAGCGTGCCGGATGCGCTCCTCTGGCTCGCTGTAGTGTACGCTGCCGGGCTGTTGTCGTTCGCTGCCGGGAGGTGGATCCGGTTGCACGTGATGGGCCATCGGGGGAGCGAGCACGCGGACTTGTGGGAGAGGGCCATTAGTGCGCACAGGCTCAAGGACGCTCCACTCTTCAAGCCATATCTGCCTCAAGACGGAGCCAAGCTGACCACGAAGGATGCTCTGGCGATCCACGCCCGCTGCTGGGCCGAAGTGAGGGAGGACGTCAGCCTTGCCGCTTCGATGAAGTTGATCAACCGCTACTGGGTGTTTTGTGCGACATTCGACGGTGTCGGCTTCAGCGGCGTGCTCGCCATCGCCGTACTGCTCGGGGGCCTGATCTCGGGAAGCGTGGCGTTCAAGGAGTTGCTCGCTCCGCAACTCGCGGCGACAGCGGTGTTGG
>Ga0172371_10007097_pt1 | contig 16067 bp, 20 predicted proteins | sample Lak12m_FD_114543 | JGI IMG/M metagenome (GOLD analysis project Ga0172371, IMG submission 114543) | Freshwater microbial communities from Kabuno Bay, South-Kivu, Congo - kab_022012_12m | ecosystem: Environmental > Aquatic > Freshwater > Lake | place: Democratic Republic of the Congo: South-Kivu...
GGCCTTGGCCTTGGCCTTGGCTTCTTCCTCTTTGGCGGCTTTGGCGGCAGCTTCCGCAGCAATGGCCGCCTCGATCTCCGCCGCGGTGGGGATCGGGGTGACGGCCAGGTTGAGTGCTTGCTGGCGTTTCTGCAAGAGGACCAGATGGTCTAGGACGCAGTCTTCCCGGCGGTAGCCGGCCAGCCGGTAGTCCGTGGAAAACTCCAGGGCGTTCGTGGGACAGACCTCGACGCACAGCCCGCACAGGCTGCAATACTGATGCTCGTGGAGGTATCTGGTGGCCCTCTTTTGCTTCTCTCCCGGAAACTTCGTCCCTTCCACCGTGATCAGCTGGGAGGGGCACATGCGGGCGCACATTTCGCAGGCGATGCACTTGTGCGTCTTGGTTTCGGGATTGATGACGAACTGGGGATAGCCCCGATAGTTCGGGGACATCTGGAGCTTTTCCCGGGGGTACTGGACGGTGACGATGGGTTTGACAAAATAGCGGATGGTGACCGCCATGCCCGCCAGCAGACTCCAGAAACCCACCGCAATTTCTTTGCAATAACTCATCATCGCTACGCAACCCTTATGCCGGCAGCCAGCCGGCCCACCTCATCTGATTTTCAACACCAAGGCGGTTATCAGCAGATTGACAAAGGCCAATGGAATCAAGATCTTCCAGGCGAAGGTGACCAACTGGTCGAACCGCACCCGGGGGAAGGTCCAACGGAACCACATGATTAGGAAGATAATGGCGTAGACCTTGAGGAGAAACCAAATGACCCCGGGGAGAAAAGGCCCGCGCCAGCCGCCCAGAAACAGCACCGTGGCGATGGCCGAGACGATGAACATGTTGGTGTATTCCGCCAGGAAGAAGAGGGCGAAGCGCATCCCGCTATATTCGGTGTGGAAGCCGGCCACCAGCTCCGACTCCGCTTCCGGCAGGTCGAAGGGCGCCCGGTTGGTCTCGGCGGTGGCGCAAATTATATAGAGAGTGAAGGCCAGGGGCTGCACCGCCACGAACCAGTAACGGCTCTGGGCCGCCACAATGTCCGAGAGCTTGAAGGACCCCACCATCAGGATGACGCTCATGACGGTGATGAGCAGGGGGATTTCATAGGCGACGTTCTGGGCCACCGACCGGATGGCGCCGAACACCGCGTACTTGTTGTTGGAGGACCAGCCGGCCATCAGGATGGCCAGCACCGCCAGGGTGGAAAACCCCAGGATCAGGATGATGCCGACGTTCAGGTCCTTAATGATCCAGGTCTCGGAAAAGGGGATGACCAGGAAGGACAGCAGCACCGGCAGGAAGATGACGACGGGGGCCAGCCAATAAATGGGCTTGTCCACCTCTTCCGGGGTGATGAGCTCTTTGCCCATGAGCTTGACCGCATCGGCCACCGTCTGGATGGCGCCGTGCCAGCCCACCTCCATGGGACCGGGGCGGAGCTGCATGTGGGCCGAAACTTTGCGCTCCATCCAGATGAGAAACAGGGCGTTCACCGAGACCAGGGCGATGACCCCGATCAGGCCCACGATCATCCGGGCCCCTTCACTACCCAAAAAATACGCCATAAGTTCCATAGGTTGCGCTCGCACCTCTCCTTATCGGTCAATTTCCGGGATGACCACGTCGATGGAGCCCAGGATGGCCACCAGGTCGGCCACCAGGGTGTCCACCACGATGTCCGGGAAGAGGCTCATATTGGCGAAGGACGGGGTCCGGAGCTTGATCCGGTAAGGTTTTACATCGCCCTGACTGACGATGTAGATGCCGAATTCCCCCCTGGCGGTCTCCACCGCCTGGTAGACCTCGCCAGCCGGGGGCTTGATGCGTTTGGGCACCTTCTCCGCCATGATGGGACCGTCCGGGAGTTGATCACAGGCCTGCTCGATGATGCGCAGGCTTTGCTCCATCTCCGCCAGTCTCACCATATAGCGGTCATAAATATCGCCCCGGGTCCCGATGGGAATCTCGAAATCGAACCGGGGATAGGCGGAATAGGGTTCGCTCTTCCGGATATCGTAGCGGATGCCGCTGCCCCGGAGATTGGGGCCGGTGACCCCGTATTTGATGCATTGTTCCCGGCTGATGAGACCCACGTCCCGGGTCCGGTGGATAAAGATGACGTTCTTGGTCACCAGGTCGTCGTAGTCCTTCCAGCGGCTGCGCAGCCGTTTGACAAAGGCCCGGCAGCCGGCCACGAATTCGTCATCGATGTCGGTGGGCACGCCCCCGAAACGATAATAACAGTAAGTCAGGCGCGAGCCGGTGATCCGGTCCAGGAGGTCCAGGATATTTTCCCGGTCATCGAAGCAATAGAGAAAGGGGGTGAAGGCCCCCAGGTCCATGAGATAGGCGCCGAACCACAGCAGGTGGGAGGTGAGGCGGTTGAGTTCTGCGGTGATCACCCGGATGAACTCGGCCCGCTCCGGCGCCGTGATGCCCAGGAGCTTCTCCACCGCCATGCAGTAGGCCTGGTTGTAAGCCAGGGCGTGGAGGTAATCCACCCGGCCCATATTCGGCAGAAATTGCTGGTAATTGCGATTCTCCGCCATGTGCTCGTGGCCCCGGTGGCCGTACCCGATGACCGGCTCCGCCTTGGTGATGAACTCGCCGTCCATCTCCAAGAGCACCCGCAGGACCCCGTGGGTGCTGGGGTGTTGCGGACCCAGGTTCAGGGTGTAAGTCTTTTCTTCCAGTCCTAATAGCTCAATCATTGCCCTGGGACGCTCCAAAATCTTTCAGTAAGGGATGAAAATCGGCGTCTTCCGGCAGCAGAAGCCGCTTCAGGTTGGGGTGATTGAAAAAATGGATGCCGAACAGGTCGAAGACCTCCCGTTCATACCAGTCAGCCCCCGGATAGATATGGGAGATGGTGGGCATGCCCTTTTTCTTGCCGAGGACAACGTGCACCGCCGTGCGGCAGAGTTCGCCGAAACTGGCGAAGTGGTACACCAGGTCGAAGGACTCCACCAGGTCCACCGCGGTGCAGGACTCCAGGAAGCAGTCGGCCTCCAGCATGGCCTGGGCCACCGCCGGCATCTGGGCCGGCTGGGCTGCGGCCTCCAGGTGATAGCCGGTCTTGTCGTAGTCGCCCTCGGCCACCTTCTCCAGATTCAAGGAGGCCAGCGCTTTTTTCAGATTATCCTTTAACATCTCTGAACTTCCTGAGGCGGCCCCGTTGGGTGATTTTCTCCTCCAGGAGGAGAATGCCTTCAATCAAGGTCTCCGGCCGGGGCGGGCAGCCGGGAACGTAAACGTCCACCGGGATGATGAGGTCGGCGCCGGGGACAATGGCGTACTGGGTGGGGTAATAAAAGGGGCCCCCGGAAATGGCGCAGTTGCCCATGGCGATGACCCACTTGGGCGCGGGCATCTGCTCGTAGAGCCGCACCACCGCCGGGGCCATTTTCTTGGAGATGGTGCCGGCCACGATCATCAGGTCGGACTGCCGGGGAGAGGGACGGAAGACCCCGGCCCCGAACCGGTCCAGATCAAAACGGGCGGCGCCCGCGGCCATCATCTCAATGGCGCAGCAGGCCAGGCCGAAGGTGATGGGCCACAGGGAATTGGCCCGGGCCAGGTTGAGGGCCTCTTCCAGGACTCCCAGATGGATTAGGGGTTCACCTGTTTTCGTTTCCAACTGAATACTCCTCTGCACCAGGCATAGACGATGACCAGGGACAGGATGCCGATGAAGATGGTGATCTCGATGAAGTCCCGCCAGATATAGCCTTTGCCGTAGGCCAGCAAAACCGGGAAGAGAAAGAGGACGTCCACGTCGAAGGCCAGGAACAGCAGGGCGAAGAGATAATAGATCACCGCCACCTGAATCCAGGCGCTGCCGATGGTGGGCATGCCGCATTCATAGATGGCGTCCCGGGCGGCGCCGTAGCTGCGGGGGGCAATCAGTTTGGCGATGATCAGGGGACCCAGGGCGAACAGAGCCGCCGCCACCAGGTAGACAAGGACAAAGGAGAAATCGCTCAAGGCTTGCGGAATTTCCAACGCCCGACTCCTTGTGCTTTTTAGTACAACCTCGCTTTTTATACATCGGGGCGCAAAACATAGTCAAGGAGTTTTTTTCCCCATTCGGGGAAAATCTTTTTAAACATCAGTAACCATGGGCTCGGGCGAGGTTTTCCCGTATGGGAAAATTCGCACATATGCTGAATTTTCGGCGCATCTCAGGGCCAGATCATGGTACCATCAGTCCGTCGGTCCCGGCAGGGCATCCGTCGAACCGCAATGTCCCAACCTGTGGAAATCTTTTGAAGCTCAGGAGGCTGCGCTCCCATGACTGACTGGCAGGACCTGACCATGCCGGCTTTTGAGGCCCTGAAGCAAGAAACCCAAACGGTGATTCTGCCCCTGGGAGTGCTGGAGGAGCACGGCCCCCATCTACCCCTGGGCACGGACGCCTTCCACGCCCTGGAGGTGGTTAACCGGGTGGCAAAGCGGCGGCCGGTGTTGGTGGCCCCGCCGCTGTTTTACGGCATGTGCCGGTCCACCCGACACCATCCGGGCGCGGTGAGCATCTCCGGGGACTGCTTCCGGGCGTTGCTCCTGGATCTGGGCCGGGAATTTTACCGCCAGGGCTGCCGCAACCTGGTGTTCATCAGCGGCCACGCCGGCGGCACCCATATCAGCGCGGTGGTGGAAACCGCCGAACGATTGCTGGCCGAGTTGCCCGAGGCCAGGATCGCGGTGGTCAATCTCCTGGAAGTGCTCAGGGAGGTGGTGGCGGATAAACCGGAACTGGTTCGCACCCGGGGGGATTCCCATGCCGGGGAGGTGGAGACGGCCATCATGCTGGCCGCTTATCCCCACCTGGTCCGGGGTTCCGCCCCGGAGGAATGGCCCGGTTTTCCCAAATACGTCCTGGTGAGGGATAAACGGCGCTACTGGCCCGGGGGCGTCTGGGGCAATCCGGGGGCGGCCAGCGCAGCCCAGGGGGAGACGATGCTGGAGGCCGAGGCCGACCGTTTAGGCAGTATTATCAATATGTTGGAAGAGATGACGGTCCTTTAGGTTTTTTCCTTGACTTTACCCTGACAATCTAGAATTATATAAAAGATAATAGGACACGGACGAGAAAGGGAATATCTTTAATGATCGCGGAAACCATTGAACATATTGCCGACCGAGTACTCGCCTACGAAGAAACCGATCTCACCGCCCTCCTCAATCATTTTAAGACACGCATGGAACAGTTTGAACCAGGTCCCGCCTGGGAAAGGGCGGTGATTGCTTACTTTCTGATTAACGGCGTCAGGGTCAAAAACGCCCTCAAGCTGGGCAAACTGAACAGCCGGGAGTTAACCCCGGGAAGCCGTCCGGCTTTGCGTCTGGTAAAATAGGCGACAAACTCTTTCTCCCCCCATCATCTCCTCGCTTCCCTGCCATCCGGCGGCAAGGGGGGGAGCACTTTCGATTTTTTCGTTGACCTGCTCCCCGTAACCGCTCCGGACGCTCCCAGGCCCAAGGCCTGAAGTTCAGGCTGTCCAGCCCCGGAGCACTCTTCTCGCCCGGTCCACGTAACCGGGCAGGGCTTTTTGGGTTGCCGGGCCGATCCCTTCACGAAATTCAAAGGGATTTTCCACTTCCAGGGCCAGGATGCGCAAGTCCCGAGGAAATTCCAGTCCCAGACTTTCCGCCTGCCGCAGGGTCTCCAGTAAGCCCAGGGGGTGGGTCGAGGGGGCCGCCGCCTTCTGAAAGTCATCCCGGCATAACTCTAAAACCGTGCCCGGCGGGGTGGAGCCGGTGAAGATGGCATTAAGGAGCAGGACCTGGTCGTAGCTTTCCAGGAGATCCAGCAGGACCAGTCCCGTGGCGGTGGCCTCCACGATGTCCACGGTTTCCTGAAATTCCTCCCGCAAGAGGCGGGCCGCAAGGAACCCGGCCCCGTCAGCCCCCAGGATGTCGTTACTGAGGGCCAGAAGGAGGCAGCGTGGCGGTATCCGATGCATCTGTGGAGGTCCCTTCCCCCTTGCCGGAAGTCTCGTCAGTCAGGCCGCCCCGGGCCTCTGGCGCTGGTTGCAACCGGCATGCCCCGGCTGATCGGAAAAAATCCCGCTCTCACCGGGGGAAACTCCCCCTCTGGCACTTCAGGCCCCGGCTCAGGTCGGCGCCGGCCGGGTCCAGATCGATGGGGGCGCGGGCCGGGTCCGGCCGTCTGGTGACCCTGAACTTACTCATCAGCCACAATGTCTGGCGGCCTGGCGGCGGGTGGCCGGTCACCGGCATCCCAGCCCTTGAATCTATTCAAAAATTTATCTGATGCAAGATTTGTTCCCGGAAGGATTGATCCAGCCGGGACCTGTACCTATCCAGGGGGGCGTAAGTTCCCGAAACCATGAGCAGCCGTCGCTGGCGTCGGCCCCGCCGACAGGCGCGGCCAAAGGCGCGAGTCAACTCTCGCCGGATTTACTGGATCCCGGTCTGAGGGAGATTTCTCCATCAACTGGGGGATAACTCCCCAGGTTACCGAGGAAATCTTTTGGGACCGGCGGCGGCCCCCAAATTTTGAAGAAATTCGATCCGCTAAGCCTGAGGAGGTGCTTCACAGTCTCAGGCATTGCCGGCAGGGAGTGGCCAGGCGGCCGGTGAAAAAAGTCCGCCGGAAGTGCACATAAGCCTTCCGGCGCCAGATATCCCCCAACTCTTGTTCCAGCAGGTTGCCAAAGACCAGGGGTTGGTAGGGCAGTTCCCCCTCCCGTCCCATATAGGTCGCCCGGGACACCGGCAGGTTGGTGAAGACGCAGGGGGAAACGCCGCCGTCGGCCGTCAGGTAGAACGCCTGGTGGGCGTGTTCGGGACAGAGCAAGGCCCCCTTGCCAGGAGGATTCAGGCGGTACTGGACCGTCACCCCCAGGCGGGCGGCGGCCGCCGCCACCTGGGCCAATCGGGCCTGGAGCTCGTCATCTGCCGACAGCCCCGCGCTCAGGAGGCGCTCGTCGGCCAGTTCCCGGCTGGGCACGAAGTCCAGGGTGCTGATGACCACCTGGTTAACCCCCAACCCCGGCAGGATGTGGGGCAGCTTCTCCAGGTCGGGCAGGCCGGAGTTGAGGAGCAGGTAGGCGAGATGAATCTGGGGGGTGGCGGCGCCGGCCTGCTCCTTGAGCCGGTTCAACTCTTGGATGCACGCCACAATCTTGCGGAAACTGGTCCCCGGCCGAACCCGGTCGTGATGTTCCCCCCAGCCGGCCAGGGAGAAGGCGATGAAGTCCATTCCCGACGCCAACGCCTGCCGGAGTTTTCCCTCATCCAGGAGCATCCCGTTGGTGGTGGTTCCCACCTGGCAGCCGGCTTGCCGGGCCAGCGCCGCCAGGCTGAAAAAATCGGGGTGCAAAAACGGCTCCCCCCAGCCCTGGAGATGGACCAGACGGGTTTTTTTCATCGCCGGCCAAAGGCGCCGGAAGGCCGCCAGGGAGAGCAACCGGTCCTGCCAGGCCTCCCGGTAGATCGTATGCGGGCAATAGACGCAGGCGGCGTTGCACCGGGTGGTCACCTCCACCTGAATCCAGGCGGTCCGGGGGATGGACCAGGAGCTAAAATCAAACCGGGGCAGCTTCATGAACGGTTTTTGGAAATAATGCGGCCCTGGAGGTCAGCCGCAATTTACCAGCACAGGGTCTGGCGGACCCGGGCCGGCCGGTCCCGGTTCTGTCAGTTTCTGCGGGCCGCGTCCTGGCGGCGGCTCAGTCCGGACAGGCGGCCTCCCGGTCTCCCGGGACCGGATAAACCCCCAGATGGGCCAGCAGGTTCAAAAGGATGCGGGCGGTGGCCCCCCAGACCACCTCCTGGCCGTTGTGCCAGTAACACACCCGGGTGGTGCGGCCCTGGAAAACATAAGGGCCGGAACTCCAGCGCTCCGGCGGGAAAAACTCCGCCAGGGCCAGGGTCAGCAGGCGCTTGACTTCCCGCGGATTGGGCCGGAATTCGTAGGGATGGGGGATAAGACCCACAAAGGGGGTGATGCAATAACCCGTAATGGTGTCCACCTGGGGAAGGGCGCCCAGCACCTCCACCGCCCCGGGGTCCAACCCGATTTCTTCCTCACTTTCCCGCAGGGCGGTGCCCAGGAGGTTAGGGTCCTCCGGGTCCCGGACGCCGCCGGGAAAGGCGATCTGGCCCCGGTGGTCCTTGACCGCCAGGGTGCGCTGGGTGAACAGCACCTGAAGCTCCTCATCCTGAAGAAACAGGGGCGCCAGCACCCCGGCCGGCACCAGGTCCCGGGCCCCGATCAAGGGGTCCGGGTCCTGGGATAAATGCTCCTTCAGCCGGGCCAGCAGGGGAGAAACCATATCCCTTTTTACCACGGGAGCGGCTTTCTGGCAACCGGAGAGACGGCGAGACGCCGGCCGCGGCGGCAACCGCGCCGAACCCATTTGACAAGCGGAACGGTGAACCTTATGTTTATCAAAACAGGTTCATGGGTTATGGTATTTCAAAGATGCTACCCTAAGATACCAGCAGGAACCCCAATACTACGGAGTCATGCAAAGGGAGAGACCGAATCATGAAAGTCCAGGAATATATGCTCCAGGCATTGAAAGACGCGGTCCAGATGGAGATCGAAGGCCGCCAGTTCTATCTGGAGGCCGCCAAAAAAGTGAAGAGCCCCGGGGTGCGGGATATCATGGAGTATCTGGCGGAGTCGGAAAAATACCATATCGAAAAATTTAACGAGGTCTACCGGAGCCTGGAAAAGGACCCGGGCTGGACCGAGACCATGGCCGCCTTCAACCCGCCCAAACACGAACCTTTTGTCTGCGTCCTGGCCATGACCAAGGACGAACAGGGGGCCGGCGGCGAAGACGACCTCCAGGCCTTGAAGACCGGCATCAAGATGGAGGAGTGCTCCATCGACTACTACACCAAGCTGGCCCGGGAAACCACCAATCCTTTGGCCCGGCGCTTTTTCATGAGTGTGGCCCACGAAGAGCGGGGCCACTTCCTGACCCTGATGGACATGCACAACTACCTGAGCCTGCCGGAAGACTGGTTCTATGTCACCCAGATGGGCCATGTGGATGGGGCCTGAATAAATAATGGAACTGATCGTGGTGGGGTCCGGCACCGGGGTGCCCTCTCTGCGGCGGGGGTCGCCGTGTCTGGCGGTCAAAACCGGGGGGCGCCTTCTGGTCCTGGACCTGGGCTCCGGCAGCCTCCGGGCCTTACTCGGCCTGGGCCTCAATTTCTCCGCCATCGACGTCCTGGCCCTGACCCACCTGCACCCGGACCACGTGGGCGACCTCATCCCCTTTCTGTTTGCCACCCGCTACTCCCTGGGCTACACCCGCCGGGGACCCTTCCTGCTCCTGGCCGCCCGGGGGTTTGCCCGGTTTCACCAGGGGCTGAACGAGGTTTTTGCGGGGTGGGTGGAGCCGCCCCCCGGCCTCCTGGACCTGAGGGAGCTGGCCCCCGACGCCCCGGATGAAGTGCGGCTGGAGAACCTGGTGATCAAAAGCGCCCCCACCAATCACACCGACGGGAGCCTGGCCTACCGGGTGGAGGCCAAGGGCCGTTCCCTGGTCTATTCCGGGGATACGGCGGAGAGCGACTCCCTGGTGGACCTGGCCCGGGGAGCGGATCTCCTGGTGCTGGAGGCCGCCAACCCCCTCAAGGTCCCGGGGCACCTTACCCCCCGGGAAGCCGGGCGTCTGGCGGCCCGGGCCGGAGTGAACCGGCTGCTCCTGAACCATTTCTATCCCCCCTGCGATGAGGTGGACGTGGCGGCCCTGGCGGCCCAGGAATTCTCCGGGGAGGTCCGGCGGGCCGAAGACGGCCTGACCCTCACCGTCTGAGAGGGAGATTCTTGCACTAGAAGCTGGAGGTGAACCGTGAATGTGCCTCGAATGCCCAGCCTGTGGACCGGAGCCTTATGTCTGGTAATCACCCTGAGCCTGATCTCCTGCGGCGGCTCCAAATTAACCCAGGAGAATTTCGAAAAAATCCAAACCGGTATGACCCTGGCCCAGGTGCAGGCCATCCTGGGGGAGCCCACCGAGTCCTCCAGTGTGGACGTGGCCGTGTTTTCCGGCACGGTGTCCAAGTGGCGCCAGGAGGACGTCACCATCACCATCCAGTTCGTCAACGGCAAAGTGGTGGCCAAGCAGTTCTCCAAGGGGAAAGACTAACCGCCAGGTGCCCGGGAGTTCCTCCGGCCGGTCCCGGAACCATATAACCTTCCTGTGGATTTTTCAATCAGAAGGGAGGCCGGGGGGGTCAAGACCCTTCCAGGCAGGCCAGCAGCCTCTCCCAGAGGCGGTCCCGCCCTTCCCGATTGGGGGCCGCGAACCAGATGATGTCGCCGGGGTTGACCCCGAAGGGCGCCAACGCCCCGGTAATCTGCTTGAGCCGGCGGTGCCGTTCCCCCTGCTTCAGTTTATCGGCCTTGGTCAGGACCGGGATCAACCGGCGTCCCCGTTCATGTAAAAATTCCCAGAGGAATAACTCCTCAGGGCCAGGCGGGCGGCGGCTGTCCTGGAGAAAGACCACCGCGGCCAGGGTGGGCCGCTCCTCCAGGTACTCCAGCATCAGCGGGCCCCAGGCGGCCTTGAGATCCTTGGATACCGCGGCGTAGCCGAAGCCCGGCAGGTCCACGAAATACCAGCGCTGGTTGATCAGGAAGAAATTGAGGGCCCGGGTGCAGCCGGGCCGGGAACTGGTGCGCACCAGCTTCCGGCGCCCCAGCAGGGTGTTGATCAGGGTGGACTTCCCCACGTTGGAGCGCCCCAGAAACGCCACTTCGGGCAGCCCCGCCGGGGGGCAATGGTCTATCCGGGGAGCGCTGAGGACGAACTCGGCGGTGACGATCTTGGGGATAGCCATGGTTGTGAGGGAGCGGCCGGCAGTCAAAGGCTCCTCCAGTATTATAGCCTGATCTTTTGGAAAATTCCAGACTTCCGGGCCTGGCCCTCAGGCGGACCGCCCCACCATCCTTTTCTGGGTCTAAGGCAGGTCCCCCGCCCATAAATGGCGGCCAGGAAGGTTGACGGGACGGCCTTTCCCAGGTTAAGGTTAAATTTAACCGCGTGGAGGAGGTATTGAGTGGCCTGGGGGTTGTGGTTTCATTTCTGGCTGGTGTTGATTACCCTGGCCGCCGGCGGCGCGGTTATTGTCCTCAGCTTCCTGGCTCCCAACACTCCCCGCGTGCAGCAGGTGGCCCGGTGGTGGGGCTGGCTTCTCCTCAAAGTCGCCAAGGTCCGGGTCCGGGTGGAGGGCCTGGAGCACCTGACGCCGGGGCAGGCTTACGTCTATGCCGCCAACCACCGCTCCAACTTCGATATTTATGTCTTGATCTCCAGCCTGCCGGGCCGGTTTCTGTTCGTCGCCAAAAAATCCCTCTTCCGCATACCGGTTTTCGGCCAGGCCCTGGCCCGGATGGGGTCCATCTCCGTGGACCGGGACAATCTCCAGTCCGCCATCCAGAGCCTCAACCGGGCCACCGCCATCGTCAAGAGCGGCGTCTCCATGATCATCTTTCCCGAGGGCACCCGGGCCGCTTCCCGGGAACTCCTGCCCTTCAAGAAAGGGGTGTTCATCATGGCCATGCGGGCGGGTCAACCCATCGTCCCGGTGAGCATCAGCGGCACCCGCTTCATCCAGGTTAGCCGCTCCATCCGGGTGAGACCGGGTCCCATCAAAGTGGTCATTTCTCCGCCGGTCTTTCCCCAGGCCTTCGGCCGCAAAGACGACCTCATGGCTGCGGTGCGCCAGGCCATCGCCGCCCACTATGACCCCGATTTTCCCTATGGTGCCGGCAGAGCCGATCTCTAGCTGGGTGGACCTGACTTTCCTGGGCGGCCTGGGGGAGATCGGCCTCAACATGATGACCCTGGAGACCGACCACCACCTGGTGGTGGTGGACGCCGGCCTCATGTTTCCCGAAGATCATATGCTGGGGATCGACATCGTCATCCCCGATTTTTCCTATCTGAGGGAACGGCGGGAGAAAGCGGCTGCGCTGGTCCTCACCCACGGCCACGAGGACCACATCGGCGCGGTCCCCTTTCTGCTCCGGGAGATCCCCATGCCGGTGTACGGCACTCCCCTGACCCTGGCCCTCCTCAGAGAGAAGCTCAGGGAACACGGCCTGCTGGCGGAGGCCGAACTCTGGTTGATCAGCCCCGGCGCTCCCCTGACCCTGGGACCCTTCGAGTTCGAATTTATCCGGGTCTGCCATTCCATCGTGGACGGCGTGGGGTTCGTGGTGCGCACCCCCCAGGGCCTCCTGGTCCATTCCGGCGATTTCAAGATCGACCAGACTCCGGTGACCGGCGCGACCATGGATTTAAACCGCTTCGCCCACTACGGCGAAGCCGGCGTCCTGGCCATGATGTCCGATTCCACCAATGCCGAGCGGCCCGGCTACACCCTGAGCGAGCGGGAGATCGGCCTCACCCTGGAGGGCCTTGTTCGGGAAGCGCCGGGCCGGGTCATCATCGCGGTCTTCGCCTCCCACATCCACCGGATGCAGCAGATCGTCAATATCGCCGCCAGGTATGGGCGTCGGGTGCTGTTCAACGGCAAGTCCATGGTGGTCAACAGCCGATTGGCCCAGGAACTGGGTTATCTGGAGGTCCCCCCCGGCCTGGAGATCACGGTGGGGGACCTGGAGCGGCTGGCCCCCTCCCAGACCATTATCGTCACCACCGGCAGCCAGGGAGAGCCCCTGAGCGCCCTGGCCCGCATCGCCATGGAGGCCCACAAGCAGATTCACATCCAGCCCGGCGACCTGGTGATCCTCTCCTCCAAGTTCATCCCGGGGAATGAACGGGCCATCACCACGGTGATCAACAACCTCTACCGCCTGGGGGCCGAGGTGGTCTATCAGGAGGTGGCCGACATCCACACCTCGGGACACGGCTCCCAGGAGGAATTGAAGCTGCTCCTCAACCTTACCCGGCCCCGCTACTTCATCCCCATCCACGGGGAAATGCGCCACCTCATCAAACACACCCGCCTGGCCCAGGCGGTGGGGATTCCCCCGGACCGCACCCTCCTGGCCACCAATGGCGCCCAGGTGCGCTTTGACTCCCGGGGCGCGACCTTTCAAGACCGGGTGGACGCCGGCCGGGTCTTCGTGGACGGCAAAGGGGTGGGGGACGTCAGCCGCATCGTGCTCCGGGACCGCCGCCACCTGGCCGCCGACGGCCTGGTGATCGCCTATACCGCGGTGGACTCCGTGTCCGGCAAGATCGTCACCGAGCCGGACCTGATCACCCGGGGGTTCACCCTGGAAGAAGAGCAGGCCCAGCTTTTGGAGCAGGCCCGGAAAATCTTCCAGGAGATCGTGCTTCGGGCCCTGAGCGAACCCACCCAGGACTGGCTGGAGGTCCAGACTCAGGTTTCCAAGGCCCTGCGCAAGTTTTTCTTCAAGCTCCTGGAGCGCCGCCCCATGATCCTGCCGCTGATTCTGACTTTGTAGAGCAGGGTGAACCTACCGCTGGAACAATTCCGGCACTTTTTGTTCCCAACCAGAAAGATCTGTGCCCAAATCCTGAGGCGTCCACACGCCGCCGATTTTTCGCAGGATAACCCCGGCAGGGTCGGCCTGTTGGGCCCATTTCCCCGTGGGCGCCACCTTGAGAAGGGCATAGTCCTTCACCTGTTTAATCATTTTTACCTCAAAGGTTATCCCCGGGGCGCTGTTGGCTTGGACGTAATTTCTGGCGACTGCCAACATCTGTTGGTAATCGGCCTCGCTCAAGGGTTTTGCCGCCCGGGCGCCGGAGACTTGCAAAAAGTTCCAGGAAATCAAAATTACCAGTAGGAAAACCAAATTGAGCGATTGAGATCGTGGCATAACTCCTTCCCTTCTCCCGGATTTTAATTGGTCTTGCTTGAGATTCTTATCTTAAGGCTTCCAGGGCGGCAGGGGAAGACCCCGGGGAAAATTTTACCTTCCTCATGCCGGTAATAATGGCGTATTAAGCGGGCCCCATGACTTCTCTTTGGCGCCGGGCGGAGGCTTAATCGGTTGTCGGTCAGGTGGAGGGGCCGGTGGGCCTCAGGGGGTAACCTGAACGGTTTGATTTTTTCTGCGCCAGGAGGGGGGAAAGATAGGCGCCCCCCTGTCTGAGGGTGTCAATGGCCGCCAAAAGCTCTTTATCCAGTTCGTCCTTCAGGAGATAGCCCTCGGCTCCGGCCAATCTGACCTGTTCCAGATATTCCCGGCGGTTGTGGAGGGTCAGGATCAGCACCTTGATCTCCGGGTGGCTGGACTTGACCCACCGGGTGGCGTCGATGCCCCCCAGGCGGGGCATGGAGATATCCAGAATGATGAGGTGGGGCGGCCGGTTATCCAGGCAATCCAGGAGCTCCAGGCCGTCCTCAAGTTCGCCGATGACGGTTAAGTCGGATTGCTTCGCCAGGATCTTCCGAATTCCTTCCCGGACCAGGGGATGGTCATCCACCAGCAAAATTTCATAAGGAAAAGGCGTGACTTCACTCATATCGCTGCCCCCGTCGGGTATAGGCCAAAACGTCAGGGTCACCCCCGCGGCCCGAAGATCAAGAGAACCCAGGCCTGATGGCCTTCTCTCTATCGGTAATAATATCTGCAATCATAGACTTACTATTTCCACCTAAAAGTGTTATCCGTAAAAGCACCCATTTCTGGGCAGGGAAGTAAGTAAAGATCCCTGGGTAATTCCCTAATCCGGGCCTTGACCCCTTATTCGGCCCCGATGGCAGGAAACCCTGGTTATGCCTCCATTGATTCCCGGTAATCTGCGCACCACCGCCATGGCCATCTTGCCCCACGAGCAGGCGGAGCCGGCCCTGGAGTTGGCCCTCACCCTGGACATCCCCTTTTGGCCCCAACTGCCCCATCTGAATTATTATGAGGACATGTATGTCCAGGCCGCGGAGCACTTCCCCGGCATTCTTCTCTTCCCGGCAGAAAACCGCCTCCGGTTTGATACGGGACAATTTGTCCAGGACCTGCCCCAGCTCCTGGAGAACTGGGACGACCTGGCCTATTTTGACATCTCCCCCCGGTATTCCGTGGTCTATCACCGCTTCCTCGAACTTGACCTCCGGGGCTATCTCGCCATCCGGGGGCAACTGGAAGGTCCCATCAGCTTCGGCTTAAAACTCCTGGATGAGAATGACCGGCCGATAATCTTCAATGACGAGGTGCGGCCCATCCTGATGGACTTCATGGCCCGCCGGGTCCAGTCCCAGCTGCGCCGCCTCAAGGCCAAACACCCCCGCGCCTTTATGTTCATCGATGAGCCGGGGCTGCAGTTTGTCTTCAGCTCGGTGTCCGGCTACTCCGACGCCCGGGCCAAAGAAGATCTGGACCGGTTTCTGGCCCAAATCGACCGCCCCCGGGGCATCCATCTGTGCGGCAACCCCGATTGGGAGTTCCTCCTGAATCGGGACCTGGACATCCTGTCCCTGGACATCTATGCCAATGCCGAGGTTTTCCAGTGCTACGGCCGGGCCATCCGCCGGTTTGTGGACCGGGGCGGCGTCCTGGCCTGGGGCCTGATCCCCACCGGTTTTGAGGCCTTCACCCAGGAATCCCAGGACCACCTCATCGCTCACCTGGAGAACCTCTGGACCGTCCTGGCAACCGCCGGCCTTGACCGGGACCAACTGCTGGCCCAGAGTCTGTTGAGCCCGGCCACCTGCTGCCTCATCAACCCGGACCCGGAGAAAACCGTGGCCCAGGCCTATGCCTGGCTCCGGGAGGTGTCCCGGCGCCTCCGGGACAAGTATCGCCTGGAGTGAGGTTAGCGCGCTTGCCAAAAGTTTTGTTCCGATCTGACCAGGCGCATAGCATCCAAATCCCCCCCAACCCCCCTTTGCCCAAGGGGGGATTTCGGCAGTATTGTCCGGCTAGATTTTTGCAAGGAATAATTCTGGTTTTATCTAGCCCCACAATTCATGGATCGTCTAACGTACTATTTGCGCCTTTTGCTCCGAAAAAAATAATTCCCCCTCACCCTGACCCTCTCCCCCATGGGGGGAGAGGGAAAATCGGGGGAACGGAGTCTAATGCCTTATGGTTCCAAATCCAGCGTCCTCTCTACTCCCTCTCCCCCTGCGGGCGGGATGA
>Ga0172371_10007098_pt1 | contig 16067 bp, 11 predicted proteins | sample Lak12m_FD_114543 | JGI IMG/M metagenome (GOLD analysis project Ga0172371, IMG submission 114543) | Freshwater microbial communities from Kabuno Bay, South-Kivu, Congo - kab_022012_12m | ecosystem: Environmental > Aquatic > Freshwater > Lake | place: Democratic Republic of the Congo: South-Kivu...
GTCCGCCAGCCGGGCTTCCGCCGGGACCGGCTTGAAATTCCTTTTCCATCCAGTTAAGAATCTTGTCCTCCACTTCTTTGCGCGGGCGACCGTAACGTTCTTGGGAAACCTTGACCACTTTATCCGTGTAAGTTGCCGGCGGCGCCGGGAAAGGCGGCATCCCTTTGGCGCTGAAAGCGTTGCCGGTAATTCCGTCAATCATTAACTTTAAATAGATTTGGTATTTCGGCAAGTTAATAAGATCGTTCATCATCACCATCGGCTCAAACTCTTTTTCCATGAATTCGGCGTCGGAGGCGCCCACCCGGAAAGCAATCAGGGTGCCGACGTTGCCAAAAACCGCGTCGCGCACTTCTTCGGTGAGCTGGGTGATATACTGGTGGGCCACAATCAGGCTTAAACGGTATTTGCGGGCCTCCGAAAGAATGCTGGCGAAAGACTCGGTGGCAAAGTTCTGGAACTCATCCACGTAGAGGAAAAAGTCCCGGCGGGTGTGTTCGGCAATGTCCACCCGCTCCATGGCGGCCAGGTAAAGCCGGGTGACCACCATTCCGCCCAGCAGCGACATAGCTTCCTCCCCGATTCTTCCCTTGGCCAGATTGACAATCAGGATTTTGCCTTCGTCCATGATTTCCCGCATGTTGATGGTAGAAGTGGTCTGGCCCACGATATGGCGGACAATCGGGGTGGAAATAAACTGGCCGACTTTGTTTTGAATGGCAGCGGTGGCTTCCCGGGCGAAGCGCTGGTCCCACTTGCCGAATTCTTCCAGCCAGAAAGAGCGGACGATCGGGTCGCGCACCTTTTCAATCACTTGGCGCCGGAAGTTTTGGTCGGCCATCATCCGGTTGATGCCGAGCATCGTGCTGCCGGGAAAGTCCAGCAAGGCCAAAATGGTGTTGCTCAAAATATATTCCATGCGCGGGCTCCAGACGTCCGGCCAGATTTTCTTGAAAACGCCCATCATGCCCGAGGCGATCAGGTGCTTGTGATCTTCGTCTACCGCTTCCAGAATATTGAACGCCACTGGGTTGGCCAGGTCGGAAGGATTAAAATAAACCACATCGTTGATGCGGCTTTTCGGGACGAAATCCAAAATTTCTTCCGCGCTGTCCCCGTGCGGATCAATAAATGCCACGCCTTTTCCCTTGATAATATCCTGAATCACTAGGTTCTTGAGCATCACGGATTTTCCCATCCCGGTTTTTCCGATGATGTACATGTGGCGGCGGCGGTCGTCCAACTTGATGCCGAAGGGCTTTTCCTCCCCCCGGAAGTTGGTTTTGCCAAAAATGGTAATGTCGTCCTCCTTTAAAATATCCATAAAAAGTTTAAATTTTCACGTGCCGAAGGTGGGACTCGAACCCACACGGGTTATTCACCCAAGGGATTTTAAGTCCCTCGCGTCTACCAATTCCGCCACTCCGGCCTTTCTACCGTTATGCTACTCAAATATATAGCAAGGATTTTGAGAAAAGTCTATTATTTTCGCACAGTAAAACCCATGATTTTTTTCGGTTTTTCCTCCTCGACAATCATTTTTTTGAGCGTATCAAAGATAATTTTAAAGTTTTTGTCATATCTCCTCTCCATTTCTTCGATTTTTAACCTCAACCTGAAATTACCAGCTAACATTTGTCTGATCTTAGTAAATATTCTTATGATTTCAATGTTAACCAAAATAGCTCTTTCGCTCTTTAGAACAGTTGAGAGCATTGCTACGCCTTGTTCTGTAAATGCATAGGGAAATTTCCTAATGCCACCTCTTCCAGGATTGTTTGATATCACAAATTGTGATATCAAACCTGAAAACTCGCTCCTGGAAAGGATAAACATAAAATCGGGCGGGAAACGCTTAGAGTTTCTTTTAACAGCTTGATTCAAAACCATAGTTCTTACTCCGTAAAGTTCTGCTAAATCTCTGTCAAGCATTACTTTTTTTCCTCTAATCAGAAATATTCTACTTATAATTCTCTCGCTTGGGAGTAAATTGCTCATTTTTTGTCGTTAAGAATTAATTTTTTAAATCTTGAGGTTCCATTTTGGAACTTCAAGTTGGGAATCACAGATTGCGACCTCGGGATTATTTCAGTGTAGCAGAACAAAGATTAAAAAGTTATTAAAAAATTCTTAACTATACATCAGTAAGAAAAAAGGAACCGTAATGGTCCCCGAGTTTTCAGATTCTTTAAGTTCAATTTATTTTTTTCGAAGCACTAGACTTTTATTGGCCCGATCTATTACCGCGTAGCCAAATTTTTCGATTTGTCTACGGATTTTATCGGCTTTGATAAAATCTTTTTTCTTTCGGGCGAGTTGGCGGGCAGCGAGGAGTTTTTTGACGTTGGCCGGGATGGTAATTTTTACTTTTTTAGGTGGCTTTTTTGGTAAAATACCCAAAATTTGGTCCCATTTTTTGATCAAATATAGGGCGCTGGGGATTTTTTGGGGGTCGCGGTTGGCTTCTTTCAAGATTTGGAGCAATATCGCGATGGCTTTGGGGGTGTTTAGGTCGTCATCCAGCGCGGAAACGAACTGTTTTTCCTTCTTGCTAACGTAAATTTTGTCAATTTTATTAACAAATTTATTGTCCCGGACGAATTCTACTATTTTCGTCCAATTATTCGTGGCCTCTCTCAAACTTTTCCAGGTGAAATTGGTCGAGCTGCGGTAGTGGGCGGTTAGAGTCCAGAAGCGGTAGGCCAGCGGATCAAAGCCTCGGTCGATAATATTTTGCAGAGTGTAGAAATTTCCCAGTGATTTGGACATTTTTTTGCCGCCTACGTCCATAAGTCCGGTGTGCAGCCAGAAGCGGCTGAACGGCCGGCCGGTGAAGGCCTCGCTCTGGGCGATCTCCGATTCGTGGTGGGGAAATTTATTGTCCTGGCCGCCGGTGTGAATATCAGTGGTTTTCCCAAGGTAGCGCAAAGCCATGGCCGAGCACTCAATATGCCAGCCGGGAAAGCCGTCTCCCCAAAGGCTTGGCCAGTGGAGAGAATGCAGCTTGTTTTTACCGACGCGTTTCTTCCAGAGAGCGAAATCAGCTGGATGTTTTTTGTTGGGGTTGACTTCAACTCGGGCGCCAGCTAAAATTTTTTCAGGAGTGTTTCCGGACAACTGACCGTACTTTTTAAATTTAGCAACATCAAAGTAAACTCCGTCTTTGGCATCGTAAGCGTAGCCTTTTTTGAGCAGCGCGGCAATAATTTTCTGCATCATCTTGATTTCGCCGGTAGCGCGGGGGCGGAAATCGGGCGGTATAATATTCAGTTTTTTCTCAGTATCAATGAATGCTTTGGTGTAAAACTTGGCAATTTCCAACGGTTTTTTCTTCTCTCGCTTGGCGGCTTTTTCTAGTTTATCGATCCCCCTGTCCTCGTCTTCGTCGGTGAAATGTCCCACATCAGTGATATTTTTGGTCACTTTGGTTTTAAAACCGCGGTATTTCAAATAGCGTACCAACAGATCCCAGGCGATGTAAGATCGGAAATTGCCGATGTGGGCGAAATCGTAAACCGTCGGCCCGCAGGAGTAAATTGTAGCCGTTTTGTCGCACAGCGGTTTGAAAGTTTGCTTTTTTCGGGTGAGCGAGTTATAAAATTTCATAATACAGATATTATTCTAATTTTTTACAAAAATATCAATTAATGCCCTTATTCAGTCCGAACCCTTTGACGATTTAATAATTTCCCGTATGATATTAACTGAACCGTTGACGGTTTATAATTTTTCTGTAATAACGATATAATACTAGTTTACAAATTAGACCTTACGTAAAAAAATGGCCGAAATCAAAGCGCCAAACGTTGAAACATTTGCCCGAATCAAAGTCGTCGGAGTGGGAGGGAGCGGTAACAATGTTATCGCCCGCATGAAAGAAGTGGGATTGCGGGGAGTGGAACTGATCGCAGTCAACACCGACGCCCAAGCTCTTCACCAGAGCGGAGCCGAGGAAAAGATTCATATTGGTAAAAACTTAACCAAGGGTTTGGGGGCCGGAATGAATCCGGAAATCGGCCGCCAGGCAGCCGAGGAAAACCGGGACGAAATTCAAGACGTTCTCAAAGACGCCGACATGATTTTTGTCACCTGCGGTCTGGGAGGCGGCACCGGCACCGGGGCTTCCCCGATAGTGGCCGAAGTGGCCAAAGAATCAGGCGCCCTTACTGTGGGAGTGGTGACCAAGCCTTTCAGTTTTGAAGGAATGCAGCGGGCCATGATTGCCGAAGAAGGCCTCGAGCAGTTAAAGGATCGGGTGGATGCCCTGGTGGTGATTCCTAATGACCGTTTACTGCAAATCATTGACAAAAAAACCAGCCTTTTGAGCGCTTTCCGCATCGTCGATGACGTCTTGCGCCAAGGCGTGCAGGGCATATCCGACTTGATCACGGTGCCGGGAGTGGTGAACGTGGACTTCGCGGACGTGAAAGCCATTATGCAGGATGCCGGTTCCGCTTTGATGGGTATTGGCAAGGCCTCCGGGGAAAACCGCGCCACCGAAGCGGCCCGTCAGGCCATCAATTCGCCGCTGCTGGAAGTTTCCATTGAGGGCGCCAAAGGAGTGCTCTTCAATGTCACCGGGGCGGACGACCTAACCATGCTGGAAATCAACGAGGCGGCCAACATTATTACCGAAAGCATTGATCCCAACGCCAAAGTGATCTTCGGCGCGGTTAGCATGAACGACGGCGATCTCAAGAAGGGCGAAATCAAGATAACCGTGATTGCCACCGGCTTTGAGGAGGGCGGTATTAGCGACCGGCACTACGGCGGCCGCGAGGAAATCGTTCCGGAAATCCGCCGCGAACCCGAACCGATCCGCCGACGCGAAGAAGATGAATATCGACGTGAAGAACCCCCGATGCCGGAAAAAGAAATCGATTTATATGACGATTTGGAATCCGAGGTGGAGGAAAAACCGCTGGTGCACTCGGAAAGAAGAGACCAGCTCCCCTTCACCGTGGATAACACCAACATTTCCCCGGTAACTCCAGAGGAAAAAGAAGAGGAAGCGGTTAAAGAAGATGACCTGGACATCCCGGCGTTTATCCGCCGCAAGATGAAAGATCGGGACGAGGATAAATAGAGATAGTCGTAAAACTTTCCTTTAAATTTTCGTATTGAGCGAAGCGAAGCCCTACGAAAAATTTAAAGGAAAGTTTTACGACCCGTTTATAATAATTTACATAGGAGTATGTGGGCCGTGATTGAAACTGGCGGCAAACAGTCCCTTGTCAAAAAGGGCGATCAGCTGCAAGTGGAAAAATTGGGAGGCGAAGTTGGGTCAAACATCTCGTTTGACTCGGTTTTACTATTGAGCAAAGATGAAACTGGCAAGGACCTCACGGTGGGCAATCCGAAAGTGAAAGACGCCAGAGTTACGGCCAAAATCATTGAAACGGCCAAAGGCAAAAAAATCACCGTTTTCAAATACAAGCCCAAGAAACGCTACCGGGTGAAAAAAGGCCACCGTCAAACGCATACCAAAGTCGAGATTACTGATATTTTGAGCTAGCAATATTTTTCAGGGACAAATTCAGATAACAAAATTTTATCGTAGGGCTACCCGGATATATTTCTTTTTTCGTATTGAGCGAAGCGAAGCCCTACAAAAAAAGAAATATATCCGGGTAATACGAAAAATTTTATTATCTGAGTTTATCCATTCAAAAAATAAAATGCGCATTTTATTGACCGGCGGGGGTACCGGCGGACATCTCTTCCCCCTGCTGGCAGTCTCCCAAGTCATCAAAAAACAATCCAAAGAGCCCGTTGAATTTCTTTACGTAGGCCACTGTAATAAATTTTCTGAAGACATTCTCAAGGCCAACGGTATCCGCACCAGCCATGTCTTAACGGGCAAATGGCGCCGTTATTTTTCCCTGGCCAATTTGTGGGACGCGATCAAACTGCCGATCGGAATCGTTCAAGCCCTGGTCAAAGTGCTGATTTTCATGCCGGACGTGGTTTTCTCGAAAGGCGGTTACAGCAGTGTGCCGGCGGTGGTCGCCGCCCGCATCTTCTGGATTCCCATCGTGGTGCACGAATCGGATGCCATCCCCGGCCGGGCCAACCGTTTCATGGAGCATTTGGCCGACGTGATCGCGATTTCCTATCAAATGACTGCTGACTATACCAATCCCACCAAAACAATTTTTGCCGGCAATCCGGTACGGGAAAATCTTTTGGGGGGTGAGGTTGCCAAAGCCAAAGTGGCCCTGGGGATCAAAAGCGGGAAACCGGTCCTGCTCGTTCTGGGCGGCAGCCAAGGAGCCAAAAAAATCAACGAAGTGATTATCAAGATTCTGCCGCGATTGCTAGCTACCTACGAAGTGATCCACCAAAGCGGCGAAAAGAATTTTGAGGAAACCAAAGAATTGGCCGGCCAGGCGGGCGTGAAGCCCGGCCGGGAAGGCTACCATCTTTATCCTTTCCTGAGCGATTCCGGAGACTTGATGAAACATGCTCTGACGGCCGCCGACCTGATTTTGTCCCGGGCCGGCGCCACCGCCATCGCGGAAATCGCCGCCTACGGCAAACCCAGCATTCTGATCCCGCTCCAAGGATCGGCCAACGACCACCAGCTACATAACGCTTTCGAGGTGGCCAAAACCGGCGGCGCCATGGCGCTGAAAGAAGAAAATCTTACCCCCGAGTTGCTGCTGGGGAAAATTGATATTTTAATGAATGACGCGCCGCTCCGAAAAGCCATGGGCGAAAAGGCCCGGGGCTACCATCACGCGGACGCGGCCCAAATCATCGCCGGTGCGGTGCTGAAGCTGGGCAATAAGGAAAAACTTCGAGATTGAGTTATATTTTAATAGTCTTTGAGTGTAACTGATTTTATACGAAAACACGCAGTATTCCCCAGCGTGGAATACTGCTCAAGACTTCGCTCGGGCTCGTCCCGCCATTTGGCGGGACACCGTGCTCGCCCGAGCTCGATGGTTTTCTTAACAAAATCAGTTACACTCAAAGAGCCATTCAAGTGACATATAGAAGATTAGCTGAAATAACAACAGTTATAGCCATCCTCGTAAGCAGCTACGTTATTTTTGCTTACGAACGCAAGAATCATAATCCCGATTACAATAAAAATTGGGTGGCTTTTTATTTTGTTGACCCTAATGCTCCTGAAAAAGGCGTGACGGCCGAAAACCATTCCGGCGCGAACGCCAACTTCCAATTTTGTCTGGTGCCCGATAGCGATGACCTGATGGAGCCAGGCGATTTATCCTGCAACTTGCCAAGCGTTCAGCAATCTGTAACACAAAATATTACAGCCGGACAATCCAAAAATTGGGTTTATACGCTGCCGCAGAGCAATGGAAAGTACTGGGTAATCTTGGAATACAAAGACGGAGATGTTTTGAAGAATAAGGATTTATCGTTTGAAATTCAATAAATCGCCCCAGGTGTAGCGGCAGGTGGCTTTGGGTTTTTCAAGGCACTTTCTCTTTATTCTGGCATCGTCAGAAATCCTTTCGTTGGAAAGGAATTTTTTCTCCCTTTGTTTAATATCAGCCAATCCTTTTTCGGTTAAACCCAATTCGTAAACGGTCAGGGTTCCAAACACTTGGTAATCTTTTGATTCGAACATTTCTCCTCGGTTCCCTTTGAAAAACTTTTCCGGCGCCGCGGTGCGGCTGACCGCGAAATACTGGGCGTTTTCCCACATCGGATTGTTGGAAAAATAGCGCAGTTTGTTATCCAGTGGGCCGTCCGACATCAAATAAAGAATCGGCCGGTAATAAAAAGATGGGGCCCACAAAAAAAGATAATCTTTGCCGTTCTGGTTTTTGGCTTTAATCCAATCGGCGATCGCCTGCTCTTGGTTAAGGGTAACCGGATAACTTTCGTCTTGGAATAGAATTTGGTCCTGGGGATAATCGCCGATGTCAGTGACCGAAGCGCCGGCCAGGCGGTTGAAACGGATAACAGTATTAGCTATGTTGGAAACAAGCAATACCAATACCAATCCGATTCCAATTTTCTTCCCCAGATTATTCCGCGCCAACTCTCTCAATAATAAGCCGAAAATTATCCAAAACGGCACGATGGAGAAAAGGAAAAAGCGCGGCCGCAGCGTGAATGACAGCGAATAAAAGGCCCACCAGGGGACCAGGATCCAAATTGCAAGCAGAAGCAGAAATTCCCATTCGGCCAACTTCTTTTTTTCAGGGTTGGTTTTTTTGAGGGCAAGTATATTTTTGGTTCTTTTCACCAGTAAAATCAAAAAAGAGAGGGCTGACAAAAAGAAAAACGCAGCCGCTATTACGGTGGGGGCCAGACTTTTGCGGCATTTGTCGTCGCAAATGATGTTGAATTGCGGTTTTAAGCGCCAAACCGGGAAATCAATCACGTCCACGCCGGTCGTCGCGATAAAATAGCCTTTGGGATAAACCCAGAGATTTTGGATCAGTTTTTCGGACGGGCTGTGCGAAAGATCTTTACCTTCTTTTTCGCTTACCGTAGAAAAAAATTCCTTTACGTTGGCGCCTTTGCTGAGATAGTCGTTGAGAAACAGCGGAGTGTTGGTCAGTAAAAAAACCGCGATCAACACCCCAATTTCCCAAGGCAGGCGGCGGAAATATTTTTTGGCCAGTTCGGGAAAATAAATCTGGTACATTATCGCTAAAACTATTGCCGTAATGATCAGTATCAACGGGACCGCCACGAAAGCCACGAAGTGCAATTGGGTGAAAATGCCCGCAACCAATCCCACCAAAGCCGCCCATTTGAGCGAGCGGGGGTAATCGCCCTGTTTTTTGCAGTCAAGGTATTTTAGCCAGGCGTAAAACGCAAGAACGGTAAAAAGCGGCAGCAGATTGGGGTTCCAGCTGAAACGGTCGTAGGTGATTAAAAAGGTGGAATTTACCGCGAGAGCGGTTAAAATCAAAGACCAGTTCTCGTTGGATAGTCTTCGGGCCAGCCGGTAGAACAAAGGCACAAAAGCGATACTGCCCAAAATCACCGGCAAAACGTAAACCACCGGCTGAAAGCTGCGGGCCAGCAGGGCGAGTGCGTACATCAGGTAATAATAAGCCGGCCCCAAGCGCAAAAAACTGCCGCCGGCACGCGGCCCCAACAACGGCAAGTCGCCAATCCCCTTTTGAATCACCTCTTTTATGAGGAACGCGTCCCGCGACTGGTCCAGCTGAAAATGCAGCCAGTCGGCAAGATGAAAGGTACGCAAAAAAAGCCCCTCGATGACAAGGAACAGTATTATCAGAATAACTTTATTTTTGACGAGAAAATTTTTCATGGCCCTGTCAATCTACCACGAACTTTCATTTTCGTAATTTCAAAATAATTTTGTATAGTAGTGATGACAATAGTAACAATACAAAAAATGGAGCAGAGGGAAACTTTGGTGCCGGTGGAGATTTCGGCGCGGCACATTCATCTTTGCCGGGAGGACGCGGAGGCGCTTTTCGGCAAAAAGCACCAGCTTAAGTCACTGAAGAAATTGAGCCAGGGGCCGGATTTTGCGGCGGAGGAAGCGGTGGACATTGAGTATAACGAACAGGAAATCAAAGGCGTCCGGGTGGTGGGGCCGGAGCGGGAAAAGACCCAACTGGAGCTAACATTATCCGATGCTTACAAATTGAAAGCGGATATTCCGGTGCGACTGTCCGGCAATATTGAAAAAACACCCGGATTCAGAATTATTGGGCCGGCCGGGGTGGTGATCAAAAAAGAAGGGATGATCGTGGCCAAGCGCCACTTGCACGCGGGGCCCCAAGAAGCGGAAAAACTGGGTTTGAAAAACGACGATCAAGTCTCGGTAAATTGCGGCAGCGACGGGGAGCGCGAAGCGACCTTCCATAAAATTTCGGTGAGAGTTAAAGAAGGATTTAAACTGACAATCCATATTGACGTGGACGAAGCCAATGCCGCCGGCCTCAAAGTGTGTTCGGTGGGAAAATTGCTAATCAAGTGATTTACAATCTATTTTCTTCGATTACCGCATCCATGATCACGTTATTGACTTTGCGGCGCATCTGCGAAAGCGTGAGAAGCCCTTTTTCAGCGCCGAAATAAAGCACCGCCGAGCCGGCGTTGGCCATGCCCCAGGCCGTGGCTTTTTTGAGGTCTTCGGGATGGCGGATCCAGGAGGCCAAGAAGCCGCTGGCGTAGGCGTCGCCCGCGCCGGTGAGCTCCACCCGTTTGGGCGAAAGAGTGGGCGCCTTGACATATGAATAGCCGTCGGTGGCCAGCGAGCCCCGGCGACCCAACGTAATCACTACGATTTTCGGCCCATATGACTGCAAAAATTTGATTATCGTTTTTTTGATCGGAGCTTTTTGGTGGTATTTTTCGGCAAACTGCCGGTCGGACAAGGCCAGCTCCAACGCCTCGTCCCAGTTCAAGAATAATATGGAAATTTCGGCCAGCAGCGGCGAAAGAAATTTTATTCCGGCTTTAAGCTGAAGCCGGCCGGGATTCCAGGCCACTTTCACCCCTCTTTCCTTGCGCAGCTTCAAAATCTGACCCAGTTTGTTTTCCCAGCCTTCGGTGAGAGAGGAAATAAAAACCCATTCGGTCTTCCATTGGGAGATTTCCTTCATTTTCAGTTTGCGGCCCGCGTCGCGGTTATAAAATATCACCCGGTCCCGGCCGATTGGATCCACCAGGATGACCGAGCGGTCAGTCTCGCACTCGTTCACAATCTGGCAGAGACTCACGTCCACCCCCGTCTTTTGCAGGTTCCGCCTCAATTTTTTGCCGATGTCATCGCCGCCCACGGCCACGTTGGCCCGGCAGTTGATTCCCAATTTGGCCAAACCGGCGGCCACGTTGGCTCCGGCGCCGCCCATGCTCGCTTTGATTTTGCCCACCGGAATCTTGGCGCCCAGTTCAACCGCCATCAGCTTCTCGCAAAGCGCGCTTTTCCCCGGCAAAATCCGGCTTTCCTGGGCCAGAAAAATCAAGTCCTCTGTGACCGAACCGATGGTTATTACTTGTTTATTTCTGCTTATTTGCATTTATATTTGGAAAGGTTTTGTGAAAATCTGGGAAATAAAAATTTTATCGTAGGGATACCCGGATATATTTCTTTTTTTGTATTGAGCGAAGCGAAGCCCTACAAAAAAAGAAATATATCCGGGTAATACGTAAAATTTTTATTTCCCAGATTTTCTGACAAAATTTTCTGCTAAAATGTATTTTCCTGTATTATAGTTAAAGAGTAAGAAGTAATCAACAAATTAATCATGCCTATCGCTGACATAAAATTCACCCGCAAAAAATTGAAAAACGGGTTAGAGCTGGTTTTGGCTCCGATGCCGAAAATTCCCACCATCACTGCTATTATCCTCTTTAAGATCGGCTCACGCTACGAGACGGATAAATACGCCGGCATCTCCCATTTTTTAGAGCATATGGTTTTTAAGGGCAATAAAATGTTCCGCTCACCGGGAGAATTGGCGGCCGCCATTGATGCGTTGGGCGGGGTTTTCAACGCTTTTACCACCAAGGAATTTACCGGTTTTCACATCAAGGTCGGCGCGGAATATCTGGATACAGCCCTCGAATGGCTCGGTGCTCTGGTAACCACACCTTTGCTCCGATCGCCCGACATTGAAATGGAGCGCAACGTGATTCTCCAGGAGATCAACATGTATAACGACACTCCGATGGCCCAAATCGGCAATTATTTCGAGGAGCTGGTTTACCCGGGCACGAGCTTAGGCCGCAATATCATCGGAACTGGGAAATCGTTGAGCGGCATTAAACGTAAAGAATTGGCCGTTCATTTTGACCGCCATTATTTTCCCGGCAACGCATTGCTGGCCATCGCGGGGGATTTTGGCAAAGGCGGTTTGCGCCGGGCCGAGGGAAAAATCAGCCGTTATTTCAAATTTCACAATCAACATTCCCGTCCGTCAGTAAAAAAGCCTTACGAAAGTAAAGCGAAGGGCAAAAAAGTGAAGGCGGTCTACAAAAAAACCGACCAAACCCATTTGATGCTGGGAGCTAGAACCTTCTCTTATTTGGATAAGCGCCGCTATCCCCTTTCGGTGATTGCAGCGGTGATGGGCGGCGGCATGAGCTCCTGGGCTTTTTCCGAAATCCGGGAAAAGCGGGGTCTGGCCTATTACGTGCGCAGTTTTGCCGACTTGTACCAGGACGCCGGGACTTTTTTGGTAAGCGCCGGGCTGGACAACGGTAAATTGGAGCTGGCAGTCAAGGAAATAATGAAATTGTACAAAAGGATTCGGGAAAAAACGGTCTCGGCCAAAGAATTGAAAAAAGCCAAGGACCATTTGATCGGCGGCATGCTGCTAGAGCGGGAAACCAGCGAAGACATCGCGGTTTTGCTGGGTTCCGAAATTGCCTCCCGCGGCTCAGTCACTCCTTTTTCCAAGGAAATCAAGATAATTAAGAATGTCAGCGCGACTGACCTCCGCAAGCTGGCCCAGGAATTCTTCCAGCCCGAACGCCTTCAGTTGGCCATGATCGGCCCCTGGAAGAAAAAAGACGAAGAGAGATTCGCCAATTGGCTAAAATAAAATTTATAACTCTGTCACTCGCGCGGCTTCGGCGAGGCTGGTTTCGCCGGCGTGGATGTAGAGCGCAGCGTCTTGGGTCATGGTGAGCATGCCTTCTTCCATGGCTTTCTTTTCGATTTCCGAAGTAATCATAAAGCGGGATACCATTTCCTCGAGGGTTGGTGTCATTTGCATGATTTCTGCCACCGGGAAGCGGCCTTTGAAGCCGATGTTTTTGCATTTATCGCAACCCACCGGTTCGTAAACAAATTCCACCGGACCGGGATCTTTGAAACCGGTGGCCGGCTGGATCGTTTTGAGGACTGACTCGAGTTTTTCTTTGTCTTTGGGCGTGACCGGCACTTTTTTCTTACATTCCGGGCAGAGGCGGCGCACCAGGCGCTGGGCCATCATGGCGTTGGTGGCGGTGGCGATGTCGGTGGGGTCGATGTTCATGTTGATGAGGCGCTGGATCGAGGCCACGGCGCTGTTGGTGTGCAAAGTGGAAAAGACCAAGTGGCCGGTGAGCGACGCCTGGATGGCAATCTTTCCGGTTTCCTCGTCGCGGATTTCACCGATCATCATGATATCCGGGTTTTGGCGGAGCAGAGCGCGCAAGGCGGAAGCGAAGTCGTAGCCTTCCTCTTCAGACACCTGGGTTTGCAGGATGCCCGCCAAGCGGTACTCAATCGGGTCTTCCACCGTGATGATTTTCACTTCCGGCTTATTGATCCGGTTGAGCAATGAATACAAAGTGGTGGTTTTCCCGGAGCCGGTGGGGCCGGTGTTGAGAATAAGGCCGTTCGGTTTTTCAATCTCGCGCAGCAAGCGTTCCATGAGCTGCGGGCGGAAACCGATCTTTTCCGTTTCGAGAGCCTGGGCGGATTTATGTAGCAAACGCATCACCACCGTTTCCCCGTAGCCGCCGGTGATGATGGAGACGCGGACGTCGATCTGCTTGTTGGGGATGTCGCGAACGGGTTCTTCCAGCGAAATGCCGAAACGGCTGTCCTGGACGGCTTCGTGGGAGTCGGTCTTGAGTCCCGACAGCAACTTTATTTGGGCCAAAATCGGCAAATAATCCTTAGCTTTGATTTGAGTGATATCTTGCAGGATGCCGTCGATGCGGTAGCGGATTTTGATGATATCGCCCTGGGGTTCCATGTGGATGTCGCCGGCGTCGAACGAAAGTCCGCCGGCCGTCACGTAAGCCAAAATTTCCTTGTTGTTGGCTTTTTGGATTATCGCGGCCATTTTTTGCGGGTCATAACCGCAATCCAGGACCTCTTTAATGTGCTTTCCGGTTATCTTGAGCTGCAGGGAGAGCAGCTGGACCATGATTTTTTCGTAAATCTCCTGGAGATACTGGCCGGTGCCGGTGGTTCTTTCCACTTCTTCCATTGAAGTTGTTCCCTCTACGGCTTTGAGAATGCCGTCCTGCAGCATGGTAATCATTCCGCTTTCCATGGCGGCCGTGAGCAAATCGGAAGCCGGCGCCATATCGAGCACCAGCTTTTCCGTGTCTTTGTTGATCTCAAAAATCTCAAAAATGCCGATTCGACCTTTATAGCCGAGGCCTTTGCATTTGGGACAGCCTTTGGGCCGAAACAGGGTGTTGATGTTTTTGGGCACCTCCACTCCCGCTTTGGGCGAAATAATCGAAAGGAACCGTCCCATGCTCTCCAAGGTTTCTTTGGCGGGAACGTATTCCTCCTTGCAATAGGGGCAAAGCACCCGCACCAGCCGTTGGGCGATAACCGCGTTGATGGCGGGGGTGATCAAGGTGGGCCGGATGCCCAGGTCCACCAAACGCGGGATGGCGCCGGCGGCCGAGTTGGTGTGCAAAGTGGAAAGCACCAGGTGGCCGGTGAGCGAGGCGTGCACGGCGATATCGCCGGTTTCCTCGTCGCGGATTTCCCCAACCAGGATCACGTCCGGGTCTTGGCGGACGATGGCCCGCAAGCCGTTGGCGAAGTCGTAGCCTTTTTCCTTGTGCACTTGGGTTTGGGCCACCCCGGCCAGCCGGTACTCGATCGGGTCTTCAATGGTGATGATTTTGGTGTCCGGCGTGTTGACGCGTAGAATAGCAGCGTACAAAGTGGTAGTTTTGCCGGAGCCGGTGGGTCCGGTGTTGAGGATCATGCCGTTGGGTTTGGAAAGTTGGGTGATAAGCTGTTCGAATGGCCGGCCGCGCAGGCCCAACTCTTCCAGCTTCAAGCCCACCGCGTCCTGGTTCAAAAGCCTCATCACCACGTTTTCCCCGTAGTTGCCCGGCAGAACCGAAACGCGGACGTCGATTTCCGAGGTGCTGGTTTTGATGGTGAAGCGGCCGTCCTGAGAGCGGTCGCGGATGTTGAGTTTGAGCCCGGCCAGCATTTTGACCCGGGAGATCACGTAAGGGTAATAATTATAGGGAATGTGGACGATGTCATGCAGCACCCCGTCCAAGCGGTAGCGGATGCGCACGTCGTCCTTCTGCGGTTCGGTGTGGATGTCGCTGGCGTCCAGCTTGATCGCCCCCGCAATGATCACGTTCAAGACTTCCGTGGTGGGCAGCTCCCGGATTCTTTTCTTGAGGTCGATCAGCTCCTTGATGTCCTTTTCGAATTTCTCCAGGTCTTTGCCGGAAAGCGTCAGCATCATGTCCTCGAGCGACGAGGAAAGCGAAAATTGTTTGTAGCGCTCCCAAGTGCGTTCCAGGCTAGTCTTGGACACAATGTAGATTTTGCAGCGGTAGCCTTCCTCGCCTTCCAGTTTATCAACCACTTCGGTGGTGGCCGTGTCGTTGGGGTTGATCACACCCACCTTGATGTCCCGCCCCGATTTCTGAATCACCGCTAGTTTGCCGTAGCGCGCCACTTCTTCCGGCAAAATGCTCAAAGTCTCGGTGCCCACCGGAAAAATGTTGAGGTCCAAGTAAGGCAAACCCAAACCGGCCGCCCGGATGGCGGCCTGCTCTTCCTCGGAAGCCCGGCTCAACCGCCGGGTGGTATCGCGCAGCGCGATTTCCTCGAATTCCTGGTTTTGCTGTTGGCTCACTTTCTGGGCGAAAGGCATTTATATTTGTATTTTGAATTATCGAGCTTTCGAAAGTATAGCACACATTTTTTGTAAACCTTTCGTAAAACAAAAAGAAAAAGTATGGTGGCAGTAAAGAACCGGCGGGTATAGTATATCGGTATTACACGACCTTCCCAAGGTTGAAAGACGGGTCCGACTCCCGTTACCCGCTCAAAATAATTATAGGATAAAATGCTGGAGATCAAACAACTACAGGAGATATTAAAAAATTTACTAAAATACTCGAAAGAAACCGAGTGGATTGAATTTAAAGTTAACAATAAAAACTATAACCCAAACAGCAAGTCAAAAAGACATGCCAAGTATATTCCTTTTTGGGCATAATTTTTTAAAATTAAACTTTATTTGATTTCAATAGTCGTATGCAAAAGAAATATTTGAAAAAGCTCTTTACAAAGATAAATTTCTATTTGATGGTTATTTGATAAATTCCAAAGAAAAAAAGGCAGAATCCGAAGACTCTGCCCTGCGCATGTTTACTTTGTAATTAAA
>Ga0172371_10007100_pt1 | contig 16066 bp, 12 predicted proteins | sample Lak12m_FD_114543 | JGI IMG/M metagenome (GOLD analysis project Ga0172371, IMG submission 114543) | Freshwater microbial communities from Kabuno Bay, South-Kivu, Congo - kab_022012_12m | ecosystem: Environmental > Aquatic > Freshwater > Lake | place: Democratic Republic of the Congo: South-Kivu...
CGTGCGAGGCCACCAAGCGGCCCTCGCAGAAGACGGCCAGATCGCGCAGCGAGAGGCGCACCTGCAGGCGCCGCAAGGCGTAGCCGGGCGGCAGCGAGTAGTCGATGCCGGCCACGCGGCAAAAGCCGTCCCGGGAGGCCCGCACCTCGAGGCGGCGGTCGGTCTTCGGCAGCGGATCGGGCAGAGCGGCGAGCTCGGCGCGCTCCACGGCGAGGGCGTCCGTCACCCGGCCGCCGAGGCGGCGCAGGTGGCGTCTCCAGGCGACGTCCTCCGCCCAGGTGTCGTGCTGGCCCTGCAGGTCTGCCAGATCTTCAAAGCTGCGCAGCGGCAGGAACGAGGTCTCGAGGTAGCCGTTGGTCCGTTCCACCGATCCCTTGCTCTGTGGCGAGTACGCGGGCAGCACGACGTGACCCATGGCGAGCGTCCCCAGGAGGCCGGCGAGCGCGTCGACCGGGCGCGGGCGGGCGCGGCCGCGGCGCACCACGAGCGAGGTGTCGTTGTCGACGACCAGCTTGCCCGGCAGGCCGCCGAGGCGCTGCAGGCAGCCCCAGAGGGCGGGCACGGCGTCGGCCGTGGTCTGCGAGTGCACGTAGACCACGGCGTGGGCCCCGGAGAAGGGCAGCGTGGTCACGAAGCCGTGGGCGCGCCGGCGGGCACCCTTGCCCACGGGCACGTCGACGCCGGTGTCCCACCAGTCGGCCTGCAGGAGCTCGCCGGGCAGGTAGCTGGTGCGCCCGTGGTCGCGCGCCGCCTTGAACTGCGGGCGCACCGCGGCGAGGTACTCCTTGAGGATGGTGATGCCGCCTGGGTAGCCGCGCTCCTGGAGGCGCTCGCGGATCACCGTGGCGGGCGCGTCCTCGTCCTCGTCGAGCAGCTCCAGGACGCGCGCCTTGAAGGGGTCGAGCTGCGAGCCCGCCGGGCGGCGCTCGTAACGTGGCGGCTCGTCGCTCGCCACGAGCCGCGCGACCGTGTTGCGGCTCATGCCCAGCCGCCGGGCGATGGCCTTCTTGGAGACGCCTTGCCGATGGAGCTCGCGTACCTGCGCCCACTCGTGCACCTGGAACACCCCTTCCTCCCTTGAGCCGCTTGCCGCTCAAGGTTCGTCACCGGTCCGTTCACCCTTGGGGGGTGCTCAGTTTTCGACCGGCGATAGGTGCTCAGTATTGGGGCGGCGTCGACACTCGGAAAGTCGATGAGACTGAACCTCATCAGTTCAACAGGCCCGGCGCCGATGTCGAGTGGGCCGTTCAGGCTGCCTCTGACGACAACCGACGACCCCAACATCGCCCCGGTGATCAGGGCGGGAACCTCGGCGGACGCGCCTTCGACGGCCATCATCCACTGCTGTTCCATATCGACCTTCCGAAGGCTCGAGGGGCCCTCGAAGACGATGTCAGAAGACGGAGTCCACCGATAACTCAGACCGGAGTCCACCACGGCTTCTTCAGGTGCCGTCAGTCGCAAGGGCCCCGGAAGCAGCGCCACAGCCTCGTCCGGCGCGGTCATCTCCACATAGGGCTGCACGCGCACGGGGATGTCTTCGATTCCCATCGGCACCTGCCCGAGTCAGTCTGGTCACCGCAGTCTATCCCGAGCGACGCGTCCGGCTGCACGACGCACGCGCAATCCAGGCAGGCGAGGTGTCAGCGCGAATCCCGCCGGATGGGCCGCTCACCACCGGCGCATCATGCGGTCGCCAGCGACTCACACCTGGGGAGTTCCGGGCCAGCTTCCGCCGTCGCCGTTCGGCGCTACCCCAGTCGGGGTAACCGGACGCGGCCGCGGCGAGGCTGGCGAAGGAGCGGCGCCGCCGGGCGGCGCCGGAGGCGGTACCTCTGCCGGCGCCGCGCTCCCCCGGCTGGGGTAGAGCCCGCCCCTCCGCCGGGGCCCCGGGGCGGGCCGCAATATCCCTCCGAGGAGCCCGGCCGAATCACCACCGCCGGGCGATTCGCGTTCGCGGGTCCGGTCGTAGCCTCCTCTCACCAAGCGAGTCAGCACAGGAGGAGACCGACATGGGTACCGTCACCGTCACCGAGCGCGAGCGAGCCGAAGCCCGCCAGACCCTCGACCGCATGGAGCGCGAGCTCACCGGCGAGTCGCTGCACGCCGAGACCTTCGGCGCCCGGGCCGTCGTGCAGGCCCGCGGCCTCACCCGCAGCTACGGGAAGGGCGACGCGACCGTGCAGGCCCTGGCCGGCGTCGACGTCGACATCTTCCAGGGCCGCCTCACCGCCATCATGGGCCCGTCGGGCTCCGGCAAGAGCACGCTGATGCACATCCTCGCCGGCCTCGACCAGCCCACGAAGGGCCAGGTCTGGATCGACGGCAGCGAGATCACGCGCCTCAAGGAGAAGCGGCTCACGCAGCTGCGCCGCGACAAGATCGGCTTCATCTTCCAGAGCTTCAACCTGCTGGCGACGCTCACGGCCGACGAGAACATCGTGCTGCCGCTCTCGCTGGCCCGGCGCCGCGCCGACGAGGCCTGGCGCCGCTCCGTGATCGAGGCAGTGGGCTTGCAGGACCGCCTCTCGCACCGCCCCGCCGAGCTCTCGGGCGGCCAGCAGCAGCGTGTGGCCGTGGCCCGCGCCCTCATCACGCGCCCGGCGGTGCTGTTCGCCGACGAGCCCACCGGCAACCTGGACTCGCGCACCGGCGAGGAGGTCCTCGGCCTGCTGCGCCGCAGCGTCGACGAGTTCGGCCAGACAGTCATCATGGTCACCCACGACGCCGGCGCGGCGAGCATCGCCGACCGCGTGATCTTCCTGAAGGACGGCGGCATCGTCCAGGACCGCGAGCGCATGTCGCGCGACGCCATCTACGACACCATCAAGCACCTCGAGGACGCCGCCGCGCCCGGGTACGGGACGGTGGCCGACGCACTGGCCCGCTTCGCGGCGGGGGTGCAGCGATGACGCGCCTCGCCTTCCGCAGCCTGGCCAGCCGCCCGCTGCGCACCGTCCTCACCGCGCTCGCGATCCTGCTGGGCGTGGCCATGATCACCGGCACCTATGTGCTCACCGACCAGATCGACAACGGCTTCAAGGACATTTTCCAGACGTCGTTCAAGGGCACCGCCGTGCAGGTGGCGCCCAAGACATCGTTCGCCGCGACCGACGGCAGCGGCACCGTCACCCAGTCGCTGGACGACGGCCTGCTGGCGACCGTGGCGGCCGTGCCGGGAGTCGCCAGGGCCGCCGGCACGTATCAGACGCTCGGCGCCGCGATCGTGGACGGCAAGACCGTCTCCACCGGCGGCGCCCCCACGCTGCTGACCACGGACCCCGGCGCGCCGTTCGACCAATCGCGCCTCGTGGCCGGCCGCGAGGTCGCGACGCGCAACGAGGTCGCGATCATCAAGGGCTTCGCCGACGAGGCCGGGCTCAAGCCCGGCGACACCTTCGACGTCGCCGCACCGGCCGGCCTGCAGCACGTCACGGTCGTGGGCGTCTTCGCGTGGGGCAACTCGGGGTCGATGGGTGGCACCATCGTCATCGCCGGGCGCCTGCAGGACGTGCAGCGCTGGGGCGGCGAGCCCGGCAAGCTGAGCGGCATCGCCGTCTCGGCCGACCCGGGCGTCACACCCAAGGAGCTCGCTGCTCGCGTCAAGGCCGCCCTGCCGGCCGCCGTCAGCGTCAAGACCGGCGAGCAGGCGGCCGCGGACGCCACAGCCGAGACGGCCGCCTCCATCAACGGCTTCCTCACGCCGATGCTCCTGGCGTTCGCCGGCGTGTCGGTGTTCGTCGGCGCCTTCATCATCTTCAACGCCTTCAGCATCACCGTGGCCCAGCGGCGCCGCGAGTTCGCCATGCTGCGCGCCCTCGGCGCCAGCCGCCGCCAGGTGCTCGGCTCGGTGGTCGCCGAGGCGCTCACCCTGGGTGTGCTCGCCTCGGCCACCGGCATCGTCGCCGGCCTCGGCGTGGCCAAGGGCATCAACCTGCTGTTCAAGACCATGGGCGCCGACATCCCGACCGCCGGGATCGCCCTCGAGCCCCGCACCATCGTCATCGCCGCGCTCGTGGGCGTCGGCGTGACCCTGGTCTCGGCCCTGGCTCCGGCCCTGCGCGCCACGCGCGTGCCGCCGGTGGCCGCCCTGCAGGAGGGCGCGACCCTGCCGCCGACCCGGTTCACCAGGTTCGGCGTGGCCTTCGCCGCGCTCGTCACCGCGCTCGGCGCCGGCGCGCTCGCGTTCGGCATCTTCAGCAACGGCGCCACCAGCGGCCGGTTGCTCGGCATGGGTGTGGGCGCGCTCCTCCTCTTCGTCGCCATCGCGATGCTCAGCAAGTACATCGTGCGGCCGGCGAGCCGGGTCATCGGCTGGCCGCTGCAGGTGCTCGCGCCCACCAGCGGCCGTCTGGCCCGCGACAACGCCGGCCGCAACCCCAGCCGCACGGCCGCCACGGCCGCCGCCCTGATGATCGGCCTGGCCCTGGTCGTGTTCATCGCCGTGTTCGCCCAGGCCATGAAGGGCTCGTTCGGCGGCGCCCTCGACAAGTCCACACGGGCTGAGCTCGTCGCCCAGGACCGCACCGCCTTCATGGGCGTGCCGCAGAAGACCATCCGCGGCCTCAACGACGTCGCCGGCGTGGACACCGCCGCGGGCACCGCCTACGCCGACCTGAGGGTCGCCAAGGGCGGCGTCACGAGCGCCTACGCCGTCGACCCCGCCACCTTCGCCCGCGTGTGGGCGCTCGACTGGCGGCGCGGCGGCAGCGACGGCCTGGTCACCGGGCTCGACGCCCGCTCCGTGCTGCTCGAGGACGGCTCGCCGATCGCCGCCAAGGTCGAGGCCGGCGACACCATCACCGTGACCACCCGCGGCGGCGAGAAGGGCACGCTCACCGTGGCCGGCTTCTACCGCGACCAGATGGCGTTCACCGGCATGATCACGAGCCTCGCCGCCTTCAAGCGCCTCGACCTGCCGACCGCCTCGGTCATCACCATGGTCCGCGTGCAGGACGGTGCCGACGTCGCCGCCACGCAGGACGCCGTCCAGAAGGCCCTGACCGCCTTCCCGACGCAGAAAGTCATGACCAAGGCCGAGTACCTCGACACCATCAACAAGATGGTCGATCAGATCCTGATGATGTTCTACGGCCTGCTCGCGATGAGCGTGATCATCTCGATCTTCGGCATCGTCAACACGCTGGTGCTGAGCGTGCACGAGCGCACCCGCGAGATCGGCATGCTGCGCGCCATCGGCGCCACCCGCAGGCAGCTGCGCCAGATGGTCCGTTACGAAAGCATCATCACCGCCGTGATCGGCGGGGTGCTGGGCACGGCCGTCGGCATCGCGATGGCCTACGTGATCATCACGCAGATGGGCGGCGACGGGCTCACGTTCGGCCTGCCATGGCTGCAGCTGGGCGTGTTCCTGGTGCTCGCCGTGGTGGTCGGCGTGATCGCGGCGGTGCTGCCCGCGCGCCGCGCCGCCGGGACGAAGATCCTGGAGGCCATCCAGTACGAATGAGGGCTCCGCCTCCTGGGAGCCAGGCCTCCGGTGACGAGGGACCGGGCCGGCGACAGCCGGCCCGGTCCCTCACGCGTACGGCCGCGGAGCGCCTGCGGCGCGGGGCCACGCCCGCCACAGCCAGGTCGGTCCCCGGCCGGCCTCAGCTCTGGAGGTAGTCGCGCATGTCCACGTCCCCGCCGGAGGGCACCTCGATGTCCAGCGCGGCCACGCGCACCACGATCTCGGCGACGCGTTCGGGCGGCATGCCGGCCATCTCGTTCATGCGCGTGGCCGTGACCGTGGGGTGCACGCAGACGAACCGCTTGCCGGGACGTTCCAGCGCCATCCCCTTGATGAACCCGCGCAGGCCCCACTTCGTGGCGACGTAGGTGGGCGGCGTGTGCGAATCGTGCAGCGTGGCCGTGCTGCCGATGGCGATGACCGTGTCGCGCACCATCGGCAGCAGCGCCCACGTGAGCTTCATCACCCCGACGAGGTTGACGGCCAGCTGGTTGTCGATGGACCAGAAATCCTGGTCGAGGAAGCGGCGCCAGTCGATGGTGCCGGCGTTGTGGACGAGGATGTCCACGCCGTCGTAGTACCCGACGACGGCCTCCACCAGCGCACGCACACTGTCGTCGTCGGTGAGCTGCAGAGGCGAGGTGAGCACGTCCGGCGCCCCGAGCGTGCGGCAGAGCTGCGCGACTTCCTCGGCGTCGGCGCGGTGCTCGTAGTAGGTGAGCGCCAGCCGGCAGCCGGCGCGAGCGAACGCCAGAGCAAGCTCCCTGCCGATGCCGACCCCTCCGCCGGTGATCAGGACGACCTTGTCTGTCAGATCGACGCCCACGCGCGGATGATATCGCGGGAGCGACGACTGGAGTGTTGCAGGCCGGAGCGCCGCCGGGCCGTCCGTAGCCCGTGCAGGCGACGGGCGAGGGCCGAGCTGACGGGCCGGGGGGGCCGCTGCGAGGCGCGCTGCGGCGCTCCGGCAGCCGCGCTGGCAGGCCGGAGCCGCTGCGGCGGCGCCCGCCTCGGCGCTCCGGCGTCCGCGCTGGCGGGCGTCCCCGCCTGCAGCCGGCGCCCTCGGGCCGGCGCCGCTGCTACCATGGGCGCCGATGAGAGTGCTTGTCGTAGGAGCGACCGGCCGCAGCGGGCGGCTGCTGGCGCAGGGCGCGGTGGACCGCGGTCACGACGTGACCGCGCTGGTCCGCGCCCCGGAGCGCCTGGGCCCGCTCGCCGCGCGCCTGCACGTCGTGCGCGGCGACGTGCTCGACGGCGGCGCGGTGAGCGACGCCGTGGACGGCCGGGAGGCCGTGCTCGTCGCGCTCGGCGTCGCGCGCCGGGCCAAGGACCCGGCCGTCAACGCGCTCGGCACGCTCAACGTGATCAGGTCCATGCAGCGCTACGGCGTCCGCCGGCTCGTCGTCCTCTCCGCCTCCGGCACGCGGCCGGGCCGCGACCCCGAGCAGCCGTGGTTCCGCGAGCGCGTGGTGAAGCCGCTCTTCGAGCGCGCCGCCTACGACGAGCTGCGGCGCACCGAGACCAGCGTCCGCCAGAGCGAGCTGGACTGGACGATCGTGCGCGCCCCGGCGCTGGTGGACGGCCCGGCCCGCGGTGGCTACCGCGTCGGGCCGGGCTACTCGCTGCCGGGCGGACGCCGCATCGCCCGTGCGGATGTCGCCGCTTTCATGCTCGACGAGCTGGAGCGGCACGCCAACGCCGGCCACGCGGTCGCCATCGCCTACTGACCCGGGCCGTGCGGCCCACGCCCACGCGGCCGCGCCGCTCCCTCGCCGCCGCCGGGCTGCGCACCTCCGGCCGGCCGCCCTCAGAACCGCCCGAGCTCGTTGCGCAGCGCCTGGTCGAGCTCCGGGAAGGCGAAGGGGAAGCCGCGCAGGTTGAGCTTCATGGGCACGGCCCGCTGGCTGGCCAGCAGCATCTCGCGGGCCATGCCGCCGAGCATCGTCTTCACGACGCGCTCGGGCGCGAACAGCACGGCGGGACGGTGCAGCACCTGACCGAGCGTCTTGACGAACTCCAGGTTCGTCACCGGCTCGGGGGCCGTGAAGTTCACCGGCCCGGCAAGGTCGTCGTCGTGGAGCAGCCACTCGAAGCCGGCGAGCACGTCGTCGAGGGCGATCCAGCTCCACCATTGCGAGCCGTCTCCGAGACGCACGCCGAGGCCCGACCTGAAGGCGGGGAGCTGCTGCGCGAGCGCCCCGCCCGCCGCGCTCAACACGATGCCCTGCCGCGGCGTGACCACGCGCACGCCGGCCGCCGCGGCGCGCTCGGCGGCAGCCTCCCACGCGCGGCACACGTCGGCGAGGTAGCCCACGCCCTCGGCCGTCTCCTCCGTGAGGGCGAGGCCGCCCTGCGAGCCGTAGATGCCCACCGCCGACGAGGAGACGAGCACCGCCGGCGGGGACTTCATGTGGAGGATGGCCTCGGTCAGCGTCGCCGTGGCCTGCAGGCGGCTCTCCATGATCGCAGCCCGGCGCTTGGGGGTCCACACCGTGCCGATGGTCGCGCCGGCGAGGTTCACGACGGCGTCCACGCCCTCGAGATCGTCCGCGTCGAGGCGGCCGGCGGCCGGGTCCCAGGACACCTCACCGGGCCCGGCGGCCTCGCGGCGCACCAGCTTGACGACGTCGTGGCCGGCGGTCGTGAGGTACACGGCCAGGTGTGAGCCGATCAGCCCGCTCGCGCCCGTGATCGCGACCCTGAGCCGCGGCCGCTCGCGCCAGCGCGCGTGCCGTTCGAGGTCGAGCCGCGTGCGCTCGTGACGGAAGGTGAACAGGCGCCGCAGCTGCTTCCCAGCCGGACCCTCCCCGAGCCAGTCGGTGAGCCCGCCGGCCGGCAGCCCGTACTCCACGTGGTCGATCAGCTGGCTGCTGGAGTCGTCCAGCGCGACGAAGCGGTGCGTGTGCCGCCAGTGCGCGAAGGGTCCTTCGACCTGCGTGTCGACGAACTGCGCGCCCTCCCGGTAGTCCGACAGCTCGGCGACCCAGCGCTTCTTGAGCGGCCCCAGGCGCGCGTCGAACACCACGCGGCCGCCGTCACGCATGCCGCCGGTCTGCTCCACGACGTCCAGCTTCTGCCACGGCGGCGCGAGCCGCTCGAACGCACCGGGACGGGCGTGGTACGCGAACAGCTCCTCGACGGGAACGGGCATGACGGCGCGCGTCTCGAACACGGGCATGGGGGCCTCCTGAGGTCGCTGCCGGGGTTCTACCCGCCGTGGCCGCGATTGACCCAGCGGCTTGATGGGAATCGTTCTCAACCAGCTGGGACCGCACACAACACGCACAGAAGACCGAGGAGGGCGGCATGGCAGAGCGTGACGGCGAGGACCGCAGCATCCGCGCACAGGGCCTGCGCCGCAACTTCGGCGCGCAGCGCGCCGTCGACGGCGTCGACCTCGACATCCCCGGCGGGCGCATCTTCGGGTTCCTCGGGCCCAACGGGGCCGGCAAGTCGACGCTCGTCAAGATCCTGACGACGATCCTCAACCCGACGGCCGGCAGCGCGACGGTCGCCGGCTTCGATGTACAACGTCAGGGCGGCAGGGTGCGCACAGCGATCGGCGTCGCCTTGCAGGACGTCGGTCTCGACCCGCTCATGACCGCGCGCGAGCTGCTCGTGCTCCAGGCGGAGCTGTTCGGCACGCCGCGCGACCGGGCGCGCAGCACCGCGGAGCGCCTGCTGAAGACGGTGGGGCTCGACGACGTCGACCCGAAGAAGCGCGCGGGCTCGTACTCCGGCGGCATGAAGCGCCGCCTCGACCTGGCCCTGGCGCTCGTCCACAACCCGCGCATCCTGTTCCTTGACGAGCCGACGACGGGGCTGGACCCGGCGAGCCGGGCGGCGATCTGGGAAGAGGTACGCCGCCTCAACGCCGAGCGCGGCATGACCATCTTCCTCACCACGCAGTACCTCGAGGAGGCCGACCGGCTCGCCGACGAGATCGCTATCATCGACAAGGGTCGCATCGTCGCCGGCGGCACCCCCGCCGAGCTCAAGCGCGAGGTCGGCGAGGAGGTCGTGGAGCTGCAGTTCGGCTCGTGCGAGGAGACGGCGCACGCCTACGACGTGCTCGCGCCGGTCGCGCCCAACCGTCAGGCTGCGAACCGCGACCTGCGCCTGTACTTCGGACGCGCCGCCGAGAACGTGCCGGAGCTGGTCAGGGCCCTGGACGGCGCCGGCCTCAGGCTCCAGGGCCTGACGATCGAGCAGCCCACCCTCGACGACGTCTTTCTGCGCGTCACCGGCGAGGCGCTCGAGCACGAGGTCGCCGAGGACGCGGAGGCGCAGAGGGAGGAGGTGCGCTCATGAACGACATCCTCATCCTCATCGGCCGCTCGCTGCGCAACGCCCTGCGACAGCCTGCCACCATCATCCCGAACATCGCCATCAGCGTCTTCTTCCTGTTCGTCTACAACAGCGGCCTGGACAGCGTGCAGCAGCTGCCCGGCTTCGTCGGCACCTACCTCGGCTTCATCCTGCCGGTGAGCATCGTCTCGGCGGCAGTGGGCGGCGCCGGGCTCGCCGGACAGACGCTGATCAAGGATATCGACAACGGCTACTTCACCAAGCTCCTGCTCACCCCGACGCGGCGGCTCGCGGTCATCTGGGGGCCGATGGTCGCGAGCGCGATCATCCTCACCGTCCAGGTCGTCCTCGTCATGCTCCTGGCTCTCGCCATGGGGCTGAAGGTGGCCGCAGGCCCGCTGGGCTTCCTCATGGTCGTCGTGCTCGCCTTCCTCTGGGGTATGGCTTTCGCCGGCTACGCGGCCTTCATGGCGCTGAAGACGAAGAACGCGGCGGCGGCCCAGGCGGCGACCTTCGCCTTCTTCCCGCTCATCTTCCTGAGCTACACGTTCGTGCCCAAGGAGTACGTGACGGCAACGTGGCTCAAGGTGGCCGCGACCATCAATCCAACCACCTATGTGTTCGAGTCGATGCGCTCCCTGATCAACGTCGGCTGGAGCGCCTCGTCGCTGCTCGTGGGGCTGGCCGTGACCTTCGGGTTCGCCACCGTCACGGGGATCATGGCGCTCTGGGCGGCGCGGGGCGCCACCAAGCTGTCGGGCTGAGGCGAGCCGGCGTGTAGAGACGGGCCCGGCGGGCGGGACTGACCGGCTCCGGCCTGCACTGCCGGCCGCGTCACTCCAAGGGCGGGTAGACTCGGGGCATGTCCCTCTCGCGACTCATCCCCGGCCGCCTGCGCGAGGGCGCCGGTCTCCTGCGGCTGCGCGACTTCCGCAACGTGTTCGTCGCGCAGAGCGTTTCGGTGTTCGGCGACGGCATCACGCCGGTGGCGCTCACCTTCGCCGTGCTCGACCTCACCGGCTCGGGCACCGACCTCGGCATCGTGCTGGCGGCGCAGAGCCTGCCGCTGGTGGCGCTGGCGCTCGTGGGCGGCGTCTGGGCCGACAGGCTGCCGCGCGCCGCCATGATGATGGTCTCCGACCTGGTCCGCGCGGCGGTGCAGATCACCGGCGCCGTGCTGCTGCTCACGGGCACGGCGCAGATCTGGCAGCTCGCCGTGCTGGCTGCTGTGCACGGCGCCGCCGAGGCGTTCTTTCGCCCCGCCGCCGGCGCCCTGCTGCCGCAGATCGTGCCGGCGGCGCACCTGCAGCAGGCCAACGCCCTGATGGGCATGAGCGACAACTTCGGCTGGATGGTCGGACCCGCCATCGCCGGCACGCTCGTCGCGCTCATCGGCGCCGGCGGGGCCATCGCCGTCGATGGCGCCACCTTTCTCGTCAGCGCCGCCTTTCTCGCCGCGCTGCACGTGCCCGCGGTCGAGAAGGGCGCCCACGCCGCCCTCGGCTTCTTCGCCGAGCTGCGTGCCGGCTGGCGCGAGGTCCGCTCGCGGACCTGGCTGTGGACGATGCTCCTGCGCGTCTGCCTCGTCCTGTTCGTGGTCATCGCCCCGTTCCAGGTCCTGGGTCCGCTCGGTCTGCGCGAGCAGGGCTACGGCGCCGCCGTCTGGGGCTGGCTGCAGGCGATCTTCAGCGCCGGCATGATCGTCGGAGCCATGGTCGCGCTTCGCTACCGGCCCAAGCGGCCGATGATCGTCGTGACGCTGACCGGCAGCACCGCGGTCGCCGCGCCTCTGGCGATGGCCATCTCGGGGGACCCGTGGACGCTCGGCGTGGTCTACGGCCTGCGCGGCGTCGCTGTCGGGATCCTCGTGGCGATCTGGAACACCACGCTGCAGACGCAGATCCCCAAGGAGTCGCTGGGACGCGTCGTGGCCTGGGACTGGATGGCGTCCATGGCGCTCTGGCCGGCCGGGCTGGCGCTGGCCGGCCCGCTCGCCCAGGCGTTCGGAGTGACGACGATGTGCTGGGTCAGCGCCGGTCTGGGCCTGGTCGTGGCGTTCTGGGTGCTGCTCGTCAAAGACGTCTGGCGGCTGCGACCGGCGACGGTGCCGGCCGGCGCCGCGCAGCTCCCATAGACGGATGTCTCGTCTGGGGCGGGCTCCCCAGGCCGATAGTGGGTGTGGAACCACACGCCGGGACCACATCAGGAGGCTCACCATGCCCCGCCCGCAGAGTCAGTCCGGGTTCTCGCTCATCGAACTGCTGATCGTCGTCATCGTGATCGGCATCCTCGCCGCCATCGCCATCCCGCTCTATCTCGGTCAGCGGCAGAAGGCGAAGGACGCGGCCGTGCGGGCGAACGTGCACGCCCTGCAGGTCGGCGTGCAAAGCTACGCGATCGACAACGGCGACGCCTACCCGGCGAGCGGCAGCATCAGCTCGCTCGCGGCTCGCTACGTCGACCCGTGGCCGAGGAACCCGTTCCAGAGGAACGCCGCCATGGCCTTCTCGGCCAGCGCCAACCCCGGGTACTACTTCTACGCGACGACGCCCAACGGCTACCTGCTGACCGGCTGGCTGAGCTCGGGCGCCTTCGTGGTCGGGGGCGGCACCGCCTCGGCCCCCACCAGCTTCGCCTCCGTCTCAGGCGACATCATCGCCCTGATCCTCAAGTTCTACGCCGATCACGGCTACTGGCCGAGGTCCTGGGCGCCCTACTCGTTCACCGACCTCGGCCTCGACCCGGCGGCCTACGCGTCCGCGATCGGCGGGGTGCTCTACAAGCCGGTGGGGTCGACGATGATGGCGCGGCCCGCGCCGGGCTACGTGATGACCGTGACCGACGCCCAGGGCGTCACGCGCACCCTGACCAACCAGCTGAGCTGGAATCTGGTGTACGACGCCGCCAGCGGCAAGTGGTACTACCACACCGTGGCCCCGGGCAACCAGGTCGACATCTCCACGCTGCAGGTCACGCCGGCCTGAGACCGCTCAGGTCGTGCGGCTCTCGCGACGGCTGCGGCCGCCGCTTGCGTAGATCAGGATGTCGAGCAGGATGCCGGCCGCGAAGACCACGGTCCCCCAGCCGTGCAGGCCGCCGAACGAGTTGGCCGCGATGGCGTAGGCGATGGTGGTGCAGGGCACGAAGACCCAGCCGATGAGGCCCCAGATGAAGGCGATCCCGGCCGTCGTCAGGTAGTTGGTGAAGATCCAGAGGCCCAGCAGGATGAGCCGTGGCGAGGCGGCGAGGATCCCGACGATCAGACAACAGCCCATCTGCACTCCTCTCCCACGGCTCCCCGCCGTCGGGGCGGCCGCTCAGCGTTCAGCGAACGCTACCACGCCGAAGGGGCCGGCGAGGAGGGGTGGGGGTGGGTGCGCCTTGTCCGGTCATCGCGGGACGAGCCCGGCCAGCTCGGGCACGTTGTCGCGCAGCCCCCAGCGGCGCACGAAGGGACCGCGTGCCTCGCCGCCGCGCTCCAGCAGCGAGTAGCCCGCGCCGATCAGCCGCCGCCAGCGCCCGAGCAGCGGGTCGTCCGGCGGCAGCAGGCCCAAGCGCTCGGCGAGGTAGCCGAGCCTGCGGGGCACCGTGCCGCCGCCGAAGCGCTCCTGATGGGCGGTCAGACGCTCGAGGTCGAGCTCGGTCCATATGTGCAGCAGGGCGGACGCCGCCCGCGGCACGCCGCCGCACAGGTCGCTGCGGTCGAGCATGTCCACCAGCGTACGTTCGCGGTCGGTGACGCGGATGCGCAGCCCGGGCTCCCCGAGCAGCTCCACCCCGAACAGGCGCTCCGGCTTGATGAAGACGAACTCGAAGCGCACCCCGAGCAGCTCCGGGTGCATCGCCTGCTTGCGTTTGGGGGTGACGAAGCGCACGGGGCGCGGCTGCACGCCGGACGCCTCGTCGGCCGGCATCCAGCCCCACCAGCGCATCGCCGTGTCGTACGCGGCCGCGCCCTCGGGGGCCAGCAGGCTCCCCACCACGAGGGCCTGCGCGAACAGCTGCTCGTCGGCTGCAGTCATGTGCCCATCGTACCCGCAGTGCTGCGGGGGCAGGGCTGGCGCCGGGGGCGTGCTCCGAGGGCGGCCGGGGACGCTCTCCGACCCGCTCCCGGTGATCTGGCTCCAGAAAGGGGATGGGCCGCGACGACTGGGGGGCAGTCGTCGCGGCCCATATGGGGCCAGCGGCTCCCGGGCGCAGGAGGTAGTCCGCCCGGGCAATGGTGGGAGCGACACGGTGGGGGCGCACCGGACTCTGTCGCGTCCCGACGGCCGGGGGGGGCAGCCGTCGATGCCGTCGTATGGCTTGCCGCTATTGTCGGGGTCGAATGTGAAGTCTGTGTTGCGCCGCGGTTGCGGAAGATTGTGCGGCGACGGTACGAAGTCGATACGCCGCAGGCGAGGTCAGGCGCCGGGGAACGCCTCGTAGCCCGGCGCCACCGGCGGCGACGGGTGCACCGCCTCCCACGCCTCGCCCAGCGCGAGGACCAGTGCGTCGCCGTACCGCGGACCGGTGATCTGCAGGCCGAAGGGGACGCCGTTCGGCGCCAGACCGGCCGGCACCGTGAGCGCCGGGTGGCCGGTCACGTTCTGCGCCTGTGTGTTGTACGAGGACTCCCTGGTGCCGACCGCGGTCGCGCCGGCTTCACAGCCGTCGGCGGTGAAGCCGGTCACCGGCATGGTCGGCGTGACCAGCACGCGCTCGGCGCCGAGCAGGTCGTCCAGGGCGCGCACGTACGTGTACCGGCGACGGCGCGCGCCCAGGTACTCGTCCAGCGTGACGTGCAGGCCGTGCCTCATCGCCTTGAGGAACGCCGGGTGCAGGCGCTCGGCCTCGGCCTCCACCGCTTCGGCACCGAACTCGTGCGCCTGCTCGCATGCGGCCGTGAGCGTCCAGTCCTCGTCCACGTTGAGGCCGCCGAAGATCTGCGCCGGCGCCAGCGGCTCCACGCGCAGGCCGAGATCCTTCTCGAGACTCGTGAGGGCAGCGTCGAAGAGGTCGGCGATCGGGTTGGGGAGCGGCCCCCAATCCGTCAGGCGCGGCGCCGCCAGGACCACGGAGGGCCGGGGCTCGCCGCCGGCCCAGAGTACGCGGCGGACCAGCTGCGTGGGCAGGGAGGCGGGGTCGCCCGGAGCCGGGCCGGCCTGGACCTGCAGCAACAGTCGCAGGTCGGCCACGCGCGCGGCGATGGGGCCGTCGGTGGTGTAGTCGAGCCAGTCGGGGGCCGCCTCGCGAGCGATGAGGCCGTTGGTGGGCTTGAGCCCGTAGAGGCCGCAGAAGGCGGCGGGGATGCGCACGGAGCCGCCGCCGTCCGACGCCGTCGCGAAGGGGACCATGCCGGCGGCCATGGCGGCGGCGGAGCCGCCGCTGGAGCCGCCGGGCGACCACTGCGGCGCCCAGGGGTTCACCGTAGCGCCGAAGAGCCGGTTGGCGGTGAACCCCTCGTAGCAGAACTCCGGCACGTTGGTCTTGCCTATGGGCACGGCGCCGGCCGCCCGAAGCCGCGCGACGCTGAGCGCATCGCGCGCCGCGGGCGGCGCATCCTCGAGCAGCAGCGAGCCGTGCCGGGTAGGCAGGCCGGTGAGATCCTGTGCGTCCTTGACGAGGAAGGGGACGCCGGCCAGCGGCCCGAGGCGCTCGCCCCGGCGCGCGCGCTCGTCGAGCGCGCGCGCTTCGGCGAGCGCCTCGTCCTCGCTGCGCAGCGCCACGACGGCGTTGACGGCGCCGTTGAGCCGGCCGATGCGCTCGTAGGCGAGCGCGACCAGCTCTGCGGCGGATCGCTCGCCGGCCGCCACCCCCTCCGCGAGGCCGGCCAGGCTCGTCCCGTCAGTCATCTCCAGCTCTCCCCCCTACGCGGTCGTCCCCCAGGGCAGCGCGCTCAAGGTCGTCGCGCAGCCTCGCCTCCTCGCGTGAGGCCCGCAGGTCACCCAGTGCGTCCTGCGCCCAGCGCCGCGCCACAGGGTGGTCGAGCGCCTCGAACAGCGCCGCCTCCGCCGTGTCCCCGAGCGCGACCAGTGCCTTCGCCGCCGCCGCCTTGAGGTCGTCGTCGCCCTTCCCCCGCAGGACGTCGACGAGGCCGAAGATGTACCTCGCGACCGGCAGCCCGTCAAGGGTCTCTCGCGCCCGCTTGGCCACCGGCCCGGCGAGGTCGTACACGCGCCCCAGGGTCGCCGCCAGCAGAGGCTCGACGACCTCCCACCCCCTGGCGATGAGGGTCTCCTCCAGGCTGTCGACCAGCGGCCAGGTGAACTTGTTCATGGGCAGGTCGAGCAGGGCGATGAGCGCCGC
>Ga0172371_10007102_pt1 | contig 16062 bp, 11 predicted proteins | sample Lak12m_FD_114543 | JGI IMG/M metagenome (GOLD analysis project Ga0172371, IMG submission 114543) | Freshwater microbial communities from Kabuno Bay, South-Kivu, Congo - kab_022012_12m | ecosystem: Environmental > Aquatic > Freshwater > Lake | place: Democratic Republic of the Congo: South-Kivu...
GGACAAGAAACCTGGTGTAGGGGCGGGGTTTATCCCCGCCCGTCTGATCAACCCTGGAACAATGAGCGGGGATAAACCCCGCCCCTACAGGACATCGTGCTACGATCTTGGCCCTTCTGGAAACTCTGAGACAGTCTTATCTTGCCTGCCATTCCTGAGCAGACAGGAGGCCTTCCCCGCCAACCCTTGGCTCGACATTGCCAACCGTTTCGGACATCGGAATCGGTCAGAATTGTCGGCAGGCGCTATTCATGAAGGCTTGGCCGCCCTGTCGTCTGATCGTACCATTCGTTGAAGATCATAATGAGCCAAATCCTGTGGGCGTGATCCGCCCTGCCCTCCTGGTGCTGCCGCCACAGGGCTTCCACTGATTTTCGGTCCAGCAGCCCGTGGGTATTCTCCATCAGTCTACTTTCAGCCCACGCTCTGAGTTCAGACTTGAACCAAGCCCCCAAAGGGGCCTGAAAACCGTACTTGGAACGTTGCAGTATGGGCGGAGGCACGTGGGGTCGGGCCACGTCCCTGAGAATGCGTTTGGTGGTCCTGCCTCTTATTTTGAAGCCCAGGGGTAGTCTGCACGCAAGCTCAACCACCCTGTGATCCAGCAGGGGACTGCGCACCTCAAGGGCGTGGGCCATGCTCATCCTGTCCACCTTGGTCAGGATATCTTCTGCGAGATAAGTCTGAACATCGTTGAACATCATCGTCGTGACAGGATCGAGACCGGTCCACTGACGGGCCACTTCCAGCACGGGATCGGCTTCGGGGCTGTAACTGCCTCCCAGAAGCTTCATCGCCTCATCAAGGGTGAAGGTCCGGGGTATGACGGCCAGCGGGTTCTGCCGGATCCTCCTTGCCGCTGCCGTAAAGAGCTTCAGCTTCTTCGAGAGACTCGTGCCGTAGTAATCGGTGGTTGCGGGAAGGCGCTCGATCAATGGTTCGATGATGCGATCCCGCAGCGCGGAAGGTAACAGATCGTACAGAATCTGAAACCTCCGCGCCAGGTATCGCTCGTACCCGGCGAACAGCTCGTCTCCACCATCACCTGAAAGGGCAACCGTGACGTGCCGTCTTGTGTGGCGGCAAAGATGCCAGGTGGGTATAGCCGAGGAGTCCCCGAAAGGCTCACCAAAATGGCTGATCATTTTCGCAAAGACGTTTTGTACGTCGTACTCCACGGGATATGCTCGATGGTCGGTGCCAAGGAAAGACGCGGCCAGGGAAGACCATGCCGATTCGTCATGGCTGGCGCCGGGGAACGATATGCTGAACGTCTTCACCTTGCCGGAAGCTCCCCCCCGCATCAGTGAAGTAACCAGGGTAGAATCAATCCCGCCGCTCAAAAAAGACCCGAGAGGCACATCCGCCACCAATCGCTTAGAAACGGCATCGGAAAGCAGTTCCTGAAGCTCGGACTTCTTCCGGTCGTAATCCGCAGAGGCCTCCGGCAGCGGAGGAGCCCAGTACCGCCGTACCTTTAGCCCGGTCTCGTCGAAGACCGCATAATTTCCGGCCGGAAGTTTGCTGACCCCCTGAAAGATCGTATGGGGTGCGGGCACGAAATCGTAGAGAAAATACTCGAATACCGATTGTTGACAGATGTCCCGTGGTACTCTGCCATCCAGGATGAGTGAGAACAGCTCGGACGAGAAACTCAGTCGGCCCCCCCGAAGGCAGTAGTACAGCGGCTTCTTTCCCACACGATCCCGTGCCAGCACGAGCCTTCGCTTGGGCTCATCCCAGACAGCGAAGGCAAACATGCCGTTGAGATCTTCAAGCATGGCCTCGCCCTTCTCCAGGTAGAGTTCCAACAGCACCTCGGTGTCCGAACGGGTCCGGAAGACGTGCCCCTTGGCCTCCAGAGTCCTCTTCAGGTCCTGGAAATTGTAGATCTCCCCGTTGAACACCAGCGCTACCGTCCCGTCCGAGGACAGCATGGGCTGGCCGGCGGCATCCGCAAGATCAATTATGGAAAGCCTGCGATGCCCCAGAACGCAGCACTGGAATGAGCATACACCGCCCATGTCGGGGCCCCGATGCTTGAGGCCTTCGGTCATCTCCGACACCACACGGGCCTCCGGATTCGTTTCGAAATCGGCTATCCCGCAAATGCCGCACATTGGCTATTCTTTCCCTTGCATGGAATTGTTTTACGGCAAGCCACACCATGACTGACATAATGAGTTAGTAGCCTTTCACTTACGAACGGGGAAATTCTGAAATCCCCCCTGCCCCCCTTCATGAAAGGGGGGTACAAGTCGTTCCCCCCTTTGTCAAAGGGGGATAGGGGGGATTCTTCCATGAGCAAGTGAATGGTTGCACGATTTATACTCGTTCTTCTTGACATTTGTCCCGCTTTATGAAAGTGCTCTCTCGCCGGCAGCCGTAACACTCTACGGCAACACGGCATCATTGCCCACCGTGAGGAGCCATATCATGGTTCAGGTGCGTTGCCCGGAATGCGGATACCTCCAGACTCTCTCCGAAGAGAGATTCTTAACCATATCCGAAGATTTTCTCAACTGTCCGCATTGTCACGCCCGAGTTCCAAAGCATTGGTCCCCGTCCGAGTCCGAGACAATCCCTGAGGAACAGCGCCACAAAATACTCGCCTTTTCGCGGAGGATACTCAACGGCGGCGACGTCGGCCCCGAAATGGTGCTCGCCCTGGAGGCTCTGGTCCGGCGCTACGGACCTACGGAAGAGAGCGACAAGGCTCTTGGCATTGGATACACCGGCCTCGGCGAATGGAGAAAGGCCGAAGAATTTCTTATTCAGGCTCACAAGAAAACCCCTGAAGATGCTGATGTACTGCGGTCTCTGCAGGAAGCGCTCCTTGGACAGGACAAATGTCTTCAGGCTACCGCGGTTGGAAGGAGAATCATGGATCTCCTGGGTCAACGCGTCAACGACGATGACGTGGCAAGGACAGTTCTGTCGCTAATAGGCTCCGAGAGAATCTACGAAGCGGAAGAGCTCCTGGAATCATACCCTAATCTGGATCACCGGAACCCCCTAGTAAAGCAAGCGCGCAAGGAATTGAGTCGCGTCACGGGCGGTCGTCTGGCCGCGTTGCTCAAAGGGGCGGGACCCTTGCAGAGATTTCTGAGTTCCGGCGGTCGCGACGGCATCAAATCCCTGACCCGGAAAGCGAGAGACCTAATGGGATCTGTTTCCGTGGAGCCACGCCGCGCAGGTACATCAGTGAAGCGGGGTGTTCAGCCCGCCGACGTGGGGGAAAAAGGCACTCAACGGCCAAACCCTTCGCATCTGCCTGTAGTCATGGAATATTGGATCTATGCCCCCGAAGCGGTCATCCCGGGTTGGGACGAGGTGAGGAGCAACCTGGCGGAGCAGTTCCCTGGAAATGAGGAACGAGAGCGTACCTTTAAAATCCTCGATTCACTCATTGAGGGCAATCTGCTCAGCATTGACTATATACTTCGAAAGGACGCCGAGGAACTGTTTCATTATCCCGAGGATCTCTTCCTCCGTAACGCAAGGGACCTGAGCGAAGAAGACCGAAGGACCGTCCTGGAAGCCCGGATGATTGTCCGAATGCGCCTTGCGGTCAGAGATGACACGGGCCGCGGCCCTCTCAGTTTTATGACACGCTTTGTCGAGAGTGTGCGGAAATTGACTGGAGGGGTTGTTCAGGACGCCATCTCACACACTCTCTGGGGCGCTGAGCAATGGCGGCTGAGCGTGGAAAAACCTTCGGAGAACATGGCGGAATCCCAAATCCGCTTCGAAGTGCTGGACGAGGGAGACTCGGTCTGGATTCACACTCACGGAATGCAGAAGTTCGGCCTACCTGACCTGGAAATGGAGAACCTGTCGGCAGAGGACGCTCCCGGAGCACTGAGGCTGGTGGTTCTTACGGGGAAACTGCTCCTCGCGGCAAAGGACAGGAGGCACGCTGTGGCATCGGGTCTCGCAATTCCCGGAACACCCGTCAGGATTGCCTTGGAAGCCAGGCCCCCGGACCCTGAAAGTCATTTTCCCGCTGGAACCCTTGTGGTCGTTCCTCGCATTATCGGAGGGGAAGCGGAAGATACTGCCACAGTTGATAAAGTCATGAGCGCCTTGAGCTCGGCCTCGGCTTCGAAGCCCGGGCGTGAGGCCGTGTCGGAACCGTCTCGTACGGCTTGCGAGAACGACGGGAAAACTGCATTGGCCCGAGAAAAGTTGCTGGATGCACACCGGAAAGCCAAAACCGATTTGCCTCTTTTCAGGCAGAGCTTTCGTCAGATCCGCAACGCGGAAGGTCACGTGCACGCGGTAAAGGTGGGGTTCCGCGCCCAGGGGGGCGACTACGAATGGATGTGGGTTTCTCTGGACGTTTGGCAGGGTGAAACCCTGGAAGGCCGAATCCAGAATTCCCCCATTTTGAGGAAGGATCTCCAGAAGGGCAGCAAAGTCAACATAAGTGAACGCGAAATATTCGACTGGGTCATAGTACGCAGCGGCGACATCCTCAAGGGTGCTTATACCGAAGGAATCACGGCCTGATACGGCTTGGCGGCGAGCTTGAAGGCTCTTGGGCGACACGTTTACGGCCGGTGAGAATGGAAGAAGATTCTTCGTCCCGCTCTTCCAAGTTAGGGGCCGACTCCGGTATAATTGTTCGAGAAAAATATTCCGTCGGCACTCTCCTGCAATTGTATCATTAGTAGCATTCGGGCGCGGTTCCATGATCCTGAAGAAAATCCAGAAATGCCTTGCCTCAAGGACTCCGCTCATCTACCTGGTTTCCGACGAAGAAGAGCGTGTGGAGAAATTCATAATCGCTGCGGCCCATAAGACGGCCGCGGGCGCTATGGAAGTCTACTGCTGGTCCTGCCTCGACGGGCTGACCAAGGGCACCCAAGGAGTTGATTCCGCCACAGATCCTGTTATGGGACTGAGGCGCTTCTTGGGGGTCAAGGAGCCTGCTGTCCTGATATTCAAGGATCTGCACCTTTTCCTGGACAGTAATCCTACTCTGATCAGACAGTTGAGGGAATGCTCGCGGATCATGCGTTCCGGCCGGAACAAGGTCTTCTTCGTATCCCCTTATCTTAATATTCCCGAAGAGCTTTTCCCGATCTTCAGAGTGGAAGATCTGCCTTTGCCCACAAGGGAGGAACTGTCGAAGCTTCTGGACGCGTGCATTGATAAATCAGCCAACGCTGCATCGCTGCGCAAGTCGTTGACTAACGACCTGAGGGAGAAACTGACCCGCGCGGCCCAGGGATTCACAGCGAACGAGGCCATAGATGCTTACTACGGTGCGCTCCTGAACGGCACGGCGATTACGATCAAGACCGTAGATCAGGTGCTGGAAGAAAAACAAGCGCTGGTCCGCAAGAGCGGCGTTCTGGAATTCGTTAGTGGGCAGGCGGGCTCATGGGAGATAGGCGGTCTGCTTAACCTCAAGAAGTGGCTCAAAGAGAGGGGTGCTGCCTTCTCCACCGAGGCGGCGCGGCGTGGATTGACCCCCAAGGGCATCCTGGTCATGGGCGTGAGCGGCTGCGGCAAGAGCCTTTGCATAAAGGCTATAGCGTCATTCTGGAGGCTCCCGCTCCTGCGCCTGGACATGGGAAGGCTCTACGACGGTTTGGCCGGCCCCCCGGAAGACGCCATGCGCAAGGCTATCAAGACCGCGGAGGCCCTGGCGCCGTGTGTCCTGTGGATTGACGAAATCGAGGCCGGGATAGCAAACCAAGTCCAAAAACAGGCCGGCGGCAAAGAAGCGCGGGTCTTGGCTCTGTTTCTCACCTGGATGCAGGAGAGGACCTCACCGGTATTCGTTGGAGCAACCGCCAACGAGGTCGAGGTCCTGCCTCCGGAGATACTCCGCAAGGGGCGCTTCGACGAGCTCTTCTTCATGGGTCTTCCCGGAAAGGAAGAACGAAAGCAGATACTCGCCATACACCTCAAGAAAAGGAACGTTGATCAATCGCGTTTTGACATGGCATATCTGGCAGAGTCCACGGAGGGTTTAAATGGCGCCGAAATAGAACAGGGCGTTATTTCGGCCATATATGAGGCAAGCTCTCAGAACGTGGAAATATCTGAACATATACTTGCTAATTGCTTGCGTAATATTGTCCCGCTGTCACGTACCATGAGGGAACGGATCCAGAAGATAGAGGCTTGGGCGAGGGATCGCGCGATGAAAGCTTCTCTGGAGACCATCTGATCCAAACCGTCCTGCCTGGCCAAGTTTCGGTGGGGCACGCAAGATGCCTGCCCGGGAATGGCGGGCAGGATGCCCGCCCTACCAGGGCACAGCCGCTATCGGAGATTATTCTTGGCAACTCACATGCCCATTTTCGGGCACAACGAACCATGAAAGTCCCGGGCTTCGGTCGGCACTCCGTGGCTTCGCCTCGGAGAGGGGCATGAAGAGCGCCACGCTGCGCAATGATTTGGGGAGATGCATCTCCCCAAGCCTCCCCATACGTAGTTCCGACCGGTGTACTTCATGTCGAGAACTTTTTTAGGAATCACTATATTGGTCAGCCCCAAGTCACCAGGCTCATTGAAAGAGGATTGAACAGGTAAGGGTGAAACGGCAATACGCGGATGCTGTAAGCGTAGACGCCGGTCTCGTCGCAGGGAATGGTCCCCGTGAACTCATGAATGCCGTCCGATGACGTCCCGGTGCTGCTCATGGTTGTGACGTCACGATCGAGCATCTTGTCCAAGTCCCGAGCCACCGAGCCGTAGCAGAGATCCACCACCACCTCGTCCTCTCTCAGCCCGCCAAGCTTGATGGCGGCCGTCACATTGAGATCCCCCCCGAGAGCCACCCTGTCCCCCAGGGGAAGAGATACGTCCAGCACCGCCACGTCTTTCCACAGAGACCTGACCTTTTGCTTCCAATCTCTGAGTTCTCTTGCCCTGGCCAGGCGGTTCACGCCGAGGATCTGGTGTGCAAGCCCAGCCTGAATGTAGTAACCGTCCATATACTCTTCAATCATCCGGTGAGAATTGAATCTCCCGCAGATTTCAGCCAAACTCTGTTTCATCATTTCGATCCAGCCGTGGGGGAGGCTGTCTGGCCCTCTGTCGAAGAAAAGTGGAACCACTTCTTTCTCAAGAAGTTCGTAGAGGGATTCCGCATCCGATTTGTCCTGGTAAGCGGTGTCTCCATATTCCTCACCTGTACCGATGGCCCAGCCGTTTTTGCCGTTGTACGCCTCGGGCCACCACCCGTCCAGGATGCTCAAGTTCAGAGCCCCGTTTGCCGCGGCCTTCATTCCCGAGGTGCCGCAGGCCTCGTTGGGCCTACGTGGCGTGTTGAGCCATACGTCAACCCCTTGAACAAGGTATCGAGCCATGTTTATGTCGTAATCCTCAAGGAAAACAAGCTTACGTCGGAAGCCTTCCGAACGGGATTGATGCACGACCTTCTTGATGAGCTCCTTGCCCAGCATGTCCCGAGGATGGGCCTTTCCTGCAAAGATGAACTGAACAGGCCGCCTCTTGTCGGACATCAGGCGCAGAAGCCTGTCGGGATCCGTGAACAAGAGGCCGGCACGTTTGTAAGGCGCGAACCTTCTGGCAAACCCTATGGTCAGGGCTTCGGGATTCAGGAACTCGCGTGCGCGGCGCATGTCCAAAGTAGCCCCGCCACCGGACCTTGTCTGATTGTAAACCCGCCTCCGGCTGAAGGCCACCAGCCTCTCCCGCCTTGTTTCGTGCACCCGCCAGAGCTGCTCGTGGGGAATGTTGTGAATCCTGAGCCAGATCTTTGCATTGTCGGGTTCTTCAATCCAGCCCTCACCCAGGTAACGCTCGAAAAGGTCGGCCATCTCCTTGGACAGGTACGACGGTATGTGCACGCCGTTGGTAACGTAGCCGATGGGGATGTCGTCTTCCTCCACGTGTGGCCAGAGGTTTCTCCACATCTTCTTAGAGACTTTGGCGTGAAGCTCGCTGACCGCGTTGACTCCTCTGGAGAGCCGCAGAGCCAGCACTGCCATTGAAAGTGGCGAGTTCTTGTCTTCGGGATTCTCACGGCCCAGGTCCAGAAGGTCCTTGACGCTCATGCCCAGCGATTCCACGTAGCGCTTGAAATACCGCTCCACAAGATCGGGCGGGAACATGTCTATTCCTGCCGGCACCGGCGTATGGGTGGTAAAGACCGTAGACGCTGCAACAGCCTCGAGGGCCACGTCAAACGGCACCTTGTAGGTGGTTATGGACTGGCGGATTCTTTCCAGAGCTGCAAACGCCGCGTGCCCCTCGTTCAAGTGATACACCAGCGGCCACAGGCCGAGCTGGTGGAAGGCCCGGGCGCCGCCGATACCGAGGACTATCTCCTGCCGGATGCGCATCTCCAGGTCGCCGCCGTAAAGTTCCGCGGTGATCTTCCGCGCGGCGACCGAATTCTCGGGATGGTTTGTGTCCAGCAAATACAGAGGGACCCTACCCACCTGAACTTTCCAAACTCGGACCTTGATGGTCTCCTCGCCCATTATGAGATCGAAACACACCTGCTTGCCGGTGCCGTCCAGGACCTGGGACACGGGTAAGTTATAGAAATCGTTGTCAGGGTAAGATTCCTGCTGCCACCCGTCTATATTGAGGTACTGCTTGAAATAGCCCTTCTGATACAACAGCCCCATCCCGATCAGGGGAAAACAAAGGTTGGATGCGCTCTTGAGATGGTCACCCGAAAGAATTCCCAGACCGCCGGAATAAATTGGAAGGCCTTCGCACAGACCGAATTCCATGCAGAAATAGGCTATCCGGTAATCAATGGGACGTTCCAGATTGAACGAATAGTTTCCGGGATTGCTCACGTAGTCCTCGAAGGCTCTCTCGGTCTCTCTAATCTGACCCATGAGCGCCACGTCTTCGAGGACTTCCTGGATCCTTTGGGGGGACAGGCTTGCCAGGAGCTGGATCGGATTGTGGTTGGTCGCTTCCCAGAGATCAGGATCAATGGCCTGAAATAACCTGTTTGCTTCAGGGTTCCATGTGTACCACAGGTTGGAGCCGATGGTTCTGAGTATCTGAAGATCTTCGGGAAGATCCGGCTTTACGATGAGGTGACGAAGTGCCATGAGATGGCCCCCTGTTCGGTTCCATAGCGCGGCCCCAGAGAGAAGTCCGTTAAAAAACGACCACATATCGTTTCTATCAGCCGGGCGGCGGCTGTGTCAAGTTATTGCGGCTTGATTGGGGTCCCTCGTTCATGTACGATGGCGCACATGTCGCAGCACCCCGAAAATCCGCTCACTTTCCGCTCGCTCTATGACAGCCCTATTGTCAGCGTTAAAGACTACTGCTGCAGCGCCTGTCGGGGCGGGCCCACGGCCGAGGAGCACTCCGGCGCGAACGGAATCGTCCTCATGCGCCACGGAGCGTTCTGCAAGCATCTCGGCCGGCGACGTGTGATCGCCGACGTCAATCAGGCAGTGTTCTTCACAAAGGGAGCGACGTATCGCGTCAGCCATCCGACTGACTGCGGGGATCGCGGCACCGTTTTCGCCGTGTCTCCGCGTGTGCTTAACGACATCATCCGGGAACTCGATCCCTCAGTGGACGACCGCGCCGAACAACCGTTTCCCTTCATCACGGGACCCTGCGATTCCGACGTCTTTTGGCGGCACCGCGAACTCGTGCGGGGGCTGGAGACATCCGAATCAGATCCGCTTGAAGCGCTGTGGGCCGATGTGACGGCGCTTCAACTCATCGCGGACGTGCTTGAAACCGCTTTCGTGCGATATGGGAAGCCGCGCAAGCCCCGCAGAAACGGCACTGATGCTGATCACGCAGAGCGCGTCGAGACGGCAAAAGACTACATGGCGTGCCGGCTTGGTGAACGCATAACTCTCGACGACGTTGCATACGCAGTAAATTTGTCACCTTTCCATTTTGCCCGCATCTTTCAGCAGCTAACAGGCGTGCCCGTCCATCGCTACCTCACCCGGCTGCGCCTCCGCTCTTCGCTCGAGCTGCTGGCGGACGGAGCCAGCGATCTCACCGGGCTCGCCCTTGAACTTGGCTTTTCCAGCCACAGCCACTTCACAGATGTCTTCCGCCACGAGTTCGGCCTTACGCCCTCCAGAGTACGCCGCAACGCCGGACGCCGAATGCTTCGAAAAATGAGCAAGAATCTGGAAGTCTGACTTTTTCTCCCTTGTTACCATATCTCCATTGATCGCGCGATGGTCGCTGCGACTGTGGCGTTAAATAAAATTTCAAAGGAGATGCATCATGAAGACGAAGAAGTGCCCCGTGTGCGATTGGGAAATCAAGGATGGCGGAATCAGGGTGCAGGTCGGCGGCAAGGAGATCTCCGTCTGCTGCGACGATTGTGCGAAGAAGGCCAAGGAGAGTTTCGCGAAGCCCTTGAGAGCGGACAAGTAACCCCTTCCCTACTCCAACAGCGTCGCGTCCGTCGGCAAAAATGTCGCCGGGCGCGAATGCCCATTCGGGGCCGGCTGTCGGCTTTGCCTTCGGACCGGCAATCAAAAAGGCATAAGATGGCTTCTATCCATAAAGAAATCGTTATCGAGGCCGTCCCTGAGACCGTCTGGGCGGCGATTCGCGATGTCGGCGCGGTACACAAGCGCCTCGCGGTAGGCTTCGTAACAGACACTCGCCTCGATGAGGACGCAAGGGTCGTGACCTTCGCGAATGGTATGGTCGTACGCGAACTGCTCGTGGACATTGACGACAAGGATCGTCGTGTTGCCTATGCTGTGGTTGGAGAGCCCTTCAAGCACCACAACGCTTCGATGCAGGTTTTTGCCGAGGGTGAGGATCGCACCCGGCTGGTCTGGATCACTGACCTGCTGCCAAATGAGCTCGTGGGGACCGTCGGCCTCTTAGTGGAGCAGGGGGCTGGCGTGATGAAACGGACTCTGGAGCTTGGTTGCGCTTTCGGCCCGACCGGCCCATCGAATGCATCCGCGGCCGAAGGCTGAGGTAACGTTGTGCCGCCCTATCTATGACGCACAGAGGAATCAAAAAGTAGCCGTCCGACGGATGTTGTGGAGCGTGCTTCGACGTTTACCGGACATAAGTACTTGAACGAACCGAAGGATTGCGCACGGCACATCTTCACGGCCGACTTCACATCCCTGCCAACCCCGCCTTCAGAGTCGGATGATTTTTTCCAACTCACAGATAAGACGGGCTATCTCATCTTCTGTATTGTAGTAATGGACCGATGCCCGGACAACTCCTTCGAAGAGCCGCCTCTGTTCCATATCCAGCAAGGTATATCGCATCGGAGAAACCGACACGTTGATGCGCGCCTGTCCGAGCCTCCTTTTTATGTCCTCCGGGTTCTTGCCTTCAACGGAGAACGATACTATCCCGCACCGAACCTCCCCAAGATCTCTTACCGTAACCCCTGGAAGCTTTGCCAAACGGCTTCTTAAATCGTCCGCCAAATGTCTAACCCGTTCCCAGATGCGCTCGCCCCCCAGAGCTACAGCGTACTCGATGGCCACGCCGAGGCCGATCTTGGCGGCGCAGTTGGTTTCCCAGTTCTCGAACCGTCTCGCGTCCTCCCTGATTTCGAACCTGTCCGGCGCGCTCCAGTTCGCCGCGTGCAAATCCAAGAACGGTGGCTCAAGGCTTGGGAGGATGTCTTTTCGCACAAAAAGAAATCCGGTTCCCCGCGGGCCCCGGAGATACTTGCGTCCAGTGGCCGAAAGCATGTCGCAACCGATCTCGTGTACGTCAATGGGGATCTGGCCCATGGATTGGCACGCGTCGAGTAGATAGAGCACGCCGGCATCCCTCGCAACCCTGCCCACTTCCGCGGCCGGATTCACCAGTCCCCCGTTGGTAGGGACATGCGTCAGCGATATGAGCTTGACGCTCGCGTCCATGGCTTCCTTCAGGGCTTCCAAAGAGATGGCGCCGCGTTCGTCCGAAGGAACCACTCGGACAGTGGCACCGGTCTTTCTGCCGACCTGTAGATACGCGATGAAGTTGCTCGCGTACTCACATTCCGAGGTCAGGATGGTATCTCCTGATCGAAACGGAATCGAATAGAACGCCATATCCCATGCCCTGGTCGCGTTCTCCACTACGGCGATTTCATCACGGGTGCAGCCAATGAGATTTGCAGCGGAGTCGTACACGCCTTCGAGCATCTCGGCGGACTCGGCCGCCGCTTCGTAACCACCGATCTCGGCTTCCCTCTTAAGATGCGAAATGATGGCATTCAAAACCGGTTCAGGCATCAAAGACGCACCGGCGTTGTTGAAGTGGATGACCTCGCTGCAGCCGGGGGTCTCTCTTCTCAATTCGTCTATGATAAGCGTCATGGCGGCACATCCGTAGAACTAGCGTTCAGAAATCGTCCCCAGCGCTCCTCATACCCTTCTCAGAGATCCTCCGGCTCGAAGCCCATTGCCTTGACTGCGTCCAAGTCGCTCGAGCGGTCCCGATTCTTCAGGTATTGTGCCAGTGCGAGTCTTGTTTCGGAAGTTTTGTTTTGCCACAGATCACTCTTGGCCGAGATGGAAGTCGGCTTGATCTCAACTACTTTGCAAGCCTTGTAAGCCGGCATCTCTTCGTTCACCGGCTCATGATAGGAGCCGGGCTCGTGCTTGGCTACCAGAGCGTTGAGGACCGCGACCTTGAGGGGGCCGTCCGGCACGACACGTGCCGCTCCCCGAATAATGACGCAGTGGTAGAGCTGGTGCACATTACAGCCGCTTCGTTCCGGGTCGAAGCCTGTATCGAGATATGCCAACGGAATGTCAACCTCGAAGCAGACCTTGGCATCTCGAGTCAAATTGTCCAGCTTTTCGCCTTTGGGCGCACAATGAAAGCATATGTTGCCCTCGTGATATACGAAATTCACCGGCGTAATATATGGATATCCATCCGTGCCATTGGTCGCCATGCGACCTGTGGTGGCCGAGTCCAGAATCCGTCGTATCTCGTCGGGGTCGGTTACCTCGCAGTGCTTGCGTCTCATTCTGTATTACTCCTTAATAATTACGGAATTATCCGGTTCACATACCCAAGACCTCGAAGCCACGCTCATATCCTCACCCCGGCCCTCTCCAAGGATGGAGAGGGAGATTTGAGGAAAGTGGCTTCTAGAATCAGGGTTAGAACCATCAGGGTATCTCAAACAGATAATTCCGAATAGTTATTCCTAATACTCCACCCGACCTCTGGCTCTCAGCTCCTGGGGAAGCAAGCTTCTGTAAATCGCAGAGTTAAGCGGCGTGTCCACCCCTACCTCTTGACCGAGGCGTACAACTGCTCCTGCCTGAGCAGAAAGTTCCGAAGGTCGGCCTTCCATGATATCTCGTTGCATGGACGCGGTGGCTGTTGGGGCCAGTGCATCTATGAATGCCATGGTGGAGGCGATGGCGTCCGCCTTGAGACTCACGCCTCGTGCTGCTGCAACTGCCACGATTTCCGTCATGGCTTCTCCCAGCATCTGTCGCGTTTCGGGAACGCTTCGAATAACACCCGCGGGCGCTCGGGTAACGGCGGCCACTCCGCTAAAGGACGCGATGAAAAGAAATTTATCCCACATAGCTCGATGAATGTCCTCCGGAATCTCACACTTGACGCCTGCCCGGGAAAAGGCTTCCTGAAGTCTTCGGGTCCGCTCGCTGGGTTCGTTGTTCAGCTCTCCGAATGCTACGTGAGGTTCCAGTCCCGCGTGACGAATGTGTCCCGGGCCGACGATGAAGACCACTATGTGACACAGACCGCCCAGCACGTGCTTGGCGCCGAGCGCCTTGACCAGGTGCGTGGGGGCTTCCAGACCGTTTTGCAGAGGGACCACGAAGGTTTCGGGACCGATCATGGGCCGAATGGCCTCTGCAGCCTCCGGGACTTGCCATGCTTTCACTCCCAATATGACCGCATCCACTGGCCCGGCTTCCTTCGCATCCCCGACCGCGTGTACGGGATGAAGCACCGAGGTCCCGTCCGGTGTGTCCACAGTCAGCCCTCGTTCAGAGAGAACCCGCAGGTTCTCGCCTCTCGCCACGAACACTACGTCCTCACCTGAACCGGCCAGCCGCCGGCCGAAGTATCCACCAATACCGCCAACACCAAAAATTGCGATTCGCATTTGCTCCTCCTGCTCAAGTATTGCGAAAAATGATCGGCCATCCAGCAGTTGCGAAAAATATTGTCCTATCAAATTGGCGCCGACCTGGAGGGACCCTCACTTCGGACAACGCAGAGCCGTTAATCCTGCGTTCGGGGCCCTCCAGGTCGGCGGGTCGAAGCGGTCAGAAATTCCGACACCCTGCCATAATCTTTTGCACTATTCGATGGAACATATCATTGCAGACGTGCCATTCTCCATTCTTAATTTTTTCGCGCAACAGGGAACAGAGTTCTGTCCAGCGAAACGGAAAGCAGTTTACGGCGAGGCCACGGCCGCTGCGCCCCTGCCGGCCGAGCGTATTCCAGCCGGCTGCGATCCCGTTCCACAGCGCACAAATTTACCGTCTTTGACCTGGTTCACCAATATTGGTCTATATGCGCTACCGTCCTCTTTCATAGTCAAGTTTCCGGCCACGCCCTCTAAATTGGCTGTGGAACACAGCGCTTCCCGAATGCCGGCCGGGTCGCAGGAACCCGCTCTCCTGATTGCGTCAATAATCAGCAAATAGGTATCGGCTCCCAAAGCTTGGGCAGCCTGAACCGGCCTGCCCGTCTCACTTATAAACACAGCGGCAAACTTCTCGCCGAACGGAGTATTGATGATTCCTTCGCGGAAATGAGCGGTGAAAATGAGACCTTCAACAGACTTGCCGCCGAGCGCTATCAGTTCGGGCATTTGGACCGCAGCTCCTGCAATGATTGGCGCATCCAAGCCCGCTTCTCTCGCCTGTCGGATAAACAGAGCGCACTCTGTGTAGTGTACCGGAGCATAAATGACATCCGGTTTTGCCTTCCGGATTCGGTTGATCTGGGCAGTGAAGTCTCGATCTCCCATTTTGAACCCGGCTTGCAACAAAATCGTTCCGCCCGACCGCTGAAAATGGTCTTTGAAAGCGGCCGAGAGGCCCACGCTGTCCTCCTGGGACATGTCGTAGACAATTGCCGCTGAACTTGCGCTGAAATGCCGCCGCGCAGTCTCTGCTGCGACTCGGGTCTGATCCCAATCAGTCGAGCAGGTCCCAAAAACGTAACGCCTCCCCTGCGTTGCCGGTGGGCTTGTGGGGGTGGGAGCCACCATGGGAATGCCACGCCTCTCGGCGGGGAACGATCCTGCAATCGTATTGCCGGATGCAACCTCTCCGATTATGGCCGCGACTTTCTCCTTCTCGATCAGCCTGAAGGCGGCAATCGCAGCTTCCGTCTTGTCAGATCTCGTGTCGGCTACTTTCAGTTCCACAGGCCGACCCAAGACATGGGGCAACATTTTGTGCGCAATTTTGATCCCTTCCCATATGGATTGGCCTGCGGACGCCAAATCGCCGCTTAGAGGCAGATACACTCCTATGGGAATGGGTTCCTGAGCCAATACGGGCGATAGCAAGGTTACCCATATGCCGATAATCGACGATGAAACCCTTAGCATTGCTCTTCTCCCAATTCATTATGGGGCCTTCCAGCGCAGCCGGTGATTCCTTGTAGACTCTTTAACCGGCCCGGATTCGTCGGAGCCAGGATGCTCAGGCGGTGAGACTCGCCGGCCTTGCTCATTATTATAGGAGAGCCGTTACAGAGCGACAGATGCAGCCATCCACTTTTGTGACCGTAACAGTTGTGCTAAGTCTATGACTGTACCGGCATAAACCTGATCTAACTGTATCTGATACCGTGGAACAGAAGGCGCTGAGAGGTATACGTGACTAAGCCGACCCGAGAGATGGAGCCGAGAAAGAGAACTCTTTACCAGCAGGTCGCTGCCCGCATTGCCCGGCTGATAGAACACGGCACGTTCCGGCCCGGCGAGCGCGTCCCTTCGGTGCGCGCGCTGAGTAAGCAGATGGGAGTGAGCCTTGCGACAGTTCTGGCTGCCTATGGCTTCCTCGAGGACCAGGGTGTAATAGAGGCGCGTCCACAATCGGGATACTATGTTCGGGCCCGCTTTTCCACCACGGCGGCTCCTCC
>Ga0172371_10007103_pt1 | contig 16060 bp, 10 predicted proteins | sample Lak12m_FD_114543 | JGI IMG/M metagenome (GOLD analysis project Ga0172371, IMG submission 114543) | Freshwater microbial communities from Kabuno Bay, South-Kivu, Congo - kab_022012_12m | ecosystem: Environmental > Aquatic > Freshwater > Lake | place: Democratic Republic of the Congo: South-Kivu...
CAAGTTTTTTATGCTTGTTTCTATTTGTTTGTTGCTATTTTTTTCTTTTTTCTCTTATGTCTGTTATTGCAATCCTTTCATTTCCCTTTTTTTATGCCTTGTCAGCATTTGTATTCCTTCATTTTCTTTTGTAATATGGCTTTTTTTTATGCTTATCCTTCCTAATTAATTTTCGGGTATATGTTTATTTGTGCATTGCTATCTTAATTATTTTTGATTGCTTTGTCCATTCTGGTGGGCTATCGGAATTGTTTTTTGATGGGTTGCTTTTTGTGCTTAGTACTAAATATATGTTATTAGTGGCTTGGTGTGATTGACATACCATCTAATAACATTTATTCATCTTACGCTACTTTTATTCATATCTTAGCGCTTCTATTGGGTCAAGGTTGGCGGCTTTATATGCCGGATATGTACCGAATACAACACCTACAAAAATACAAAGGGCTATTCCAATCATTACCCAATCTACCGGTATTGCCATTTGGGCATTAAGGAAACTACCGGCGAAATTACCTATCCCTACACCGATAATTATTCCAATTATTCCCCCGAATACAGATAAGATCACTGCCTCTGATAAAAATTGAATTAGTATATAACTCTTTCTTGCGCCAATAGCTTTTCTAATTCCTATCTCCCTTGTTCTTTCGGTTACCGATACGAGCATAATATTCATGATGCCTACTCCCGCTGCAAGCAAAGCGATTAGAGAAACCGCCAATGCGCCTATTTTAATAGGTTCATTAATATTATTTATCTGATCCATTAACGACTCGTTACTAAAGATGTCAAAATTATTGTCTTCTCCCGGTTTTACATTCCGTATCGTTCGCATATATCCGATTGAAGCCTCAATAACATCGTTGTAGTCGGATTGATTTTTAGCCATAACCGTAATGTTTACGCTTCTGCTTCTTTTTCCGAACATGGTTTGAAAAGTAGTAATGGGTATAACAGCATAATTATCCCGGCTTTGCCCGAAAAGAGCTTGCTTTGATTCGAAAACTCCTATTACCATCAACGGTTTGCCGGATACCCGAACAATTTGTCCGACCGGATCAATATTTTGAAATACTTTTTCAACAATATCTTTCCCCAAGATACAGACATTATTAGTGTACTGAACATCGGTTTTATTTATAGGCCTACCTTCAGCCACAACCCATTCATTCGTTTCGAGCGCTTCATCGGTAACACCGGCGAGCGAAATATTCGGATTTGTTTCTCTGCTGCCATATTTTACAACAATACCGAATTGCCACTGCTCCGCCCCAACAAATTTTGCCTCAGTCATTTTTTCTTTGAACTGATAAAATTCTTCAAGGGTAATATCTTTTCTATTCCGGTACTTATCTCTTGAACCGGGTCCTCCGGTCATAATTGCCGGATACTTCTGTATTTGGAATGTATTCTGCGCAAGCGAAGCAAGACCACTTTCTATACTGTGTTGCAGCATAGTAATGATTGTCATAATCACTATAATCGAAAAGATACCGACAACCACACCCAGCACGGTAAGAAACGTACGTAAGCGGTTGGCACGCAACGAACTAAAGGACATTTTAAATATTTCTGAAGTTTTCATATTATTCATACCTCAATGCGTCTACCGGGTCCATCTTAGCGGCTGTATATGCCGGGGCAAATCCGGCTACAACACCTGTAATTAATGAAATTGTTATAGCAAGAATAACTGAATCATATTGAATACTGGTTGGGATTACTTGATTGAGAGCCATGCTTGCAAGAATTGCGAGAATTAGTCCGACAAATCCACCGAATAAACAAATAAAAGAAGATTCAAGGATAAACTGTCCAAGAATAGTTCTTCGTTTTGCTCCGATGGCCTTTCTCACACCAATTTCCTTTGTCCTTTCTTTTACGGAAACGAACATAATATTCATAATGCCGATAGCACCGACAAACAACGACAAGCCGGTTATGAACAGCCCCGCAATTTGAATTACACCGACCACTTGATCGATGTTAGCCTTCAAACCTTCTTGTTGATTGATCGAAAAATCGTTCGGTTCATTATAACTTAATCCTCTAACCTTTCTCATCGCACTTTCTACTTCATCCTTTGTTTCTTCAATCATTGTAGGACTTGGGGCTTTAACATTAAAAGTAATTGAGCCGAATGAGTGAGACATGAAATGCTTAAATATTGTTCCGATAGGGATGAAAACTTGTCTATCCGGATTAAAACTTCCGAGGATAAAGCTTCCCTGTTCTTCCAGCACACCAACAACTTTAAAATTCTGTCCGCCGATTTTGATCATCTTATCTAAAGCGTCTCCGTTGGGGAACAGACTTTTAGCAATCTCACTTCCTAAAACTGCAACGTATCGAGAGCCTTTGCTTTCGATATCGGAATAAAACCTTCCTTCGGCAAAAGTGAAGTTAGTTGTCTTTACATAATCCGCGGTGGAGCCATTAACAAAAATATTGTCTGTTTTTCTATTCTGATATTTAACAATTTGGCGGGTGGTGGTGGTTGGGGCAGTTGCCGAAGGCAGCTTAACCAATTGTTTGAACTTATCGTAATCTTCCATAGTCATATTCCGGCGATTCCTCATCTTCCACCAATCATCATTGGTAAACCACGCCCACTTATCAACGTAAAGAATATCCGAACCGAGTGCACTCATTCCCTTTTGAAATGAATTATCTATACCCTTAATTGCGGTAGTCATTAACACCACCGAGGTAACTCCGATAACAATACCAAGCATCGTTAACAGCGAGCGAATCTTATTCGCACGAATTGCGCGCATCGCAATAATCATCGCTTCTTTTACTTCTAAGATGAGTGTTTCCATATCGTCATCCGTTCTTACTTATTACCATCATAATTGTTTTAGTTATTTGGAACCATTCGGGATATAACGTTTTTCTACATTCGCATCTGATTCAATCAAACCGTCTTTAATACGTATTACACGGGCAGCATGTTCGGCAATGTATTCTTCATGAGTTACAAGGATAATGGTGTTTCCCGATTCATAAATTTGATTGAAGAGATACATAATCTCCTCTCCGGTTTTGGAGTCGAGATTACCTGTAGGTTCATCAGCCAAAATAATTGATGGGTTTGTCACTAATGCTCTTGCAATGGCAACACGCTGACGCTGCCCACCCGATAACTCATTTGGTTTGTGATGAACTCTATCTTTTAAACCCACGTTTTCCAACGCTAACCGGGCTCTATCTTTTCTTTCCGACGAATGCACACCCGCATAAATCAGAGGAAGTTCAACGTTGTGAAGGGCATCCGATCTGGGAAGCAGGTTAAACGTTTGGAAAACGAATCCAATTTCTTGATTTCTAATTTTCGCAAGTTCATTGTCACTCATGTTGCTCACATTCTTTCCGGTAAATTCATATTTTCCGGTGGAAGGTGTATCGAGACATCCCAACATATTCATTAACGTTGACTTTCCCGATCCGGACGGGCCCATGATAGCTACGTACTCGTTCTTATTAATTTGTAAAGAGACATCGCGGAGTGCATGCACCTCTTCCGAACCTACTTTATAAATTTTCGCAATGTGTTCTATATTAATGATGTTCATTGTGCTTCCGAATTAATTTTTCTTTTCAGTGAACGATTTGCGTTTACCTTCAACTTTAACTAATGAACCATTTTTTAATTCACGGGATATTGCACGATAACTTCCGCTAACAACTTCTTCTCCGCCTTTTAATCCTTCCGCAATTTCAATGTAGTTATCGTCGCTTAATCCGGTCTTAACTTTTTGCGATTTAGCTTTTCCGTTCGCAACGATGAATACTATTTCTTCGGGCCTGTTATTATTAGCTTTCTTCTCAACTTTAGCCATGCTTTCTTCTTCACCACCGGCCTCTTGTGGCATGTTGAAATCACCGCGTGCCGTTACAGATTGCAAAGGAACGGAAATAACGTTTTGTACGGTTTCAGTGCGGATATCAGCGTTACAAGACATTCCAGGACGTAAATTATTTTCTAAATTCATCACTCTAATTCTAACTTCAAAATTCACAACCTGCTCTTGCGTCCCAAGTCCACTTGTTTTAGCGCTGTTTCCAATTTGAGTAACAATACCTTTAAAGTCTTTGTCACCAAATGCGTCAACTTTAATGTACGCTGTATCGCCTACTGAAATAAGTACAACATCATTTTCATCAACGTCAACGCGTGCTTCCATACTGCCAAGGTCAGAGACGGTCATGATATCCGTTCCTTGACTAAATCCGCTGCCCAAAACACGTTCGCCAAGTTCAACATTCAACTGGGTAATAACTCCGGCCATGGGCGAATAAATAGTTGTTTTATTTAGTGACTCAATCGTCTCTTTTAACGATGCTTCGCTCTGTTGTACATTTGCTTTAGAAGCCTCATAACCGGCGGCGGTTGAAAGATAAGTACTCTTCGCTGTTTCTAAATCAGCGTCACTCGCAAGTTTCTTCGCGTGTAATTCTTTCATACGATTATAATCAGAAGTAATTTTATCAAGTTCTGCTTTGCGCTGTGCCAGTGCGGATTTTGCAGCAGAAAGTGTTGCTTCAGATCTTTGTTTCTGAGCGACGTACGCGTCAGCTTTAATCTTTATAAGCAAATCGCCTTTCTTTACGGCTTGACCTTCCTTTACGGGAAGTTGCACTATTTCTCCGGTTACTTCAGGAGTAATAACAACTTTGAATTCCGGGTTGATTTTACCGGTAGCCGAAACTGTTTGTGTTATGGTTCGTTTCTCAACTTTTTCAGTCTGGACGTTTATAATTTCTTCTTTATTGCCCTGGAAGATTACAAGGAGGACAATAACAATAACTAAAAGTCCTAATCCGCCAAAGATGAAAAGTTTCTTCTTAGATTTTTTTTGTTTACCATTTGCCATGTGTGGTTCTCCTGAGATAAATATTATTCAAATTTTTTGTAATCAAGAACACCAAGCGAATACTCGAGTTCTTGTTTTAGTTTAACATATTCAAACTGTGCGTTCACATAATTGGTGAGAGCATTCATATAGTCTGAGTTTGCAATTAATACGTTTAACAACATTGTTGCGCCCAGTGTATATTTTTCCTGCTCAATCTTTCTGTTTTCCTCAGCGGCAGTTACATTTTTCTTGCTAACTTCAAGGCGTTTTTCACTTGCTTGAAGATCAAGATATGTCTTTTGCATTTCCTTTTTAATCTGCTTCTCCAGGTCAAGTACATCCAACTCTTTATTTTTGGCATCAACCTCAGCTTGCTGCACTCTATTTTCAACCGAGAATCCGGAAAAAATTGGAATATTTAAACTTAAGCCGACAGAAGTAGCATAGCTCTTAAAGAGTCCGTTTAGAGAAGTTGCGCGCGAGCTATAATCGTAATAGTTTGAAAGCGTAGGTAAATGTCCGGCTTTTGCCATCGTGATTCCATCAAGTGAACTTTCGTAATTCAATTTGGCGCTTTTAAAGTCGGCTCTGTACTTCAAAGCCTTTTCAACCAGCCCTTTTAAATTTGGATCGAGGGTGATGATATCTATGCTTAAGTCTGACGGATTAATGGTCGGGTCATCAAATTTATAATCATCAAGTACGTCGAGTCCGAGATAGTAGAGATATTCCGACCGAGTAGTCTCATAGCTGTTTTTTGCACGGATCAAATCAAGTTCGGCATTTCCTACTTTAACCTGTTGAGAGTAAACATCAGCAACGGTAACATTTCCCAGTTTATTTCTTTCGAGGATAATCTCCAAATTCTTCTGATTCCATTTCAAGTCTTCTTCTTTTACATCCATCAATTTCTTGGCATTAATTACATCGTAGAAACCGCTGATTGCCTGAAAAGCTAAATTCTGCTTCGCTCTTTCGAGAGAATATTTTGCGGCTTCAAGATTGTTTTCGTTGCGAGAAATATTCGCAAAATTTGAGAGACCGTCGAACAACATAATATTGGCCTGAGCGCCGGCTGAGTAGCTTCTGCTCTGAACAATTTTTTTAGGCGCGGTAAAAGTGAAGCCGTTAAAGATATAGTCGCCCCCTTCTTCAACGGAACGGGACCAATTCCAACCGCCGCTTGCGGAAAGCGTAGGAAGCAGATTACCGTATGCTGATTTAACGTTTGACTGATATCCTTTAATTCCCTCTTCCATCTTCAGGAGGTTGGTATTTTTCTGCAAAGCAATCTTTACCACCTCGTTCAGAGAAAGTGTTTTTTGCGGAAAGACCGACGTAGAACAAAAGATGATCAATCCTACAAGAATAATTTTGCGCATAAGTTTCTCCATTACCATTACAATAAATTGTATTGAATTTAAATCACAACGAACTTTTTTTCTGGTTCAAAAATAGAAAAAATACCTGCGCTAATGGTGTATTGATTATAAGCGGTAAGATAAAATGATTGGCGGCTGATGGGAAGGCAACAAAAAAAGCTGCCCCCATGGAACTGAGGGCAGCTTTGAGACATAATTATTTCAAGAACATTACTTCATGAGCATCATTTTCTTGGTAACAACTTGATCCGGTGTCTGTAAACGATAAATGTAGGTACCGCTTGCAAGAGCACTTGCATCAAATTTTACTTGTTGATTGCCGGCTTTTAGCATTTGATTTGCAATAAGCACAGCAACTTCTTGACCTAAAATATTGTAAACTCTCAAATCAACAATACTTTCTTTATGCAATCCGAAAGAAATTGTTGTTGTTGGGTTAAACGGATTAGGATAATTTTGTTTGACATAAAATTCATTTGGAATCGTATTGTCGTTAACGCCGTTAACAATTTTTCTCACAAAAGTAACGGTAAAGGTGTCAACACTTGAAACCAATGATGCTTCTTTTCCTTTTACTTTAACGGTCCATTTTGCTGTTAAAGTATCTGCAGTACCCAACCATCCAAGTGCTTGCGTACCCTTAAATGAAAATACGGTATCATTTAAAGCGGAGCTTGAATAGGTAGGAGTTTTTAAGAGAACAAATTGATAAATTAAAGCGTCATTGTTAAAATCAACAGCTTTATTCCATGTTGCGCTATAGGTTGCGTTAGAATCCGTAATCTCAACAACCGTATTATTTGCAGGTGTAGCTAAATGGAAATTAGGCAGTGGAGGAACCGCAACATTTTGTGTGAAATCAGAATAGAAATTCGGAATTATTTGGTATCCGTCTGAATAAGGCGCAGCTGAAGTAAATTGAGAAGCAACACCTTTTACATTAACCGGCCAAACAACTTCTGCGCTGTCATCAATTTGAGTATCTTTATCAATACGAAGAAGGACTTCATTTTTTCCGTCCCAGATGGTGAGATTCTGGTTGTTTCCGGGAGCAGGCCAAGCAAGTGAATTAGCTGTTTTGGTAACGCCATTCAATTGGATAAGCATACTTTCATATTTTTCTCCGTTTGCGAGGTATTCGCCAACAGTCATAACAACGGGGTCAATAGTTTTATTTGAATCAAGCTTCATAACTCCGGTGGTAATATCGGCAGGAGTTAATTCATCCAATCCATTATAAAATGAAACGGTGCCGGTAACTTGCAGAACATCTCCAACATTGTAGGAAACCACTGTTCCGCCTTTATACAAAGCAATACCGCCGGTTGCATCTTGAATAGTATATTGCGTTCCGGTAGTTTGGGTATTGACGGAGTTTACAGTTCCAACTACCGTTACAACTTCATTTAATTTATCCGGTTTACCATCAGCGTTCGCATCAACTTTTGCATCAGCAATAGAAATTGGAGGAGTAACCACGCCCGAACTTGTTATTGTTATCGGGTCAAGTCCCGGATTAGTGTACGTTAAATTTGACGTAGGTGGTTCAATAAGAAATATTTGTTCATTTGAATTTTCGAAATAAATCAGATTTCCACCTTGATCGACACCGACTTCCCCGCGGGAAGAAGTAGTATTGTTATCAGGGTCGGCAAAAATTAATTTCAACGATGGAGTTGCTGCATCTAAGTTGCCGATTTCGTAAATACCGCTAACATCTGTGCCGGCTCCAGCTTTATCTACAGTTAAATAAAGCAAGTCAGCATTTTGACTATGGGTAAGTGATACTGCGTCACCGTCCACAAAATGAACACCCCAGAGAGTATCTGCAAAAGTTTTTGTTGTGATACCGCTATCAAAATTAAATTTAAAAACCGCATCATCGATACCGACAATAGCCGAACGAACAACTACAAAAATATTTTTCCCGGTTCCACCGGTTTCAACGCTCCAGAAGGTCATACCTGCTTCTGCAGATAATACTTTTTGATAGTCACCATGAATAGCGGCACTATCACCTATTTGGGTATAAAAAATATCAGTCGTGGTTGCTATCAACATTCCTTTTGTAGCTCCCTGATCAACGATATTTACATCCAAAACTGTTCCGAGTGTTGGGATAGTATCTAAGGTAAACCATTGAACATCCAATGTATCCGGGTGGAATCTAAAGATTTTTTTGTTTGAAAAAGCTACGCCATATATATATCCATCTGAAGCATAAGTCGGCGAATATCGCATGTTACTTGACCCGATAGTTAAACCGGTAGTGTTTACGTGAATGGAGTCTTTAACGTCGCCCCAAAGTTCACCGGTCATTGCTACTCTTGACAAACCGACAGGCTGCCAAGGTGTTCCGGTTGTTCCACCACCGTTGATACCGTATGCAAAACCGTTATTTCTTGAGTCAGGATTATTAACAACGGTAACACCGCGTGTCGATAATCCGGCAGCAAGAGCTCCATCATCGTAGGAAGTATAAGCAGTTGCGGCAGCATTTTGTGTTGTTGTAACCTCAACGGTATAACTTCCGTTTGCGGCAGCAGTATTATCGTCCTTACTTCCATCCCATAAAACGAAATTATCTGTACCGCTTAAATTATCTTTCATAATAGTTTTAATTAATGTATTTCCACTGTAAATTTTTACTGTGGCGGCAAAAGTCACCGTAGAGAAAGGAGTAAAGAACCGAATGGCGGCTCCCGTTCCATCATTAAAACTACCATCAAAAGGAGTTTCGTTTGTCGGTTGCGTAACCCTTATGTAAAAAGGATACACATCTGCTTTTGTCACTTCATTCAGCGAAAGAATAAGAGCAACAAAGAGAATGATCATTGTTTTGATTTTTTTCATCGAACCGTTCCTTATTTTATTTTAAGAAAGTCATTTTTTTAGAGATACTTGTTGTGCCGTTGCTAATTGTATAAATGTATGTTCCGGAAGCAAGCAGTGAAGCATTAAAATCAATTTTATAAGTTCCACGCTCGAATGCTTTATTACGAACAAGTGTCGTAACCAATTCACCCGTAATATTATATACCGCAATACTAATTTGAGAATTCTCCTGTACACTAAATTCGATTGTTGTATTGGGATTAAACGGATTAGGATAATTTTGTTTCAACGCAAAAGAGGTTGGATTAATGCCGTCTGTCCGTTCAACTCCAAGCACGGTGATTGGGATTACCGGTAATTGCCCTGTAAAAAACCATTTTTCAATTGTCCATCCGTTATAACTTGGTGTATAGACATTCCCGGAAGCGTCAACATCAATTCCATACACTGATGTGTATCCGGAACCAGTTGGAAATTTCCCGTCCAGAGTTCTGTTGTTTGTAACACCGAATGTCTCCAAATTCCACTGAGCGATATCACACGTATCTAACTTTTCGCCTGTGTTGGGATTAACGATATAAAACATTCCCATATCATAAGTACCGCTCCCGTAAGAATCAACACTGACGAGAAGCAGGTTATTATTTTTTAGAAAAGCTAAACCCGTGGGACCTGCTTTTGTTCCGTCCGCCGGTAAAGTATCCGTCACAGTAAAATTAAAACCGTTGTATAATGAGTAACCTGCAGAAGGACTTCCTGTATACAGATATACTTTTCTTGCTGTATAATTTGCAACGTAGAGCAGCGAGGCATCCCCGTTCACCGCAATATCTAAAGCTCTTCCTACATCAGGTAGTGTAAATTTTTGTATTGGTGTGGATGCATGGGAATCACTCCATTGGGGATCGTCTTTAATTCCTTTATAGATAATGACGGAAGCATTTTCGTTATCAGCACCATAGGTTGTTATAAAGACGTCTCCTTTATCGTCGAGAGTTATACCGTGGATCCGGTCGTTGCCTGTTTCCAAACGATAAGGGGACGAATAAACACTATCAGCTCCCATTTGAAATACAAGAATATTGTGGTAATCATCATTGCTTGTAATGTATGCGAATGAATCGGGTGTAGCTGCTACACAAAGCGTCCGCTTTGAGTAGATATTATCAAATCCGTTATCGGGATTTGTCCAATAGACTTCTAAACTATCGGGTTGATAGGGAAAAACGCCCAATCTGCCGGTAGAGTCTGTTGCGTCTCTGTAACCAATTGGGTAAGCTACCGGTCTTGATAAAGAACCGATCAAAGCGACGAAAGTATTCTCTCGAACCACTCCAACATTTACCGTATTAGTTCCGGTTGCGTTAGCGTCGCGACTATCCCACGTTGCATATGCGCATTTCCATTGTCCGTCAAACGATTGAGCTGAAATATTCCAGGCTGTTGAGAGAAAAGATAAAAATAGGAACAAAACGAAGTAATTTTTTTTCATAAATCTTACTTTCTTATGTTTTTTGAGATAGGACATCTAATTTTATTAAAATATGCTATTAATGTCAAGTTTTCTATCACTTTTAAAGAGAATAATGCAATCACTAACTTTTTCATTTTATAAAAATCATTTTCCTTGTTTGACGGTTTCCACCAAGGTTGGAGTGATAAAAGTACACACCTGTGGAAATATTTTTTGGAGAAAACGATACGGTATACGTTCCCGGCTGCCTGAATTCATTCAACAAAGTTTCAATTTCATTACCAAGAAAATCATATACTTTGATAATTACCATCTGCTCTTGTGCAACGGTAAACTTAATTTTTGTTTCAGGATTAAATGGATTTGGGAAATTCTGTTCCAGTGAAAAACTTTGTGCACTATTTATTTCTTCAGATGTAATTGAGGAGATAGACTGGAAAAACTGCACAGCTTTTTTGATAACTTTATTGAACGCGGAATCGTCGGCAATGGTCTCCAAAGGAAAACTTAAATAAATCAATTTTGCATCAATTGAAGAAGCTCCAAAAACACCGGCGTACTGGTTCCCCGCCCCTTTTCCATTGGCATACTGCATGCATTGGATACTGCCATTGGTGGGAAGAATTTCATCAGGATAATCTTCTTCATACGTTTGCCCGAAATAAAACTCACAATCGCTCAGTGCGCAGTTTGAAATTCCTTGTGCACGATTGGAGCCCGCATCGTCAGATACAAAAACAGATTTAAGATAATTCTTGTAAAAATCTTTATCAATTGCGTCACCTTTATAGGATAAGTCCCATCCAATCTCACTACCGGAAACAAAAAGTTTACCGCCGGTTTCTAAATATTTTTTTACAAGAACTTGCTCTTGGTGACTAAATGTTTCATCAGCAGTACTTTCATCACCGGAAATCCAAAAGACCATGTCATAATTATTTAGGGCTACGGAGGAATCAAGGAGCTTTGTATTACTTACGGTTTCGAAAGCTTTAGAAACAGCTGTTAACGCTTTTCCATATTTAATGGAAAAGGTATGTCCCGGACCTTCCCAACTCCCTGAAAGAGTGTTTCTGTTAAATCCATCAACGATTAAACATTTCTTGTCGTTTGATTTGGAAAGTCCCATCGCGTTTGACCAATTGCCTTCAACGGATTGATCCCCTACCTTCATCACACTTGCGACTCTGAAAAATTCAATATTGCTCTCGGTTGCAATGGTAAAAGAAGTGGACTTACAAATACTTTCATCCGCTAATAGATTCCAAGTTGAACCGTTAACCGAATGATAGACTCTATAACCAATAATATTTGCCGTATCACAAGTCCAGGTTAAAGAAGCATTGTTTTCTGGTGATGCTATTGCCTGCAATAAGTTTGGCTGGAGAGCGTTTGAGTTAGTCTCCATATTATTATAAAATCTTGGCGTATACGATGCTAAACTTGAAGCAGAATATGACCAGTACGATACATCCCAACCACGTGCAGAAGCTTCAACAACTCTAAAATATCCGTTCGGTGTTCTGTTAACAAATAATCTAACATGACCCGGAATCAGAATTGCGTCCCCCGGTTTTAACATATCCCAGTTAGCATATTGTGTAGTAATATCCGGCATCATGCTGGTTGAAGAGTGATAACTCATTTGCCAGCACCTACTCACAAAACCAGAGCAATCAACCCCGACTGCATACGATGAAACTCCCGCAGTATTGATATCACCACAATATCGTCCGTTTCTTATTCCAGCATCAAAATCAGAAACTGTATTAAAACCGCCCCATTTGTAAGGAATGCGGGCATTCGTCCCTGTAACCAACCAAGCGGGTGTACGAACAACATCACCATCCGGTGCGGTAACATTTGTTGGAGCGAGATTTTGAGAACTACACGAATATTGATGAAGAGCATAGCTTTCCCCTATCTTTAAAGCTGCCAACCTGCTCGCAGGTGTATTGATACCAACCGGACTTTTATATTGAGGTGCTTCTTCTTTTACAATTCTATTTTTGCTAAAATCTTTCAAGAATTTGTTTGGATAGGTTATTTCATTTGCATTAACTTTCTGCAGTCCACTCCATTTGAAGATTTTTATTCCAACTTCGTCGGAATACAGATGATACAAATTCCCTTCAGCGTCTATCTGAAGATCTTTCAAAGTATAAATAAAATTCGATTCAGGAAGTTCTAAACGAGAAAGTATTACTCCTTCCTTTGAAAGCGAATAAACTTCTCTTTTAATCCGCAAAGGGATTTGCTGTACATAAGTCTCAATCACTAAATAAGAGTTGCCTACTCTATCTATTCCAACTAAATCGGCGCATGCTAAATTCGAAGGAAATGTTAGCTGTATCTCTTGTTGCAAGCCGGAAAGATTGTTTTCGATAAGAAGTTTGTCTTTATTTTCTACAAGTACTTTGAGTACCTCGCCCGATTCCCCGCTTACAATTCCGCCAACATCCTTTAAAAGACGGCACTGATTAAAAAATATTTTCTTCCATAAAAAATCTTGTTCGCCATCGGAAGTCTCAAGCAGACTTTTAGATGCAGTTACTTCACCGACAATATCAAGACCCATCCTTTTGGAGGCAGATTGGACTTCAACTTTTGCATCACTGAGAATATAGCTTTTGGAATCATTAAAATTTGTACAGTATACTGCGTCACCAACAATGTCAAAGGAGGCTATTGAATAATTCCCGGAGTTTTCCATTCTCATACCGAAAGGCAGCTCGCCGTATTTTTTTTCAAGACAAATCTTGTATGCAGCTTGCCCAAATGCGTTACCGCCTATGACGAAAACCAAGATGACTATAATTAATTTTTTCATATTACAATATTTACCAACTTAGCATGAATCACTTACGGAAGATATTGTTCCGCAACCTGTGTAACCACGTTGTTCTTAAAAGTTAACACAAAGGGTATTTTTTTGAACCGTTGATATTTAGCGTCATTAAATAATTTTAAAAATTTGGCTACGGGAAGTTTCTCGTTGAATTTATAATTTCCCGTTGAGTCGAAGCTGAATGTTTGCATAGTAATCGCAACGGCTTGACTCAGTAAAAATTTATCTGGAATAGTAGCGCGGGTTAGGATGATATACTTATCTGGTAGTTCGAGAATCTCAAGAGAATCGGATAGTCCCTTCTTCTCCTTTATATTTAATCCTTCCGCTGAATTTTTAGCATAATGCTCTGCGACTTTAGCAATCGCAAAATAACTTTCCCCTTCGTGAATAATTCCCGAAAGGTAAGCATATTTTTCTCCGGTGAATTCCGCCGGTTTTGCTGTAACTATTGGCTCCGGTTCGTGAGTATGTAATTGTGGTTTATCGTTTTGACATCCTAAAAAAGTCGCAACGAAGAAAGAAAAAAAGTATGCTAAAGACACTTCACGAAATTGTATCATTACTTCGATAACAAAAACTCTCTATTTATCACGGTTAACTAAACAACAAACTATGATCATTAAGAAATCTTAGAAGCAGCGACTGAAATGGTCAGCCGAATCCTGCTTTACTCACTATTTGCCTTTTTTGTAAGAGACAGTAATTAGCGGATAACCATCTCCGTCACAAAAGACAAGGAACAATTACCTTTCCTTTACAGCTTGAGATTAAAAAATCACACCAACATCAAAGTATTGAATGTTTTTTAATCTGCCGTAATCGCCGTAACCATAATTTACATTGAGGTTAAGTCCGGCGGTCATTTCATATTTTAATCCTGCTCCAAGCGTAAAGCTTTGTTCACTATCAGTTAAAAAGAGCGATTTGTATCCGCCTCTGATAAACAACAATTCATCATAAGCAAATTCAACACCAACGTTAGCATACTCAACGTTATCATTCGGATGTGTCGCATCGAATGCGGCTTTAACTCGTATATATCTCGTCTTAAGGACATCCATCGAGAATCCAATCCGAAAGGTAAGGGGAAGATCATACTTGTCCATTTCATACTTAGCGGGAACATTATTCGGACCAGTAAGCGGATCACCATTTGGATCATAATTGATTCTAATATCTCTGCCGTCTAATTCCATTTTAGTTCCGAAATTGCTTATGCTGGCACCGATAACAAGATCGTTAAACGGTGTTACATAATACGTACCGACATCTAAAGCAAATCCTTTTGCTGAAGAACTCCAAATCGATTCCTGAATATATTTAGCGTGAAATCCGATCGAAAATCTATCGGTAAGACTACGCGCAAACCCAAATCCGAAAGAAAATGACGAAGCATCCCATATCTGTCCATTCCCTTCGGGGAATTCAAACGTTCTTACTTTTTCTTCGGGTACTCGCAAAGAAGTAATTGTAACGAACATTGTACCGATTGATTCGACATTAAGAGAAGCCGCGGCAAAGTCATAACTAATATCAGCCAACCATTGCGTATGACTGAATGCCGCCTGCCCGTTTCCTTGACTGATGGCTACACCGGCGGGATTATAATAAACAGCATAAATGTCATCACTTACACCTACATAAGCTCCCCCCATGGCAAGTGCCCGGGCTCCGGGTCCAATTTTCAAAAACTGACCGGCAGTTGTTCCGACTTTGGTAATATCTCTAAACAACTGGGCATGTAACTCTGAGTTACTCAATAAGATTAAAACGCTTATTGTAAAAAGTATAAAAAATTTTCTCATACTCGGTTTTCTCCGTAAAAATTCTTTTTCAAAAAAGTGAGGGACAGAGGAAAATTTCTGTCCCAATAATCAACAACTTTTATTTTATGACCGCAAATCTTCCAATCTTTTCGCCGATGCCCGGGATATCTACATGGAAGAGATATACTCCATACGCAATTCTCATACCTTCGGAACTCAAGAGATCCCAGCTTGCCATGCTGGTAAAATCATCCTTTTCAATTGTGTCAACCAGTTCGCCTGTTATGGTGTAAATTCTGATGGTACACTTTTGAGGAAGATTTCTAAATTGAATTTCCCGGTCGCCTCGTTTGGTGAATGTCCTCCCCGGATTTTCATACAAACTGTATGCTACGTAAGGATTCGGGACAACGTAGATATCATTAATACTTTGCTGAACGAGATCATTTTTTATTTCACCCTTTTTCGATTCGAAGATATACGTATCATTCTTTTCAAACGGTTTTCTCGTTTTAATCTGATAAACATCACCACTCTTTGGAAGTTTTTGCACCGGTGCGTTTTTGTCCAACGATAACACTACTTCATAACTTGTAGCGGCTGTGGTTGCTCCTTGCGGTTGTAACACAATTCCTTCTCCCCAATCCCAGCGTTTATTTCCTTTTTTACCTGGAACCAGTTCATCGATTACAAAAGTTGCAGGGGCGTTTGCGGTTATATTGAAAATTTTGAACGGCATGGAAAAGTTGCCAGAAAGTGTTTTAACCGTGTCTGCATATTTCCAGCTTCCATCAGCTAAGGTATCGGTATCGTTCCACCTTACTTCCCAATCCGCGCTAATTTTTGTCCGCAGACTTATAACGCCGATCAACGCGGGATAAAAGATTGTG
>Ga0172371_10007104_pt1 | contig 16059 bp, 8 predicted proteins | sample Lak12m_FD_114543 | JGI IMG/M metagenome (GOLD analysis project Ga0172371, IMG submission 114543) | Freshwater microbial communities from Kabuno Bay, South-Kivu, Congo - kab_022012_12m | ecosystem: Environmental > Aquatic > Freshwater > Lake | place: Democratic Republic of the Congo: South-Kivu...
AATCCTCCGGGACGGTCGAACCCCGCGTTGTTTACCAGCACGTCCACGTCCCCGAACTCCGAAACAAGTCTCCGGACCGAGCGTGCAATAGCGGCCGTGTCCGCGACGTCCGCAGCAAGGCCCACGGCATGGCCGCCAAGATCCATTATCCTTGCCGCGACAGCCTCAGCGGTCTCATGGTTGCGGTCCAACACGCCGACCGCCGCACCCTCGAGTGCGAGCCGAAGGGCGGCGGCCTCCCCGATTCCCTGACCCGCGCCGGTGACCAGCGCGGTCTTACCCTGGAATCTGCTGTTTGTAACGATGATTACTTCCTTGTCATTGCTGATCATATCCGTCTCTTTTTCGGTACGCTTTTCCGTGAAGCGCCTGCTGAACAGTCGAGATTCCTTATCCAATCCGGCCTACGCTCATTTGTCCTTGTCGAGCCTGTGGGTCAGCGCCGCGGCGTGCGCGGGGAAGCCCTCGTACCTGGCCAACGCCAGAGTCTTGGGAGCGAGAGCTTTGAATCCCTCTTCCGTGACCAGAGAGTACGACATACGCCTGGTGAAGTCACTGACTGAAAGAGCCGACACGGTTCGGGCAAATCCCGAGGTGGGAAGAATCGCATTGGGGCCGATGGAGTAGTTTGCCAGGGTCCCGGGAGTGAAGGGCCCCAGGAGTGCTTCACCGGCAAATCTTACCTTGTCCAGGACATCGCGGGGGTCTCTGGTAAGGATCTGAAGATGCTCCGGAGCGAAATTATCTATGAAATCAATCGCGTCGTCCAGATCTGCGGCCAGCAGGACACCTCCGTTTGAGCTGAACACCGACCGGCAGAAAGAAGCGCGCTCCTCCGGGAGCCTCGCAACCAGAGCGGGGATAAGATCCAGCGCGGCTCTTGCCATAGTGGGGGCAGTCGTAACCAGGTACGCGGACGAATCAGGGCCGTGCTCAGCCTCGATGAGCAGGTCGGTCACCGCGGTGACGGGATCAATCGAGTCGTCAGCGAGGACAATGGCTTCACTAGGCCCCGCGGGAAGTCCGGTATCAACAGTGGTGGCAAGGATGCGTTTGGCTGCCAGGACGTAACCCGATCCTGGTCCCACTATCTTGTCAACCTTCGGAATGGTCTCTGTTCCGAACGCGAGTGCTGCGACCGCCTGAACTCCGCCGATCGCGTAGATCTCGTCCAGGCCTATGAGGCGGGCCGCCGCTAAAGTCGCCTGATCCGGCTTGCCTCCGCGATCCGGCGGGGTTACGGTAACGATGCGGCCCACACCGGCAACCTTGGCCGGGACGCCGGCCATCATCATCATGGAAGGGAACGAGCCCTTTCCCCTGGGCACATACAGACCGACCGAATCAATGGGAAGAATCTTCTCCCCGGCTGTTATGCCGGGAATGATTTCCATTTCCCAGACTGGGGGTTGCATCTGGCGTTCGTGAAATTTCCTGATATTGGCTATGGAAATCTCCATAGCTTCCCGCAGAGCAGGGTGCAGACCTGCGAGAGCCTTGTCCATTTCATCCGCAGGAACGCGGAAATCAGCCAAGTCCGCTCCGTCAAAGCGCAGCGTCCAGTCGCGGACCGCGTTGTCCCCGCGGCGCCGTACATCCTCCACAAGCGGTGCGACTTGCTCCACAAGTTCGGAGAAATCTATGCCGGTCCGGCGGTACAAGTTCCTTCTCTCTTCCGGGTTCAACCGGGAGAGTTCGAAATAGCGCACTTTCATTGTCAATCTCGATCACAACGGTTGGGGTGTGCCCTGCACCGTTTGTATGATAACGACTCCTGCATCATGTAGGGATTTTTTCAACAGACCCCTCCCCGGCGCATTCTCATACATAGTGGGCCGCCAGTCAATCACGGCCACCGAACGCAAGCCGGCCCGACGCGAGGAGCCTTGACAAAAGGGGGGCTTCCTTGCAGATGTTTGAGCAGAATGGGACGAACCGGCGGATTCTTGACCTGGAAATCAGCGCTGGGGCGGATGCAGGAGATGCTCATCCGCAAATGGGCGAGGACCCGGCCCGCTAGGAAGACCAAGTTGGAAGCCATGACGTGAAGCCATGTTCTTTGGGTGGCGCGTCGAGACCATTTGCGGTCCGCCCTCAGATCTAGATCAGCCACTGAGCCGCTTTGCCAGCCTGAGGGGGGCATGAGCGACCGCGAGATCTACCACGAAGACTCGAGACGGTGGGAGGATTTCAATATATACGGGCCCATATCAAGGCACATCCACCTGATAACACGGCGTCGCCGCCCAGGAAGGTCGTAGCCTTCAGCCTAGAATAGAGCCAATTTCTGCAGGCGGCTTTCTATCTCATCTATTTCTTTGTTCATCAATCGGAGGCTTTGCTCAACAGTTTCGGCTGTTGCCAAAGCGGAGAGGTACGGGTCCGACCCAGCGCCACTGGCTCGCGAGCTAGATAGCGGCGCTTTCGAAAAAGACTCTCGGCGGACGAACCACGAGAAGAGGTTCCCCAGAAATCTTGTTGTCCATAAGCCGGGACGCGTGTGGAAGCGACATGCCGGTACCATGTGAACGCCTGCCTTCCATGATCCAGTTATACCTGTCGCGGTCATTTCTGGTGCTCCTTCCCACACGTTTAGGGCTAGCTGCCGTAATCGAAATCCATCTCCGCGCGGTTGTTGGCTTACCTGTGCCGTACAACAGAAGCTTGTATCAGGACGGGGCCTGGGTCTGTTCAGCGCGACTCTGACGCCGAAGCCGATCCATCTCCCGCTTAAGATAGGTCCAGTTCATCACCTTCCACCTGAGGAGACGCGGATCGATTGACCTGGGAACATAATCCACGGCTCCGACTAACAGTTGCAGCATCTGAGTATCTTCTTCGGGGCGATCACCTGTGACCACGATCAGAGGTGTCTGAAGCAGATCAAACTCGTTCATCAAAATGCCCAACAGTCCACCGATCCCGTTGTTGAGGCAGGTGTGGGAACACAGTATGAGATCTGGGGGACTGGCCTTAATGGCTTCCAGGGCGCTGTAGCAGTTCGTGACGATTCGCACGTGGAACCCATTTCTTAGAAAGCCTTCAAAAGAACCGGGCGACTCTAACGGTGTCGTGAACAATGAGTACTGTGGCCCGGGCATCTACGCTGTCCCGCATTTTCAAGCCTCCCGAAGGGTCATCCCCTGCAAAAGCTTGGTGCGGGAGTATGATCCGAAGGTCGGAAGCGAGTTCTTTCACTGTCCTGGTTCCTGGACCAAATCCAGGCTTAATTTGACGCGCGCGAAATGGCCTTGCCGGAACAGGATCGTGTCCGGCCGACTGTGCCAGGATCGCCGGCCTCCATACGTTTCTCAAAGGAATCGTCATTCAAGCCGCTCAACGTAACCGCCGCTAGGACGCCCACTCCGCTGAGCAGGGTAGTTGCCATGGATTGTCTCATGTTGTATTTGAAGTGCTCGGCATAGGGATGAGTCGGTCCCAACAGGGCTTCCAGACACTCATGAGCCCTCATCCGCCAATGCAAAAAAGCTTCCTCGTCGAAATCGCTTTCAAGCACGCGCCAGCCGGCTTCAATAAGGGCATCTATCTTCCTTTCAAGCATTACCACCTCCCTCAGTCTCGTGTTTGGATTCCCACTGTGCGTGTTTGTTGCGCGGACTTCTGTCAGTGTGAAATCGCGAAGAGTTTCTCCAGGGCCCTCTCTTTGTGTAAGGTGATTCTCCGGAATGTGTCCGTCCAAGCCTGCGAGACAGGACACCTCCCCATTTCTGTCTTCGAGCTCGGGAGTATCCTTCCCCTGTCAGAAGGTGCGGAGCCAACCCACAACTCCTAAAAAGTCTCGGAAAGGTCTTTCTGTCCGATTAACGACAGGTTACTCGGGACCTATCGCTTCCCCCCCGCCCGGCGCTATATTGAAAAGAGCACCTGCACGCGAGGAGGGTGTGTCCACCCTCTCTGACAGACGCTGGATAGCAATGTGTTAAGCATTTTTCATGCCACAGCCGTTGCGAGCTGTGATTGTTCAGGAAATGCATATATTAAGGCGAGTTAGGGGATGTGCCTTCTCTTTAGGGGGCTCAACGGCACCGACATTCGTGAGAGGAGATCTGTTTGAAATGGGCGCATGAAACGCCAAGTTGCGTGATAGCAACACGTTACGGTTGTGCTGTGTGTCGAGATATCGGACACCTCACGGTCCGCGTGTCTAGATTTTAGAGTCTCTTTTTAGTTTCCTGATATATCTGTATAAAGTGTCGCGGGACACGTCAAGGAGGCGAGCGGTTTCCTTCTTGTTGTCGCCACAGAGCCTGAGCACCTGCCCGCACAGGGAGGCTTCCACCTCATCTGTAATCTCCCTGAGAGACTTGCCTGGAACATAGCGAACGGTATATGACCACTCCCCGTTACTTCCTCCGGCATTAGGCAACGCAAGATTGAATTCCCCATTGTCCCAGAGTATCAACGAACGTTCCAGCACATTCCTCAATTCTCTAACGTTTCCGGGCCAGGTATAGAGACTCAAACGCGTTATGTGACCTTGGTTGACGACCGGGATGTGGGTAAGCTGCAGCTCGGTGGCTATGCGTGCCATGATTTCGTCCACGAGCATCGGCATGTCTTCAGGCCTTTCTCGCAGCGCCGGAACGGGTATGGGAAACACGCTGAGGCGATAGAAGAGTGCCTCGAGAAACCTCCCGGCAGCGACCTCGTGGCTCAGATCTCGATGAGAAGCTGAGATGATCCTGGCATTGACTCGAATATGCTTCTGACCGCCTACGCGCATGAACGATCTGGTGTCAAGAAAAGCGAGAAGCTTAGCCTGCAATGCCAGGTCAAGTTCACCGATTTCGTTTAGGAGGATGGTGCCGCCTTCGGCCAATTCCAGGAGTCCTTTCTTCAATCCGACTGCGCCGGTAAAGGCTCCACGCTCATGTCCGAATAGCTCGGACTCGGCAAGGTCTTTCGGTAATGCCGCGCAGTTTATTGAGAAAAAGGGACCGCTAGCTCGACGGGACCGGTCGTGAATCCAGCGCGCCATATAGTCTTTGCCGCTCCCACTTTCTCCCTGTAGGAGAACGACACTGTCAGTCTCCGCAGCAACGCGCGCTTTGCTCAAGACAATACGCATGGCTTGCGAGGGGTACCGGTCCGGTGTCATCCGAGACTGCCCGACGAGCTTCTTGCGTTCCGTGACGTCACGAGAGATGCAGCATACCCCAATGATTTCCTCTGCCTGGTTTCTCAGGGGAACGAGGGTATCGTGGAATGTCAGAGGGATGCCCCGCACGCTCCTGGTATGCTCCGTCTCCGTTGATTCTCCGGCCAGGGCTCGGGCTTGCCGTTCAGCCAATTGTTTTGCCGTTCCCTCGTTATAGAGGTCTTCAGCTCTCCTGCCCACGATTTTGGATGGAGGAAGTCCCAGCAGTTGACACGTGGCCGAATTGACGTGGGTATATCTTAGGGATTGATCTGTGATGAATATACAATCCGCGGCGCTTTCAAAAACGGCCCGGAAACGTTCCTCACTCTCTCCAAGCGCCTTCTCCGCGTGTTTCCGAGCTGTCATGTCCAGAATACTCACCAGCACCATCGGTTGCTGCCTGACATTCAGCTTCGTGGACGAAAGGAGAAAGCATAATTCCTGCTCTTTCCCTCCAACTGAAAACGGCAGGATTGCCTCGACCTGATAATGGCTCTGACCCGTTTCCAGCGTATCCATAATGGTGCGTCGGACGGGGCAGTGCTTACAGGCAGGGCCGAAGCCGCACCCTTCGGGAGCGTCGGATGAATGAACGCAGCGCAGCGCCTCGCCCCCTCGTCGGCCGATGAGGTCGGTAGCGGCCCTATCCGCAAACGTGGCCGCTGCCACATTCGCCTTACGGACCCTTCGCTCTTCGTCCACAAGCATCATGATGAGAGGCGCATTCTCATAGATCGCGAACAGCTCCTCCTCTCGCTCTTTGAGCTCTTGTTCGGCCCGCTTGCGTTCAATGATGTGCCCCCATTCTCGAAGAGCCTGATCGGCGGCGCGAGGCATATCAAGAAAAGCCAGATTAGACTTGACGACATAATCAAAGGCCCCCCCTTTCAACGCATCAACCGCGGTCTGCTCGTTCCCATGGCTCGTCATCACGATCAGCGGGATTCGGCCGCCAATTCTGGGGTGTGCAACGAGTTCCGTACCTTTTCCGTCCGGCAACAAGAGATCGGCAATGATGAGCTCCGGAACCTCGGCATCGAGATAGTCCCGGGCTTCCCTCAGAGTGCGGGCCAATGTGACCGCGTATCTCGATCGGTTCGCTTCATCAAATGCGCGGCGAATTAGCTCAGCATGTGCCTCTTCGTCCTCGACCACCAGTATCGAGCGCTGCTGTCCTGGATTTTCCGGTTCCATGTCTTCTTCCAGAGGTTTCAGGCTCGATCTACCCGAGATCCCAAAGGCGGTTTGCGATTCCAGGCAAGCCAGTAGAACCCTAAATCATCCATTAGTCTGTTGAATTTGTCAAAATCCACTGGTTTGACCAGGTAGCTGTTGACATGCCCCTTGTAGGCGCCTGCCATGTCCTGTTCGGACTCGGAAGTCGTGAGGGCCACGACGGGAATTTGCTGCAATTTTTCGGTGGACTTGATTTCTTTCAAGACCTCCAGTCCGTCTATCTTGGGCAGCCGCAGGTCCAACAGGATCACATGCGGTCGCGGACTCGACTTCGGATCACTGTAACACCCCCTCCGAAAGAGGTAATCCAAGGCGGCTTCACCGTCCTGGACATGGAAGATCTTATTGGCCACCCTATGTTCCTCGAAACTCCTCAGGATGAGCTCCGCATGGTCGGGATTGTCCTCAACAAGCAATATGATCAAAGGTTCTCCATCCATTGTGTTCACCTACGTCCCATTTTGCCTTCATTCCCGCCGGGAAGCGTGAATGCAAAAACGCTGCCGTGTCCGATCCCCTCGGATTCCACCCAGATTCGCCCCCCGTGGGCTTCCACGATGCGCTTGACGATTGCCAGTCCGATACCTGTTCCCTGGTTATCTTGGATCAGTCTCTCGAAAAGGCCGAATATCTTATCGTGATACCGGGGATCTATACCGACGCCGTTGTCCTTAAAGTAGACGACCGTCTCGTTGCCATCCTGCCGAACACCGATTTCCACGTGGGGATGTGGTTGGTCTCCCATGAACTTTACGGCATTGTCAAGCAGGTTTTCCACAACTTCACGAAGTCTGGCGGCATCACCATAGAGTACTGGCAGGTCCGCGGCGATGTCCAGAGTCACCTCGCGGCCAGTGATCCGGCCTGCTAACGAATCTATCGCTTCCCGCACGAGCTGGTGGAGAGCGACTTCCTGAGGAGCATTCATTATCCGACCGATCCGAGAAAGCTCCAGAAGTTCGTCCAGCAATCGGCCCATCTTCTCCACAGCTCCCTGAATCCGTTCCGAGTCTGCTTTGATGCGTTCGAGATTGCCCGAGACCGCATCTGTCTCTAGATATCCCAAAAAACCCTTTATGGTTATCAACGGGCTTTTCAGATCGTGCGAGACAGTGTACGTAAAGCGCTCCAACTCGGCATTCTTAGCTTCCAGTTCCGATATTAATCGCTCCCGCTCTTGCCGGTTGCGTTTGCGATCCGTGATGTCTAAAGAGTACTCGATCACCTGAACAACTCTTCCAGCGGCATCCAAGATAGGATAAGCATGGACCTCAACGTGTCGAGTGGCGCCGTCTGTGTCATAATGCACGTGCTCGGCAATTACAGGTCGGCCGGTTCTCCGAACTTCTTCAAGCGGGCAGGGATGATTTTCACTAGCACACGGCTCGCTTCTCCCATGCGTGAGGGAATAGCAGGTCGAACCGCCGGGGATATGACCTGACCCGGCAGCCGAGTTTGCCATCTTGATCGTGTAATCCGCGGCATCAATGACGTAGAAAGGATGAGCAAGGGATTCCAGGACCGTGTTTAAGAAAGCGTTTTGCCGTGCAATTCTCTCCTCTCCATGTTTTCTCTCTACGACTTCCCTGGTGAGGTCTTCGTTCAACTCAGCCAGCCGAAGGGTTCGATTCCGGACCTGTGCCTCCAAATCCTCGTGCCAGTTCTGAACACGTTCGATCATTGAATTGAACGTAGCGGCCAGTTGCCCCACCTCGTCCGAAGTGACCACCTCCGCTCTGGCATCAAAGTTTCCGGCCTCCACTTCTTGGGCGGTACGGCTGAGAAGTTGAATTGGACGAGCTATTCGTCCAGCAATCAAAGCCGCCATTATACCGGCTGCGAGTACCCCCAGCAGAGATATGGATGAGGCATGAAGGAGCCTCTTCCTAGTCGGGCCAAGTATTTCATCCTGGTCTACCTTCAACACCAGTCCCCACCCAGTGTTGGGTGAGCTTTTAAAGTGACGATAGGCTGCCAGAACCGGCACGTCGCGGTAGTCCCGAGTAATTATAATACCTTCTTTCCCCTGGGCCGCCAGTGTCGCTGATTGCGTTTTAATTTTATATTCCAAAGGGTTGGCCTGAGTTCCGTTTGGTAAGGGATGTTTAAGGGACGTTATGATTCTCCCATCTTGGGTTAGCAAAACAATTTCCTCAGTGTCTCCAATGGCGCCGCCGGGGTACAATAAGGGCTTTGTGAACCGTGTCTCGTCAACATACATCGCCGCAACGCCAAGTACTCGAGTCTCTCCGCCGGCCTCGGCCGACGATTTGTCCACGATCGCACGCGAGACAACCAGATCGGCTTTGCCCGTGCCAGGAGATTTCATGACGCTGATCGAAGCTCTGTCTAACGCGTTAAGGGCGTCAGAAAAAAACTGCTGGTGAGACACGCCGATACCAAGCTCGTGCTCTGCAGTGGAAGCTATGACAATCCCTGTCTCCGCGTCGGCTACCTGGATCTTTCGATAGATTTCCTGTGTTCTGATGACGCTCCGTAGCGCTTCAGCGATGGCTTCACCGTTCTTTTCCTTAACTAATTCAGCATGGAGCCCATCTTTCGGTTTTCCCGAATCGGCATATGTGCGTGCCAAATCAAGAAGCTTTGGCACGGACGAGCAGATGACTCTCCTCTGAGACAGTGCTGTTGCATCGGTCTCTCGCTCTTCAAGCCAATGAAGTAACAGCTCCTTCTGGAGATTGGCAACGAGGCTCAGTTGTTTCAAGACCTGTGCCTGTGCATCCCCGTATGTTCCCTGATCGGACGTCCAGGGAAGCCCGAATGTTCTGATCAAGCTTACCAATAGGACAATTATGGCGAACAGCGCGCCAAAACTGAGCGCCATTCCGGCGCGCAGGCTCATGCGGGAAGGGCGAGTCCGGATTCGCGAATCTTGGCGGTCTTGTTCGTCAGGGTTGTACCCGTCTTTCATACGTGATCTCCGATGTTCGCCGCGATGATTTCCCGGCAACGCTTCTTCCGGGGCCAATATTGACTTCTGTACGAAACTCTAGCAAATCGAAAGCACTGACCGCAAGCAGCCGCCGGAAGAGACCCAAAACGTGGCCGTGAAAACTGCGGATTCATTGTTGGAACGCGAACCGGGATGGCGCGGTTTGGACAGGCAACATCAGATATGATAACAAGATGTTGACCGTGACGAATCCATGGTCTAGACCATGTTGTCTAAGATTGTCATTAAATTACAGCGGGCTAGACTATTCATCCTCTTGAGCCTGAGGTTAAAGGAAACAGAATGGATAAAGAGTTCAACAAGTCTGAATGGCAGTTCTTCGTAACCGCGCTCAAGGAAGAGGCCAGAACCATACTTTGGGAAGTCGGCTCCAACACCGATCCGCAAGCGCTTATAGATTCGGTCCTCCCGGAACTGGAGGCCCTCGCTCCCCGGGGAGACGGAAAGGAAGACCGCTCCGAAGAAGAAATATGGAGACAGGTTAGGGAAAGGCTTCTCAAGGCTGCCTACGCAACGCGTCCTCATTGCATCAGGTGCGGAACTTGCTGCAAAACGGGGAGCCCCACGCTCCTGAGGGAAGATTTTCATCTCTTCGCGAAAAACGTGTTGAAGCCCGGTCACGTTGTCACCATCAGGAGCGGAGAATGGGGTTACTCCAACAAGGACCAGCACGCTTCACCGGTGGATCGCGAGTTGATCAAGATCCGGGAGAAGCCCGGAGAAAAGACGTGCATCTTCTTTGAGAACTGGGACAAGAGCTGCTCCATATACGAATCTAGGCCGCGACAGTGCGTCCTTCAGGAATGCTGGAACCCCGAGACCGTCGAAGCGGCCCCCGAAGACCCTCTCAGCCGGAAGGATCTTCTCAAAGCCGCAGGCCCGTTGTGGGAGATAATCCAGCGCCACGAGGAGCGGTGCTCTCACGAGGAATTGAACCGCGCCATGGCGCGGCTCTCCGCGACAAAAGGCCGCACTGTGGAAGAGATATTGGACCTATTGCGGTTCGATGATCACGTGAGGCAATTCGTGTCCGAGAGGCTCGGGATTGCCGACGACGACATGGTTTTCTTTTTTGGCAGGCCGCTGCGCGATTGCATCGAGGCGTTCGGGCTGAAAGTGGAGCAACAAGCGGATGGATCATTCCTGCTGACGCAGGTGCAGCAGGCCGAGTGACAATAAGTTTCCCCAAAAAAGAAATGCTTCCCCCCTCCATTCGGAGAGAGGAAGCGCAGAGGAGGATGATGGTTGGCGTTGGCCCGCTGCTTATGAGGCAGGCGGCGGACGTCTGATGATGGTTGGGGTTATGAAGACCAGCAACTCGGAGGTGTTGGTCGAAGACGTCTTGTTTGAGAAGAGGTTGCCTATTAACGGCACATTCATGAGTCCCGGCCAGCCGGCCCTGGAATTGCTCATGGAGTCCCTCAGGATACCGCCGATGACCGCGGTGTCGCTGTCCTTGACCATCAGGACCGTCTCAGCCTGCCTCTGCCTGATGGCGGGGACGTCAATACCTGCTACCGCGGTGGGCTCGTCGTCCTTGACTTGAACCCTCATTCTGATCCTGCCGTCAGAGTAGATTGTGGGGGTAACTCGCAGAGAGAGGTCTGCGTCCACAAACTGAGTCTGGGTGCCTTCCAAAGACTGGGTCTGGTAAGGAATCTTGAAACCTCTCTTGATGATCGCGCTCTGCTGGTTCAGCACCTGGACCTTCGGACGGGCGATGACCTTGGTCTTGTTGGCCGATTCACCAATCTGGAGCCTCAGGTCAAGCTCTGTGGCGTAGTTGCCGGCCAGGAAGCCGAAGGAGAGGCCCGCACCGAGGATCGTGGTGACCGAAGTCGGCAGATTGACCACATATCCCAGGGAAGGAATGCTGATTTCCGGAGCAGGAGGGGACGTGGCCGTTATGGGGCTGACAGGACCCGTCGTTGCGCCCGTGGCTCCCCACAATGCCTTCCGGCTGTTACTCAGGGTGCCGGACTGGGTTTGCGTGCCACCCCAGAGGATACCCAGACCACGGCTCCATTCACGGTCGGCCACCACCAGGCGGCTCTCGATGAGCACCTGGGGATCAGGCACGTCCAGGGTGAAGATCAGCTTCTTCATCTGTGCGATACGGTCGGGCGTATCCTTAATGAAGATCATGCGGTTGACTTCGTCTGCCCACAGGGTGCTGTAAGCGACGATCTTGGCAAGCCTGGGATCCTCGCCGAACGCTGTCTTGACCGTCACGCCGGCACGCTTCCCCGCGCCGGATGCGATCGCAGTGGCAGCGGCCCCCTGGGCCTGCGCGGACTGCACCTGAGCCTGTACACCCGCCTGAGTCTGCATTCTGGCGCGGTACCCGGGGCTTTCCGGAGTGAACCCCTGGTCCTGGAGCTGCCTGGAATAGTCGGTCATGGCTGTCGCGCCGGCTATCTGCCCGCCGACGAGCCCTCTCATGACGTCGGTTGCCTGTTCCTGCCCCACGAAAACCTCCTGCTGACCCGATGTACCTGTGCCCGGGCAGTCCAGGTTGAAGAGGCAGCGCAGGGTCTTTACGATGTCCGTGGGTTTGGCGTACGACAATCTTACCGTTGCGTAATTGAAGCAGACCTTCTCGCCGTCAACGCTGATGCAGCCGGCCTCTCCGATCTCTTCGGTCCTGGTGTCTTCAACCGGCGCTTCCTGGAGCTTCTTCAGCTCTTCCATGTTGGTCTCGATCTGCCTCTGAAGCTTGTCCGCCTGCTGGCGGACGCCCAACCCCGACTTCGCCTTCTTTTCAGCCGCCTTGTCGCCTTTGGGCACGTTTGCGGGATCGTTGTCCAGTCTGATATCAACTTCCTCGACTCGGGCCACGTACTCTTTCCGGCGCTCGTCCTTAAGGGTCTTCATGGCGGTTTTGCTGTCAACCCGCATTACGTTGCCGATCATCTCACGGTCGAGGTTGTGAGTGTTGATGATTGTATCAATGACTTGGCCGAGGGGGACGTCGAAGAGCCTGAGCGTAGTGGCCCCCGTAACGCCGTCACCGACGATTATGTTGATTCCGGCCTGTTCCGCCAGCAATCTGAAGGCGTTCTTGAGAGAGATGCCTTGGAAATCCATTGTGACGGGCTTGTTGAACACTTCCGGATCGGGGCTGACCTGATATTTCTTGAGTATCTCCGTGCGCTGCTTCAAGAGCTGTTCGCGTTCCTTCTGCAGCCTCTCGATGTCCTTGTTGAACAGGTCTATCTGCTTGCGGATCTGCTCTTCCCTGATTATCCGCGAGCCTTCAGCTCCGCCTCCACCAACGCCTGCTGCAGCCTCACGCGAATGGACCATAGTGAAACGCGGGGGCGGAAAGTCAATCATGAGGACGCCCTTCTTCTTTTCCACCTGGTAAGTCACCGCATCCTTGAGCTGCACAAATATCGTTTGGGAGCCGGGAACTATCAGTTCGACCGACGTTGAGAAAAGGTCTGTTTTCAGCGCCTTCTGATGAACCTTGGGTATCTCCGCGTTGATGAGATCCACCCTCAGCTTGGTGGGAGACACCTTGTTCAGACGATAATCCAGCCCGTCGCCGCCTCTGACGATCAGCCTGGCGTTGTGCCCCACCTGGATGAACTTGAGCTCGGTTATCTCCTGAACCAGAAGCCTGGGGTCGGGAGTGGGCGGAGTCACGGGAGGACGTACCTCCCTGACCATACGCGCATTCTCGGGGCCCGCGGGAGAATCGGCTTGCTTCTCCTGCGCAGGCATGTTTCTTGGCGGGGGGCCCGGCCGGCCCGGCCTCTCTTGCATGGAGGAAGGAGGCCTGTTCATCATGCTCTGAGCCACGAGGAGCCCTTTGCCGTGCGCGTTGGGGTCTCCAGGGGCGGCCGATGCGTGCACGCCTGCGGGGACTGCAGCTCCGCCGCGCTGAGCCGGATTGGCCGACGCGTTCGCCGCTGCCGGCACGAAACTCGGGTCAAGAGGAGACCCGGGGTTCTTCGCCAACTCCTGGGGCGCCTCCGGCTTACCGGCAGGCACGTCGCCCGCAAGAGAACTCCCGAAAATAACCAGAACCTGGTTCTCTTCGCGGCTCACCTTAAATCCGGGAACGGGTTTATTCCTGAAATCAACGACCACACGGGCCCCCGCACCGGAATGGCCAAGCCGGATCTCACTGATATCGTCCCTGCCGCCGGCAATCTTGCGGGGAGTATTCCCCACAGCAGTTCCGGTAAAATCAATGATGAGCCGGTTAGGGCTTCCGATGACACGAGCCTGATGCTTGCCCATGACGCCCTTGGTGGAGATAACCAGAGACTTCTTCTCGGAATCGAGTTTGATGCCGGTTATCTCCCCGGAGTTGTCGGCCCACACCGGGGCACAGGCTATCGCGACAAGCAAACAGCCAAGCCATAAAGATTTGAATCTAGTTGTGGTTGACCTCATTGTTATCCTCTCCCAAAGACCGTGTGGAGGCGACCCAGACCATTGGGAAGTCACGGTGCCGTGGGTGATCAGTTTGAGATGTCGTGCGGTCTTCTTTGCCATGAGGAGATAAATCCTCTGCCGGATGTTAAGGCTGGACGGATGATAGCAGACCCGCCGCCATTGTGTCAATAAAAAAGATCCAAAAAACGGTCTGATATAGTTATTTATTAAAGTCATAATTAACCTTTCGCTGAGCCAACAAATTCGATAATGCTCAAAACATTCTGAAATTAATGATGAATTATCTAAGCAATTGTCTAGCTTGGCTAACTCGAAACCCTGAAGTATCATCCCACTATGGAAACCGCGCTCATAGTCAAAGTAGTCGTCCTCTCCGCCCTCTTCCTCGCGGTAGCGCTCTACTGCACCGTTTACCGCTGATCCGTTCAAGAGCGGTGTTGGCTGAACCGGGGTTGCCGGAGGCATGGCCGTACGGTGGGATTCGTCACCTGGGGGTGTCCAGCGCAGCGACACTTACTGGGATTTGATTTCACGCGGGTGAGATTTGTCTGGGTGGGGCGGGCATCCTGCCCGCCATTCCGGGGCAGGCAGGATGAGACTGTATCAGAATTCTCAGAACAGCCAAAATCGTAGCACGATGTCCTGTAGGGGCGGGGTTTATCCCCGCCCGTTGTTCCAGGATTGATACGACGGGCGGGGATAAACCCCGCCCCTACAGCAGCTTTTCGTCCATCCCGCAATGCCGGCATAGCCGGGGTCCTGTAGTTGACCACCGGTCTGACTTAGCGGTCGTGCCACGATCTCAACCATTGCAGAGTTTTGAGACAGCTTTCTGAGACTGTCTCAAAACTCTGTCGGGCCTTCAACTAGCTCGCCGAACAGGTCCGCGTCGTGGGTCCCCGTGATCCGCACAGGCTGAATCTCGCCGGCCACGGCATTGCCCGAAGTCACGTACAGAACGCCGTCAACCTCCGGGGCCTGGTCCCAGGTGCGACCCTGAAGCAGCAGCTCCGATTCCTGGGAGACCCCCTCCATCAGGGCCTGTTCTACGGAGCCTATCCTGTTGCGGTTGCGCTGTGAAAAAATGCCGCTGTGGACACGGCGGATCTCGTCCGCCCGCTCGATCTTGACTTCTTCCGGAACAGGATCACCCAGTTTAAATGCCCGGGTCTGATCTTCAGGCGAGTATGAAAACACTCCGACATGGTCTATGCGGTATGATTTCACGAATTCTCTAAGTTCGCGGAATTCCTTTTCCCCCTCACCCGGAAAACCCACCATGAGGGTGGTGCGCAAAACCAGCCCGGGGATTTCTATCCTAAGGCGGTCCACCAAGCGGCGGATGCGGTCCCCTTTCCAGGGTCTTCCCATTGCTTGTAGGACCGTGTCCGAGACATGCTGGAAAGGGATGTCCAGATATCTAAGTATGTTGTCCGATTCGGTGATCAGCGCTGGCAGGCCGGCTGGAATCGCATCGGGATACAGGTACATCAGTCGTATCCATTTTATGCCCCGGATCGCGCGGAGCCTCTCCAGAAGGCGGACAAGAGCGTTTCTTTCCTGGCGGTCCTTTCCGTAAGCGGTGAGATCCTGAGCCACCAGAATAAATTCCCTCACCTTGCCGGATGCCAGGAACTCGGCCTCTGCCACAAGATCACTTTCGTCGAAGCTCCTGAGCGGACCTCGTATGGAGGGGATGGTACAGTATCGGCACTTTCTGGAGCATCCTTCGGCTATCTTCAGGTAAGCGTATCCCGGCGTGGTGAGTACTCGGGGGGCCGGCGCCCGATCATCGAGCGGAACACCGCCCGGCGTGTGAGAGACACCGCGGCGTGCCGCTTCAAGGAGTTCGGGGAGACGACCGACCTGTTCCGGGCCAAGAAAGAGGTTCACCTCCGGCAGAGGTTCCTTCAGGCTGTCGCCGTATCTCATCGGCAGGCATCCTGCCACAACCATGAACGCTCCCGGGTTTTCCTCCCTGAGGTCCAGTATGGTGTCAATGGACTCTTCCACCGCGGGCACTATGAAGGCGCAGGTATTGATTATGATTATGTCCGCGGCCGACGGGTCCTCGGTGAACACGAAACCGCCCCGCGTCATAACGCCGAGGATTCTCTCCGAGTCCACGCGGTTCTTGGGGCACCCAAGGCTCACGAGGTTGAAGTGGTTATTTTTCTTTGGCATCCTTTGATGAGGGCGTCGCGTTGGGAGCGGGCAACGCAGCCTGTCCCTCTGCGATTTCGAATCTTCCGTCGGGAATGGTCTGAAGAAAGGCCATGCT
>Ga0172371_10007105_pt1 | contig 16059 bp, 13 predicted proteins | sample Lak12m_FD_114543 | JGI IMG/M metagenome (GOLD analysis project Ga0172371, IMG submission 114543) | Freshwater microbial communities from Kabuno Bay, South-Kivu, Congo - kab_022012_12m | ecosystem: Environmental > Aquatic > Freshwater > Lake | place: Democratic Republic of the Congo: South-Kivu...
AATCGGTATAGAATTTTCGCTGGCAAAACTCCTGAGGATGAGGAAATCGGTCATAGGCGGGGGCGGCGCGCAGGTTCTGCTGACGATTGCCGTGTCATCTGTTGTTTCCTATCTTGTGACCGGCAGCATTAATAAATCTATTTTTTTTGGATTTCTTGTCGCCCTGAGCAGCACGGCGATTGTTTTAAAGATGCTTGCAGACAAAGGAGAGACGGACTCTCCTCACGGGCGTATGATGATGGGAATGCTTATTTTTCAGGATTTGTGTGTTGTCCCTCTTATGCTCCTAATACCTGCCTTGTCTGGAAACGGAATTAATATAACGACTATATTTTTAAAAATGATAAAAGCAGCAGCGATTATTGTAGCAGTGCTTTTAAGCGCAAGATGGATGGTCCCGGGCATTCTTCGTCAGGTTGTAGGCACAAGAAGCCGTGAGCTGTTTATAACAACGATAATCCTTCTCTGTCTCGGCATTGCCTTGCTGACTTCAAGATTCGGACTTTCCCTTGCGCTGGGCGCATTTCTTGCCGGCTTAATAATCTCGGAATCCGAATACGCGCATCAGGCAATATCTGATATTCTGCCGTTTAAAGACAGCTTTATAGGAATGTTTTTTGTCTCTGTAGGGATGCTTATGGATGTAAGCTATATGTCCGGCAATTTCCCAATTATAGCCGTTGCGGTTGCAGGCATATTCGGTCTTAAGGTAATAACAGGCCTATTATCGGCGCTGGCAATAGGAAGCCCTTTAAGAACAGCCCTTCACGCTGGGTTCGGCCTTGCTCAAATTGGTGAGTTTTCATTTGTGCTTGCAGTTGCAGGCAGGACATCAGGGCTTATAACAGGAGATTTTTATCAGATATTTCTTTCGGCATCGGTTATAACGATGCTGGCAACGCCTTTTGTCTTAAAGGCAGCTCCGTCTGTATCCGCATGGATAACATCAAGGCATCTGCTTAAAAAGCTGAAGAAGATTTCAGAGGCTGAAGGATTTCCGAGAAAAAAACAGGGACATGTAATAATCATAGGGTTTGGCATTAACGGGAAAAATCTTGCGCGTGTGCTTAGAAAAACTGAGATTCTCTATGTCATCCTTGAGATGAACAGCGATACTGTAATAGAGATGAAAAAGAAAGGCGAGCCTATATATTACGGAGACGGCACATCAAAAGAGATACTTCATAAACTCGGCATAGAAAGGGCAAGGCTGCTTGTTATTGCTATATCAGACCCGGCCTCAACGAGAAGAATAGTCGCAATAGCCCGACAGGAAAACTCAGACATTTATATCATTGTCAGGACAAGATACCTGGCTGAGGTAGACGAGCTTAGAAAACTCGGCGCCAATGAGATAATACCTGAAGAGTTTGAGACATCAGTAGAGATATTTTCAAGGGTGCTCCATCAGTATCAGGTGCCGAGGAACATTATTGCGGATCACATTGACAACATAAGGAGAGACAGCTATGGTGTATTGCGGAGCATAGATCTGCCTAAAAAGCATCTTTCAGAGCGGCACGAATTTTTGAAAGGCATTGAAACAGAAAGCTACCTTATTAAAAAAGACTCTCATGTGAACGGGCATTCTATTAAAGAACTCCGTCTTAGAACCGAGACAGGGGTTACTATGATCGCTGTTCAGCGTGGGGAAGAGGTTCACCAAAACCCTTCCCCTGACTTTGTTCTCAAGGCAGGCGATATTATGCTTTTAATCGGGAATAAGGGAGATATCAATAAGGCTCTGGAATATCTTGAGTCAGACAGATTTCTTGTGGCAAGATATCACAGGTAACGTTTTACAGGTTTTTTATTATTATCTGCATAACAGTCTTATTCCACCCTTCCGGCCCGATTCCTTCTGCCTTGATGATGCGTGGAATTTTAATTTTATTGTCGTAACTGCCGTCATGTTTTTGAACAATAACCGGATAATCAACCCTTTCCAGCATCGGAATGTCATTGGGACTGTCGCCGATTGCTACAGTCCTGACATACCCGTATTTGTTTTTATATAAATCCGTCAGGATAGAAACGGCGATGCCCTTATTGCTGCTTCCGAGGATGTGATAGAACCTGCCCTGAGTGAATTTAAAACCCTTTTCATTTATTGATTTAAGGAGGCCGGGCAGTTTAAAGTCAGGCCCTTTGAATATGAAGGGCTCGTCAAAATCCCTCTCCTTTGCCATTGCAGCTTCTTCTGCTGTCATATTTGCCGTCCCGCAAAGCTCCTCAGTTGTCATATCCCCGAAACCCTTAACATCAAAGCCATCTTCACGCAATCCAACAACTGCTTTTCTCAAATCGGAATATTTTGCCCCGAGCCTGATGATTTGATAGTTGCTTTCCTCGCTAACTTTAATTTTTTTACTTTTAACTTCTAACTGGAAATAATCTTTTGGAATGAATATCCCACCGCCGTTTTCCGAGATGAAGGGATGCATGTTATCAAGTTTTTCCCTGTAATACTCTATTTCTTTTCTTGTTTTGCTGGAGCAGATTACAAGCGGGATATCGTTTTCTCTGATTGCACTTAACGCTGGTATTGCGGCTTCAAAAGAATAATTGCCGTAATCAAGCAAGGTGCCGTCCAGGTCTGTGAAGATAATAAGCTTATTCATTCTATCACCGTTATCTGGAGGTCCATGACATTTGTTCCCGTAGGGCCGGTTACAAAGAGCCCGCCCGCCTTTTTAAAAAAATTGTATGAATCGTTGTTATCAAGATATTCTTCAGGGATAATTCCTTCTTTCCTTGCTGTCAATGCTGTCTCTCCATCCACAATCGCCCCTGCCGCATCAGTGAGGCCATCTGTGCCGTCCGTGCCTGCTGAAAGCATTGTTATGCCTGAAACGCCTTCTATCTCTATAGCAAATGATAGCGCAAGTTCCGTGTTCCGTCCACCAAGGCCATGGCCTTTAACCGTTACCGTAGTCTCCCCTCCGCTTATTAAGCACTTTGACCCCCTGACCCTCTGACCCTCTGACCCTTTTTCTTCTTTTGCCTTTTCCGCCAGCCACCTCCCCACATCCCTTGCCTCGCCCGTAAGCTCCGAAGAAATGATGTTGGCATTTAGCCCCATCTCTTTTGCCTTCTGCTCCGCCGCGTTTAGCGCAATGGCGCCGCTGCCTATGATGATGTTTTCCACTTTGTTGAAGAACACACCTTTTTCTTTCGGCGTTTCAGGGATAAGGCCTTCTTCGCCGCTTTGCAGGGCATCAATTACACTTTTGGGGGATTTATCAATAAGCGCGTATTTTTCCAAAACCCTTAAAGCGTCGCTGAAGGTTGTTTTATCGGGCGAGGTCGGCCCTGACGCGATTACATCAAGCCTGTCTCTGATTACATCCGAAAGTATTAAAGATATTATTCCTGCGGGATACGCGATCTCGGCAAGCCTTCCGCCCTTAACCCGTGATATATGCTTTCTTGCGGTATTAAGTTCGTGGATGTCAGCGCCGGCCTTCAGCAGAAGGCCGGTTATTTCCTGTTTTTCAAAAAGTGTAATGCCTTTCAACGGCGAGACAAGCAGGGCCGAGCCTCCGCCTGAAATCAAACATACGACAAGAGTTTTTTCATCAGTTTGTTTGAGAAGGTTTATAATCTCTTCTGTGCCCCTCATCCCGTTTTCATCAGGTATAGGGTGTCCAGCCTCAAACAGCCTGAAAGTTCGGAAGCTGGTAAGTTCGGAAGTCCTTTTTAGGAAATTGCTTTCTTCCTTAAATGGCTTCCACGCTTCCGCGCTTCTGCTCTGCCGAACTTTGCTGTGCCCGTATTTTGTTACAATCACGCCCTCATTAATCAGGCCGTTTAACCCGTCTTCCATTGCCTTTGCCATAAGATACGCTGCCTTGCCGAAACCTATGACAATAAGCCTGTTAAAAACACCCCTCTCATAAATTGATTTTATTTTATCCGCGTAAGACCTTGCAGCGTTATAAGGATTAACAGCAGTTAATGCGGCAAAGAATATTTCAGTGACAAGTTTTTTAGGTTCGGGGATTATCATAATTCTAATTATAGTGATTTCGCATTCCTTGACAACTAATATCAGGGCGCTATACTTGAATTAGTAACCGAGCCTAATATTTTTGCCCTCAAAGGGGGATAAAATGGCTGATTTTTTCCAGACAGGAGTTGTCTCTACATTTCATAAGCTTGGCAGGGTTAACCTTGAAAAGATTGAATCAGAGCTCACCTGGTATGCGCAGGAGCGGCCGATAGCCCTTGTCCTTCCTTCCCTTTACAGCGAGCTTGGAGGAGAGGCATTAAAGGGAATAGTCAGGGAACTAAAGGGAGTTAAGTATATCCGCGAGATTGTTGTAACTTTGGGCCCTGCAACAGAAGAAGAGTTCAAACATGCAAGAGATTTTTTTTCAGTCCTGCCGCAGAAGACAAGCATTATCTGGAATACGGGTCCGCGGATGAGTGAAATATATAAGACTATTGAACGGGCAGAACTGGGTGTGGGAGAGCAGGGGAAAGGGAAGTCTGCATGGATGGCATACGGATATATCCTTTCCAAACAGAGATTTCAGACTATCGCGCTTCATGACTGCGATATTCTTACTTACGGCAGAGATATGCTTGCAAGGCTGTGCTATCCTGTTACAAATCCGAGTCTTGATTATGATTTCTGCAAGGGTTTTTATAGCAGGGTGACCGACAGGCTCCATGGAAGGATGACAAGACTTCTTGTCACGCCTCTAATCAGGTCTCTCCAGAAGATTATAGGCCATCATCCGCTTCTCATATTTTTTGACAGCTTCAGGTATTCTCTTGCAGGAGAATTTTCCATGGATGTTGATCTCGCAAGAGTAAATAGAATCCCGGGAGACTGGGGACTTGAGGTCGGCGTCCTTGCAGAAGTATACAGAAATACATCATTAAGAAGGGTCTGTCAGGTTGACATTGCTGAAAACTACGAACATAAGCATCAAGAGTTGTCGCCCGATGATGCTACAAGGGGGCTTCATAAGATGTGTGTTGATATATGTAAATCCCTATTCGGGACACTTGCGTCAGAGGGCATAGCTTTCTCGGGCGGTTTTTTAAAGACACTGGTAGCAACTTACACACAGACAGCGCAGGAGATGCTTAAGCGATATGAAGATGATGCTGCGATAAATACCCTCTTTTTTGACAGGCACTCGGAAAGTCTGGCAGTGGAGACATTTACCAGAGGCATACTTAAAGCAGCCGAGATAATAATGGAAAACCCTATCGGGGCGCCTCTAATCGCAAGCTGGGACAGGGTGACTTCAGCCATTCCCGATATTCTCATTAAGATAAGAGAAGCAGTGGAAGAAGACAATAAAGCATAAATAGAGAGAATGGGTCAGAATAAATTTAAAAACAGATAGCCCAGCCTGATAATTATATTGATGGACACTGCAATTCACAGAAAGGAAATTCAGGAACGCATTGCCGAGATAAAGGAAGCGGATATTCTCGTCGGCATTCCAAGCTTCAATAACGCCCGCACCATCGGCCATGTAGTAAAGGCGGTGCAGGCAGGTTTTGCAAAGTATTTCCCTGACAAAAAATGTGTGATAGTCAACTCTGATGGAGGCTCAACAGACGGGACAATGGATGTCGTAAATGCTGCGGCAATAGAGGATTTTCAGTCAATTCTTTTGCATCACAGGATCAGGCGTTCATTAAAGATAGCAACACCCTATCACGGAATTCCAGGTAAGGGAAGCGCCTTCAGGACAATATTTGAGATAGCCGCAGACCTTAATGCAAAGGCATGCGCTGTTGTGGATTCAGACCTGAGGAGCATCACTCCGGAATGGATAGAGCTTCTTATTAAGCCGGTGATGGAAGGCGGTTTTGATTATGTTGCGCCGCTTTATCACAGACATAAATATGACGGCACGATAACAAACAGCATTGTTTATCCGCTCACAAGGGCGCTTTACGGCAAACGGATACGGCAGCCGATAGGAGGAGATTTCGGATTTTCAGGCCAGCTTGCAAGTTTTTACTTAACAAAGGATGTGTGGGAGACAGATGTCGCAAAATACGGGATAGATATATGGATGACAACAACGGCTATTGCCAATGATTTTAAAGTCTGCCAATCATTCTTAGGCGCAAAGATACACGACCCAAAAGATCCGGGAGCTGATCTAAGCGCAATGCTTCATCAGGTAGTCGGCGCAACATTTGACCTGATGGAAATTTATCCGGATATATGGAAGAATGTAAGTAGCTCGGAATCAACGCTTACATACGGTTTTCAATATGCCGTAGGGCTTGAACCCGTCAAGGTCAACCTTGACAGGATGGTTGAAAGATTCGGGCTCGGGATAAAGGAACTAAAAGATATATGGAAGGGGTTTCTATCCGATGAGGTTATGCATGTTTTACAAAAGGCGGAAGGATTGTCTAAGGAAAGATTTCATATACCGGATGAAGTCTGGGTTGAGATTATTTACAGCTTTGCTGTTGCAGCACACAAAAAGATTGTAAACAAGGAACATCTTTTAAAATCTCTTACTCCGCTTTATATCGGGAAAACCGCATCTTTTGTCATAGAGACTCTGGAAAGCAGCGCATCTGATGTTGAAGAAAAAATAGAAAAGGTATGTATGTGTTTTGAAAGGGAGAAACATTTTTTAATAACAAATTGGGATTAATCAAAGGAGGCAGGCATGGACAATTTTCTCCAGATGGTAATAATTGAACCTTTTGAAAGATTTTTCGAAAAGATACTGCGATTTCTGCCTAATTTTCTCAGCGCCATCTTGATATTTGCTCTTGGGATTATCCTCGGCATTATATTACGAGTAGTTTTCCTGCGGCTTTTTCGCGCTGTAAATCTTGATAAATTTTCCGAGAGATCAGGGATGGTTGAAATAATACAAAAAAGCGGGGTAAAGGAGCCTGCTTCTCTAATCCTTTCGAGGATAATCGGATGACTGATAGTACTGGGTTTCACTATCCTTTCTCTTTATTCGCTTAATGTGCCTGCGATAGGTCAAATACTTGAAAGATTTCTTCTGTATCTGCCGAATGTTTTTGTGGCTGCGGTTATTCTTTTCTCGGGCTATTTCCTTAGCAATTTCCTTGGCCGCGCTACTCTCATTGCCTCAGTGAATGCGGGATTTAAGGCATCCGGGCTTATAGGGAAATTCGTTAGGCTGACGGTTTTTCTCCTTGCCATAACGATGGCGCTTGAACAACTCGGCATAGCAAGGGGAACGATTATTATTTCCTTTGCAATAATATTTGGAGGCGCGGTGCTGGCACTCGCAATAGCATTCGGATTAGGAGGCAGAGATATTGCAAAGGAATATCTTGAGAAAAAAATAAAGGGAGAGGAAAAGAAGGACGAGATAGAGCATCTTTAGGGTTAAATTTGTTATATTCTTGGGAGACCATCGGGAGGAATGAACATTAACATAGAGAAAGTCCTCATACCTTTAGCATGGGCGTTAATCTCGGTCTTTGCCCTGTTTATCGTCAGGAGCATATCGTTGAAGCTTCTTCACAGATGGGCCGAAAAGACGGATACAAAATTGGACGACATAATAATAAAGTCGTTTAAAACGCCCTCTGTTTACTGGTGCGTTGCAATCGGGCTCTATATCGGCATTGCTGTATCAGATATCTCGGAGAAATATGTATTTTATCTGACAAAAACAATCTATATTATCCTGATATTCTCCGCTACAATGGCGTCTGCAAACCTTGCCGGGAAACTCTTTAGAAATTATGTCCAAAAGTCCTCGCTTCCCATACCCACAACAGGTCTGGCGTATGGGATATTAAAGGGCACGATAATAGTCATAGGTCTTTTGATAATACTTTCCGTACTCGGGATTTCAATAACTCCTCTCATAACAGCCCTCGGCGTCGGCGGTCTTGCGGTTGCGCTTGCCCTTCAGGACACGCTTGCAAATCTTTTTGCGGGCCTTCATATTCTCGTTGAAAAATCAGTCAGGGTTGGAGATTTTATCAAGCTTGAAACAGGGCAGGAAGGTTATATCGAAGACATAACATGGAGAACCACGAGGATAAGGATGCTTCCAAATAATATGGTTCTAATCCCCAACAGTAAACTCGCTCAAAGTATTGTGACAAACTATTACCTGCCTGAAAAAAAGATGTCCCTTCTAATCCAAATTGGAGTGAGTTATTCATCCGATCCTGAAAAAGTTGAAAGAGTACTTACCGAAGTAGCTAAAGAAGCTGTGGGTGAAATACCGGGATTGCTCGGAGAGCCTGAGCCGTTTGTAAGGTTTATACCGGGTTTCGGAGAAAGCTCTCTTGATTTCACGCTTATATGCCAGGTGCGGGAATATGTTGACCAGTACCTTGCGCAGCATGAACTGAGGAAAAGAATTTTCAAGAGGTTTAAGGAAGAAGGCATAGAGATTCCATTCCCCCACAGAACCGTTTATTTGCGCGAGGAAAAAGATTGGCAAAAGCCTTGAAGCGCAAAATCTTGTCAGCGATAAATAGCTTATGATATATTACCTTTATGATTGCTAAGCGCTTTATTACGCGTTTATTGTTTTTTATACTGTTTGCATTTTATACCATATCTCCCATTTCTTACGCCTACGCCTCACAGAACATAGAAGAAAGCGTCAGCCGCTCGAATGAAACACATTCTCTTCCGGAAAAGATTTCTATTTGTCTTTGGGAACTGATTTGCAATCAATTGGTTTCCGCAGAGGATACGGCGGATTCCGACTCAACGGAAAGAGTCCTTCTTAAAAAGAAGCGGGCTATAATTCCCAGAAACGGCACTCCAATATACGCCGATCTTGAAGATTTGTCTCCAACTGAAAAATATTTTGAATTATCAGCCGGCACGCCGGTAAAGTTTTTTGAGCATGAGATATCAAAGCCGCTTGACGTAGCGCGCTCCTTACATTCGGGTCTTTCTCCTCCATCCGCATAATCCGGGACAGCATTTCCATTTTTATTTTTAGGCCTGCGGGAATTTAATTATGAATTTCCCAGTTCTTTATTTTTTTGTAAGCTGGAGGATTTAATATGAAAAACATTTCAATAATTATTTTAGTCTTAGGATTAATCAGCTTTGGCTGCAGCGCTAAAAAGGTCGCGCTTGCTCCCGAAGGCGCGGATAAACAGCAGAGCGCATCACAGGTTCAATCAAAATCGGATGACTCAAAGAAAGCCGGCGAAAGCTCTCCCAAAATAGAGCAAAAGCCATCGTCAATTAAGCCTGACGTCGGCTCAAAAGAGCTCCCTTTAAGAAGCAAACGGATGCCGGAGATACTCATTGATATCTATTTTGATTTTGATAGATATGACATCAGGGAAGATGCAAAGCCCGTACTAACATCAATTGCCGACCACCTCATAAAAAATGCCGGATATAAAATACGGTTTGAAGGGCACTGCGATGAAAGGGGCACAAACGAATACAACCTGGCCCTCGGCGAAAGCAGGGCGCGGTCGGCAAAGAAATATATTCTCTCACTCGGTGTTGCCTCTTCACGAATGGAGGCCGTAAGTTATGGAGAAGAAAAGCCCAGGTGTACGGAAGAAACAGAAGGCTGCTGGCAGAAAAACAGGAGAGTGCATTTTGTAATAAGCGAATTTAAGAATTAACGGCAAAGCGCCGGTATTATCCAGATACCGGCGCTTCCAAAAGAGGGAGACAAACGATGAAGAAAGAATTTTTACTGATTATTTTCTGCGTCATCGTTATTGTTTTTTTAGAGATCGGCAATAACTTGAATCTTAAAGATACGCCGGATGAGATAAATCTACGGCAAAATTATACGGCTGTAAATGATACCGTCCAAAAGGGAGAAACCCTTTTGGACATTTTCAAAAAGCATAATCTTGATACGAGAATTCTTTTTGAGATGAGAGAGGCATGCGCGGGTGTTTATAAACTTGGCGAAGTGTATCCTGACCACCAATACAAGATAATTCTTAACGACAGGAATCAGATAAATTCATTTGACTACTGGATAGATGACGATTCAATTTTAAATATTACGAGAAATGAATCAGGATTCCGCGCCGAAAAGATAGCCGTTGAATATGAAAAAAGGATCCAACATGTAGGCGGACTGATAAAGGACAATCTGATATCTTCAATAGGAGGAGGAAGGGAAAACCTGATGCTGGCGCTCAATCTGTCGGATATCTTTGCATGGGATATAGATTTTACAACAGATATCAGAAACGGCGATGTGTTCAAGGTTGTAGTTCAGGGGTTGTATTTAAACGGGGAGTTTAGGAAATACGGTGATATACTTTCTGCCGAGTTTATAAATAATGGCGAGACATACCGTGCATATAGATTTGAATATAACGAGAACTCTGATTATTACGATGAAGACGGGAAAGCGCTCAAAAAGGCCTTCTTGAAAGCGCCGCTTAGTTTCAGGCGCATAAGCTCCCGTTTTTCAAAAGGAAGATTTCATCCGATATTAAAAATATACAGACCGCATCATGGGCTTGATTATGCTGCTCCAACCGGAACGCCGGTTTCTGCTGTCGGAAATGGAACGGTCAATTTTGCAGGGTATAAAGGACATTACGGCAAGCTTGTGGTTATAAGACATTCTAACGGATGGAAGACTTATTATGGACATCTATCCATGATTAACAGAGGGATTAAAAAGGGGTTAAAGGTTGAACAAGGGCAGATGATTGGTTATGTCGGCGCAACGGGGCTTGCGACCGGGCCGCACCTTCATTATGAGATAAGGATAAATAACAGGCCTGTTAACCCTCTTGCCGTGAAATTGCCGAGAGGCGACTCTATCCCCAAAACACTGATGGCTGAATTCATGCAATTCAAGAACCAAATGGATTCGCGGCTTGCCGCGATGACGCCTTCAGCCTTTGCCTTTGACGAAAAGAGAAAATATGATAGCCTTTAATTAAAGTTAATATTTTTACCGGGGGAAAAATGGCGGAAATAAAGCCTTTTGAGTTTAAGCAGTGCGTGAGCATTCTGAAATCCATAGGCAGGAAAGCAAAAAATTTACAGGAGCTCAGGGAGGGGTTAGCCGGCATAAGCGATGAGAGCATATTCCATCACACCTATCAATATTTTTTGAGGGGCCGCCTTCTGGAATATACCAATGATTTTGCGCAATGGGCAGGCGAGGGACTCGAGGAAAGGGCGCTTGCCGAATACCTTTCAAACATAGACCCGTATTCCTTTAAGGATGTCAGGGGACTAAGGAATGAACTGTTGAATGTCATAGACCGCTATCTCTCCGACTTTCCCAAACCGCGCGAGGCCATGCGGGGCGATGAGTTTTACTTTAACGAAGCAATAATCCTTATTTCCCCTGTGGGGATACAGGCAAAAAATCTCGCTGAGTTCCTCATGGCGATAAAGTATGTTGAACCGGAATGTATTTATTTCCATTTCTACGAGGCCAGGATCCGGCCTCCGGAAGAAGTGGATGATTTTTCAAACTGGTTTGAAGATGCGCTTGATAAAAGAGAACTTGCAAACAAGGTCAGGGCTATAGATCCCTTCATGCACAGCCTTGAGGAAACAAGACGGCATTTAATAGACCTTGTGGAAAAAGAACTTAGAACCGATATGGAGAGATTTTAGATATGAAAAAGCAGGCAGATACAAGTTCTCCGTTTAAGCTCAGCCTTGGAGACTATATAGGCATTTCGCCCAAAATAGACCTTGTGATTATTCAAAAACTTGCGGACCGGTTTGCGGGGAGGCACTTCCTTCACATAAATTCCACAAGAAGCGGCGGAGGAGTAGCAGAGATATTACAAAGGATGATAGCGATATTGGGAGGGCTTGGAATAAACGCAAGGTGGGAGGTAATAGAAGGAGATGCAAGATTCTTTGATATTACAAAAAGGATTCATAACGCGGTTCAGGGCAATCCGGAACAGTTTTCAAAAGATATGTGGCAACATCATTTTGAAATAAACAAAAAGAACGCAAAGAAACTTAATCTGGATGCAGACGCGGTTTTAATACACGACCCGCAGCCCGTGCCTCTGATTGAATTCAGGAAATCAGGCAAGTGGATATGGAGATGTCATATAGATGCTTCGAGTCCGGTTTCGGGCGTGTGGGGTTCTCTTAAGAAGTATGTAAAAAAATATGACGCGGCAATTTTTTCTGTAGCAAAATTTGCCCAAAAACTTCTGCTTGATGAATTTATCATACCGCCTGCGATAGCGCCGCTAAGCGGCAAAAACAGGGAACTTAGCAGTGATGAAATAAATAAGGCGCTTGAGAAACTCAATATTGCCGCTGATAAGCCTATTATTCTCCAGGTCTCAAGATTCGACAGGTTTAAGGATCCGGTAGGCGTTATAAAGGCTTTCAGGCTTGTTAAAAAATATAATGATTGCAGGCTGATCCTTGCAGGCAGCCCTGCGACGGACGACCCTGAAGGGGAATTTATATTTAACGAGGTCAGGGAATTTGCGGGCAGTGACCCTGATATTCATATACTTCAGCTTCCGCCGACAAGCGATATTGAAATCAATGCGCTCCAGAGGACAGCAACAGTTGTTATTCAGAAATCTTTAAAAGAAGGCTTCGGGCTTACGGTCTCCGAGGCAATGTGGAAAGGAAAACCTGTAATTGGAGGAGCCACAGGCGGCATCCCTCTCCAGATAATTCATGGCGTTACCGGATTTCTTGTCCATTCAGTAGAGGGCACCGCCTTCAGGATAAGGCAGTTGTTAAACAATTCCGAGATGGCGAAAAGGATGGGTGAAAGCGGCAGGGAATATGTAAGAAAAAATTTCCTTATAACAAGGCAGATAAGGGATTATCTCTCCGTGTGGTATGCGATGGAAAATAAAGGAAAGAGCGTTATAGAGTTTTAATTTATGAAGATAACGATTCGTTTAACAGTATCACTTCTTCTGGCGGTTGCGCTTGTTGCTGTAGTATTTTCATATTATCAGGTTCGCGATGAGAAGAAACGCCTTATAAATGATCTTGAAAGAAGGACGATTATCCTTGCTGAGAGCCTTCAGGAATCGGTAAAGAACCTTGTGCAAAGCGGTTCGCCCGCAAAAATAAACAAGTTTGTAGAACGGTTCGGGAACAGGGAAAGGCTGAAGGGTATAGCAATATACGATATGCAGGGCAATATTCTGGCATCCACGCCGAAGTTTGCGTCAAAAATTCCCCAGACGTTCCCTCAGGTTGTAAGTTCCATTACGGAAAACCGCGCGATAGAAAGCTTCACAAGCATTGACAACAAAAAGGCATATATTTATACCCTTCCTATCGAACGTGAAGACGAAATCATAGGCGCGCTTTCGATATTTCAAGATGCGGCGTATATTAATGTGCGGCTTAAGGAAATCTGGAGACATAACCTCCTTCGTTTTTTGATATTGTCATTGCTGATTGCGATAACCACTCTTTTGATGGTTCGCTGGAGCATCACCGGGCCCATCGCACGGATAGCGGGATGGATGAGGGAATTAAGAATGGGGAGGGCGAAGATAGGGCAGCCGATGGTTTCTGCGAGAGGGGATGTCTTGGCGCCGCTGATTACAGAGGTAACGCATTTGACCAAAAGCCTTTCAATGGCTCGCGCTATGGCGGAAGAAGAGGCCAAACTGAGGCTGCGTGCTGAATCTCTCTGGACAGCTAACAGGCTTAAAGAACATATGCGAGCCGAATTGGAGGGTAAAAAACTATTTCTTGTTTCAAACCGCGAACCGTATATGCATGTAAAAGAGGGGCGCGGCGTTAAATGCATTGTCCCTGCCGGAGGCCTTGTCACCGCTCTCGACCCTGTGATGAGGGTATGCGACGGAATATGGGTTGCGCATGGCAGCGGAGATGCGGACAGGGAAGCGGTTGATACTGAAAATAAACTGCGCGTTCCCCCTGACGAGCCGGCATATACTCTTAAAAGAATTTGGCTTACAAAGGAAGAAGAGGACGGTTATTATTATGGTTTTTCAAATGAAGGCTTATGGCCGCTCTGCCATATAACACATACGCGGCCGCTATTCAGGCTTGAAGACTGGGTTTATTATCAGAAGGTAAACGAAAAATTTGCAGAGGCGCTGCTTGAAGAGATTAGCGGCGAAGAATCGCCGTTAGTTCTTATTCAGGATTATCACTTGGCCCTCCTGCCATTATTGATTAAAGAAAAACGGCCGGATGCAAAGGTGGCCCTTTTCTGGCACATACCGTGGCCCAATCCGGAGTCCTTCGGCATCTGTCCGTGGCAGCAGGAGATTCTAATGGGAATGCTGGGAGCGGACCTTATCGGATTCCACATACAGTATCACTGCAATAATTTTCTGGATACGGTTGACAGGTTTCTTGAATCAAAGATTAACTGGGAGCAGTTCTCTGTTGAAAGGGGGGGCAGCACTACATTTGTAAAACCTTTTCCGATAAGCGTTGACTTCGGTAATCCGGCCGTAGATAAGAACGCCGCGATTGTCGAAAGAGAAGCGCTCAGGGAGAACTTACTGAAAGAGATAGATGTTCGCGCAGAATATCTTGGCGTAGGAGTGGACCGCCTTGATTACACAAAGGGAATCCCGGAGCGGTTCAGGGCGATAGAGCGCTTTTTAGAAAAATATCCGGAATTTATCGGGAAGTTCACGTTTGTGGAGTTAGGCGCTCCGAGCCGCACCCATATCAAGCGGTACCATGACCTTATCGCAGAGGTTGAAGAGATGGCGGAAAAAATAAACTGGAGATTCCAGACAAAGGAATGGAAGCCGATAATATTTTTAAAGGCACACCACAGCCACGAAACAATCTACCGATATTACAAGGCCTCCGATATATGCATGGTGACATCTTTGCATGACGGCATGAATCTTGTTGCAAAAGAGTTCGCCGCGTCCCGCGGGGATGAAGACGGCGTATTGATCCTTAGCCAGTTTACCGGCGCCTCGCGGGAGTTGGCCGATTCGATTATTGTTAATCCGTACGATATTGAAGGGATGGCTGATGCCGTTTATTCCGCTCTTAACATGGATGCCCTTGAAAGGTCGGAACGCATGAATAGAATGCGGGCCTTGATAAGAGAATATAATATCTACCGCTGGGCAGGAGATTTGATTACCGAACTGGCGCGGCTGCGCGTATCTTCCGCCGAGAATCCAAATAAGGGATAATATTGGAACACAGGTATATTCTCAAGAACGGTTTTTTTAAAAAGATAAGTCCGGGCCGAAGGATTGCGTTATTTCTGGACCATGACGGGACCTTGGTTCCGATTCAGAAAGACCCGTCGGGATGCCGTCTGCCGGATAATGTGAAAGAGGCCTTAGAATCGCTTGCTGATTCTAACCGTTGCTATTTGACCATTTTAAGCGGCAGGTCTCTGCCGGATATCAAAAAGATGGTGGGCATAGCGAATATTTGCTACGGCGGGAATCACGGGCTTATCATTTACGGCAGAAATATAAGATTCATTCATCCCAAGGCGCTTAGCGCAAAGCCGTCTGTCGATAAGGCAGTCCGCAGGCTTAATAAGGAGATTGAAGGAATAGCGGGCGCCTGGATTGAAAAAAAGAGATATACCGCGACCCTTCATTTCCGCTGGGTGGAAAACAAGGATGTTTCTCTTGTTAAAAAGGCATTTGATAGAGTCCTGTCCAAATTTTCAGGAGACAGGCGCTTAACGATAATTAAAGGTAAAAAGGTTCTTGAACTTGCGCCTGATGCGTCATGGAATAAGGGCAGCGCAGCGCTCTATATTTTAAAGAAGTTGAAAGACAAATATCTCCCTGTGTATATAGGCGACGATTGGACTGACGAGACCGCATTCCGCGCGCTTAAAAAGAAGGGCGTCACCATCCGGGTCGGAAAATCCGCAAAAACCGCGGCGAATTATTACCTGAAAAACCAGAGGGAAGCGCTTGAGTTTCTTGAAAAGCTGAGGGAAATTATAGCTTAATGTTATTCTTAACAGTTGATATAATCTATTTAAAAGTTAAGGGGATTTAAATGCTTCTCTGGCTTGGTTTTATAATATGCACATCTGTAATTGTCTATTCAGGGACAAAGCTCTCCAAATACGGCGATATAATCGCTGAAAAGACAGGGCTTGGGAGGACATGGATAGGCGT
>Ga0172371_10007108_pt1 | contig 16050 bp, 29 predicted proteins | sample Lak12m_FD_114543 | JGI IMG/M metagenome (GOLD analysis project Ga0172371, IMG submission 114543) | Freshwater microbial communities from Kabuno Bay, South-Kivu, Congo - kab_022012_12m | ecosystem: Environmental > Aquatic > Freshwater > Lake | place: Democratic Republic of the Congo: South-Kivu...
GACAATGTAGCCATCGAGGCTCAGCTGATCACCCCGATCGCGATGGAGGAAGGTCTTCGTTTCGCGATTCGCGAGGGCGGCCGTACGGTTGGCGCCGGCGTTATCAATAAAATCATCGAGTAAATAGCTACGATGGTTATGCTTGTCGGAATCTTAAAATGTCACGATTCCGGCGGGCATGGTTTGTAACCTGTTGATTTGTTGATGGCAAACCGCCAAATTTTGTAATTTTTACGAGGTCATCATGATTCAGACACAGAAAATCCGTATCAGGTTGAAGGGATATGATCACAAGCTCATTGATCAGTCCACTTCTGAAATTGTTGATACTGCAAAACGCACTGGTGCGACTGTAGCTGGTCCTATTCCTCTGCCGACCACCATCAACAAATTTTGTGTGCTGCGCTCTCCGCATGTGGACAAGAAGTCGCGGGAACAGTTTGAAATGCGGACCCACCGGCGGTTGCTTGACATCCTTGAGCCGACCCAGCAGACCATTGATGCGCTTATGAAACTGGAACTTTCCGCCGGGGTTGATGTAGAGATCAAACTTTAGGCTGAAATAACGATGCGCCGAGTAATAACGGCGCAGTTGCTGTCATAGAAAAACGGGTAAGAACAATGCCTAAGAAAACAGGTTTAATGGGAAAGAAGCTTGGTATGACCAGGGTTTATACCGAGGACGGTTCTGCTGTCGCGGTAACGGTGATTGAGGCCGGTCCCTGTGTAGTGCTTCAGAAAAAGACTGTTGCTAAAGAAGGCTATGATGCCATCCAGGTCGGATTTGGGGCTAAAAAGGAATCCAGATTGAATAAACCCGAGGCCGGTCATGTAAAGCTTTCCGGTAAGGGCGGTTTTTATCACATCAGGGAATTCCGTATTGCCGATCCTGGCCAGTATGAAGTGGGGCAGGAGCTTCACGTATCCGACCTCTTCAAGGTTGGTGACATTGTTGATGTTAGTGGTCAGGTTAAGGGGCGCGGTTTTCAGGGTGTTGTTCGCCGGTATGGTTTTAAGGGCGGCCGAATGACTCACGGTTCCATGTTCCACCGGGCTCCTGGTTCCATTGGGTGCAGCGCCTGGCCAAGCCGGGTAATAAAGGGCAAGAAGCTTCCCGGGCACATGGGCACCAATATGGTTACGAAGAAAAATGTGACCATATTGGATATCCGCCCGGAGGATAATGTCCTTGTGGTTAAAGGCGGTGTGCCTGGCGCGAAGCAGGGTTTGCTTCATATTTATGCAAAATAATGATTTTTAGTTACCTTAGGATTTATTTTGGGGGTACCGGGAATGGCGGTTACTGAAATATACAACATTGATAATGTCAAAGTTGGAGACATTGAGCTTAACGACAGCCTGTTTGCGGTGCCGGTCAACACTCATGTTATCCACGAAATCGTCAGGATGCAGCGTGCTGCTCGTCGGGCTGGCACGGCCTGCACCAAGACAAGGACTGAAGTCCGCGGCGGCGGCAAGAAGCCCTGGAAGCAGAAGGGTACCGGCCGCGCCCGTTCCGGCAGCCGGACGTCTCCCCTCTGGCGCGGGGGTGGAGTGGTCTTCGGCCCAAAGCCTCGCGATTATTCTTTCAAGCTGCCCAAGAAAGTAAAGAAACTCGGCCTGCGGATGGCCTTGAGTTCCCGTTTTGGCGACAAGCTGATGCTGGTGCTTGATGGTTTCAGGCTTGAGGAAATCAAGACCAAGAAGTTTCTCGGGGTTATGAATAATCTGAAGATTAACAATGCCCTGATTGTTGTCCCGGAACGGGATGACATGCTTGAAAGATCCTCCCGGAACGTGCAGGGCTTCAAGGTAATTTCAACCGCAGGCTTGAATGTTTACGATATCCTGCTTCATAAGCATATTGTCTTGCTGCAGCCATGTATCGGCCAGCTTGAAGAGAGGTTGCTGTCATGAAAGACATGTTCAGTATAATCAAAAAACCATGCCTCACAGAGAAAGCTCTCGGTTTGCAGGAGATCAATAACCAGGTGGTGGTAAAGGTTGATCCCCGGGCCAATAAAATCGAGATAAAAGACGCGGTTGAGAAATTGTTCAGCGTAAAGGTTCTGAAAGTGCGGACAGCCAGTATGCAGGGCAAGGAAAAGCGGGTGGGGCGCCATGCAGGACAGCAGTCGGATTGGAAGAAGGCAGTTGTGACTTTGGAACAGGGCAGCAAGATTGATTTCATTGAAAAGATTTAGCTTAAGCCTCATTCCGAGCTTCTGGCTTTTTGTTACGAATACGTAATTTAAATATTATCGGGGTTTGAAATGGCATTAAAAACCTATAAACCTACATCGCCGGGCAGAAGAACACTTGTTACTGTTGTTAATCCCGAGCTGTCAAAGGAGAAGCCGCAGAAATCGCTGGTTTGCCCTTTAAGCAAGACAGGTGGACGCAACAACTACGGCCGTATTACCTCGAGGCATATCGGGGGCGGCCACAAGCGCAAGTACCGGATCGTTGATTTCAAAAGGGAAAAAGTTGATATCCCGGCGAAGGTCGCGGCCATCGAATATGACCCGAACCGTTCGGCCAATCTGGCTTTGCTCTCTTACCTTGACGGCGAAAAGCGATACATCCTTTCTCCGCTCGGGATTAAAGTGGGCGATATCGTAGTTGCCGGGGAGTCGGTTGACATCAAACCGGGCAATTGTCTGCCGATGGGCAACATGCCCCTTGGCAGTATTATCCATAATGTTGAGATGAAGATCGGCAAGGGAGCGCAGCTTGTAAGGAGCGCCGGTGTTGCGGCGCAGCTTATGGCCAAGGAAGGAGAATATGTGACGGTCAAATTGCCTTCCGGGGAAGTACGTAAGTTTCATCGCAAATGCCGGGCCTGCATTGGTCAGGTCGGCAATAATGAGCACGAAAGCCAGAAGCTTGGCAAAGCCGGCCGCAATCGCTGGAAGGGCAATCGGCCGCAGGTTCGTGGCGTGGCCATGAACCCCCTTGATCATCCCATGGGCGGTGGCGAGGGTAAGAGCTCGGGTGGTCGCCATCCATGTACTCCTTGGGGCGTACCCACCAAGGGTTACAAGACAAGGGGCAGGAAACCATCCGATAAATTTATCGTTAAGAAAAGATCATAATCAGGGAGGATACAAGTGGGACGTTCAGTAAAAAAAGGTCCATTTGTAGATGACCATTTGCTGGCAAAGGTCATGAAAGCCAAGGAGGACGGGTCAAGAAAGGTTATTCAGACCTGGTCCCGCCGTTCCGACATAATTCCGGAAATGGTTGGGGTAACCTTTGCCGTGCATAACGGTAAGAAGTTCATTCCTGTTTTTGTAACGGAAAACATGGTGGGGCATAAGCTGGGAGAGTTTTCGCCAACCAGGACCTACTATGGCCATGCGGCGGACAAGAAGAAAAAGAAATAATCTTCCTGCCGGATAAGTTCATTTAGAAGGAGTTAACTCCATGGAAGCAAAAGCACTTGCTCGCTATATACGGATTTCGCCGCAAAAAGCTCGGTTGGTTGCCGACCTGGTGCGTGGCAAGAGCGTTGATCAGGCAATCAATGCCTTGCGTTTCTTGCCCAAAAAAGGGGCCAGAATGCTCAAAAAGATTATTGAGTCAGCATTGGCCAATGCCAGTCAGAACGAAGGTATTGATGTTGATACTCTTTATGTGAAGTCCATCTTTATTGATGGCGGCCCCATGCTGAAGAGGATCATGCCCCGCGCTCAGGGCCGCGCCAACAGGATTCTTAAGAGGACCAGCCACATAACTGTGGTGCTGGACGAGCAATAAGTTTTATCTCGAAGCGAAACGCTGTCTGACGGAACTTTGATTTGCATTTTATACCATGGGTATAAGCCTTATCTGGGCAGGCAAGCTGCTCAACTCAGCTTTAATGTGAATGGAGGAAGGTGTTTTGGGCCAGAAAGTTAACCCGATAGGTTTGAGACTGAACGTAATTCGTACCTGGGATTCAATCTGGTACGCCAATAAAGATTATGCCAAAAAGTTTCTTGAGGATCAGAAGCTCAGAAAGTTCCTCAAGAAGAGGCTTTTTAACGCCGGCGTTTCCAAGATTCAGATTGCCAGGACCGGTGATAAGTTGCGGATCAAGTTGCATACCGCCAGGCCCGGGATTGTAATCGGCAAGAAGGGGACGGAGATTGAAGTCCTCAAGGCAGAGATTGATAAGCTTACCGGAAAAGAGAGCGTTCTTGATATTCAGGAGGTAAGGCGCCCCGAGGCGGATGCCCAGCTTGTTGCCGAGAGTATCGCTCAGCAGCTCGAGAGGCGGGTTGCTTTCAGGCGGGCGATGAAAAAGGCTGTTAATATGGCTTTGAAGTTCGGGGCCAAGGGGATTAAAATTTCTTGTTCCGGCCGACTTGGCGGAGCTGAGATCGCTCGCCAGGAATGGGTCAGGGAAGGCCGTGTTCCTTTGCATACTCTCCGCGCCGATGTTGATTACGGTGTCGCCGAAGCGAGTACAACTTACGGCAAAATCGGGGTGAAGGTTTGGATTTTCAAGGGTGAAGTTCTTGGCGCTGGCGATCAGGCTGCCGAGTAGCTGTTCCCCGGACGTAACGATATTTAACAAGACAGTAACCCAAAGGATATACAGATGCTAAGTCCAAAAAAGGTAAAGCATAGAAAAATGTTCAAGGGGCGTCTGACCGGCGAAGCTTACCGGGGTGCAGACTTTGCTTTTGGTGAATATGCCCTTAAGGCGGTAGGTTGTGGCAAGCTGACTGCCCAGCAGATAGAGGCGGCCCGTATCGCGATCAACAGGAAAATCAAGAGAAGCGGACAGCTTTGGATTCGAGTTTTCCCGGATAAACCCATCACCAAGAAACCCGCCGAAACCAGAATGGGTAAAGGCAAGGGCAGCCCGGAATATTGGGTGGCCCAAGTCAAGCCAGGCCGTATTCTTTATGAGTTGACGGGGGTGGATGACGAGCTGGCCAGGGAGGCTTTGCGGCTGGCGGCCAATAAGCTGCCGTTCCCAACCAAAGTGATTTATGTGGGGACCACTTTATGAAGATGCAGGAGATAAAAGGACTCGGCCGGGAAGAAGTGCTCGCTAAGGTTAGGGAGCTGTCTGAAGAGCATTTCCGTCTGAAATTTCAGCATGGCATTCGTCCGTTGGAGAATACGGCCACATTGAGGCAGTTGCGCAAGGATATCGCCCGGCTCAAGACCGCGTTGTCTGCCGGTGAAGCCTGAATCGAGAACCTTGTTCTTTTTTAATTAACCAACGAGATCTGGTGGGATATCCGCATGACCGAGGAAAAATCCAGGAAAAAGACAAAGATTGGCTTTGTTGTCAGCACTAAAATGGACAAGAGTGCCATTGTGCAGACAGAACGTCTTGTTTCTCATAAACTCTATGGGAAATATATTCGTCTGCATGATAAATGCATGGCTCATGATCCGGAAAACAGCTGCAGCGTAGGAGACAGGGTGCTGATCGAAGAATGCCGTCCGTTGAGCAAGAATAAGCGTTGGCGGATCATGGAAATAATCGAAAAGGCCGTGTAATTGACGGTTTGTTAACTAAGCCCGCAGGGTTTTTAAGCTTAAGTTGAGCAGCTTGCCTGCCCCAACGAAACTTATCCCTTTTGGGTATAAATGCCGCAGGTGAAGAAATGATACAGACAGAAACCGTACTTAATGTGGCTGACAACTCAGGGGCCAAAAAGGTTCTTTGCATTAGAGTCCTCGGTGGCACCAGGCGTCGTTATGCATCTGTTGGCGATGTTATTGTTGTTACCGTGAAAGAAGCAATTCCCAACGCCAAAGTAAAAAAGGGTGATGTGCTTAGGGCGGTGGTGGTCAGAACCGTTAAAGAAATCAGACGCACTGATGACACCATTGTTCGTTTTGATGATAATTCCGCAGTGTTGCTGGCGAATTCCGGCGAGCCGATCGGCAGCCGGATTTTTGGTCCGGTGGCCAGGGAGTTGCGTCCTAAAGGCTACATGAAGATTATTTCTTTGGCTCCGGAAGTTCTGTGATTTAGAGAGAGTTGAATTAAGCCACCTGGCTTGAAAGAATTTCCGTCGTAATTTGGGCGGTTGAGAGGCTTAAGGATGAGAGCAAAAACACATTTAAAGACTAATGATCAGGTTGAGGTGATTGCCGGCAAGGATAAGGGGCGGGTCGGCAAAGTCATCAAGGTTATCGCCAGCGAGGGTAAGGTAATCGTTGAGAAAGTCAACATGATCAAGAGGCATACCAAGCCGAGTCAATTGAACCAGCAGGGGGGGATCATCGAGAAGGAGGCTGCTATTGATGCGTCCAATCTCATGCTGATCTGTCCTAAGTGTACAAAGACTTCGCGTTTGGGCAAAAAAAAGCTTGAAGATGGGTCTAAAGTCCGCATCTGCAAGAAATGTAATGAATCTGTAGAGGCGAAAGCCTAAGATCCTGTTTTTCTGGAGGCAAGAATGGCCGGGGTAAAAGAGTTGTACGATGCCGAGTGTGTTCCTCAGCTGATGAAGGAGTTCGGCTATACGAATATCATGCGCGTGCCCAAGATCAGCAAAATTGTTCTTAATATGGGTCTGGGCGAGGCAGTGCAGAATCCGAAGATAATTGACAGCGCGGTGCAGGAGCTCACCCTTATTGCAGGGCAAAAAGCGGTGGTCACCAAGGCCAAGAAATCAATCGCCGGTTTCAAGCTGCGGGCCGGAGTCCCCATTGGTTGCCGGGTGACTCTGCGTGGAGACCGGATGTATGATTTCTTCGCCAAGCTGGTTCATATCGCTTTGCCCAGGGTGCGCGATTTCCGGGGCTTGTCCGCAAAAGCTTTTGACGGGCGGGGTAATTACGCGATGGGTATTAAAGAGCATATTATCTTCCCTGAGATTGACTACGATAAAATAGACAAAATTAAAGGCCTGAACATCGCAATCACCACCACCGCCGAAACGGACGATGAATGCCGTTTTCTTTTGAAAGTATTGGGGATGCCCTTCAGAAAATAGAACAGTAAAGGGTAAGGAGGAAGAAGTTGGCTAAAAAGTCTTTGATCGCGAAATGCAAACGAACTCCGAAGTTTGAAGTGCGCGCCTATAACCGTTGCGGACTGTGCGGCAGGCCTAAAGCATATTATCGCAAATTCGGGGTTTGCCGTATCTGTTTTAGAACTCTGGCGAATCGTGGTGAGATCACCGGTGTTACCAAATCAAGCTGGTAATGCTGCCGGAATTTAATTGTTTACTTATGTCTCATCAGGGCATAAGTGATGTTTGGGCAGATAATCTGCGCAACTTAAGCTTTAAAATTTCTCATAGGGAGCAAGGACAATGTCCATGACTGACCCCCTGGCTGATATGCTGACCAGAATAAGAAATGCCGCCATGGTCAAGTTCGAGACCGTTGAAATGCCGCTTTCTAAAATGAAAGCCGGTGTCGCCGCAATCTTGAAAAAGGAAGGCTTCATCGCCGATTACCAAGTCGTTGATGCTGAGAAGCACGGTGTTTTGCGTATTGAAATGAAATACGGCCAGAACAATGAGCGGATTATCACCAACTTAAAAAGGGTGAGCAAGCCTGGCCGGCGGATTTATGTTAAGTATGACCAGATACCCAAGGTAATGAACGGGCTTGGGATTGCTATCATATCATCCCCGAAGGGGATCATTACAGATAAAGAAGCCAGGTCCATGAAAGTCGGCGGTGAGCTTCTCTGTGAAGTGTGGTGATTGTTTCGTCATTACTGAATGGGGGTTGGGGCAGGCCTGTATTTTAAGGCTTTGAGATTGCAAGAGAGGCCATCTCTGCCGGGGTACGCTTGACACCGGCTGATTAGTTTAGCAAGCCCTCGGTGTTCTTTACGAGTTTTTCACAATTGGAGAGTCAATATGTCGAGGATTGGCAATAAACCCATCCAGATACCCAGTGCCGTCAAGCTTGATATCGTTGGTTCAAACGTTAAAGTCACCGGCCCGAAAGGAGTTCTTGAGCGTAATATCCGCGCCGAGATCGGCCTTAAGGAAGAAGACGGTAACCTTATTGTTGTCCGGAAGGATAACAGCAAAAGGACTCGGGCCTTCTCCGGCCTTACGCGGACCTTGGTTAACAATATGATTGTTGGCGTGGATAAAGGCTTTCAGAAGAAACTGGCCATTGAGGGGGTAGGTTACCGCGCTGAAGTCAAGGGAACAGTTTTGAGCCTGAACGTAGGCTATTCAAATCCGGCAGATTTTGATCTGCCTGCGGGTGTGACCGCTGAGGTTGACAAAGCCAACAACGTCACGCTCAATTCCATAGATAAAGAATTGCTTGGCGAAACCGCGGCAAAGATTCGGGCGATTCGTCCTCCCGAGCCCTATAAGGGTAAGGGGATTCGCTACGCAGATGAATATATTGCCAGAAAGGCCGGCAAGTCTGCATCGAAGAAAAAGTAATTCCGGGTTGCCGTGTTAGTATTTTTTGAAAGAAATCACATGGATAAGGCAAAAAAATGGGCAAGATAAATCCGAAAGAAAGTGCTCGTATAAAGCGGGTTAAACGGATCAGGAAAAATATTCAGGGAACTCCTGAGCGGCCTCGGTTGCGTGTTTTCAAAAGTGCCAAGCACATTTATTGTCAGGTCATAGACGATCTTGCCGGAAGCACCCTGGCTGCCATGTCAACCAGGGATAAAGCCATGTCCGGCGCGGATATCAAAGGTAAAACCGAGCAGGCTCGCCAGGTTGGATTGGAAATTGCCAAGCTTGCCAGGGACAAGGGCATTGAGAAGGTGGTTTTTGACCGCGGCGGCTATATCTACCATGGCCGGGTAAAGGCTTTATCCGATGGAGCACGTGAAGGCGGGCTCGATTTCTAACTTGTAATCTAACTCAAAGATCCCTGTGATAAAAACCAAAGAAATTTGGGGGTGAACCTTGTCTGAATTTACAAAGAGCACAACCGGCGATGATCAGTTTATCGAAAAAATCGTCCATATCAACAGGACTGCGAAAGTAGTCAAGGGCGGTCGCCGCTTCAGCTTCAGCGCCATTGTCGTGGTCGGTGACGGAAAGGGAAAGGTCGGCTGCGGTCTTGGCAAAGCTAATCAAGTTCCTGAGGCAATCAGGAAGGGGGTTGAGCAGGCAAGAAAGGACATGAAGCGTGTCGCCATAACCGAAGTAAGTATTCCCCATGAGATCTACGGGAAATTCGGGGCTGGGAACGTAATGCTTAAGCCTGCCGTTGCCGGTACTGGAGTAATCGCAGGTGGTGCCGTTCGGGCCGTACTCGAAGCGGCCGGCGTTCATAATATTCTGACCAAGTGTATCGGCTCGCACAATCCACACAATCTGGTTAAGGCGACGGTTGACGGCTTGCGGAAGTTGCGGAGCCCGCAGCAGATTGCCGCCAGCCGGGGAAAATCGGTGGAGGAAATCTCCGCCTGAATACCTCCTTTGAGGCTTTTGGGGCGGTTGGAACAGAGTTTTGTTTGTGCAATTTTAACGAGTGTTAATGGGTATTCATATGGCTAAGCAGCTCAAGGTGACTCTGAAAAAAAGCAAAATCGGGAGCACTGAAAAAATAAGGGCAACACTGACCGGCCTTGGATTGACAAAGCTCAATAAAAGCATCGTCCGGCAGGATACCCCGGAGATTCGCGGAATGATAAAGAAGGTTGAACATCTGGTCGAGGTGGAGGAATAGAGCTATGTTGACATTAAGTAATTTGTCGCCGCAACCAGGTTCACGCAAGGCCAAAAAAAGGGTAGGACGCGGGCTGGGTTCCGGCCATGGCAAAACCGCGACCCGTGGTCATAAAGGATACAAAGCCAGGTCAGGCGGCGGGATCAAGCTCGGTTTTGAAGGCGGGCAGATGCCTCTGCAGCGGCGGTTGCCGAAACGTGGTTTCAATAATATTTTCAAGAAAGTCTTTGCCATTGTCAATTTGCAGGATCTTGAGCGTTTTGCTGCTGATACCAGGGTTGACAAGCAAGCCCTGATTGTGGCCGGGCTTGTCTCAAAAAACGATGAGCTGGTGAAGGTTCTTGGCAACGGGGAGGTTAAGTGCGCTTTGACCATTGCGGTGGATAAAGTTAGCGCCTCAGCCAGGCAGAAGATTGAAGCCGCTGGCGGCAAGATTGAGGAATAATTAGATGCGCGCCGGGCTTCCGAATGCCGCAAATATTCCAGAATTAAGGCGCCGCATTTTATTTACCGTAATAATGCTTGCCGTTTACCGGGCCGGGGTGCAGATTCCGACTCCTGGGATTAATGGCGAGGCGCTGAGTCAATTTTTCCAGAAAAGCGCCGGCTCTCTTTTTGACATGTTCAACATGTTCTCCGGGGGGGCTCTGGAGAATTTCTCCATTTTCGCCTTGGGCATTATGCCCTACATCAGCGCCTCGATTATTTTCCAATTGCTGACCGTGGTTGTTCCCCAGCTCGAAGCGCTTTCCAAGGAAGGTGAGGCCGGACGGCGCAAGATAACCCAGTACACCCGTTATGCCACGGTGGGCTTAAGTCTGATTCAAGGGCTTTTTATCAGTATTGGTCTGGAAAGCATGACCGCCCCCGGCACCGGCGAGATGGTGGTAATTGCCGGAGGTTGGCAATTTCGCCTGATGACCATGCTGACCCTGACTTCCGGGACCGCATTTATCATGTGGCTTGGTGAGCAGATGACCGAGCGGGGAATCGGCAATGGGATTTCAATGATAATTTTCGCCGGCATAGTGGCGAGAATGCCGGCCGCGCTCGTGAATACTTTTAAGATGGCCAGCGCCGGTGAGATCGCCTATATCATGTTGCCGGTTTTGCTTGCCATGGTCGCGGCGGTGATAGCTTTTGTCGTTTTCTTCGAAACCGCCCAGCGTCGGATTCCGATCCAATACGCGAAAAGGATGGTTGGCAGGCAAATGTACGGGGGGCAACAATCGCATCTCCCTCTTAAAATTAATATGTCCGGGGTTATCCCCCCTATTTTCGCCTCTTCGATCATGATGTTTCCCGCCACCATCGGCCAGTTTATTCAGGTTGACTGGGTGCAGCGGGTGAGTGCGGCTTTAAGCTGGGGAAGTTTGCCGCATACCTTACTTTTTCTCGGTTTTATAGTTTTTTTCTGTTTCTTTTATACGGCGGTCACCTTCAAGCCGGTTGACATTGCTGAAAATCTTAAAAAACATGGCGGTTTTGTTCCCGGGATACGCCCAGGGAAGAAAACAGCCGAATTTATTGACAAGATTGTCGTCCGCATGACCGTGATCGGCGCTTGCTACATCAGTGTCATTTCGGTGCTGCCAACAATTCTGATCAATAAATTGAATGTGCCTTTTTATTTTGGCGGCACGGCCCTGCTGATCGTTGTGGGGGTGGCTATTGATACCATGAGCCAGATTGAATCACACACGGTTATGCGCAATTACGATGGGTTCATGAAGTCTGCGGGTTTCAAGGGGCGTTGATCGCTTCTTTGCGTGGCATGCGATGGCAATAATCCTTAAGTCTCCTCGGGAAATAGCAGTGTTGCGGGAGGCAAACCAGATTGTTGCCGGAACCTTGGCCATGCTCACTGAGAAGGCTTTGCCGGGATGCAGCACCCATTATCTTGACGCTCTGGCAGAAAAATATTGCCGCGACTGCGGCGCAGAGCCGGCCTTTAAGGGATATCGAGGTTTTCCGGGGAGTCTTTGCGTTTCTATAAACGAGCAGGTTGTGCATGGTATCCCCTCCCGCAAGGTTATTATCCGGGAAGGCGATATCGTTAGTATGGATTTTGGCGTAAAATATAAAGGCTATTACGGCGATGCTGCTATAAGTGTCCCGGTTGGTCAGTTGCCGGAGGACCGGCGCTCGCTGCTGAAGGTGACCCGTGAAGCCCTCTACCGCGGGATCGCTAAGGCGGTTCCGGGTAACCGGATTAACGATATCTCTAAAGCCGTGCAGGACTATGTCGAGCAGCACGGCTTTTCCGTTGTTCGCCAATTTGTCGGGCACGGGATAGGCAGTCAGCTCCACGAAGAGCCGGAAATACCCAATTATTGCCGTACGGAGCGGACGCCGAAGATTATGCCGGGGATGGTGCTGGCCATTGAACCGATGGTTAATCTGGGAGCCTGTGCGGTCGAGGTAATGCGGGATGGCTGGACCGTTGTCACGAAAGATAGAAAGGTTTCAGCACATTTTGAGCATTCAGTGGCAGTGACCGATGGCGAGCCGATCATTCTCAGTGCCTTGCTGGATTAGGTTTCTTTGCTTCGTTGAAAAAAAATGAGGCAAAAAAAAATAAATAAGGTAATATCTTCTGCTTTCTGGTCGCCGGAATGCAGTTAAGTTGAGCAGCTTTCCTGCGCAAACGAAACTTATGCCCCTGTGGGTATATTGTTTATTTGTCTTCCGCTGGTTATCCGTACACCGGGGAAGACGACAAGGGGTTTATGTCCAAGGAAGAAGCTATCCAGGTTGAAGGCACCATTGTCGAGCCTCTCCCGAATGCGATGTTCCGGGTTGAGCTTGATAATGGTCACCGAATTCTGGCCCATATCTCCGGCAAGATGAGGATGCATTTTATTAAGATTCTCCCCGGGGATCGGGTGACGGTGGAGCTTTCTCCCTATGACCTGACGCGGGGCAGGGTAACATTCAGAGCCAAGAAGAAATAGATTTTTTGCACAGGATAAGGGCAACGCGATGAAAGTAAGATCTTCGGTTAAAAAAATTTGCAGTGATTGCCGGGTATTCAAACGGAAAGGAGTCTTGCGGGTTGATTGCAAGATAAAGAAGCACAAGCAACGGCAGGGCTGATTCCCATCCATGCCATAGGCACAAGTTTCGCTTGCGCAGGCAATCTACTCAACTTCAGCCTTATTTTTTGACCAACAAGGGAGGCAAACCTTGGCACGTATAGCTGGTATTGATTTACCGAAAAATAAGCACATGGTCATAGCATTGACCTATATCCACGGGATCGGTAGAACCTCCGCCCGCAAAATTCTCGATCAGGTTGGTTTGTCCTACGCAACCAACAGTGACGATCTGACCGAGGGTGATGTTACCAATATCAGAAAGATTATTGATGACCAGCTTGTCGTCGAGGGTGATCGCCGGCGGGAAGTAGCCATGGATATAAAGCGGCTTACAGATGCCGGTTGCTATCGGGGGTTGCGTCACCGCAAAGGGCTTCCCTGCCGTGGCCAGCGAACCAAAACCAACGCCAGGACCAGGAAAGGGCCGAGGCGGGCTGCGATCAAGAGCAAGAAATAGCCGTGTAAACAGCTAATTTTGAATTACAGGAGTTTGAAATGGCCAGTCCTAAAGTTGCCCGTACTAAGCGCAAGGAAAAGAAGAATGTACCCGAGGGCATTTGTTTTATTCATTCCACATTCAATAATACGCTTGTCACCTTTGCCGACAGACAGGGAAATGTGATTTCCTGGTCAAGCGCCGGCTGCCTGGGCTTTAAAGGCTCACGTAAGAGCACTCCTTTTGCGGCTCAGAATACCGTTGATGCCGCAGCGAAAAAAGCGCAGGAGCATGGGATGCGTAAGGTCGAGGTAAGGGTCAATGGCCCGGGACCCGGCCGGGAATCCGCCATTCGTGCTTTGCAAACCAACGGCTTTGATGTCAGTGTTATTCGCGATGTTACTCCTGTTCCGCATAATGGTTGCAAGCCTCCCAAACGGAGAAGGGTGTAGTCGCAAGTAGTTGAGCAGGGAAACTGCTCGCTTAAGCTTTATCAAGTTATGTAGATCGAGATTCAGTGGAGGTACAAATTGGCCAGATATAGCGGCGCAGAATGCCGGCAGTGCCGGCGCGAAAAACTCAAGCTGTTTTTGAAGGGCGACCGGTGCTACTCAGACAAATGTGCTTTTGAACGGCGCTCCTTTGCGCCTGGTCAGCATGGACAGGCCAGGATGCGTAAGGTTTCCGATTATGCGGTCCAGCTTCGCGAGAAGCAGAAAGTGCGTCGTATCTACGGGATGCTCGAAGGCCAGTTCCGGAAATATTTCGAAATTGCCGAGCGGATCAAAGGGGTAACCGGCGAGAATTTGTTGATGCTTCTTGAAAGCCGGCTCGACAATGTAATCTACCGTCTGGGCTATGCAAACTCCCGGAACCAGGGGCGTCAGCTGGTACGGCACAATCATATCCTGGTCAACGGTCGCAAGGTTAATATCCCATCTTTCCGAGTATCGGTTAATGACGTGATCACTTTGCGGGAAAAGAGCCGCAATGTCGCCGCCATCACCGAAAGCCTTGATGCTGTCGTGCGTCGTGGTGTCCCGGCCTGGCTGGAGCTTGACAAGGATAATTACAAGGGAGTTGTCAAGTCTCTGCCTTCCCGTGCCGACATAACCATGCCGATCCAGGAGCAGTTGATTGTAGAGCTTTATTCCAAATAACCGCAGTCGCAAAAACTTATAAGCGCGAGGGTTTGCCCTTAGCAAATCAACAGTTTAGAAACATTCTCCGTTGGGATCGCGTAATTTTTGTGCGATTTCAACAAATAAAAGCTGACCGTGGAGCAAGAGGAAACAATGACACTTGCGTCTGATCCGTTTTACCGAAACTGGCATGAGCTGATCATGCCTGAAAGGCTGGAAGTAGATCATGACAGCCACACAAAAAGTTTTGGCAAGTTTACCTGTCAACCGCTGGAGCGGGGTTTCGCCACGACGATCGGCAACTCCCTGCGCCGGATACTTTTGTCGTCTATCCAAGGGGCAGCCATAACTTCGGTTAAAATTGACGGCGCCTTGCATGAGTTGTCTACCATTCCCGGGATCAAGGAAGATGTGACCCAGATTATTCTCAATCTGAAAGAGGTCCGTCTCAAGCTGCACACCCCAGGTTCCCAGGTAGTCAGGATTGAAAAAAACGTTTTGGGGCCGGTTACTGCTGCTGATATCATTTCCGGCGGCAAGGTTGAGGTGATGAATCCCGAGAAAGAGATCTGCACCATTACCGGTGATGGGGTGTTCAGAGCCGAATTTGAAGTGCAATGGGGCAAGGGTTACGTCCCGGCGGAAAGAAATAAGCCTGAAGAGCAGATCATCGGCGAGATTCCCATTGATGCCATTTTCAGCCCGATCGTCAATGTGAAATCTACGGTAAGCCAGGCCAGGGTGGGGCAGCAGACCGATTACGATAAGCTTACTCTGGAAATCACCACCGACGGCAGTGTCCGGCCTGAGGATGCTCTGGCCTATGCCGCCAAGATCATGAAAGAGCAGTTGCAGGTATTTATCGCCTTCGACGAAGAGTCTGTTGAGCCTACGGCCGATGAAGGCAGGGATGTTAGCCGCACGCCGATCAACGAAAATCTTTACCGCAGCGTTGAGGACTTGGAGCTTTCCGTCCGTTCCGCCAATTGCCTTCGCAATGCTGATATATGTTATATCGGTGAGCTGGTGCAGAAAACTGAGGCAGAGATGCTTCGCACCAAGAATTTCGGTCGTAAATCTTTAAATGAGATCAAGCAATTGCTTTCAGAAATGGATCTTTCCCTTGGCATGAAGCTGGATGGCTGGGAGCCACCCGCTCCGTGTGAAAAGGTATCTGAAGAGCAGGCATAATCGTTACGAGGGCATCATGAGACACAGAAAAGCAGGTAAAAGACTTGGCCGGACCACTTCAAATCGGCAGGCCATGGTTCGTAATATGGTAACCTCTCTTATCGAGCATGAAAGGATTGTCACCACTGCTCCCAAGGCCAAAGAGGTCCGTAAGGTCGCTGACCAGATGATTACTCTGGCTAAGCGTGGCGATCTCCATGCCCGGCGTCAGGCCCTGTCCTTTATGCAGGACAAGAAGGTCGTCGCCAAGCTTTTTGATGTACTGAAAGATGAGTACATGGCCAGAAACGGCGGGTATACCAGAATAATCCGTACCGGCAATCGCCTCGGCGACGCGGCGGAGATGGCGATTCTGGAGTTGGTAAACTACAGTGAGGATAAAGGGACCCAGGGGGACAATTAGTCTTTTTGCTCCTTTCAGGATTTAAGGCTGGTTTGGGTAGTGTCAATTTTTTTGTGTGAAATTAATCCAGGCCGATTCCTTGAGGAACGGCAGGTTTTTCCGTACTTTGCCAATCGGGTTTGATCGCCAGTGTAATTCCATTCTCAGAGAGATAAA
>Ga0172371_10007109_pt1 | contig 16046 bp, 16 predicted proteins | sample Lak12m_FD_114543 | JGI IMG/M metagenome (GOLD analysis project Ga0172371, IMG submission 114543) | Freshwater microbial communities from Kabuno Bay, South-Kivu, Congo - kab_022012_12m | ecosystem: Environmental > Aquatic > Freshwater > Lake | place: Democratic Republic of the Congo: South-Kivu...
TAGAAAATATCAAGAGATTGCCTTTCCAAGGAAATTCCCTCTATCTGCGGGGTTACTTTCCCTTGACAATTCATCGGTACTAATGTTAGAAAAATTAAGGTATTCTAACCCAGAGCTTGGATCCGGCCAGAGGCGGACTGAGACTCGGAGGGCGCTCCCCCCCAGAGAATCGGTCGGGGGTTTTTTTATGGAAATAATCCGCGACCCGGAGGAGATGCACGCCCGGGCCCGGCATTGGCGGGACCTGGGTCTGAAGGTCGTCTTGGCGCCCACCATGGGCTTTTTCCACCAGGGCCACCTGAGCCTGATGGAGTACGGCCGGGGCATCGGCGACCGCCTGGTGGTCAGCCTGTTTGTCAACCCGGCCCAGTTCGGGCCCCAGGAGGATTTGGCCCGCTACCCCCGGGACCTGGACCGGGATCTGCGCCTGGCCCGGGAGGCCGGGGTGGATTGCCTGTACGCCCCCGAGGCCGGGGCCATGTACCCTTCGGGGTATCAGACCTTTGTGACGGTGGAGGACCTGTCCGGGGTCCTGTGCGGCGCCTCCCGCCCGGGTCATTTTCGGGGCGTGGCCACCGTGGTGCTCAAGCTCTTCAACCAGGTGGAACCCCAGGCGGCGGTGTTCGGGGAAAAGGACTACCAGCAGCTGGTTATCATCCAGCGTCTGGCCGCTGATCTTAACCTGCCGGTGACGGTCATCGGCCGGCCCATCGTCCGGGAGCCGGACGGGCTGGCCATGAGTTCCCGGAACACCTACCTGAACCCGGCAGAACGGGCGGCGGCCCTCTGCCTCTACCAGGGCCTCCAGACCGCCCGGGAACGGGTGGCCGGGGGGGAGAACTCCCGGGAACGGATCGTGGACGGGGTCCGGGAAATTATTACCCGGACGCCTTACAGCCGCATCGACTACCTTGAACTGGTGGACCCGGAAACCCTCCGGCGGGTGGAGACCATCCGGGGCGAGGCCCGGTTAGTGCTGGCGGTGTGGATCAATACTACCCGCTTGATTGATAATACTCTGTTGACGGAGACCCGGTTATGTTCCGTGTAATGATGAAATCCAAGATCCACCGCGCCGCCATCACCCAGGCCGAACTGCACTATGAGGGGTCGCTCACCATCGCCGGGGAGTTGATGGCCGCGGCGGACATCCTGCCTTACGAGATGGTCCACGTCTATAATATTTCCAATGGCGAACGATTTGAAACCTACGCCATTGAAGGCGAGGAAAATTCCGGGGTGATCTGTTTGAACGGGGCCGCGGCGCGCAAGGGGGCGCCGGGAGATTTGGTCATCATCACCACCTACGCCACCTATGAGGAGGCGGAGCTGGAAGGGCATCAACCCAAGGTGGTCCTGGTGGACCGCCACAATCGCCTGAAAAATACCTCCTCGGCTGAAAAACCCCTCGCTTTTTTCTCGATTCCCAGTTAATATTGATAGGATAGGCGCGGGGCATGCCCCGCGCAGCGATTATTTCTGCATGTAAAGGAGTCCTTCAAGGATGGCCAAATCCGAATTTCTCTTTACCTCGGAGTCCGTAACCGAGGGACATCCCGATAAGGTGGCGGATCAGATTTCCGACGCGATTTTAGACGGCATCCTCGCCCAGGACAAGTTTGCCCGGGTGGCTTGCGAAACCCTGGTGACCACCGGCTTGGCCATGATCGCCGGGGAGATCACCACCACCGCCCGGCTGGATCTTCCCGACATCGTCCGGGAAACCATCAAGGAGATCGGGTATAACGACTCGTCCGTGGGCTTCGACTGGGAAACCTGCGCGGTGCTCACCTCCCTGGACCGGCAGTCTCCCGACATCGCCCAGGGCATCGAGGGTCGGGGCCTTTCTGCCGAGCAGGGGGCCGGCGATCAGGGCTTGATGTTCGGCTATGCCTCCACTTCCACCGAAAACCTGATGCCCATGCCCATCTGGTACGCCCATCGTCTGGCGGAACGCCTGGCCCGGGTCAGAAAAGACGGCACCCTGGCCTTTCTGCGTCCTGACGGCAAGACCCAGGTGACGGTGCGTTACGAAAACGGCATCCCCCAGAGCGTCCACACCGTGGTCATCGCCGCCCAGCACAACCCCGACGTCAAATACGCAGACCTTAAGGAAGCTATCGTCGAGGAAGTGATCAAAAAGACCATCCCGGCCCATCTCCTGGTGGACACCCGATATCTGGTGAACACCACCGGCAAGTTCGTGGTGGGAGGCCCCCTGGCGGACTGCGGCATCACCGGCCGGAAGATCATCGTGGACACTTACGGCGGCCGGGGCTATCACGGCGGCGGCGCCTTCTCGGGCAAAGACCCCACCAAGGTGGACCGCACCACCTCTTACATGCTCCGCCATGTGGCCAAAAACGTGGTGGCCGCCGGGCTGGCCAAGCGCTGCGAGGTCCAGGTGGCCTACTCCATCGGGCTGCCGGAGCCGCTGTCCATTATGGTGTATACCTACGAGACCGCGGTCATCCCCGAGGACAAGCTCCTGGATATCATCAAGGACACCTTCTGCTTCAAGCCGGCCGCCATGATCCAGTACCTGGAACTCCAGCGGCCCATCTTTAAGAAAACCGCGGCTTACGGCCATTTCGGCCGCACGGACCCGGATTTTACCTGGGAGTACGTCAACAAAATTGATATATTGCGGGATAAAGCCGGACTTAAAGGCCCTTCCCCGGTGTGCACCTGTCAGCCGGAAGTTGCGCAAGCTAAATGAGGACTCCCATGTCATACGATGTCAAGGATATTAATCTGGCTGACAAAGGCCGCCTGCGGGTGGAGTGGGCCCGGCGGGAAATGCCGGTGTTGAATGCCATCCGGGAGCGGTTCGAGCGGGAAAAACCCCTGGCCGGGCTCAGGATCGCCGCCTGCCTGCACGTCACCACCGAGACCGCGGTCCTGGCCGCCACCCTGAAGGCCGGCGGGGCCCAGGTGCACCTGTGCGCCTCCAACCCCCTGAGCACCCAGGACGACGTGGCGGCTTACCTGTCCAAGTACGAAGACGTGCCCACCTTTGCCATTAAAGGCGAAGACGGCGACACCTACTATCGCCACATCTACCAGGCCCTGGAAGGAAAGCCCCAGGTGACCATGGACGACGGGGCCGACCTGGTCTTCACGGTCCACACCAAACGCCAGGACCTGGTGGCCGAGGTTTTGGGCGGCACCGAGGAAACCACCACCGGGGTGATCCGCCTCAAGGCCATGGCCAAAGACGGGGTGCTGCGCTACCCCATCATCGCGGTCAACGACGCCCTGACCAAATACCTGTTCGACAACCGCTACGGCACCGGCCAGAGCACCATTGACGGCATCATGCGGGCCACCAACCGGCTGATGTCCGGCAGCATCTTTGTGGTGGCCGGGTATGGCTGGTGCGGCCGGGGCCTGGCCATGCGGGCCCGGGGCCTGGGCGCCCGGGTGATCATCACCGAAGTCAACCCCCTCAAGGCCCTGGAAGCCCTGATGGACGGCTACGAGGTCCTGCCCATGGCCCAAGTCGCCAGGCTCGGGGACGTCTTCTGCACCCTCACCGGCGATATCAATGTCATCCGGGAAGAGCATTTCACCCTCATGAAAGACGGCGCCATCCTCTCCAATTCCGGGCATTTCAATGTGGAAATCGACATCCCCAGCCTGGAGCGCCTCAGCACCGCCCGGCGCCAGATTCGGGACGCGGTGGAAGAATTCACCCTCCAAGACGGCAAACGCCTGTACGTGCTGGCGGAAGGCCGCCTGGTCAATCTGGCCGCCGCCGAAGGGCATCCCTCGGCGGTGATGGATATGAGTTTTGCCAACCAGGCCCTGTCCGCCGAATTTATTTCCCGAAATCACCAAAAATTTCACAAGCAGGTCTACCCGGTGCCGGAAGATATCGATAGGGAAATCGCCCGGTTGAAACTGGCGGCCATGCAGGTGGATATCGACACCCTGACGCCGGAGCAGGAAAAGTATCTGGCCTCCTACGATTTGGGGACCTAATGTTTCCAGGTCAGTCTCTCACGGGCCAAAGGCCCATGAGAACTGCCCTGACCATCGGGTGAACAGGATATGTCCAGGATGACGACCATCAAATTCGGCACCTCGGGTTGGCGGGGCATTCTGGCGGAGGATTTTACCTTTGCCAACGCCCGCCTGGTGTGTCAGGCTATTGCCGACTATCTGAAACAGGAGGGCCTGACCGCCCGGGGAGTGGTGATCGGCTACGACACCCGCTTCCGCTCCGAGGACTTTGCGGCCGCAGCGGCGGAGGTGATGGCGGCCAACGGCATCCCCAGCCATTTCACCCTGCGGGATTGCCCGACGCCGGTGGTGAGTTTTGCCGTCCGGAAGGGCAAGTGCGCCGGAGCCATCAACTTCACCGCCAGCCACAATCCCCCGGAGTACAACGGCCTCAAGTTTTCCCCCGCCACCGGGGGGCCGGCGCCATCAAAGGTGACCAACGCCATTGAATCCCTCATCGGCAGACTCAGCCCCGGTGACGTGAACACCATGCCCCTGGCCGAAGCCCGGCAACGGGGTCTGGTCTATGACCTGGACCCCCGGCCGTCCTATTTTGAACACCTCAAGACCCTGGTGGACCTCGAAGTCTTGAAACGGTCGGGCCTCAGGGTGGTGGTGGACGTGCTCTACGGCACCGGCCGGGATTACCTGGACGCCTTTCTGAAGGACGCGGGGGTGGAGGTGGAACTCCTCAACGGCTACCGGGACGCCTACTTCGGGGGGCACCGGCCGGAGCCCTCGGCGGAATACCTTCAGGACCTCGCGGCCCGGATCAAGGCCGGCGGCGCCCACCTGGGCCTGGCGGTGGACTGCGACGCCGACCGCTTCGGGGTCATGGACGCGGCCGGCGAGTATCGGGACGCCAATACCATCCTCGGGTTGCTCTTCGATTATCTCATCGAGACCCGGGGGTGGGACGGGGGCGTGGCCCGGAGCGTGGCCACCACCCACCTGCTGGATCGCATCGCGGCCAGGTACAACCGCCCGGTGTACGTCACCAAGGTGGGCTTCAAATACCTGGGGGAATATATCACCAACGATCAGGTGGTCATGGTGGGAGAGGAGAGCGAAGGCTTCTCCATGAAGCACCATCTGCCGGAAAAAGACGGCATCCTGGCCGGGGCATTGGTGGCGGAAATGGTGGCCCGGAAAGGCAAGGGCCTGCCGGAGCTGATTGCCGAGCTGTACGCCAAGGTGGGGCCGGTCTATAACCGCCGCCTCAATTTCTCCCTGACCCCGGCCGTCAAAGAGCGGCTGCTGGTGCGCCTTAAGACCCCTCCGGCCCGCTTTGCCGACCTGGCGGTGACGGAGCACATCACCCTGGACGGCCATAAGTACGTGCTGTCGGACGGCAGTTGGGCGTGTTTCCGGCCTTCCGGCACCGAACCGGTGGTGCGCTTCTATTTTGAGGCGTCTTCGCTTCCGGAACTGGAGCGGCTCCGGGACGCGGGAGAAGCCTTGATCCGGGAAGCCTGAGATGCCCGGCCTGCATCTCCCCTCCCTCCTGGAAGGGGCCATCATTGCCGTGGTGCTCCTGTTTTCCGTTATTGTCCACGAGGTGGCCCACGGCTACGTGGCCCTCCTGAACGGCGACCCCACCGCCAAGATGCTGGGCCGCATCACCCTGAATCCGGTCCCCCACATCGACCCGGTGGGGACCATATTCCTGCCCCTGGTGCTGTATATCGCCAACCTGCCCATTATCGGCATGGCCAAGCCGGTGCCGGTCAATCCCCTCAACTTCCGCAATTACCGCTGGGGGGAATTCGCGGTGAGCGCCGCCGGACCCGTGAGCAACCTGGTCCTGGCCGCCCTCTTTGCCCTGGTGTTGCGGCTTGGGATTCAGAACCCGGGCCTGGTGAAGCTGGCCCAAGTCGGGGTCAGCCTCAATATCCTCCTGGCCCTGTTCAACCTGATTCCCATCCCGCCCCTGGACGGCTCCCACATCCTGGCCATTCTCCTGCCCCGGGAACTGGCCCGGCTCTACGCCTACTTGCAGCCGGTGGGCTTTTTCATCATCCTCATCCTGTTTTACACCGGCGTCATGTCCGCTATTCTCCTGCCCCTGTACCGCCGGATCGTCCTCCTCCTGCTTGGATGAGCGCTCCTCGTGGAGGCCGGCTCAAACCCGCTTCGCCATATGATCTCCGGCGCCTGAATTGCATCTTGTCAAGAAAATGATTATACTAAAAAGTTAAAGAAGAGCCGATCAGGAGGCACGAATATCGTTCGCCAAAAGTTTCATCCTCTTATCCCCTCTCCCCCCTGGAAGGGGGAAAGGACCGGGGTGGGGGGAAGAGAAGAAAAATCTTCTTACAACGGCTAGATGCCCGCCTCTCTGACTTTTTCTTTGATTACCCATACGAGGAGCAAGAGATATGACTAAATGTCCTTCCGGAGCCGATCCCAAGTCCTGCGGCGAAGATCCCAAGTCCTGCCCGGGGTGCGATCCGGCCCATCATGCCACTGAGAAAGATAAAGAAGAAATGGAACTGGCCCGCTCCCTGAAACGGATTCGCCACAAGCTGGTGGTGATGAGCGGCAAGGGCGGGGTCGGCAAGAGCAGCGTGGCCGTCTGTCTGGCCCTGGCCCTGGCCCGCCGGGGCAAAAAAGTCGGCCTGATGGATGTGGACCTGCACGGCCCCAACGTCCTCAGGATGATGGGCCTGAAGGAACCCATCGATGTGGGCCATGCCCAGTTTGACCTGCCTCCGGACCTGTTTGACCACCTCCGGGTCATCTCCATCGAGGTCTTGATGCGCAACCGGGACATGGCGGTGATCTGGCGGGGACCCCTGAAGCACCAGCTCATCCGCCAGTTCCTCAGTGAAGTCAATTGGGGCGACCTGGACTACCTGGTGGTGGATTCCCCTCCGGGGACCGGGGATGAGCCTATGAGCGTGGCCCAGACCGTTACCGACGCCCAGGCCATCATCGTCACCACCCCCCAGGAAATCTCCCTGGCCGACGTGCGCAAGTCCCTCAATTTCTGCGAAAAGATCAACATGAAGGTGGTGGGGATAGTGGAGAACATGAGCGGCTACGTCTGCCCCCACTGCGGGAAAGACCTGCCCCTGTTCAAGAGCGGCGGCGGCTTCAAGACCGCCCAGGCCGCCAAGGTCCCCTTCCTCGGGGCGGTGCCCTTCGATCCCCAGGTGGTGGAGGCCGCGGACCAGGGCCGGCTCATGGAGGTCAAAGAGGCCGATAGCCCCTTCTTCCAGGCCATGCAGCCCATCGCGGACTACATCCTGGAGACCCTGCCGGCCACGCCGCTGCCCACCCGGGAGCCCGGGGTCCTAAAGTTCGCCCTGCCGGTGGAGGACGGTAGACTGTCGGAAAAATTCGGCCAGGCCTCCCACTTTGCACTGTTCACCGTGAAAGACGGCGTCCTGGGACCCAAAGAGCTCATCCCCTGCCCGCCCCACGGCGTGGGCGGCGCCCCCGAGTGGCTGGATGAGCTGGGGGTGACCCACGTCATCGCCGGCGCCCTGGGGGACAAGGCCCAGGGGCTCCTGGCCAAAAAAGGCATCCAGGTGTTCGCCGGCGCCCCCCCGGAGGCCCCGGAGGCCCTGGTGGAAAAATACCTGAAGCAAGCCCTGGCCGCAGGTTGATATCAATGCCAAGTTGGCTGTGAAATGAAATAAACCCCCGGGTAACCTATTAATATAACTTTTAAAGCTGCCTCCGAGGGGAGGACGGGTGAATCGACCTGCACCCGGCCCTCCCCTCAATTCTCTTCGTCTCTGCCCCACTCCAGGGTCAAAAGCAGGCCGTCTTCATTAGTGTCGTCGTAGTAATGGGGGCGGCGGCCCACCTCATTAAATCCAAAGGATTTGTACAGGGCCCGGGCCGCCCGGTTGGACGGCCTGACCTCCAGCCAGGCAAGTTCGGCCCCCAGGATGCGGGCCTGGGCCAGGCCCTGGGCCAGCAGCCGCCGGGCAATGCCCCGGCGCCGGTAATCGGGGTGCACCGCCAGATTAATGATGTGCATTTCTTCAAGGACGACCCAGAAAATGAGATAGCCCCAGGTCTGCCAGGGGTGAGGGGGAGGAGGGCCGGCGACCAAGGTGTGGCTGTTCCGGTGGCCCAATTCCGCCAGGAAGGACCACCGGGACCAGGGGGTGGGAAAGGAGACCTTTTCAATGGCCCAGATGGCTGTAACATCCGCCAGTCCGGCCCGGCGGATGAGAAGCCCCCGGCTCATTTCTTCTGAAGGACCTCGCTGGCCACGGTAATCCCTTTCTGGCCGGATTGCTTCAGGGCCAGGGCGGCCGCCCGCAGATCTGATTGATCACGCAGGTTGGCCAGCTTCATGAGCATGGGCAGGTTGACGCCGGTGACCACCTCCACCTTGCCTTCCTGCAGAAAAGAGAGGGTGAGATTGGACGGGGTCCCTCCCAACATATCCGTGAGGATGATCACCCCGTTGCCGCCATTCACCTGGGACAGACCGCGCTGAATCTGCTGGCGGGAGACCTCGGGGGGGGCGCTGGGGTCCAGGGACACGGCCGCAATCCCCTCCTGCCGTCCCAGAATCAGGTCCCAGACGCTCACCAAGGCCTCAGCCAATTCCTGGTGAGTGACGATTAAAATTCCGATCATGATTATTCTCCTGGAAAACGCGGTATATCGCGATGGCTAAGGGTGAACGGATAATTGCCCTGGCGCAGATGGTGTCCCAGGACGTCGGCGATGACCACCGAACGGTGCTGGCCCCCGGTGCACCCAACGGCCAGGGTGAGATGGGTCTTGCCTTCTTTCTGATAACGGGGCAGCAAAAAGTCCACCAGGGCAAACAGGTGCTCCAGAAAAGCCTGGGTTTCCGGGTTATCCAGGACGAACTGACGGACCCCGGGGTCTTCTCCGGTAAGGGGTTTCAAGCCCTCCACAAAGTAGGGGTTGGGCAGGAACCGCACATCCAGCACCATATCGGCTTCCGGGGGAATGCCCTTCTTATAAGCGAACGAGATGAGATGGAGCCACATCCGCTGGCGCGGCAACATCTCGGAGTATTCATCCTTGATCAACTCCCTGAGTTGATGCGGGTTGTAGTGGGAGGTGTCGATGATCCGGTGGGCCAGGCGGCGCAAGCCCGCCAAAGATTCCCGCTCCGGGCGCAGGGCCTGGATGATGCTGTCATGGTCCGCCAGGGGGTGCTGACGCCGGGTCTGGCTGAAGCGCCGGAGTAAAGTGGCGTCATCCGCCTCCAGAAAGATGATGTGGAAATGGTAACCCTGTTGTTCGAGATGGCGGAAGACCTGGTCGTAATTTTTCAGGAAGCCTTCGGTGCGGACGTCCATGACCAGAGCGATCTTGCGCCCGGGTTGCGCCTCTTGGATCTGCATGTCCAAAAAAGACGGGAGCAGGTTCAGGGGCAGGTTGTCGACGCAAAAATAGCCGATGTCTTCCAGGGCCCGCAGCACCGTGCTCTTCCCCGAACCGGAAAGTCCGGTAAGGATGACTACGGCAAAAGGGGACTCCAGGTGCTGGTTCGGTTCCGGGTGCAGACTTGATTCATGCGCCATCTTTGACTGTCAGGTTATCTCTGGAGATCGGGCCGTTGCCCGGCGGCCGCCAGTAAGGATATCCGGCGCCGGCCTCAAAATTCCGCGTCCCGTTCGGCAATCAAGCGGTAAAGTTCCTCGGCCCCCTCGGCCTGCATCAGGTTGTCCCGGAACGACTGGCTCATGAGCATGCGGGATATCTTGGCCAGGGCCTTGAGATGGAGACCGGCTGAATTCACCGGGGCGAGCAGCATGAAAAAGAGGTTCGATGGCTTGCCGTCCATGGAGTCGAAGTCAACCCCTTTCAGACTGCGGCCGAAACACAGCAGCATCCGGGAGAGTTGCTGCAGCTTGCCGTGGGGGATGGCGATGTTATCGCCGATACCGGTGCTCCCGAGGCGCTCCCGGTCCAGCAGCACTTCCATCACGGTTTGCAGGGACAGGCCATCGGACTGGGGGGTCAGGGTTTTGGCCAGTTCTTCCAGCACCGCCTTTTTGTTCGTGGCCTGCAAATTGGGCAAAATGCAATTTGGGGCCAGAAGCTCGATAATTTTCATACCGTTCCCCAATACCTCTATCCCAGGTCGGGTTCGACCAGGACATAGTTGCCGTCCTGCCGTCGGTATAAGATGTTCAAACTGCCGTTGGCCACGTTGGTAAAGACCAGCAAGTCATCATTCCCGCTTTGCATCAGTTCCATGGCGTCGGTCAAGAGCAGGGCCGGCACCTCCAGGCGTTTGCGCCGCAAGGACGGCAGGGCCGGGGCCTCTTCGGCCTCGGCCGGAAAGGGGGCCGCCGGCCGGCTGCGGTCGCCCTTGGCGCTCCGCAGCTTGTCCCGAGACTTTTTCAACTGCATATCGATCTTGTCCATTACCAGATCGATGGCCGCGTACATGTCGGTATTCTCTTCTCTCCCTTTAATGATTCGGCCATTACTGTCAATGGTGACATCGGCCAGATGGCGGAATTTCTCCAGCCCCAAGACCACGTGGGCTTCCACCGGGCCGTCCACATACCGTTTGAATTTATTTAAACGGTCGGTCACATATTGCTTCAAGGCCTCAGAGGATTCAAGCTGTCTGAAAGTTACGGAAATTTGCATTATTGCCTCCCAAAGGGTTGGACTCGCAGAGAAGCCCGGGCGTCAAGGGGCGTGTTTCTCCGGCTGACTCTTCCGCCGGTACCCGGGTTTCTTGCGTTTACTGGAGGGGAGCACCCCCAGCATGCCTCGATATTTGGCCACGGTGCGTCGAGCGATGATCACATCCTGGTCCCGCAGCAGATCGGCAATCTCCTGATCGCTCAAGGGGTTTTCGGAATTCTCGGAATGGACGAGCTGACGGATCTTTTCCTTGACGCTCTCCGAGGCGATCTGGTCCCCCAAGGACATATTGATGGCGCTGTTGAAAAAGAACTTGAGGTCAAAGACGCCCTGGGGGGTATGGACATACTTGTTGGTGGTTACCCGGCTGATGGTGGATTCGTGCATCTGGACATCTTCCGCCACCTGGCGCAGGGTCAGCGGCTTCAGGTGGGACAGGCCCTGGTCTAAAAACTCCCGCTGGAAGCGCACGATGCTTTCGGTCACTTTGTACAAAGTCTTCTGCCGCTGGTGGATGCTGCGAATAAACCACAGGGCGTTATCCAGGTGCTTTTGAATGTAGCTCTTCACCGAGTCCGGAAGCTTATCGGGGCCGCGCATGGCCTCCAGGTAAAAAGAGTTAACCCGCAACTTGGGCAAACCGTCTTCATTCAGGCGGATCACATAATCGTCCCCCACCTTTTCCACGTGAACGTCGGGGTTGATGTAGTCCGCTTCTTCCGTATCAAAACCCCGGCCGGGCTTGGGCTCCAGGCTGGCGATGAAATCGGCGGCCTCCACCACCTTCTCGATGGACGCCTTCAGGTCCCGGGCGATAACCTGGTAATTCTTGTTGGCCAGATTGCCCAAATGCCGGTCGATAATCTCCAGCGCCAGGGGATCCTGGACGTTCAAGGCCTTGAGCTGCAACCGGAGACATTCTTCCAGGTTCCGGGCGGCCACTCCTGGAGGGTCAAAGCCCTGGACCACCTCCAGGACCTGCTCCACCCGGGCCGGGTCGACCTTCATCTCGTCGGCGATTTCTTCCACCGTGGACCGGAGATAGCCGTCTTTATCCAGGTTGCCGATGATCATGACCCCGATGTTATCGCCTTCCTCATCCAGTTCGGCCATCCGGAGCTGCCAGACCAGGTGGGATTTCAAGGTGGTCTTTTGGGCGTTCATGGACTCGAAAGGCAGGGCCTCCCGTTCTTCGTACTCCCCCATGGGGGCCGGCATGAGCCGATCCTTCAGGAAGCTGTCCCAATCCCATTCTTCCAGGCTGGATTTGGCCTCGCCGTCGGTCTTGCCCTCTTCCGCCCCCGACCGGTCGCCATTGGCATAATCCTCCAGTCCGGACTCCGCCGCCGCCCCTGCCGGCCCTTCTTCAAACTGGTCGTCTTCCAGAACCGGATTGGTTTCCAGGGCCTGGGTGATTTCGCCCACCAGTTCCATCCGGGAAAGCTGCAGCAGCTTGATGGCTTGCTGCAATTTCTGGGTCATGATGAGGGATTGGGTGAGCTTTAGGCTTTGTCTGATTTCCAAGGCCATCTCATCGCCTTATCCGGAAGATTCGCGGTTATCTGAACCCCGACTGGCGGGGCGGTCCTAACTTATTATAACTTAAAGGTCTCTCCCAAGTAAATTCTTTTGGCCAACTCGCTCTGGGCCAGCTTCTCCGGCGGGCCTTCCTCCAGGATAACGCCCTCGTTGAGGATATACGCCCGGTCACAGACCCCCAGGGCTTCCCGGACATTGTGGTCCGAGATGAGCACCCCCAGGTTCCGGTCCCTCAACTCCCGGATAATATTTTGAATATCGGTCACCGCCAGGGGGTCGATGCCGGCAAAGGGTTCATCCAGGATGATAAAGTGCGGCGCGGTGACCAAGGCCCGGGTGATCTCCACCCGGCGCCGCTCGCCCCCGGAGAGGGCCGAGGCCTTCTGGTGGGCCAGGTGGGTAAGCCGCAACTCGGCCAGCAGCTTCTCCAGGCGGTCCTGGCGCACCTTCAGGTCGGGCTCCAGGGTTTCCAGGATGGCCAGGATATTCTCGGCCACCGTCAGCTTCCGGAACACCGAGGGCTCCTGGGGCAGGTATTGCAAGCCTAACCGGGCCCGCCGATAAATGGGCAGGAGGGAAATGTCCCCGCCGTCCAGGTAGACCTTGCCGCCATCGGGTTCCAGCAGCCCCAATACCATGAAAAAAGTGCTGGTCTTTCCGGCCCCATTGGGCCCCAGGAGTCCCACCACCTCGCCGCTCCTGACTTCCAGGGAGACCTGGTCCACCACCTTGCGGCCGTCATAGCTTTTGGTCAGGGATTGCAGGGTCAGGCGATGCATACCTAAGGCTGGCGGTCCTTGCGGGTTTTATGGCCGAAAGACTGGCTGGCTTTGCCCTCTGAAGTCCCCTTGGAGTAAAGCAGGGCTTCCACCCGGCGCCGGGGTGAACTTTCCACCAACACCTTGTTGGTCTTGAGATTAAAGATGATCCGCTCCCCTTTCAGGGTATTTTCGGCCCGCCACACCTGAGGATCGCCCCTTAGCACCACCTCATCCCGGTCCTGGTAATAAATGGCCTCCTGGCCGGTGGCCACCCGGTCCTCCTGCACGAACCGCACGTTCCCGTGGGCCACAATCCGGTCGATCTTCTCGGCCCCCAAATCCCCTAAAACCGACGGCTCCGCCTTGTCCGGGGGCGGCTGGGCGGCTTTTGGGGGAGCCCCCGGTTTCCTCTGAAAATGGACCCGGAGCTGGTCGGCGTACAGGGTGGAATCGCCATACTCCGCCTTCACCTGGCCGCTGAAGATAATCACCCCTTCTTTCTGGTCCGCTTCCAGACGGGCGGCGATGATGCGCAGAGGAATTTCTTTGCCCGGGGCCGGCTTATTGGCCGCGGCCCCGTCAGCCACGGGCAACCCGGCCCAAAACAGGACCAGGAGCCCCACGAGGATGAAAAACCGGCCGGGCCTCACTGCCTGCCCCTCCAATCCTGAACTTTCACTTCGGTGAGATGGTGTTGGGCCATAATCAACTTTTTGGCGGCCAGCTCCACCCGCAAGCCCTTGCCCTCCACCTTGAGGCGGGGTTCGCTGATCACCACCTGCTCGGGAGCGAGCAGAACCCGCTCGGCGGGCAGATAGGTGGCCTCCGGGGTTTGGATCAGCAGGTCGCCCCGCTGCATCTCCACCTGCCCCTTCAGGGTCAAAACCCGGGTTTTGGTATGGAACAGCCCCTCATCGGCCTTGACCCGAACCTCTTCATTGGGGCCGAAGAATTCCACCCTGACGCCGCTGATGCTGATGGTCAGGTGCTCCGGGTGAAAATCCGCCTTCCTGGCCTCCAGGACCCAGCGTTTGTCGCCTTCCTGAATCTCGGTGAGGGAGAGGCCCTCCATCCGGGGGTGTTCCACCACCGGCGCCGGCTTGGGCGGCGGCGGCCGCTGGCCCCAAAGCCCCCAGGCGCCCACTCCCAAAATCAGCGTCACCCCCAGCGCCCAGAGCCACCGGAAGCGGCGCCCGCCCGAGGGTTTCCCGCTCATAATATTTTTCATGCCAAATCCATATGGTTTTGCTTGAATTATATTAGGGTTGAACATGCGTGTAAAGGCTATTCTACCAGAGGCCAGGGCCGGGATCACCGGCCCCGGGACCTTGCCCGGCCGGGATGGGCAAACCGGCCCCCAAGAGGCCGGAGAAAATCGTCAATCTCCTGATGAATATTGCCGGAGGCTCTGATATGATGAATCGCTAAGCCCGGAGGTCTGGAGGGGCGCCCGGCGAACCGTCTCCAGTCGTAGTCGGCCCCCTTTTGACCTGGGCGGATCGGCAGGCGACTGACCCGTTTCCCTGGCGCGCCCCCGGCCGCGCCGCCGATTTCCTTCAAGGAGCATTACGTGATCTACCTGCGCTTTCAACTGTCCATCCGGTTACTTGTCCCCCCGGCGGCCGTCGCCTTGGCGGTGGCGTTCACCCTGGCAGGCTGCACGGACTCCAGGTCCGGCGACCGGGAAGCGGCCGTCCCTGCGCCGCCCCAAACCGCAGCCGCACCCACCCCGGTTTCGCCGCCCCCGGCGCCCGTCGCCATCAACCCCCCCACGGCCGCGGCCACCCCGTCTCCAGCCGCCCCGGCCCCCGAGACCACGGCGGCCGATAACCGCACCCCGCCGACGGGCGAAGCCGCCGGGGAGCCAGCGCCGCCGGCTGAAAGGAAAGAGGCGTCAGCCCCCCAGGTTACGGGGCCCAAGGTCAAGTACAACGCCGGCGAGGACCCCGAGTACGCCAAAAAACGCGGCTGGCCGGTGCGCTACCCGCCCCCGCTGCCGGGTTCCATCCTGCCGCACAAGCGCATCGTCGCCTACTACGGCAACCCCCTCTCCAAGCGCATGGGGGCCCTGGGCGAATATCCCAAGGACGAAATGCTGCGGCGGCTGAAGGTGGAAGCGGCCAAATGGGAGAAGGCGGACCCGTCCCTGCCGGTCCAGCCCGCCCTGCACCTCATCGCGGTGGTGGCCCAGGCGAAGCCGGGAAAAGCCGGCAAATACCGGATGGTCATGCCGGATAAGGTCGTCAACCAGGTCCACGACTGGGCCAAAGAGGCGAGCGCCCTCCTGTTCATCGACATCCAGACCGGCCATTCCGACCTCCGCACCATCCTGCCGCGCTTCGAGTGGCTCCTGAAAAATCCGGACGTCCACCTGGGGATCGACCCGGAGTTCAACATGATCAAGAGCGGCAGGACGCCGGGGACCAAGATCGGCGCCTATGACGCCGCGGATATCAATTATGCCTCCGGCTACCTGCAGGAACTGGTGAAAAAGTATAATCTCCCCCCCAAGGTGTTCATCGTCCACCGCTTCACCCGCAACATGGTCACCAATGCCAAAAAAATCGTCCTCCGCCCCGAAGTGCAGATCGTCATGAACATGGACGGCTGGGGCGCCCCCTGGCTGAAGCGCGACTCCTACCGGGATTATATCGTGGCCGAGCCGGTCCAGTTCACCGGCTTTAAACTCTTCTACCATAATGACACCAAGAAAGGCGATCCCCTGCTCAAACCCCAGGAGGTGCTGAAGCTGAACCCGAAGCCGATTTACATCCAGTACCAGTAAGGGCGGGGCGGATGGAGCGTCAAAGCGGGTTCACTCAAGGGCGGGGAGACCCCGTCTTGAGGGTGACGTGAAATAATTGCCCTGACAGGAAAAATCGCGTTTTTTACCCCCCTTTCCTCAAGGGAGGTAAAGGGATTTTAATGAATCTCGCGAAATCTCCCTAAATCCCCCTTTGGCAAAGGGGGACTTTCAAAGGAAATTCGCTAAGTTCCCCCCTTTGGCAAAGGGGGGTCAGGGGGGATTTGGGTTCTTAAAGTATGGCTCACTTCGGAAAAAACTATTGAGGCTCTTGCAAAAGGGATTTTTTTGTCACCCTGAGCCAAGCGAAGGGTCTCAAGCATTTAGAAATA
>Ga0172371_10007110_pt1 | contig 16045 bp, 12 predicted proteins | sample Lak12m_FD_114543 | JGI IMG/M metagenome (GOLD analysis project Ga0172371, IMG submission 114543) | Freshwater microbial communities from Kabuno Bay, South-Kivu, Congo - kab_022012_12m | ecosystem: Environmental > Aquatic > Freshwater > Lake | place: Democratic Republic of the Congo: South-Kivu...
CACGGAGGCTGGAGTGGGACAACGTGGAGCGCGCCCTGAAGGTCGCCAACAGGGACCAGGTGAGCTACATCAGGTACGAGAAGGTCACCGAGTTCAAGAACAGGTTCCCCGAGCCCCGGGTCAGCTTCACCGCCAAGGCACGGCTGGACGTGGAGGCCCTGAGGGAGGCTTTGGAGGCTCCGGGCATGGAGCACATAGCCTTCAAGGTGTCGGATGGGCGCAGCGCCCTGGGAGGCGGCTTCAGCTACGAGGCCACCAGGTGGGAGAACAGGAAGGTGGCCCACGGCGAGGGGGAGGAGGCCTGGGAGTCTGAGGAGCGGGTGGAGGTCCCCGTCTCGGGCAGCGTGGGGGAGGTGGAGAGGGCTGAGGTGGACGAGGTTAAGGCCACCTACACGGTGAGCTACGTCAGGGACGGCCTGGAGAAGCTTGTGCGGGCCGGGTTCCGGGACGCCTCCATCGAGTTCGCCACGGACATGCCTCTGAAGATAGCCGCCAGGCGCGACGACGGGGCTGAGGCGGAGTTCTGGCTGGCGCCCTGCATAGGTGTCTGAGATGATGAGCACGGGAAGGGTGAGCAACCGGGAACCGTACGGCATCCGCGACAGGATCATGAGTATCATCCTAGGTGAGGGTGAGGCGGAGCAGTACAGGCTGGATGAGCGCGTCGGCTGCGCCCAGTCGGCGGTGGTGCTGAACCTGAAGAAGCTGGAAGCCGAGGGCCTGATAGTGTGTCGTCAGAGGCCGAACAGCCGAAGCTTTGTACGCAACACGTGGATGCCGACGAGCCGGGGGCTTCTGAACCCGTGCCCTCACTGTGGAGCCCCGCGGCCGGTGCATGGAGGCGAAGGTGGGTAGAGTGCCCCGTGAGCGGCCTGAGAGGTTCCGGGGCGTCGAGTACGCGGGTATCCCCGACAGCTTCCTGGTGGACCTGGATGCCATCGGGCCGCCTGAGCCCGTCACCCTGCCCAGGACCTTTGTGGACTGGAGCAAGTTCTGGGAGGGAGGCTACCATACGCTGCTCCAGGGCCGGACGGGGGCGGGGAAGACGACGCTGCTGCTGAACCTCCTGTGGAGGCTACATACGCGGGGCCACCGGATACTGTTGAGGGATGATGGGGGCCTGGACTTCCTGTTCCTGGCCGAGTACGTGCCTATGACTGTGTGGGTGCCGGCGGGGTGCAGCTTCAGCCTCCAGCACCCTGAGCTGTATGATATCGAGGTCAGGGGCTTCGAGGGGCCAGGGGACATACTGGACGAGATCTACGATTCCCCTTACAGGTTTCACTCGATCCTCTATGACTGTTACTGCAGCGACCCGGCCCCGGCTGCCGGCTTCTACAGTGAGGTGTTCAGGGAGCTCATCTTCAGGTGTATGCAGACGGAGAGGGCCGTGAAGGAGCCTCTGGTGTTCAGCTTCGACGAGTTGAACGACCTGGTTCAGCCTAAGGGGATGGAGCTCACCAAGGGCCACACAAGCATCAGAAGCATGGTTGAGTACAATGTTAGGAAGCTGAGGAAGCACCGGGTGACCTTGATCGCCAGCACTCACCGGTTTAACCAGATCGGCATCAACGTGCGTAGCCAGTTCAGCTACATCATGATCAAGCAGAGCTACGGGAAGGACGTCTACGACTTCATCAGCCACAACCTCATCACGGCGGCTAACGAGGGGTTCTGGGCTACCCTCCGCACCCTCACCACCATGGGGCCCGAGTACGTCTACGTGTTTGACTATAAGAACAGCTATGATAGGCTCAGGGTCCCTGACATTCCGAGGCCTGTGGTGCGGTACAGGCTGGAGGGCGAGATCGCTGTGGATGATGACCCCCGCCAGTACGACATCATAGACCTGGTTGTGGCTGTGGCCCGGGCCAGGTGTAGGTGTGGGCGGGAGCCTGAGAGCTTCCAGAGCATCGCGGCCAGGGTGGGGCGGAGCAAGAGCACCATAGGGCAGCGGGCGAACAAGCTGAGGAAGCTGCACCTCCTTGGGGAGGCCATGGCGTGACGAATGTGCTGGGTGACAAGAAGCACAGGCGCAGCGTGATCGGACTGCCTGAGTTACAGGAGATGTATAATGTTCTGAGGAACGCTGAGGGCCACCCCTACTATGTTATGCGTAACTTAGCCCTAGTATGCCTCCTGTGGCTCACCGGTAAGCGGGCTGAGGAGGTGGCAAGCGTGAACCTGCACACCATCGAGGTCACCAGGGACACTCTGGATGTGGCTTTCGTGGTGGGCAAGAAGCGGGCCATAGCCAGGCATAGCACTCGTATCAAGAGCATTCCCATGGAGGACCCTTACGCCAAGCCAGTCCTTGACTACTACAACCATATGATGGATCACCACGCTGACTGTACCTATTTGTTCCCCAGCACCAGGTACAGCAACCTCAACCATACGGTCACCCTAGACACGGACAGGCATCTTAGCAGGACAACGGTGTGGCGCGTGGTGGTCTCGGCCAGCGAGGAGGCGTGGCCGCACCTCTTCAGGGAGACCGTGGGGGCCAGGGTGGTGAAGCGCCACGGTCAGACCATCGTGTCGCTGTTCGCTGTGAAGCGGCGCTTGGACCTGGAGAGGCTGGACACTGCTATGAGGTACATCGACAGGTACGTGGGAGAGAAGATGGAGCTCTCAGCACCCCTAGACCTAGCAGCTTCAGAGGAGTCGCTTGTAGAAAACGCACACGCCACAACTTTATATAAAATACATCCTAAAAATAGCCAGGTTAACAAATAATATTCCATATAGCCCTAAGGTTGACCATGAACCATCCAAAGATGTAATAAAATATCGTAACTTTTCAGTGGAGATTTGTAGTCTGTATGTGTGAAAAAACAGATTTTTCCTGCTACTCTTCTACCCAGTAACCCCTAATTCACTGGGTTACGTTTCCTCCTTTTTTAACCACCTAGTTAAAGACAGTGCTGAAGACTTTCCCTCTACCCTACATAAAAATCAGTATGAGGAGCGAATCAAGCGCATCACACTCTCCAGTTTTTAATCTCACAGTTCCACTTCCTCTGACGATTTACCCGAGTCTCCGTCTATACGCGAAGAAGAATGGTTGGAGCTCATCACATGTCGTCACAAGCCTCATAGACTGATGCGCCTCTGGTTGCCGCTCTTGGTGGCGTCCATGAGCTCCGCTCTCATCCTGTGGCTCTCGATGGTTAGCTTCCTGTAGGCATCCAGGTCCATGCTGCGGACGCCTATGAAGCTGGTAACGATGCCCAAAGCCAAAGAAATCGCGATGATTGTAATAGTGGCGTAAGGAGTGCCTGAAGCATGCTCTACTCAAATCCGACGTAACCAATTGGAAACAAGGTATCGAATCCTTGTTGTAAGTGAAAGACCCGTGTTTATCAAAAGATTGGTCCTCCTCTCCATGTGTCCCGAGTGGCCGCTGATTGCTCTACACTGCTTAGTTTTTCCTTTACAGCACCAAGGCAGAAGCGGGAAGGAGGTATATTTATATCCAGTATGAATATACTAGGTATAAATATACTTAGGTGTGATCAAAGTGTTACACGATAGGAAAAACTTCAATCCGATCCACTTGAAAACCACGCCGATGCAGATACTAATAATGATCCAGCTAATGGAAGGGCCGAAATATGGATACGAGATTCTAAAAAACCTTCAAGAGGATTTCCAAGAAACGTGGAGCCCACAAACGGGGACAATATACCCTGCTCTTAAAAGCATGATGAAAAAGGGTCTAATAACACAGGAAATTAACGGCCAAATATTTTACCATTTATCAGAAAAAGGAAATATGATCATTCAAGAACTAGAGGATTATATAGTGGAGATTCTTCTCTTCAGTAAAGAGTTCATTGAATCTATACTTAAACGGATCCCCTCTAAGGCAGCAAGCCAAATGCTTGACAAACTCATCACCACTGGGATTACCGACTTAATCCCAGAGGAAACCCTGGTCCACGAGTTGAACAGATACGTGGGGCCATGCCAAAGAAAAACAGTCCTAAACATTAGGAAAAAAGGATTACTTGAAAAAATATTGCTAATAGAAAAAAGTCTATCAAAAAGTGATTAATATGGAAACACGTTTAAAAGAAGATGATAAAAAACATCAAAAGATAGAGTCTTTAAATATAATAAAAGAAACACAAAGCATCTGCCCTGAATGCAAACAAGTCATACCTGCAACTATATACGAGGAGGGTGGACGGGTATTTTTCCATAAAATGTGCCCAGAACACGGCGAATACAATGATCTTTACTGGGGGGACTATGAGCTATATAAGAAGGTTGAGAAGTATGCCCATGATGGCGTACTGTTGGACAACCCGAGAACAAGGATGGATAAGGGTTGTCCACGTGACTGCGGTATATGCCCTAACCACAAATCGACTACAACTCTAGGAATAATAGACATCACCAACAGATGTAACCTGAGATGCCCCATTTGTTTTGCACACGCTGGTGCAGCAGGTTACCTCTACGAGCCTAGTCTTAAGCAGATCCGGGAGATGATGGAGAACCTTATGGCGAACAGCCCGGTCTGGACTCCAGCACTTCAGCTTAGCGGTGGAGAACCCACGGTTAGAGGGGACTTGCCCGAGATCCTTGAGATGGCTCACGAGATTGGCTTCGTGCATGTTGAGGTGGATAGTAACGGAATCAGGATGGCTGAAAGCGTCGATTATTGCAGGGAGCTTGTGAAGGCTGGAATGGATACCGTGTACCTTCAGTTCGACGGAGTCACTCCTGAGCCCTATATCGTTGCCCGTGGATTCAACTTGTTCCCCATAAAGAGGCGTGTGATCGAGAATCTTAGATCAATCAACTACGATGCGGCCGTCCTTGTGCCTGTATTTATGAGGGGCGTCAACGACGACCAGGTGGGGGATATCATAAGGTTCGCAATAGAGAACAGGGATGTAGTACGAGGAGTGAACTTCCAGCCAGTCGCCATCACGGGCAGGACAGACAAAGGTGTAAGGGAAAAGAGAAGGATCACCATCTCAGACATAATACGCCTGACCGATGAACAGACAGACGGCTTCATCAAACCATCGGACTGGTTTCCAGTCCCATCAATTAAGCCGTTAAGCGACTTCATGAGCATGGTGAAGAATAGCAGCTTTGTTGACTTCAGCACTCACCCCCACTGTGGTATGGGGACCTATCTATACTTTGAGGGCGACGAGATCCGTCCACTGACTAGATACGTTGACGTGGAGAATACAATGACTGCTATTGAGAAAGCCAACGAGATGATGCGTCAGGGCAAGGAACTAAGAGCCAAGATCGAGATCGCCAAAAGCTTTATCAAGAACATCAAGTTTGGCCCCCTAGCCAGATACTTAACCGATGTAATCAGGTACAGCAACTATCGCAGCCTAAATGATATCCACCATAGCATGGTCCTGATAGGCTGCATGCACTTCATGGACCCCTACAACTTCGACCTGGATCGGGTTCAAAGATGCGTCATCCACTACGCGGTCCCCGACGGGCGCATCATACCCTTCTGTTCCATGAACAACATCCACAGGGAAACGGTGGAGAAGATGTATGCCCAGCCCTTATCGGCAAACAAAGTAACCCCAATATATGATGTGGCGGCGCTGGTCAACAGGATCAGCATGGAAAGCCAACACATGGACGCCCGGAACCACTCAACTAGCGGAGACTGTCCTAAAATCACATCCCATGTAGATAGTCACTCTGAGGCAAATGAGCCAATGCACCGCAAACCCAATGTAACAAAAGGTGAGTAGCTTGCCCTTTAAAAGGATTTTACTGGTAAAGCCGAGAGGGAAACGAGGGTTAGGTTTTGTAGCCGATGCAATCCCGTTAGGGTTAGAATATCTCGCTGCTTCCATAGAAAAAAAGGTAGATGCAATTAGAATCATTGACATGGAATTAGAAAAACATTCATTACAGCACTTCATTGACCAGTTTAACCCCGATTTAGTTGGAGTAACGATGTCGGCAGTCGACCACTACGAGGGCCTACATCTAGCTGAAACAGTAAAGAAAAAAGGGATAACGACGGTGCTAGGAGGTTATCACCCAACAGCGATTCCTGACGACCTGCTCTCTCACCCCCAGGTCGATATTATAATTAGAGGGGAGGGTGAGCTGACCCTTAAAGAACTGGTGCGAAAAGGGTCACCTGCTGGCGTTCAAGGTTTATCTTATAAGCGCGATGGCCAAATCATCCATAACCCGGATAGACCATTCATCGATGACTTAGACTCCCTTCCATTTCCAGCAAGACATCTTAGAAGAAAGCACTACAAAGAACACATGAATAATGATAGAGAATACGATGTAATTTCAATGTCCCGTGGCTGCTGGGGGCGGTGCAGTTTTTGCTGCGAACCATACATGAGTAAAAGCCGCATGCGGTTTAGGTCTCCAGAAAACATTTTAAAAGAGTTGCAGGAAATTGTAAGTTTTCATAGCGGAAAACCCCTCAGAATATTTGTAACTGATCCACACTTCATGGGAAACCCCAAGATCGTTGAAAACCTGTGTGATTTACTCGAGAAAAATCGCTTAGACATCGAGTTCTCGGTTATGACGAGGGTGGATAGTATAGTAAGAAACCCTGGTCTCGTTGAGAAGATGTGTGAGAATGGGTTTAAAAGCTTTGAGTTAGGTTTTGAGTCTTCAAATCCCAGTGATCTGGATATGGTAAACAAAGGCATCACAGTTGATATGCAGAAAAGGGCGGTCGAGATATTAACTAAAAACGGGGCCGCCGCATCAGGGACATTCGTAATTGGGTTACCGGGGCAAACTGAAGAGGAAATAAAGCAGCTCCCAGTCTATGCCAAAAAAATAGGTTTGATGAACGCCGCATTTGGGATCGTAACTCCCTATCCAGGTACAGAGTTTTACAGCGATCTGGATAAAGAGGGACTGATCGTTGATCGTGATTGGACAAAATACGATGAGATGCACTCAGTGTTGAAGCCAAACCCATTGAGCGCAAAAAGATTAGAGGAACTAGAGACATACTGCATGGTAAGATTCTGGACCCTAAACACGTTCTTAGCCCGATGCAAGATTTCGAGCATCAACATCGATAGTAAAATTCCGTTGAAAACCTTTTTTGATGAAGTATTTTCTAAATTAAGCTTCGCCAGAAACGCCGGGTTTAATCTAAGGGAAGAAAGCTTAGAGGATCAGGTTAAGCAGTTTCTTGAAGCCAGTACTGATGCCGTAGAAGAGGAAAGTGCTAGAGAATTACAGATAAACGATATAATAGAAATGTCGAGAGCCCTCAAAATAATTGGATCTCAGATCATACAAATATCATTTATCTATAACGATAACACTACAAGTTATGTAATTAAAACTACTGACGATAGAATAGAGTACATAAAAATAATTCCGGGAACAGTAGATAATGCAACTATAAAGATAAATATTGACCAAGAAACATTAAATAATGTCATAAATGGCACTTCACCACACAGTGACATAAACTACCCTTTTCTAATGAAACAGACAGTTGTCTCGATGAGAAACTTGCACTTGGTTAGACTCTACGTTGCCTTAATTGTAGAGTTGGGGTTGACTGTTTTAACAAATACTATCTGGGTGCGTTAAAATATGATGAACATGTTCAAGGGAATTTGGATTACCTACAACAGGTTATGGGGACTGTCTAAAATCAATGGTCCAAATGTTGATAAAAAGTTACTCGATCAGGTGATGTTCAGTACAGAAACGTTACCTCCATTGGGGAAAGAATACTGGTGGTTCCTTGCCTTCGATACCATGGGGGATAAGCCAAAGCAGTTAATGCTGTTGATCTTCAGAAAATATGGTAAGAAGATGTTGTTTAATGGGGAAACCATGGAGTTCTGCGGTAATGGAAAAGACCAATTTCGTGCAGTAACGTCCGGATGGGTTTATGACGGAGATAGACTGCTTGATTTAGGAGACACAAATGCGATAATTAACGTCGATATAAACGAGATAGGGGGCGAGGTTTCAGGTCGCAAGCTATTGATTAGTGGAGGTTACCCCAATTATAAGATCAGTGTGGGTGATATTATCAAGCTCGACCTCACTAAGTCGGATACGCTTCAAGAGAAATATGCGCATGGGGTATTTCTTCCTCCTCTTGGAATGGGGTGGGTTGACGCTTTTGGCGTTGTTGAGGGAGAAGTGTTTGGTAAGAAGTTTGTCGGCCACTCCCATCTGCAAAAGGTATTTGGTGTTACCCCTTTTGGGCCATTTCACTGGGGTAGAATAATTTTTCAGAATGGATCTATAGTAACTTTTTTCTGTTTAAAAACAGGGGAAAATTCACAGGTCCTTTTTCATAAATCACTATCGTTTATAGATAATGATAACAATGAAATAATTATATTCGATAAAGTTAAGTTGAGAATATCAAAGATTATCGGTGCGAAGCTTTACTGGGTGATAGAAGGAAAAGACTCTGAAAAAGAGCTTTCAATGATGTTGGAAAGCCACGCCGAAAAAACATACTCTATGAAAGGAGGCGGATCACAAACATATACAGAACACGCGGTTACACCCGCTGCCTTTTACCTAAAAACAGATAGCAAGTTAATTTTTTTGGATCATTTAGGTAAAGGATGGGGTACCCTTGAAGATGCGTATTGGTAATATTCTCTTCTACATAACTCAAGCTATCCTACGTGCCCAAGGCGAAAAAATTGACATAGCCGTACCCGTTCGATTAGGATTATTATTCATACCTTTGAGTATCAGTTTTTGTGTTGATTATAGGCGCACACGAAAAAGGACAAAAATATAAAACCGATAACACAGCCTTCTAGAACGCTAAATAATTGGTTCGGTTTAATTATGGAATAGAATTTGCTATCATCAACGTATGTGTGTCTACTTGTGAATATGTGCTTTCTTTAACCCCTTATGCACCCCCGCGTTAGTGTACCGTACAAGGATAAAGGCCAGTATACTCTTCAATCCATAATAGCCCCAGTTCATCCACTTGTTCTTCACCCGCTTCGCCACTCACCTATTACTTCCCAATCACGTTGTCCGTGTAGAGCATTTCATCCTTTCATGGTTAGCTTGGCGTATGGTCACTATAAAGTTGGCAGAGTTCCTGATGAGCCTAGCCACCTTATTAGTAGGGTAAGAAGTGCCACGTCAGGCCATTGAAACCTTATTATTGAATCCACTTGCGTATAGATATTTTAAAATGGAGGAACCATCAAGAACCTAAACTATAACGCTAGTGATAATTGTGGAGCGCGTAACTGTCCTCGTGCCCGTGTACAGGGAATCGAAGCTGATTAACGGCCTACTAGAGGCATTAGAGCGCGACCCCTACCCGGATAAGGAGGTCATCGTCTGTGTGGACGCCCCCACGGAGAAGACTAGAGCCCTGGAGTCTTTGTTCCCGTGGACCCAGTTCACCTGGAGTGAGGAAAGGCGGGGGAAAGTAAATGTATTAAACGAGGCCGTAGCCGGGTCCACGGGGGAGTACCTTCTCTTCATCGACTGCGACATCAGGCTCACGGAGGAGGGCTTCGTGGGGAAGGTTGCAGAGGCCCTCCGCTCACATGAGCTGGTGGACATAAAGAAGCACATTATCAGGGACTCCACGCTGGCCCGACTTGTCAGCTACGAGTATCTTAGCGGCAGCATCACCAGCCTCCTCTTCAGCAACCTGAAAGGTAGGAGCCCCCAGCTTAACGGCGCATGCTTCGCCGTTCGCAGAGAGACATTCGACCGGCTCGGAGGATTTAGGCGGGTAATCTACGAGGACCTTGACCTCGCTTTCAGGGCCTACCAGAGCGACGTGACCTACAGGTTCGCCGACGATATGGCGGTGGAGAACGCGGTGAACCCAAGCCTGGAGGTGTGGCTACGACAGAGGAGGAGATGGGGGGTAGGGTTGGCGCAATGGATGCTGAAGCACTTCAAGGGTCTACTGGTTAGCGTCCTGAGAAACCCCCACATATTCCTAGCTGCCTTTCTGGTCCTCTCTCCTAGTGCTCCGTTGATTGCCGTGAGCTTTGCCCTCCCGGACGATGTCTTCATTAAGATGCTGTCCTTGGCGCTGCTCCTCTTATCCAGCTTCCAGTTATATTTGATGCCCTCCATCTTCCCGGTTACCGTCTTCCTGGTCGTGGTTAAAAGTTTCATCATGACCATGACCAGCTACCTAAGCACCGGATTGGTATTCTTCCTAGGGGCAAGACGACTAGGCTACCGCTTTGACCCTTTCGAGTACACCGTTTATTTTTTTCTCTATAGCCCCATCTGGTTCATCATGATCCTCGTCAGCCTAGTGAGAGTCATACTTAAACGTGAGCCCTCTGAGCTGGACTGGAAGGTGTAGATCTGGATCTTTATTTTTTAATGAATCATATGAGACCTATGAAAGCTGTCGCAGAGTGTTGCTTTACAGGTTTGAGCCTTTGTTAAGGGATCTCCCGATAAACCCATAACCCGCTTGTTCTCGTCTCACACGATGTTTGGGCTTTCTGAGAAAGGCTGAGCTTGGTGGGTCTAGCCTTCTCCAGCGATTTTATGTAAAGGCAAATAAATATTCACTCAAACATAACATGTGAATATACTAGACCTTAGTCGTAATTGTAGCCTAATACAAAAACTGAGGTAAAACACCTCATAATCCAGGAAAAAAGCGTATAAAAACGTTAGAATCATGATAAAACGTGGCTAAAACTCTAACTATTTTTCGAGGCGAATAATAACGACCAAGGTCTACTGAATCTATCAAATAAATCGTCGGTACTAGTAAATTTGTGTTCGGTCCCCACTGCCCCACTTAAACGCATTCTCCACTGGATGCAACATAATCCCCTTTTGTTACATCGAGGGAAAAATGAGCCCGAAAATGCTCCAAGATGTCCCTCTCTACTGTACTACACCCCATGGCTACGGACGGACGACGGGATATCCGTGCGGTACTTCATTAGAACAAGCTATTTAGAAGAGCCTCCTCCGATTCCTCAGCAAGACCTTAACTGCCCATCAATATGTTACAAAATGCTATAATGTTTCACAGTGGAAATTTATAGCTGAAAATCTGATAAAAACAGGCTTGTTTCTCCTTCTCTATTATATTCTAGCCCGTGGCCCCTCACTCACTCACCAGCGAGATCGACCTAGATTAATGACTAGGCTTCACCCAGGATCCTCATCAAATGAAAAACCTACTCGCCTTCAAAGGACCTATTAGAGGCTGTCAACCAGCTTCAGCATGAATCCGTTAAACTGCTCCAGAAACAGATAAAACTCGGCCTCATCAATCTCCTCAAGCAAGATCCCACGCTCCTCCCCCCACGTGAAAGGCTCTACCCCAAGAAGAGCCTTCCTCGCATCCAGATTACGCCGATACTTCTCATACAACCCCAGAGTGAACCGAATCTTCTCCAACGCCTGGTCAAACACATCCTCAGGCTTGTATCCGAACCGCTTCCAGATAACGTACACATCCGCATAGTCCCGAGCCTTCACACCCCCACGCGTGAGAACTGAACGCATCTTCTCGGCGAGTATCTCACGAACCTCATAAGCCTTGAAAGGGATCAACTGAAGGTAACCTGATTCCTCGGGGAATAGGAGCCCGAGTTCCCGCCTCGCGCCAGCATCCACACCCGTCAAGAGGCTCCTCAACGATATCGTCTCCGGAGGGTACAGCAGCTTCTCCACAAAGTTGAACTGAACCTTGATGAAGCTTCTCCGCCCCAGAGCCTCGGAGTCAAACCACAGCTTGAAGGTGCACATCCTGTCGCTGCCACCCAGCTCAACGTAGCTCCGGTCCCTCTTATCACGCCTGAAATCGAAGCCCCGACGAGCCGAAACCTCCTCGAACAACCTTCCCACACCATCTATCAACCCTGATAGATACCGACGCACCATCTTCCCCGACTTTTCCTCAAACACGGACTGGTCGCGCCACGTGAAATCGATAACCTCGGAGAACCGGTAGCAGCCGACGTAGCCCTTGATCAGGCACGTCCCACCCTTGAACAGGGAGCCTTCCGAGAAGGAGGGGTCGGATGAGAGGTCGGCGAGTATCTGGTGCAGCAGCAGGTCCTTCTCGATGAGGTCGGCCCTCCTGACGCCTATCCTCCTGGAGACCTCGTTGACGAAGGGCAGCCTCAACCCGCCGCCTCCACTATGCGGCGCACCGTCTTAGGGTAGTGCCCCGAGTACTCGTCTATACGGTCCGATGACGCCGCGCTCATCCATTCCCTGACGTCGAGGAGTATCTTCTCCTTCGGTACGCCGTTGTACCGCCAGGTGTAGATGAAGTCTAGCACGGTCTTCTCCGGGTCGGAGTACCGTACCCCCTCATCCTTTATGCCGAACCTGAGGAGCCTCGGCGCAAGCTTCAGGAACCTGAACCTGTATCCGGCTATGTTGATGGGCTTCGCCCTGAACATGGTGTCGCTGATGACGTAGTCGACGGTGAAGTGCTCGTGGGTCATGTTGTTAAGCTTCAGGGCGGTGTACAGGCCGTAGTACCAGTTCTCTACGCCTTTGAGCTCCAGCCCCTTGGCCACGAGTTCAAGGTAGGTGTAGCGGGGCTTTCCCAGTTCCTCCTCTTCGATGGGTTTTACGTAGAATATGCCTCGGAAGATGCGGACCAGGTGGCCGTGGGTGGTGAGGTACCTGACCGTGGCTGTGTAGTCGAGGTCCATGGCCTCGCAGTAGTGTTTGAGTTCGTCGTTCTTCAGGAACTCTTTGCCGTCGAGGCGGAGCTTTTTCAGCAGCAGAGGCGCGCTCATTCATATCACAATGTACCATATTCTGGTACATTATGATATATATCATTTATCGTATATGGGCTGAGCACCTTTTCATACGATTCAGTAGAGCCTGTACCTAGGAGGATGTTTAACAACATTTGAGGTCGGCACGAGTAATGCCTACAGGCGTCTACCCGGGGACCGTCTTAAGATTCCTATAGGTGAATGAGTTTCTAGACTTGATCCTAGGTTTAACACGGGCGAGCCCCATCATCGAGGACATGGGGGGACCGATGAGGCTCACGGCTACGCCAACAGGGAGAACATCCTGAGCCGGGGCTACCAGAAGGTCAGCGTCGGCGTCGCGGTGGCTGGGGATACTGTCTACCTGGTGCTGGACTTTAGCTGATGGTGAGTAGTCCATAGAATTTTATATTTTCGTAACGGTGTGAGTAGGCGAGGTGCATTGATGTTCGAGCTTGACACGGGTCAGATGGGGCTTCTCATGTTCTTCAAGGGCTGGCAGCTCAAGGTCCTGGAGTATCTGTGGAGTATCCAGCCGTCCGGCGCCAACAGCAAGGAGGTGTGGAGCCACCTACAGGAAACCATGCCTGAGCCAATGAGCAGGGCCTCGGTAATCTATTTCCTCCAGGATATGGCTGAGAAAGGAGTACTCACCGAGGAGAGGAAGACGGGGAAGGGCGGCTACCACGGGGTATACAGCCACAAGTACAGTGAAGCCGAGTTTAAGCAGTATATTGCTGAGTACGTTATAAGAAAGCTATTGAACGAGTTCCCTGTGGAGACCAGAAAGGCAATAGACACAACACCATAATAAAAGTTTGGTTACTGAATTGTGTGAATGAAGGATTTTGGAATATATAATAGACCTTAGTCGTAATAATTTCAAGTTCAAAAACACTGCGAAAAATTGTAGAAGTCGTTAGGAACTCCGAAAAACAGCGTTATTAGGTCCACTGCAGCCGTTGTGGCTGCTAAACGTATTTATCGCCTTTAAAAACGATATTATTTCAGTGATTCTTGAGTGACGATAAAGGCTCTGCCCTCCGATGCTGAAAGATACATCAGGAAGATCCTGGGCGCCCTGCTTCTGGTAACAGCCCTGCCTGCTGCAGCCTATTTCCTAGTCGCCACAACAGGGCTCACGCTCCCCTCAACCCTCACCTTAGTAGTAATCTTCGGAGCCTACACGCTCCGCAGCAAAGGCTACCACCTAAAAACAGACCTATTCTTCGCCCTGGTAGGCCTGGTATCCTACACGCTGCCCGTACCCATCTTCGTCCTCAGCTTCATGCCCGTCGCGCCTCTGCCGCTGCTGAAGGGGTCGGTGACTTTGGCGGACTGGGGCCGCGAAGGGGTGGGTATCAGCGCGGACATTATGCCCCTCTACCTACTCCTCTCAGCGATCAACATCCTATTCTTTATCTCAGCACTGTTCATGCTCGCAGCCAACATGCTTTTCAGGGCCAAACCGGTCACGAGCTCAAAGAGAAGCCTCTTTATCTGTCTCGTTTTTCTCGCGATTCTCTCCACGGTGGCCGCGATGCCCTGGCTTCACGTGGTTACGCCGGCTGTGGGTGGGGCCACGGGAGCGTACGGGCCTGGTCCCGGCAGCGGCGTTATGCTAGGTTTCAGCCATGTCAACACCACTGTTGCTTACGATCATGTTAGGGGCCTCTGGGTTTACCAGCTTGGGCTGGTTAACACGAACGCTGTGGGCGTGGAGATAGTGGCGGTCATGGGTAAGGTGGGCTCGGAGACGGTGCAAGTTGCGCCGCCCTTCGGTGAGGGTGTGGAGGTGGTTGGTGGGGAGAGGACCTCTAGCGGGGTGATCATCTGGCCGACTTTGTCTGGGAGGCCTGAGCCGGGTGAGCCGCCTGTGAATAAGCCTGCGCTCCTTAGGTTTTACTCGGAGGACCCGTTGTTGCTTGTTACATGGGTCGAGAAGGGCGGCAAAATGGGTTGGCAGATATCGTTCTGGAGATAGATATTGGACCTAGCTGTTTTTCTAGGAAGCATGAGCTTTACTCTGCGGTGTTATAGACTTGTACTCGGTAAGAAGATGATGCGATTAGTGGAGCAATACCTGACAGACTATTCAGCGAAAGTCTACTCAAGTTGGAATAGGGGTTTAAACTGTTCGAAATAGTCCAGCGTGTTCTCACCTTTCTGCGTGATACGGTATACTTTTCTGCGTGAAGCCATGCTTACCTCAATATTGCCTTGGCTCACTAAAAATGAGAGTGTGTTGTTCAGGGTACTGTATGGCAGCCTGGTCCGGTCCATTATCAGCGTGGGTTTCTCGGTGCCGTCCTTAATGGCTTGAAGCACATCTTGATATATTTGTAGCCTGGACCGCCTAGCCATCAACAGGTCACCAACACAACATCCATAATCATGTGAATCTAAAAAGGAGATTATGTGAGATGTACAACACACAAATTTAGGATTATGAAAACGTAGGATAATCTTCTCACATTTTCAACCTATAGATAGGGTGGTCTTCTTACGACGTTTAAGAAAACATCGTACCATTGTATAACATCGTTAACTTATTACATCCTGTTGTTTAGTTGCTCACGCAAAAACCATATAGCCTCAGATGATTCTTTACAAACAGTTGGTTAGTGAGAAAAATGAGGAACACATTCCAATTTAAGACCTTACTAGTCATCACCCTGCTGTGCGTGGCTCATCCACGGGTATACGCCTTACCCGGTCCTGAGCCAGACGGTACTTGGCCCTTAGTGGTAACAGTAGACGATGGGTCCAACTGGGACATCATCAAGTTTGCTAATCACGTAAATAACTTGAATGATGGTAACTGGATCGTTCTCAGCGGCGGATCCAGCGTTACTCTGCCTACAATTGTGATGAGCTACAACGGAGTTACGGAGGCCTCCTATGAGAGGAATGGTAACACAGTCCACATAAAGACTCACGGTCTGAACGGGAAGACGGTCACATACCCCTTAACCTCGCACCCAGTGTACTCCCCAACCCAGGAAATAGGCTACACCTTCCGTGGAGACCCCGGCTTATCGGGTCAAGTCTCTGTGCGGGTATTATCTGTGACTGCCACTGATTTCCGTGACGCCGCACGTGACGCTTTCAACGGCGACACGTCGGCGATGAAAGCCATCTTAGCGGACCATGTATACGAGTCAACCGAGATCCTAGATAATGGGGACATAGTCTCAAAGAACATAGGCACGTTGCCTGCGGGAGACTACGTCATGGTTATCGTGGATGAGAATACTGGGAACCCATACACTCTCGATGTTTACTCAGCCACAGTCATCGAAGTGCTA
>Ga0172371_10007112_pt1 | contig 16043 bp, 15 predicted proteins | sample Lak12m_FD_114543 | JGI IMG/M metagenome (GOLD analysis project Ga0172371, IMG submission 114543) | Freshwater microbial communities from Kabuno Bay, South-Kivu, Congo - kab_022012_12m | ecosystem: Environmental > Aquatic > Freshwater > Lake | place: Democratic Republic of the Congo: South-Kivu...
ATAAAATCTTCTCGGCGCACAAACATACCCGCCCCACTTATCCAAAAAACTTCTCTTTCCTCGCCTGCAACGCTTTGCGTAGCAATGCGGGCAGGTTTTTTTCCTTTTTTTAATTCCTTACTACTTGCTCTATCTCCAAATAGATTATTTATTATTAATTGCCATAAGTTCATTTTTTTTCCAAAAATCCAAGCTTGCGCCCTCCCCTCCTGTGTTATAATTTTTGGACTAAGGGCAGCTAGTGCTTGGTTATTGGTAAATTTTTGTTGTACTTTAGAAAAAATTTCTTCTTTTATTTCGCAATCTGGATTTAAGAAAAAAAGAATTTCACCTTGTGCCTCTTTTGCGCCTAGGTTTACCGCCTTTCCAAAGCCCAGATTTATCTTTGTTTGGATTATTTTTACTTTTGGGAAGGGGGTTTTTATTTTTTCTAATTTTTCTTCCTGATCATTATTAATAATAATTATTTCAAACTCATGATTTTTTTCAAAATTATAAAGAGAAGCGATACATTTTTCCAAATGTTGATCGCTTCTAAAGTTCACCATAATAACAGATATTTTTTTTCCACTTAAATTAGAACTTTGCATTTTTAAAATCTTTATAGGCTTTGTTTACAATACGAGAAAACTTATTAATGCCAAATATAATATCCAGATGATTTTTTATTTTTCTACCAAATAGATATATTAGTAGCCATGGCCTCAAAAAAAGGGGAGTATTTTTTTTGAAAAAAATTAAACCTGAAACTACCAACCAATAAATTTTATTTTCTCGATTGCTTTCACTTTTTTCAAAATGATAAGCCCAACTAGCAGTCACTACCACCGTTCGAAAGCCGGCTTTTTTGGCCCGATAACTAAAATCAACGTCTTCCCAATAAAGAAAAAAATCCTCATCAAGTAGCCCAATTTCATTAAACACATCCGCTTTCACCATCATAGCGCAGCCCGTAATAAATTCTGATTCATAAAAATCCTTGGTTTCTATTTTGGTACTATGAGTGGCTTTCATTGTCAGCCAATTAATTTTTCCTTTGGAAAACCAGACTTGTTTATTTTCACCATTAAAAATAATTGGACTAGCAATGCCAATTTTCTTTTCTTTCCCAGTTGGTTTTTCCATAACCTCAACCAACTTTCCAATAAAATCTTTTTCTATCTCCGCATCATTATTCAAAAGGCAAACATAATCCGCCATTCTTTCTAGGGAAAAACGAATACCAATGTTACTCCCAGTGGCAAAACCCAAATTTTCTTCATTTCTAATAAAGTCCGCTTTAGAAAAATTAGATTTAGCCATTTCCAAAGATCCATCAGTTGAATGATTATCCACCACCACCATTTCAAAATTTGGATAGTCGTTCTTAAAAACACTAGCTAAGCATTTTTTTATGAAATTGCCACCATTGTAGTTTAGGATGACAATAAATACTTTAGGATAGTTCTTCATACTCTTCTACTCCTTGCTTACTAATCAAGCTCTTTAACTCTTCTGTTTTAATGGCTCGAAAGACCCATAAAAAGAAGAAATAGACACCTGCGCTCCCAAGAGCCAGTAATATGAAATTATAACCCTGAAATAGGAATAAAAACAAGCCCATTAGACCACCCGCTAAAAAAATACTAAAAACCTTCTCTAATTTAGGAATAAACTTAGCTTTTTTAATGGAAAGATAAAACCCCGCCGAAACTACTACAATTTCAGTAATAAGAGAGACATAAGCCGCCGCGATATAAGAAAAACGCGGAATAAAGATTAGATTTAACCCAATATTAACCACCGCTGCTAAACCTAAAATCCACATTAACTTTTTTTGTAAATTATTCACCACTAAAATGGCATTAAAAAATTGTCCAAAGAAAATAAAAGCTAGGGCAAAAACCAAAATTTGTAAAACCACTCCTGCTTCAAAAAATTGAGCTCCCCCAATAATAGAAATAACACCGTCCGCCAAAAAAATTGTCCCAATGATTAGGGGGACTACTAAAATCATAAACACCTTAAGGGTTTTATTAGCAATTTCTTCAAATCTCTGTTTATCATCAATAACATTTTTCGCTAAAATTGGTAAAACTAACCCTATGATCATAGCTGGGAAAAAAGTAATATTTTCCAAAACCTTATAAGCCGCATTATAAATACCCACCTCTGCGCTTCCTTTTAAATAGGAAAGGAGAATGGTATCCATTTTAAAATAGACAAACACAATCACCGCCGAGATACCCAAGGGAATAGATTCTTTCAAAAAAGCCTTCCAATAAACTAAATCTATTTGTATATGAAAACGCAGATATTTTTTGGACCAAAAAAAGATAATTAAGAAACTCACCACCATATTTAACAAAACTGCCCCCATAATCCAATCAAAGCCCAAACTTAATTTTACCACTAAGGCTACAAAAGCGACTTGAAAAATCTTTCCAATAAGCTCTCCTAATGCTACTTTATCCATAGCTAGATTTTTCTGAAAAATTCCATTTAAAATTTGATAGGTGGAAGAAAAGAAATAAGAGGCGGCCACAATCAAAATTCCTCTCTTAACTTCTTCTGGATAATTTAAAAAAAATACCACTGTGGGAGCAATCACTAGGATGGCTAAAGCGGAAAAAACTCGTAGGGTAAAGATATTTCCAATTATTTTTTCTTCATCCGCTCCACTTTTGGAAATTTCTCGAGTGGAAATTTGATTTAACCCCAAATCAGAAATCGCCGCAAAAAAAGATAGAAAGGCGAGCACAGTCGCATAATTTCCAAAACCCTCCTTACCCAAATAACGAGTGATGAAGCCAATAGTTACCAAAGCTAAAATAGTCGAAAAAACCTTAGCTACACTACTAGCCAATACGTTATAAGCTATTTTTCTGGCAATTGCCATATTATTAAAAAGTAAATTTTAACTAGAGAAGTGGTTTAATCACAATCCTTCGCCCTTCACCCTCACCAATGCTTTCAGTTTTAATTTGTAAGTTTTGAGAAAGCTCTAAATGCACAATTCTTCTTTCATATGGAGTCATTGGACGCAATACTACGTCTTTTTTTTCTTGAATAGCTTCAAGAGCAGCTTCCCGGGCCATAGTTTCAATTGAATTGTTTTTTTCTTGGCGGTAAGAATTAATATCTAAGACAAAGTTAGTTCTTTCAGGCACACTATTTTTGCACACCATCCGCACAATGTGTTGCAAAGCTTGTAAATTCACCCCATATTGCCCAATCAAGAAACTTGACTCTTCTGTTTTAATATTAAAAACACTCGCTTCTTCCGCATTTTGACTCACTTCAATTTCAACTTCCTGAAAAGTCATTTTTTCCAAAACTTCCTTTATTTTTTCGCTAATAATTTTTTCTGTATCTTTTTCCATATATTTAAACTTACCAATTATTTCTTTTCTAGTTCTTTTTCTACTATATATTGCTGGGCGATCATAAAACTTGTGGAAACTAACCAATAAAGGGCTAGGCCGGCTGGAAATTTCACTCCAATAAATAAGGTTAGAAGTGGTCCAAAATAAAGCATTTGCTTGGACATTATTTGGGTAAAGTCTGGTTTACCATCATCTTTCACTTCTTCTTTTTTCCCTTCATTTTCCTTGGCTTTTTTCACCATTAACATCTTGGCTTGAAAATATTGGGAAGCAGCGGCGGCTAAAATTAAAATAATATGTGGAGCGCTTTTTATTGTTAGTTGGCTTAAATTTAAAACAGCTGAGAGATCAATTAACCCAATAAACATTTTATTAATTTGCCCTGGGTTAGCCACAAAGGAATAAAGGGTATTTGCGTCTACACTTAAACCAGCCTTAGAAATATTGAAAAAAACTTGATAAATAGCAATTAAAAAGACTAATTGCACAATCATTGGAAGACATCCCGCAAAAGGATTGGTTTTTGTTTCTTTATAAAATGCCATTAAGGCTTTACTTTGCTCCTCTTTGTTATTTTTATGTTTTTCTTGAATCTCTTTAATTTTTGGTTGCATTTCATTCATTTTCTTCTGCGACTCAATCTGCTTGCGACTTAGGGGAATTAATAGGAATTTAAGTAATAACGTCACAATAATAATCGCAATTCCAAAATCATGAAAAGGCACTACATTATAAACAAAAATAAGTAGATTATATAGGGGATTATAGATAATTGTGCTAAAAAGTGCGCCCATTTTATTTTTTTATTTCAATTAAACCCGCTTTTAATAAAACTATTTCTACTTCTTCAGCTAATTTTGGAGCTTTAATTTTTTCTCCTTCGCGTTTTCTAATAATTACATCAATATCTTGGCCTTTTTTTAATTTATTTAGATATCCCCGGAAAATATCTCTAAGCATCCCTTTAGCTTGATTTCTCGCGACAGCTAATTTAGAAAAACGTAGTCCAACTGAAAAACCCACCCGTGTATCCTCTAGTCCATTAGGAATAAATTTTAGAGCAATATTCCCATGTGAAAAATATCTTCCTCCTCTTTGGATTCTTTCAAAATCCTTGCCTTTTACTAATCGATTTTTAAAGGGAAGCATTAATTTAAACTTGAGTTAATTTCTTTCGTCCTTTTTGTCGTCTTCTTTTTAAAACAGCCGCTCCATTTTTAGTGGAACTTCTTTTTAAAAATCCATGACGACGCGCCCTTCTTCTTTTTTTTGGTTGATATGTTTGACTCATAATTTTATTTAGCTTTTCCTTGTTTTTCTAAGGTTTTAAGCTCTTTAATTTAAAATTTAACTAATTTGAAGTTTACCAGCAATTAAGAGATAAGTCAATTTACCCAGCACTAACAACTATTAGTATTGTTATTTATTTTTATTATGATTAAAACCTTTCTTTTATCACTAGAATTTCTTTTGTTAGTGCTGGGTTTATCCACTTCTTATTTTTATTAATTATTATCCTGGGGTAAAGCCTTGCTTTTTTTTCGCTTTCTGTATATAATTTAGAAGTATATTAACAGTTTATCAACACCTTCTAAACTTTCTTATCTTCGACTCCTATTTTCCTTTGTGCTATACTTTTTAAACACGTATCTTATTAAAATTTATGACCAATGAAGAGCTTTGGCGCGCCGCCTTGGGGGAAATTGAGCTTTCTATTTCAAAAGCCAACTTTATAACTTGGTTTAAAAATACTTCTATTTTAGCTATCCAAGATGGCTATGTTAATATTGGTGTTCCTAATGGTTTTGCTAAGGAATGGCTTGAAAATAAATATAATCTTTATATTTTAAGGGCTTTGCGCAATCTTCAAAGTGATATTAAGGGGGTTTCTTGTGCTATAACAACCGGGCAACCCTCTATTTTTAAACACTATTTGGTTGATGCGGTTGTTTCCACTAAACAAAATCCCCCCTACATTACCCCTATTTCTGAAAAAATAGCTATTTTAAGCCAAGAAAATAACCTTAATCCAAAATATACTTTTGATAATTTTGTGGTTGGGGGGAATAATGAGCTCGCTAAAGCCGCTTGCTTTGCTGTTTCCCAAAATTTGGGCCGAATTTATAACCCATTATTTATTTATGGGGGAGTGGGTCTAGGAAAAACCCATCTTTTACAGTCAATTGGAAATGAAATTCTTAAAAATGACCCAAATAAGCGAGTAAAATACATTACTTCAGAGAAATTTACCACTGATTTAATAAATTCTATAAAAAATCAAAAAATTAATGATTTTAAGGAATATTACCAGCAAATTGACCTTCTAATTATTGATGATGTCCAGTTTTTATCAGGTAAAGAGAAGACTCAAGAAGAGTTTTTCCATATTTTTAACCATCTATATCAATTAAATAAGCAGATTGTGTTAAGTAGTGATCGACCACCTAAAGCTATTCCAACCCTAGAAGAAAGATTGCGTTCGCGCTTTGAAGGAGGGATGATTGCTGATGTTTCTAAAGCTGATTTTGAGACTAGAATGGCGATTTTAAAGAAAAAAGCTATTGATGATGACTTAATTATTGGGCTTGAAGCCCTTGAATATATCGCTTTAAATATAACCGCAAATATTCGCGAGCTTGAGGGGGCTTTAAACCGAGTTTCTGTTTCCGCTCAACTTACTAATAAGGAAATTACTATTGACTTTGTATCATCTTTATTATCTGATTTGATTTCTAGTGGAAAAAAGAAGGGTATTAATCATAAACATATTATTAAGGTTGTTTCTGAGTTTTATGATATCACCCAAGAAGATCTTATTATTAAGGGCCGCAAAAAGGAAGTTGTTAAACCGCGACAAATTGCTATGTACCTTATGCGTAGTGAGCTTCGCTATTCTTACCCAGGAATTGGGGAAAAACTTGGTGGCCGAGATCACACCACCGCCATTCACGCTTTTGAAAAAATTAGCAAGGAATTAGAATTAGATAAAAAATTATGTGAGGATTTGGATATTTTAAGAGAAAAATTATATAGCATTAGTTAATAAGTTGTTAATAAGTTGTTTTGTATTCTTTAATAACTACTGTAAAACCTCTTATTAAGGTGTAGGGTAGATTATTATTCTTCCCTCCTTACCCTCACCACACCCCTTATCCTAGAAAAAAACAATTTATTAAACACAACCTTATCACACAAAAAATACTTTATTTAAAGTTAAAATATGAATTATCCCCAGTTTTCTCTTTCTTAATATATAACAACTAATTTATATATATTTAATATCTATATTATATTAATACTATGAAACTAACTTGCACTCAGGAAAATTTTAAAAAAGCTATTCTTAACACCGAAAGGGTAGTTTCTAAACAAACCACCCTCCCTATTTTAAATAATATTCTTTTTAAAGTAGAAAAGAGTGGATTAAAACTTTCCGCCACTAATTTAGAGATTGGTATTATAGTGAAAGTGGGAGCAAAAATTGAAGAAGAGGGGGAAATTACTATTCCTGCCCGTCTTTTGGGAAATTTTATTAATAACCTTCCTTATGGAGAGAATATTTCCCTAGAAGTAAAGGATCAGAACCTAAAAATTAAAAGCGGAAAAGCTAAGGCTCTCATTAAGGGGCTTCCAGCTGGAGATTTTCCCTTAATTCCTCAAAAAAGCACTGAGGCGCAAATAATTCTTTCTGGAATAGCGCTAAAAAATATTATTACTAAAATTATTTCTTCAGTCGCTTTTAATGAAACCCGTCAGGAGCTAACTGGGGTAAACATAGGTTTAAAGGAAAAAGAAATGTTTTTTGCTTCCACTGATAGTTTTCGCCTAGCGGAAGAGAAGATTAATTTAACCGAAAAAAACATTAATTTAGATCTATATAAAAATCTCATCTTAAAAAAGGAAAATATTATTATTCCTGGGCCTACCCTCATTGAATTAGCAAGGATTATTAACCCCAATGAAGATAGTGAGGTGAAAATTTCCATTGAAGATGGGCAAATTTTCTTTGAAAATGAGGGCACGATTTTAGTTTCGCGTCTTATTAATGGAAAATATCCTGAATACAAACACATTATGCCAAAAGAGTATAAAACTCGCCTTGTGGGAGAAAAAAATCTCATTCAAGGGGCGGTGAAAATGGCGAGTGTTTTTTCTTCTACCAAAACTAATGAAATTATGCTTAAAATTGACGCACCTGAGAAAAAGGTAATGATTGAGGCAAGGAGTGTGGAGGTGGGGGAAAACTCCACTGAACTTGATTTAGACCTTACTGGGCCATCTCAAGAAGCGATCTTTAATTCAAAATATTTTCTTGATGGACTAACTGCGGTGGCCACTTCCAAGGTTGCCATTCTCCTTAATAATGGATCTTCCCCAGTCGCCCTCAAGGAGATTGATGAAAAAACTGGAGAAGTGTTGGAAAACTTCACCTATATCGTGATGCCTATTAAGAATTAGGTTTATGCAATCCCTAAAAACCTTTTTAGATAAAAAAAATATCAAAAAAAGAATAGTTTTAGATGATAAAACAGTTTTTTATTTATTTAAAAAAATTATTAAAGAAGAATTTGGAAATATGGGAATTGAAAAACTGATTCCTGATTATTTTTCCCATGGAACTATTTTTATTAAGTCAGAAAGCTCCACCTGGGCATCTGAATTAGAAATGCAAAAAGTTAAAATTATTAAAAGGATTAATCAAGAAATTGGTAGCCAACAAATAAAGAATATTAAATTAAAATAAATAAAAAAACAGGATAAAAAATTAAAAATAATTTAATATATATCCTAATATATACTAAAATATATATAAAAAAACCACCTTAAATACCTAGGATGGTTTTTATTTTACATAAATAAAAAAATTAAGGGCCAACATTAACACTAATACTATCTGAAGCACTAAAATTAGCTTTATCAGTGATACGAGCCTCAATATCTAAATCAGTTTTTCCAATTGGGATGGAATAAGAATAGGAAAAAGAATTATCCCCACTCGAAGCGACCTCATTTCCATCCACAAATAATTTAATAGAATTTAAACCATACTCAGAGGAGGAGCTTATAGAAATAGAAAGTGGGGTGGAGATACTAACGGTAGATCCATTGGTGGGTGAGGTGATATTAATACTTGGTTTATAATTTTCAAAATCACTAGATTTGCATTCATTCTCTGGAGCTGGGGTATCCTTTATATCTTTTTGATCTTCTGCCCATTTTTTCACGGCCTTCTCCCAATTTTTAAATTGAGGATCATTTTCTGGTTTTTCAGGCGCACCACCCTGAGGATAATCTTTATTTACATACCATAAAATAGAATGACCAGTAAAAAATTTCTTTTCATCCCTAAGTTTATTTGGGCAAGCGCTATTAGCTAAACAATACTTATTTTTTTCACCTGGAATTTCACAAACCTCAATTTTTTCTTCAAATTTTATATCACCATCTAAAATAGGTTTACCAGTTTTAGAGGCCTCTTTATCATATTTAGGAAAATCTTCTATGTTATAGTTTTTTAAAACCTCATTCATAAAAGCGCGCCAAATTGGAGCAGCCACAAAAATTCCATCTGCTCCTGGGGCCATAATTCGATTATCATTATTGCCGGCCCACACGCCCACCGCCAAAGAAGGGGTAAAGCCGATTGTCCAACCATCTCGCCATTCATTTGTGGTTCCTGTTTTCGCGGCCACCGGGCGATCAGAGAAAGCCAAAGGACTATTATTACCAAAAACAGGGGCACGATAGGAATTAGTAGACATAACATGATCCAACATAGCAATATATTTTTCTTCAATGATTTTTTCTCCTGGGTTATCTTTATACTCCTCTATGATATTTCCCTTAGCGTCTTCAATTTTTAAAATAGAAACCTTTTTATGGGCAATCCCATTATTAGCAATTGATCCAAAAGCACTCACATGATCAAGGAGTTTTACCTCTCCACCCCCAAGCACTAAAGATAGCCCATAATCTTGGGGTTTATTAAGGGTGGTAATCCCTAATTTTTTTGCTAAAGCCACTGACTCATTTACCCCAACTAGATAAAGGGTTTCCACGGCGGGCACATTTAAAGACATGGCGAGCGCTTCCTTTATCTTAATTGGACCTCGATTTTTTCCATCATAATTTTTAGGATTATAATCCTTACCAGTATCAGTGGAAAAATTTGTATCCACATCCCACAAATATGTTTCAGGAGTATAACCCTTTTCAAAAGCTTTCAAATAAACATAAGGCTTAAAAGAAGAGCCTGGTTGGCGATCACGAATAGCCACATTTACTTGACCATCAATAGTGGTATCAAAATAATCTTTTGACCCCACCATCGCTAAAATTTGTCCGTTTTTTGGGTTCATAGCGACCAAAGCTGCGTTTTCTGCTTTATATTTTACATTATTTAAAGCTCCTTCACGCACAACCCGCTCGGCAATTTGTTGTTTATCCCAATCTAGGGTGGTATATACCTTTAATCCTTGTTGTTCTACAGCCTGAGCTCCATATTTTGATTCAAGATAATCTTTAACATACATCACAAAATGAGGCGCCTCAATTTTTTCCGCAAAACGGGAAATTTTCTTTAAAACATCTATTTTTTTAGCCTCAGTAGCTTGTTCCTTGGTAATATAACCAAGATCAGCCATTTCATTTAAAGCAATTTCTTGGCGAATTTTTAATTCATCAGTATGGAGGCCATAAGGGGAATAATAACTAGGCGCTTTGGGGAGTCCAGCTAGTAGAGCGGCTTCATCTAAGGAGAGATCGCGAGCCTTCTTATTAAAAAAGGTAGTGGCGGCTGCTTCAATACCATAAGCATTGGAGCCATAAGGGATTTCATTTAAATACATTCCTAAAATATCATCTTTAGAAAAATTTAATTCTAATTCAATTGAAAGGATTACCTCTTTGATTTTTCGGGTGAAAGTCTTTTCATTGGTAAGAATAGAATTTTTGATAAATTGTTGAGTGATGGTCGATCCTCCTTGGGCGGCGCCACGCTTCAAAACATCCGCCAAAATAGCCCGAATAATTGAGGTTAATTTTATTCCATAATGGGAATAAAAACTCTGATCTTCCAAGGAAATAGTGGCATATTTAATAACCTCAGGCATTTCCTTAAAATCAATCTGGGTGCGCTTTTCTTCCCCATGAATATCATAAAGAATAGTATTGCCAGTCCGATCATAAATTTTAGTGGATTCAGCAATAAAACGTTTATTGATTTTTCCTGAGCTTGGTAAGTCTTTTAAGAAATAAACGAAAGTGCCTACCACTAAAAGAAAGCAGCCTAAGATAAAATAAATCCCAAAACGAAACCAGGGTTTTTGCCAAAAATGGGCTTTCAAGTCCTTAAGTTTTTGAGGAGTAAAATACATATAAATTAGCTTACTGTTAATTTATATTTTAGCAGGAAAAGAAGAAAAAATAAAGGTTATTTTTTAGAAGAAAAAAAAAGTTTTATAGTTTCCTGAGCAATATTTATTTCAGGAAAAACATCATCAAAAACACGGAAACAAGCCATGGTATTAATTTCAATTAAACGCGCTTTACCCTGTGAATCAATAAGCACATCTAATCCAGCGAATTCAATCCCAGTTTTTTTCTGGAAAGCTTGGGCTAGAGCTAGCACTTGTTTTTTATCTTCCGCGCGCTCATGGAGAGATTTGAAGGTATTAGTCTTCCATTCTCCTTTAGGGGCAATTCTTTTTAGGGGGCCAAAGACCTTTTTCCCAATAATAAAAACCCGATAATCCCCATCAATTTTGTAAAATTTCTGAAAGAGAAAAGACGACCCATCCTTTTTTTGTTGGGCCATAAACTTTAAAAAATCTTGGCGTGTGTTAATTTTAAAAACTTGGCGACCCAAACTACCATTAGCAGATTTAGCCACAAAGGGAAGCCCTAATGATTTTTTTAAAAAAGAAAAAGAGGGGTGGTCATTAAAAATAGTTTCCAAATAAGGGAGGTTATTAAGTTGGAAGAGAATTTGCTGGCGAATCTTATGAATAATTTGATAACGCAAATAAAAATCTTTATTTAAAAGACGAATCTTATTTTTTTCACAAAAATCCGCAATCACGCTTGTGGGAATAATGGAATTAATGGAGCTACGTAAAATTATCGCATCGAAATTTTTTAGAGGAATATTTTTTACCAGTAAAAAATCTTTGCGAGTATTATCAAAACAAATATCTTTCCAGCGAAAAAAAGAAACCTTGGTTTTTTTGGCGCGCGCAGCTTGCAAAAAGTTTTGCGGAGCATAGGCAGTTTTTTCGTCAGTTAAAATACAAAGATGCATAAAAAAAGTATTAATTATTTTTTTAAACCCAATCTTTTTTGGAAAATTTGCAAAAGAGCATCATACATTTCAATCATATAAGGCTTTTCCTCAGGAGTGAAATAAAGGCCGGGCATAGAATTTAATTCCACTACCCAAGGTTTTTTCTTTTCATCAAACATAAAATCAATCGAATAAATCCGCGGAGAAAAAGTGGCAAAAATTTCATTCGCTTGTTTAATAATAGGAGAAAGAGAAGTGGGTAATTTTTTTCGGGGTACAATAATCAGTTTGCCTCCTTGCGCTAGGTTAGCCAAAAAACTCCCAGCCTTAGGTTCGCGAATATAGGAATAAATTATTTTATCATTTACACAAACTAAGCGTAGATCATGCATGTGTTGGCTCACTCCCGGGACGCCCTTAGAAGAATCAATAAATTCTTGCAAAATATATGGGCTGTTGATTTTTGGAAGAGTGGAGACTTTATTTTTTTCTAAAATATAAATTCCCTTACCCCCGCTTTCCGAAAGAGGCTTTAAGACAAATTTTTTTGAATGGATATTTTTCATCATTGCGAGAACGTCCGAATTATTTTTCACTAACCAATTTTTTTTACTCCAAGTAGAAAATAAAAGCCCGGTGATAAATTTATCATCAATTAATTTAGTAAAGTTAAGATCATTAATAAAAGGATAATATTCTTCAATTAATTCTTTTTTTAAATAAACTTCAGAGCTAGCCTTAGTTTTATCATAAATTAAATCTGGCTTAATATTATAAACCTTTTTCCAATTCGCTCCTTCACCCTCATAAACCCACGCATATTTAAATATGTGTTTTTGATAATCATACCATTGATACGAGGCGCGATACATTTGAATACCCTGTTTTTTACAGAGGGTGTAAAAATATTCATAAGAATATTGGTAGTCCTTATTAGCAAAAGGCTTGGCGCTGCGCCAATCGCTTTTTCCAAATAAAATCATTACTTTTTTCATAATTTTTTATTTTAAATTATTTATTAACATCAATTAAAAATCTAGTTAAATTTTTTCTACCAATTAAAACACTCTTCACCATATCCTCTCTTTGGGCAATATTTACTTCAGCTAAAATAGGCAAGCCATCAAGGGTTAAGTTTAATTTAACGCAGGGGCGAATAGAATAACCATGAGAAGAAAAAACAATAGAAATATTTGAAAGATCTGGATGAGCACCCAAATATTTTTTTCGCAAATCCGCTTCAATTTTTTTTGCTTCTTCGCGAGGAAAATTTAAAGGTAATTCCACTTGGTTAAAAAAAGTCAGGAGGTTAGTATAACCCAAGTCTTTGGCGAGTTCAGTATCAATAGAAGAAGAAAAGGCCCCGGTGTCAATTTTTGCCTTCACTTCAATTTCCACCCCTTCTTTATTAAGAATTTTAATGGTTTCTACTGGGCCAATAATTTTTCGACCAGAAATTTCTTCCATTTCCTCCTCAATTTCTCCACCGAAAAGATCCATTCCCATTCGCACGCCTTTTTCACAAGAATTAATTTTTAGTCCCGCTACCCGTTCCAATCTTTTTTTCAGTCCTGCCATATTGGCAATTTGAATTCCGAGTCCTGGCCGAGCATTCAACTCTAAAATTACTGGTCCTCGATCCGCATCAATGGCAACATCAGCGCCCAGATAACCTAAATGTGAAAAATCCTGAGCTTTCACAGATAAAGTTAAAATATCTTTCCAATAAGGAATTTTAATTCCACTTAAAGATAGTCTAGTGCCAGGAACCTTTTCAATAAACTTTGTTTTCCCCAAAATAGCCGTAGTGGTGACGCCGGTGGCCATATCAATCCCTACGCCAATGGCGCCTTGTTGCAAATTAGCTTTCCCGCCGGATTCTTTAGTGGGGAGGCGCAACATGGCCATCACCGGGACTTTATTAAAAACAATTACCCGAATATCTGGGATACCTTTAAAGGTATAGGGTTTAAAAAGTCTTAATAATTTTAACCGTTCTTCAAAAAAAGCAATATCGGGAGTATTAGAAAGAGAAAAAGAACCATCCAAAATATTTTGAATATGGCTTTTTAAATCACTAATGGTAATAATGGAACCATCCGCTTTAACCCATGCATCTTCGCGATTTTTTTTCTTTCCATAAACAACCACAATCCCTTCTCCACCAAAACCCCGGTTAGGCTTTAAAGCAAAACTAGTGGGGAGGGTTGTCCAATCAAAATTTTCCAAATCTTCCAGATTTTTAATTTTGGCGATAAGAGGAGAAACGGCAAGTCCGTTTTTTTTCAAAAATCTTTTACTAAGGAGTTTATTGTCCGCTAATTTTTTTGCTTGGCGTAAATTATAAGGACGAATGAACTCGAGATTTCGAGCATTCATTCCCAAAAGCTGGCTGGCTTTTTTAAAAAAAGTAAAAGGCATATTAAAATTTCTTAATCACTTCCTTAAAACGGATATATTCTGTTAGGCGTAGCCCCGTCCATTTACCTAAAATAATATTAATTGGAATAGTGAAAAGCACGAGCCAAGGATAGGCGACTAAAAAATGAGTTAGTCCTGGCCAGCTAGCAATATAAAAACCCACGATAGAAATAAATAATGTTTCCAGGGCTAAGATGCTAGCAGTTTGATTACCCTTTTCAATTTGCACGGCAATAAATTTTTCCACCAAGGTAATCATAATCAGAATTGGAAAAATAGAAACAGAAGCGAGTCCAGTGCGTTTAAAAATTCCTCCCGTGGCCAACATTACTAAAATTAAAATTGCTACTACCGAAACCATAATGGCGACGCGGGGTAAATAGAGTAAGCGAAAAGGCTTTAAAATAAAACGCATTATCATTCCAATTAAAATTACCGCTACAAAAATAACCACTCCGTATTTAATGCCATCTGTCGCCAAAAAAGCGAAGGTGATTAAAAGCGGAGTGTAAATTCCAAAAGCCTTAATACCAACCACTTGGCGCAAAAATGCAATAAAAGTCGCAATAATCGGAAGCATTAAAATAAGCTCCACTGTTTTTAAGGGGATACCTTGGTGAATAAAAAAATTAATAACTGGGCTAATTGTGAATTCCATAATAATAAATTAATTAATTGTTTTAATTATTTTAATTATAACTCTTTTTCTCTGGAAATAATATTCTTTCGACTACTTAGATGACAAATCGCAATCGCAATTGCGTCTGCTGTATCATCGGGTGTGGGAATGGTTTTTAGTTTTAGAATTTCCTTAACCATTAACTGCACTTGTTTTTTTTCCGCCTTGCCATATCCCGTTACCGCTTGCTTTACTTGGAGCGGAGTATAACCAAAGATCCTAACATTTTTTTGCTCCAATGTCAAGAGAAGAGAGCCTCTCGCTTGCCCAATTTGAATAATAGTTTTTTGGTTTTTAAAAAAGAAGATTTTTTCAATTCCAGCCTCAGTGGGCTCATATTTATCAATAATTTTATTAAGGTCCGTAGAAATTTCTAAAAGCCTTTTGGATTCAGGCGTTTTAGCTTTAGTGCTAATGTGGCCATAAGCCAAAGCCTGCATTTTTCCGCCTTTTTCCTCTAAAATAGCCCACCCAGTGGTGGCTGTTCCTGGATCCAAACCGAGAACTCGAAGTTCAGCAGAAGAATTTTTAAGTGCTAACTTTTTCATAGAAGGATGTTTTTTGGGAGATCCTTTAATTTCAAAATTCAAATTAAAAATTTCAAATCAAATCCAAATAAATAAATGTCAAATTTTTGTAATTAATTCATTTTAGAATTAGAAATTCATTTGAAATTTGGAATTGGTAATTTGGAATTGCAATCTTTGATGATAATCAAAGATTGTCATATATTTCTTGAACATCATCTTGATCATCCAAAAGCTCTAAGAGATTCTCATATTTTGCTTGGTCTGCTTCACTTAAGGTGGTTTTTTGCACAGGAATATAAGCTAATTGGGCGCTTTCAATTTTAAGGTTTAATTTTTCTAATCCATCTCGCACCTTTTGCAAATTTTCGGGCAAAGTGTAAATTGCTAAAATATTTTCAAAATAAACAACATCTTCAGCGCCTGCTTCAATGGCAAGCAACTCTAATTCATCTAACTGATTCTCATTTTCCACGGCGACATTAATTTGGCCAACATACTTAAAAAGAAAGCTAACCGAACCCTCTGGCACCCACTTCCCGCTATTTTTAGTGAGTAGGGTTTTAATTTCTCCTAAAGTGCGGTTTTTATTATCGGTCGCGGTTTTAATAAGCATGGCTACTTGGCCGGGTCCATAAGCTTCATAAATTATTTCTTGAATTTCGGCCTGGTCCTTGAGCTCTCCAGTTCCACGTTTAATGGCGCGTTCAATGGTGTCTTTGGGCATATTTTCCAGTCGCGCCCGATCAATCATCATTTGCAATTGAAAG
>Ga0172371_10007114_pt1 | contig 16042 bp, 17 predicted proteins | sample Lak12m_FD_114543 | JGI IMG/M metagenome (GOLD analysis project Ga0172371, IMG submission 114543) | Freshwater microbial communities from Kabuno Bay, South-Kivu, Congo - kab_022012_12m | ecosystem: Environmental > Aquatic > Freshwater > Lake | place: Democratic Republic of the Congo: South-Kivu...
TATGCAAAAAGAAAAAGAGATGTTATTTAATAGTTTTAAAGATAAAAAACTTCAATTTCCAACAATCTTTTCCAACAAAGCTATGGCAGAGATTTCAGGGTCCTTTCTTGATTAGAAAATACTAGTTATAAAGCTTTACAACAAAAAAAAGAGACGATTACCCGCGCCTCACGGGCTAAATGCAACAAACTACGCCCACACCTTCCACTCCTTGTTAATTTCATCCCACACAAACCACATTTTAGAACTAATATTTGTAGCAACCAAATATCGAGTTGTACCAAAGCTTTTGCTAACAATTGTCCAAGCTATACCTGATACAACAAGAACTAAGTTTTTTCCTTTTGATGTATCAGCTAAGATTTTTTGAGGGTTTTCATTTAGCTTGTTTAAAAACTCGACTTTAGAACCATCGGGCAACACTTCTTTCATTTTCGTCTCCTTGTAGTGTATATATCACAAACTTTATTTTCAAAAGAACTACTTTTTCATTGATTTTAAAGCTAATTTTATTCGTTCTTCTGAGTTTTTTATTTCTGGAGAAACCTGATTTAAAGCATCACGTGCTTGTTGTTTTGTAAACCCTAATTGCACTAAAGCGTTTTCTGCTTCATCAGCTGATTGGGATTTGCCAGATAATGTTTTAATTTTACCAGTAAGTTCTAATATTATAGTAGAAGCACGCTTGCCACCAATACCAGGAATACCTGCAAAAACACTTTCGTCCTGAGCTAAAATTTTATCTTTTATTTTTTCTAGACTTCCCAAAGCTGAAATTTCTAAACTAGCTTTTGGCCCAACTCCCCTTATGTCACAAAGCACTTCAAAGAAATCTAGCTCATCTTGCGTAACAAATCCATAAAGATCCATTACGTTTTCTGCAACTTTTAAATATGTAAAAAGTTTGATATTACTTCCAATTTCTGGTAAATTTAAAATAGAATTGCGAGAAACAAAAACCTTGTAGCCTACCCCAACTACATCTACTATTATATATTTATCTTTTTTGGCAATGAGTTTGCCAGACAATGAAGCTATCATGATTTTAATTTAAAATTTGAAATTTTAAATTTGAAATGAATTTCTAAATTTTTTAATTTTTAAATCTTTAAACTTATCTTAGCACAAACAAAATCCAAAAAAAAGCGGCTTCGGCACAAGGCACAAAGCACGCTCGAGACGGACGACGATGGGCGAGTAAATCACTGAAACCACCCTCGCCTGAACGACCTCATGACTTCTTCGGCGGAATCATAAATGCCGAAAAAGTTCCTATGCTGATTTCGCCAAATGATCGCGAAGACCTCTTCAATGCAGGGCGCAAGATTACAACACTTCAATTGAATTTTGTCCTTATCACACTTCTTCTTGACCAGGACGATCTTGCCGATCATCGCTGCCGACATAAACGTAACGCCCTGGAAGTCAAGCACCATCTTGCCGTTCGCTTCATCGGCAAGTTCCAGCAGTTCGCGACCGATCCGAGCAATGAGAGCGTCAGACAGAATCTTCTGAGACGTGAACTGGATGAGCAGAACATCATCCTTGTGTTGGGACACTAGTTCGGACATAGCTTGCCCCCTTTCATGGCTGGAGGTTCAATACTAAAGCAACTACTTAAAATATTACTCTAAAATTTAAATTTGTCAAATGAAATTTCAACTAAAATCAAACTTTAAGCCCACGGGCGACCAGCCAAAAGCTATAAAAACTTTGACTGATAATCTAAAAAAAGATGTAAAACATCAAGTGCTTTTGGGCGTAACAGGATCAGGCAAAACTTTTACTATGGCCAATGTAATTGCCAAAACTCAAAAACCTACTCTTATAATTTCCCCAAACAAAACTTTAGCTGCCCAGCTCTATCAAGAATTTAAAGAATTTTTTCCAAACAACGCAGTACATTATTTTGTTTCATATTATGATTATTACCAGCCCGAAGCCTATATCCCAACAACAGATACATATATAGAAAAAGATGCCAAGATAAATGAAGAAATAGATAGAATGCGCCACTCAGCAGTGCAAGATTCAATTTCTAGAGATGATGTAATTGTAGTTGCTTCAGTTTCGTGTATCTATAACATTGGAAGTCCAGAAAATTACAAAGGAATTTCTTTTGAAATAAAAGCGGGACAAAAAATAAAAAGATCAAAATTTATTTTAAAACTTTCTGATTTGCAATACCAAAGAAATGATATTGAATTTAAGCCAGGTATGTTTCGAGTTAGGGGAGACATAATAGAAATATTTATTGTAACTGGTAATGAAATTTTGCGCGTAGAATTTGATAGCAATAAAATCGCCAAACTCTCTGTCATACCCGCGCAAGCGGGTATCCAGAGCAAAAGCACGAAATCTGGATTCCCGATCAAGTCGGGAATGACAATTGCTAAAAACTATAAACTCTTTCCTGCTCATTTTTGGTTAGCTCCACAAGATAAAATAAAACTAGCTGTAAAAAATATAAGAGAAGAAATGGAAAAACAATTAGAATTTTTCAAAAAAAATGGCAAATTACTTGAAGCTGAGCGTCTAGAACAACGCACTAATTTTGATTTAGAAATGCTTCAAGAAACTGGTTTTTGCTATGGCATAGAAAATTATTCCAGCCATTTAGAATTTCGTAAATCAGGCCAACCACCGTTTTCATTAGTAGATTATTTTGGCCTTAAAAATGACTTTTTAATTTTTATAGATGAATCTCATATTTCTATACCACAAATAAAAGCTATGGCTGTACAAGATAAAATTCGTAAAGAAACATTAATAAATTTTGGCTTTAGATTGCCTTCTGCAGTGGACAACCGCCCGCTTAGATTTACTGAATTTGAACAAAGAGTAAAAAATGCAATTTATGTTACAGCTACTCCAGCAGATTATGAAATGGAAAAATCCCTTGGACAAGCTCAGGGCAAACAAAATATTGTAGAACAAATTATAAGACCTACAGGACTTTTGGAACCTACAATAGAAATACGCCCGACTGAAAATCAAATTAACGATTTGATTACAGAAATCAAAAAAAATATAGAAAAAAAAGAGCGCGTGCTGGCAGTAACTTTAACCAAAAGATTAGCAGAAGAAATTGCCAATTATTTACAAGAAAGAAACATAAAAGCAGAATATTTGCATTCTGAAGTAAAAACTTTAGAACGTCCAGAAATTTTAAATAGACTTAGAACTGGTGAATTTGATGTGCTAATTGGAATAAATTTATTAAGAGAAGGTTTGGATTTGCCTGAAGTTTCGCTAGTAGCAATTTTGGATGCAGATAAAGAAGGATTTTTGCGTAATAAAACAACTTTAGTGCAAACAATGGGCAGAGCTGCCCGCCACCCAAATGGACGCATAATTTTGTATGCAGATAAAACAACAATGTCTATGAAAACAGCTATAGATGAAATAAATCGCAGAAGAAAAATACAAGAAGCTTATAATAAAAAACACAACATTACACCGCAAGCAATTGTCAAAAAAATACATAATTGGTCTTCTGGCAAAAAAGAGGAACTGACCAAAGAAATTGCAGATGAGTTTGAAGTAATTGGTAATATGCCATTACAAGTTCGTAAAAAATTATTAGAAAAAGAAATGAAACAAGCTGTAAAAAATCTTGATTTTGAAAGAGCAATTCAAATAAAAAATCTTCTTAAAAAGAATACATCAAAAAACAGTTGAGCAACAACTGTTTTTTAACACTCCATTACTTTGTTTATTTCATACTCAAAATTATTTTGATGCTTTTTGATATATAACTGCAACTCATCTTTTGAATTAAAAACTAATTTAGATCTTTTACCTAATATAGGAATAATGTAAGTATTATTTTTTTGATCAATATCTTCTGGTTTATAACCTAATCTAATCATTTCATAAAAAGCTTCTCTAGGCATATTAATATTTTTTTGCTGTAAAGCAAGTCTTTTGTTTTCTAAATCATTTGCAAAACTTGTTGCACTATATTTAAATCTAAGCTCTGGTATGTCTGATTTTATACTTAAAAATTTAATTTTTTCTTTTTTTGGTAAACATTCCCATCTTGATTCTATGGCTTTAGCAAATTTATCTATTTTAATTGCTTGTTTTAAATAATCAGTTTCATAATTATTAGCAAAATAACTATAAAAATCTTTTGAATATGTAGATATTTTTTCTTGCAAATGAGTTTGATAATTATCAAACTCATTCAATAAATTTTTATCTTGTTCTTTTTGCACATTCTTAGCAAACAAACTTTTAAATTGTACAAAACAAGCTTCATTTTTATTGTGAGCTGATTTTATCATTTTAGAAACTAGATTTTCTAATAATTTATCTTGCATATTGATTTATTTTACCATAGCTACAAATTTATGGCAAACAAAAAAATACCAGTATCTTTCATCTGGTATTTTTAAAAATAAATCTAATATATTAAACACCCATGTTCCCCTCCGGGTTTTCTACACTTACCTTTGTCGTATTCAACCATGCAATTTCACTAGCTTTAAGCAATTCACCTCTTTTTTGTCTTTCTTTTAATTCAATTATTTTATCTTTTATTTCTTGTCTTTTTTTAATATCAGCTTCAATCTTTTTTACCATTTCTCCATAAGCTTTTGTTTGTTCTGGAGTTCTTTTCCCTCCAAAAACTTCTGGGATAATTATTTTTGACTCTTCTTGATTAGATTCCTCAGATTGATTTGATTCTAAATTTTCTTCTATTTTTGGACTTGAAGCCTGACTAATTAAATCAATAGAGGCTTTGTGTCTCTTACCTTTAAAAAGTTTTTTACCCGCTTCAAATCTGCCTTTCATTTCTAATTGAGTTTTGACTTCAACACCCTCTAAAAATTTATTAGTACTTAAATCTACTCGATCTCTAAATTCTTCTTCAGATAAATTTAATATGTTTCCATCAATCGAAGATGGGATAATAAATTGTTTCTTTCTAAAACCCCAAAAACCCTTCTTTTTTATTTGAATTTCAGATGGTTTTAACCCACCCCTAATCATATCATAAAAAGATTCTTTAGAAACCTCAATACCTCGCTTTTTTAATTCTTCTCTATCCCTTTCCATTTCTATGGCAAATCTAACTGCACCTTTTCTACCATTATTATCTACTTGCTCATATTTCTTTTTTTGGTCATCAGATAACTTACCCCATTCAGACATTATTATAGAAGAATATTCTTTTTGCATTATTATTTCACGTAATTTTTTTAACCTATCTTCAGAGAAAAATTCCTCTTTTGTTAAAGCTTTAAAACCTTCATCTTTAGCATCTTTAATAGCCAATTCTTTTGATTTTTCACCAAGTTTTTCACCAGTAGCAACTTCATAAGGTTGTTCAGCTTTTTTAATAAAAGACCTCTCAGCCTGCATCCTAGTAAAAGCCACCTTTCTATCTGCATCTAAAAAAACTCTTGGACCCTCAGTAATAGGATCAGATGGATCTTCTTTTATCTCTTTTATTCCTTCAGTCAACCAAGACAACTCTTTTATGGCATCTTGCTTTTTTTCTTCATCTGTTTTTATAACTACTGCCCCTTCCTGATACTCTCGTTTAGGTTGTCTTTCGTTTTGAGTAAGTCTAGACAACTCAACTGAAGTTGGAAGTTCTCCTTCTTTTATTTTTTCTCTCACATCTCGTCTTTCTTCCACCCTTCTTACGGCTCCAGCTCGAGAAGAGTCTGCCTGGTCTCTTGTATTAAAACTTTCTGGAATAATAAGCTTTGGTGGCTCTTCTTGTGATTCCACAAATTCTCTTTTATTCTCCACCATAGAAACCCCTGCTCCTCCAGATTTTTGCTCTCCAATAGTTATAGCTGAGCCTTCCTGATACTCTCGTTTAGGTTGTCTTTCGTTTTGAGTAAGTCTAGACAACTCAACTGAAGTTGGAAGTTCTCCCTCTTTTATTTTTTCTCTCACCTCTCGTCTTTCCTCCACCCTTCTTACGGCTCCAGCTAGAGAAGAGTCCACTTGGTCTCTTGTATTAAAACTTTCTGGAATAATTAATTTTGGGGCCTCTGTATTTTCTTCTCGTAATTGTTCTCCAAAAATTTTTGCCATAATAGTTTATTTTGTTTTGCAAATCGCAATAGCGAAAATCAAAACATAATTATTAATAATATTATAATTTAAATTAATTATTTTATTTTACCACTTTAAAAATTTTGTGGCAAATTAAGTTATCCCCATATTATTTATTATACCATTTTTTGTGATATGTTGTCAAGAGTTGTAAAATTACCTACTCTATGTTATATTTATTATCGTATCGCACAACTTCCAGAAGCTAGAAATTAGAAGCTAGAAGCTAGAATAAATATATTATTCTAACTACCAGATACTAAATTCCAGATTCTTTAAATTAAAATGGCAATTACAAAATCAGCAAAAAAAGCTATAAGACAAAATAAAAGAAGAAAAGCTTATAATCTTACATATAAAAATAAACTAAAAGAAACTCTTAAAAAAGCTAAATCGTTGGTTGCTAATAAAAAACCAGCTGAAGCTCAAAAAATGCTTTCTGAAGTTTATGAAATATTAGATAAAACAGCTAAAGTAGGAATTATTAAGAAAAGGGAGGCTTCTCGTAAAAAATCCCGCATAGCCAAACTAGTAAATAAAAATTCCGCGAACTAGCGGGATTTTTTTTAATTATCAATTTACAATTTTCAATTTGCACTAAATGACTCAATTACTTAATTTTCAATTACGACGACGCCGTTTTTGGAAATTGGGACATTTGAAAATTCATTAAAAATTGATACTTGAAAATTGAAAATTAGATTTGAGCAACCAACATATCTATAGCCAGATCAGGATCAATTTGTCCTGTTTTAATATCCAAATCCATTTTAAATATTAAATTATAAATATTTTTTAATTCTGCAAAAGTAAATTTATTACACAAAGGCAAAGTTTTTTGCACAACAAAAGGGTGTAAGCTAGATTTTTTAGCTATCATATTATATGGAATTTTCCTTTCTAACAAATCTTTTATAATCAACAAAGTTCTAAATTGATAACTTATCATAGATAATAAATACAAAGCATGATCTCCATTTTCTATATGCTTTTGTAACAAGATTATTGCTTGTTTTTTATTTCTATTAGCTATTGCTTCTATAGTAATAAAAATATCATTATCTATTTTTGGTTTTACAAGAAGCTTTACATCTTCAGCGGTAATAACTTGATTAACTTTGAAACTTGATAACTTTATAACTTCGTTATGCAATTGCCACAAATTATTACCTACAAAATTTAAGAGTAAATTTTGCGCTTGCAAATCCATTTTTATATTATTTTTATTTAACTTTAAAGCCAGCCGCTTTACTAAACTAGCACCAGTTAAATATTCAAACTCCTGACATTTAACATTTTTATTTAACTCTTTAAACGCCTTTAATCTTTCATCAACTTTATCTTCCTCAAAAATAATTATTATATCTTTTTGACTTTCTAAAATTTTTAAGTTTTCTAAAAAGCTTTCCTGAAAATTCTTGTTAGCAAATAAATTTTTCAGCACCACTAATTTCTTTTCTGCAAACATTCCTGCTACTTTGAAAATATTTTGCAGATCCTCAAACTTTTTTTCTTTACAATCTAAGTAATTTAAATTAAGCCCAGATTTATTTACTTGCTTATATCCATTTATAATTTCTTTTAATTTTTCTTTGGACCTATAATCATCTGGCCCATATAAAAAATATATCATACTTTAATATACCTAAATTAAGAATATTTTTCAATTTTTTATACAAAAAGCCCTAATTTTAAAGAGCTTTTAGTTTAATTCAAATTATTATCCCCACTTACTTAAGTTTATTGGCATTGCCTCTTTTGATGGTTGATTCCCGCCACCAACTCGCCAGCGCAAAGCCTTCGCCACCTCTATTAAAAATTCAGCAACGTCTTTTTGTCTCTCCTGCCCCACTTCTCTTTCCGAATTTCCATAATTAGCTTGGTGCTCCAATGCATTAATAAGCTCTGTTAATCCTTTTATTATTTCTGGATTATTTTCAGTTCTTCTCATTAATGTATACAAAGTTGAGCCCAACATTGCTTCTTGATGTTCTACAATTTCTCGCTGATTCTCTGTTGCATAAAACTCTTGCCTATCACGACTTTTTATATAAATATCTTCATCAGAATATAAATATCTTTTTTCCAACTCAATTTGCTCTCTTTTTTTCCTATTTTTCTCATTGACTTCATTCTCAAGCCATTTAGGAACTTTTTGTTTTTCTGATGTTTCTAAATCCTTAATCATTTGTTTTAAATAATCAGGATAATCTTCTGAATTAATTTCAGGAGATTGCGCATCTTGACCTCGCTCTAATTTTTTAACCATATATTTAAAATGCAAATTAACTTTTAAAAATCTAAAAAATTTAAAATTTAATTTTTTACATTTAATTAATTTTTTTTACTTTATAATACCCCCCCCGCAACCCAAAAGTCAATATAAACCTGCACGTAGAACAAAAAGCGTGGGAGTCCCGAGCTCCCACACTTTTGCATTTTTCAACAATAATTTACTCTAAAAGCAAATTATTGTTTTGAGAAACTTTTTTATAATTTATCCAATCACGCAATAAATTTTTACAACCTTCTGGTCCACCCATAAGTTCTAAAATAAAATCTCTTTCTGTAACTGATTTAAAATTTTCTTTACCAATATAGTCATACAAACTTGACCACCTATATTCTTCCTCCAAAAATTTTATTACTTTTTCTGGATTTTTAATCCCGCTTTCTTTGAAATTTGGCTCAATTAACGAAGTTGGATTGGTGTGAATATAATTTACAACAGCTATTAATTGTCTATCACTTTCTATACGAATTGATTTAAATTCATTCTGAAAAACATGGCCTTTTCTTTGGTATTTTCTATTAAAATAACTTCCATATCCACCACCAATTTTCTGCATAAATTTAGATATTCCTCCATATTCTAATTGTCTTACGAGAAGATGTATGTGATTAGGCATAAAACAAAATACTAAAACTTCGACAAGTTTATCTCTTTTATCAATCGGCAAAATTGTAGGAGCCCCGAGCTCCCACAATTTCTCTTTATTCTTTTCCGCAATCCGATCTCTACGTCTTCGCCAAATTTCTACAGGATTTGCATTGTTAAATTCATATACAGAAAAAATACCACGAAAATAATCTTTTTCATCTTTAAAAATCAAGTTATCATCAATTGCTCTTACAGTAATATGATATAGCTCTCCTGTTATAAACTGCTCTTTTCTTCTTGGCATAATTAGAAAGTGTGGGAGCCCCGAGCTCCCACAATTATTATGTTATGTTTTTTGGCAGAGAGGGCAAAAAAATGCACTGCGGCCTGCGATTTTTTTGCAAATTATTTTTGCTTTTTTACACCTAGAACAAATTTCTTTTTCTCTTTTATAAACTTTTCTTTCAGTATCAAAATCACCTTTTGATCCATCAACCTTTCTGTAATCAGAAAAGCTTTCTCCTTCTAAATCTACTCCAAGTTGTAAAACTTTTTTTATTGCTTTATAGATTTCTCTTAACTCTTTTTCCGATAAGTCTTGTACATTTTTTTCTGGATGCACTTTTGCATGCCACAAAATTTCTGAACTATATATATTTCCAATACCAGCTATTACTTCTGGGATCATAAGCACTTGTTTTACTGTGCCTCGCCGTGGCTTTGGCGAAGGCAAGTTTTGCTGTCTCAATGCATTTTTAAATTTTTCAAATGTAAAATTATTTTCTAAAGGCTCTGGCCCCAATTTTTGTAATTCTTTTTCTAAATCTGAAGTTTGCCATAATTCAATTTTAGCAAATTTGCGAGCATCAGATAAAGCTAACATGTGGCCATTATCTAAATAAAATATTATATGTAAAAACCTATTATATGGATCATTTAAAGGACTATTTTTATCAACTGGCTTCCATATATTATCTATATACTCCCATTTACCAACAAGCAAGTGTCCTGTCATTTTTAGATGTATTAATAAAGACAAATTATCCGATAGGTTTAAAATAATATTTTTAGCTCTACGATAAATTTTTAATATTTTTTTATTTTTAATTTGTCTTTTAAATAATTTAAAATCTTTTGGTTTTTTAACAAGCTTTTCCCAATCTGACCATACATTAACAAAGGCCATTGAAAGGACCTTTTGTCTTAAACCATTTACTGTTGTTTGAACTTCTGGTAATTCTGGCATAATAAGTAATTTTAAACTTCTTGATTTGTATCTATTTCTGGTTGTATTTCTTGATCTTCTTGTATTGTTTTAGATTTTTTATTCACAGTTTTTTTAGAATTATCATTATTTAATTTAATACTTGCTAATTCTGTTTCTTTGGATTTTAATTCTTGTCTTACTTTTTCAATTTCACCAATAGCTTTGTCTAATTCAATTGTTCTATTTTTAACTTTTTGCTCTAAAGCATAAATAGTTTCTTCCAAAGATTGAGTCCTTGCTTTTACTTTTATATCTATAGTTTCTTCTGCTACTAAATTTGCATCTTTACTTTCTTCTAAGTCTTGAGCAATTTTATTAAATACTCTAGATAATTCTCCTAATTCATCTTTTGTTTCTAAATAGACTCTTGTTTTAAGATCACCCCGGCTTAATTCTATAGCTCTTTTTAATAACTTCTCTAAAGGGCTAGCAATATTTTGCCCCACAGCAAAACCAAACAAAAAAATATAAATAGATAAAAATAAAAACACAAAATAAACTTCATTTGGTATTTTGCCATAATCTAATGCAATAAAAATTATTATTGCGAAAAAACCTGTTAAAATTATTGGCAAAGCTATTTTAAAAGTTATTTTATTCATATTTTTTTAAAAATGTTAATCTATTAATTAATGTATTAAACTCAAATTGATGGAAAATATCTGAAACTTCTTTGATATCAAAATCTCCAAATTTGCATTTTACAATATCAAAATTTATATCTACATCTTTTTTCATTTCAGCTAATTTATATGACAAAAATGCATTTTCTTTACCTTGTTTTAAAAGTTCCTTTACTTTGGGCTTTACAACAGCTGTATCTGTAGAAAGTTCTGAATATAAATTAGAAATATTATTATATCTTTGCAAAATATCTGATGCTGTTGTTTTACCTATGCCTTTTACTCCTGGTATATTATCTGATTTATCTCCAATTAAAGCTTTATAATCAACTACTTGATCTGGTCTTATACCAAAACGACTCATTACTTTTTCTTCATCATATATAACTGTATCTTTTATACCCTTACCTAAAGTATAAACAAAAACTTTTTCATTTACAAGTTGCAAATTATCCAAATCTCCTGATAATATAAAAACTTGTAAATCATTTTTTTGTTTTAAAGATATTTGCGAAATTGTAGCAATAAGATCATCTGCTTCTACGCCTTCTTTAGCAAAAACAGGGATTTTAAGTTTATCTAAAACTAGTTTTGTTTTTGGTAATTGTAATATTACTTGATCTGGAGTTGTAGCTCTTGTTCCTTTGTATTCTTTATACATTTCATGTCTAAAAGTAGGAGCTTTGGTATCAAAGCAAGCTACAACATAATTAGCTTTCAAATCTGCAATTGCTTTAAACAAAATTAACAAATATCCATAAATAGCTCCTGTCTCTTCTCCATTTTTAGTAGCCAAAGGCGGTAAAGCATGAAAAGCCCTATGAAGCAAAGCATTGGAATCTATAATTATAAGTTTATTTTCCATATTCTATTATTATATCACGTTCATTTTCGGAAATAAACTTGAATTTTATTTTAATTATTTTTGGCCCGCCTTCGCCTACTGGCTTCGGCGAGGTAAACAATATTTTTTTTATTCTTTCTGGCCACTCGATTGCAACTATGTTTTCTGGGTCTTTTAAAATTTCTTTCAAGCCAAGTTCTTGTGCATCTTTTTCATTTTGTAGGCGATAACAATCGAGGTGATAGAAGTTTCCAAATTTTTTCATAATTACAAAAGTGGGGCTTAAAACTTTTTGCTTAATACCCAAGCCTTTGGCAAATCCTTGCAAAAAAGTAGTTTTACCTCCGCCCAAATCTCCATACAGCAAAATCACTGTTGCGCCATTATAGTATAATTTTGACGATCGTCTATTTTCTACTACAATACTTGCTAAGTTTTCGCCCAACTTTTGCGTTTGTCTAAAATTTTTAGTTATATAATTTTGGGGCTTGATTTTTTCCATATAATAGTATAGTTTAAACTATAAAATAAAATTCAATATTATGATTACAGAAGAAACAAAAAAATTAATTCAAGAAGCAAAAAATATCTACTTAATCCCAACTGAAAATTCTCAAGAATCAATATCTTGCGTTTTAGCTCTTTTTTATACTTTAAAGCAATTAGACAAAAATGTAAATATTATAATTGATAATTTCCCAGAAAAACTTAATTTTCTTATACCATCTCCAGATTTCATATCTTATCCTAGAAATTTTGTAATATCTGTCCCAAATTCTGTAGCTCAAGTTTCGCAAATATATTATGAAAAAACAGAAGAAAATTTAAAAATTCATCTTACATTTGATAAAGGTAGTCTCAAAAAAGAAAATATTGCTTTTTATTATACAGATGCAAGACCTGATTTAATTATAAGCTTTGGAATTAAAGATTTTAAATATGAATTAGAAAATAAACTTGATCAATTTGCATTCTTAATGCAATCAGATATTATTAATATAGACAATGATGTGCATTATAATAGAAATTTTGGTAAAATAAATATTGTAGAAGACAAAGCAATGTCTGAAATTATATTAGATTTAATAAAGTCTTTAGATAATCAACAAAATAATATTATATCTAATTATTCTGCTACATGCTTACTTACAGGACTTATTAGTTTTTCAAATAATTTTACTAACAATAAAACTAGTTCTGGTGTTTTAGATTCTGCAAGCTATCTTATTAAACAAGGTGCAGAAAGAGAAAAAATAATTTCTGAATTATATAAAAAAGATAATTTTCAAGATCATAAAGCAATAATAACAACTGTGCTAGCAAAGCTTCAAGAACAAAACATAGAAATTAATAAAGAAAACATTTTAAAATATTTAGAGAGTTAAAAATTAAAATTTAATTTTTATAATTATGGAAGACACAAAAAAAGTTTTAGGCTCAGTAGATATTGATCCTAATATAATAGAGGAAGTAAAAAATGAAGTAAAAAATATAGCTTCTTTCCAAAAAAAAGTAGAACAAAAACTTGTAGAATCTACTACTTTACTTTTAGACGCTATATTGTTTGGAGCTATTAATTTGGGTGCTTCTGATATTCATATTGAACCAGAAGAAACTCAAGCAAGATTGCGAATAAGGCTTGATGGCATTTTGCATGATGTCATTTTTTTTCCTGCCCGCAATGCTTCGCATAGCGATGCAGGCGGGGATCATAATATTTACAATCAATTAGTTTCTCGCTTAAAATTATTAAGTAAACTTAAGCTTAATATAAAAGACAAATCACAAGATGGAAGATTTTCTATAAATATAGACAATCTGCTTATTGAAATGAGAACTTCTGTGCTTCCTGCAGAATATGGAGAATCTATTGTTATGAGAATTTTAAATCCAGAAAATTTAATTGGATTAGATGCTTTGGGCTTAAGAAAAGATCTTTATAAAATATTTCAAAAAGAAATTCAAAAACCAAATGGAATGATAATTGTAACAGGTCCTACTGGTTCTGGTAAAACTACTACTCTTTATGCTTTTTTAATGAAAATTCAAAACCCAGAAATTAAAATTATTACAATTGAAGATCCTATAGAATATCACTTAAAAGGAGTTTCTCAAACTCAAGTTGCTCCAGAAAAAGGTTATACTTTTGCAGATGGATTAAAATCTATAGTAAGGCAAGATCCAGATGTAATATTGGTAGGAGAAATACGTGATTTAGAAACTGCTAAAATTGGTTTACAAGCAGCTCTTACGGGGCATTTGGTTTTATCTACTTTACATACTAATGATGCAGCAGGCACAATTCCAAGGCTTGTAGATTTGGGAGCAGAATCTGCTTCTGTGGCTCCTGCTATTAAAATGGCAATTGGTCAACGCTTAGTAAGAAAAGTTTGCAGTAAATGTTCTAAATTAATTAGCCCCACAAAAGAAGAGCAAGAAATTTTGGAAAAAGGATTATTAAAAATAAATAACAAAGATATAGAGCTACCAGATCTTAAGAATATTAAAATAGCTCAAATAAATGAAAAAGGTTGCGAGGCTTGCAACTTTACAGGATATAAAGGAAGAACAGGGTTATATGAAGCGTTTTTAGTAGATCCGGAAATGGAAAAATTTATTCTTACAAAACCTGCTGTTTCTGCAGTAAGAGAATTGGCAATTAAAAAAGGTATGATAACAATGTGGCAATCTGGTTTAATTGAAATAACTCTTGGCAAAACCACAATTGATGAAGTCCGCAAAAATATAGAAGAAGAATAAGTTATAACAAAAAAAACAGCTTGGGAGTCAGAGGAGCTTTGTGTCTGGGACACAAGCAAAGGTTTATTTGAGGAATAATCGAGCCTGAGCAAGATTACCCATAAACTGAAATAAACCCAAATAGGACCTCCGACTCCGAAACTGTCTTTTAAAAAAGATACTTATAATTTGTCATTCCCGCAAGTGGGAGTCCAAGGAGCGTGAACTTAACTCTGGATCCCCGATCAAGTCGGGGATGACATAAAAAAGTTTATTTGTCGAGCGAATTTAACTCAATATATAAATCATAGCATATTATCAATTCTATGTCAAGCATTATAAATAAAAAAGAGCAAAAACCTGCATCGCCAACTTCAATGCGAGGTGAGACACAGGGCGGGGAGGATGAGGTGCTAGATTCTGCACTTAGGCCTCAAAAATGGGCAGATTATGTGGGCCAAGACAAAGTCAAAGAAAATATCCGCATAATTATTCAGGCTGCCAAAAAAAGATCTCAATCACCAGATCATATTTTGCTTTATGGAAGTTCTGGTTTAGGTAAAACTACTTTAGCAAATTTAGTTGCTTTGGAAATGGGCACGAATATACGAATAACTTCAGGCCCTGCTATAGAAAGAGCAGGTGACTTAGCTGCAATCCTTACTAATATGTCTGAAGGTGATGTGCTTTTTATAGATGAAATTCATAGAATGCACAAAACAATTGAAGAATATATTTATCCTGCAATGGAAGATTATAAGCTAAACCTTATACTAGGCAAAGGGCCAATGGCTCGCACAATGGAATTAAAACTACCTCGTTTTACAATAATAGGAGCCACAACAAGACCTGGAATGATATCAGCTCCATTGCGTAATAGATTTGGAGCAGTATTCCAGCTCAACTTTTATACGCAAGAGGACATAGAAAAAATTATTCAAAGATCTGCAAATCTTTTAAAAATTAATTTTCAAGAACAAGCAATTAAAGCAATATCTTTGAGATCTCGCTTTACTCCAAGAATAGCTAATAGATTGCTTAAAAGAGTAAGAGATTTTGCAGAAGTAAAGGGCACTGGCCTTATTACAGAAGAAATTGCATATCATGCTTTGGACTTTTTAGATATAGATAAAAAAGGATTAGAACTTGGAGACAAAAGAATACTTAAAGCAATTATAGATAAATTTGATGGGGGACCTGTAGGACTTCAAGCTTTGGCAGCAGCAAGCTCAGAAGAAGAAGATACTATTTTAGATATCTATGAACCATATTTAATGCAATTAGGTTTTGTAGAGCGCACACCCAAAGGCAGAATGGCAACATTTTTAGCTTATGAGCATCTAGGAATTAAGAAAAATACTCAAAATACTTTATTGTCATAGGTTGAAAAATTTTTGTTTTTTGCTTATTATTAAGCATGGAAATTATAAAAGCAGATTTAAAAGATAAAGAAGCTATCAAAAGCATTGCAAATCTTCTATATATTAATGTTAATGATTTTGTATGGAATAAAGATGAATATATAGAAAAACAAATAATTAATAATGAATATTTTTTAGCTAAGGTTGAAAACAAAATAGCAGGCATTATAAGCTTTAGAATAAGAAATA
>Ga0172371_10007115_pt1 | contig 16041 bp, 15 predicted proteins | sample Lak12m_FD_114543 | JGI IMG/M metagenome (GOLD analysis project Ga0172371, IMG submission 114543) | Freshwater microbial communities from Kabuno Bay, South-Kivu, Congo - kab_022012_12m | ecosystem: Environmental > Aquatic > Freshwater > Lake | place: Democratic Republic of the Congo: South-Kivu...
CATTCGCCAAGGGTAACCATTCGCGTACGCGGGGATAGATTTCTCTGCGGTGTGTCCTTCCGGGCGCAGCTAGGCATCCGCCCTGCTCGACCTTATTGCCGCAGCCTCTTGATCAGCGAGCCTCTAGCATTTTGCACCGCGCATTTGGTCTTTATCAGATCTTGAATGGTTTTCAATTCCTGCGAGGCGTCCTGGAGTTCAGCCTCTTCCTCGGGCGAGAAACTCGTCAGGAGGCTTCTCTCTCGGCGCTGGAGGTTGTGGATCTTCCTCACGAGGGGCACAACCATCTTTCTCAGTTCTGCACAATCTTTTTCCGCGTGCTTGCCAGAGTCTGTTTTCGTTGAGCTCAAACCGTGAGGCATGGTCTTGGAATCATCGGCGGGGCAGTCCGCGGCAGCCGCTTGAAGCTGTTCCATGCGCCCTCTCAATTCCTTTATCTTGAAATTGAGCGCTTCGGTGAGGCGAAAGTCCTTCTGGTCATAAAATGATTGAAGAGCCTGCATGTATTCGGCCACCTGCCGTTTGACCAGCGCCAGGTCTTTTCGAACCGCGATGCACGGATCGCTGGTGGCCCAAAGTGGTTGGGCAAGCACTAAGATCGAAAGGCATGCGACGACGCACAAATCACAGGTTCGCTTGAAGCGGTCCATTGGGTGACCCTGGAGCATGTTGAACTGGTGCAAGTCCAGGCCGAGTTCGGCTCACAAGTCTGGAACAGTCGTCTACACCTTAGCAGGGCCGGGTGCATAACCCAAGGGCGCTAAGGAAGCAGGTATCTGGGCGCGACAGCGAAATCGCTTTCTCTGCAGCGCCTCGCGCCTTGCAATTCGAACGACCGCGCCGAGTGATGACCTGATGCTAATAGAAGAAGTTGAATTGGACGTACCAGCCGCTCATGACTGCCTCGAAGTGCGTTGAAACCGCGAGGCCCGAGAACATCTGCGGTCGTGGAAACTCAAGGGAAGTCTGCCGGTAACCAAACTTGACCGCCCAGGCGCCGAGCATGCTGTCAGGTCCGCGCAAGCCACCACCGATCTCGTAATCGTTGACTTGCGTCCCAGACACCGACCAGCGTGACCTCCCGTCGCACACCACAGCTAGGCCGTATGGACTTATGAGCCTGCCATAACCAAAGTGGAATCCCACGGTTAGCGCATTCGGGCCTTCTATTTTCTTGCCGCCCCCGGGGGTACGGATTGACTCGGAAAAGACAGGCCTATAAAGGTCGTAGTCAATATCGATACCCGCTACGGCTCCGAAGCGTCTTAGCAGGTCCACGTCTCCGCCGATGCGCAATCCCGAGTACTCCAGCCGAGCTTGAGCCTCGGACGCGAACGGGCTGTTCATGAAGTTGGTATTCCCCACAAATTCTCTGGGCTCGTAGTGTGTTCTGGCAAATATCCTGCGCGCGCCTACTTTCAGCATGGTATCGAGAAAAAAGTGCCCTTGCCGGATGGCGAACGTGTCCCTGAGGTGCCACACCGCCCCTATTGCAGGCACGGTCTGCTTTCCGCTCGACACTTGCATCCAGATAGGGGTGATTCTCGCTTCCCCCTCAATCCCTGAAAAAAAGATATAGGGCGAACCAGGGTTCCCAATTCCGAAGAGATCCTGCGCCGCAGCTTTGGGCAGTTCCCATCCAAAAAACAAAAGCCCTAAAGCCAAGGCCAGGAGACACCGGCGACCACTCCAGCGACCATACCCGGCAATGCTGAGCATAAGAACCTCTTCCCCTGAAAATAATGCATGCAAATTGGAGCCATTGTATGTTTAGACGCTTTTTTCAATCTAGTCAATAATAATTAGGAAATTTCAACAGGAACGAGGCAGGGGACTGAAACGGAAGGCAAACGGCGTGTCAATATATCTATTCCTCCGCATCCATGCCGGTGGTCCATACCAGCTTGGCTCCCAGGGTATGTGTCCCTACCAGGTTGGCCTCGTCGAAGTTGGCGCCGGACATGTTCGCACCCGTCATGATGGACTCGAAGAGATTCGCACCGACTAGATTGGCCCCGAAGAGGTTAGCCTTGGTCATGTTGGCCTCCGAGAGATTCGTCATGGTGAGGCGAGCCCAGGCGAGGTTGGCGTTGAGCAAATTTGAATCGGACATGTCAGCGCCCGACAAATTAGCCTTCCGGAGATTAGCTCCGGAAAGGTCAGCGGAAATCAATTTGGCACCAGGAAGCCACGCTTCTGACAGGTCCGCGCCGGACAGGTTGGCTCGGCTTAAGTCGGCCAGTGCCAGCCGCGCTTCGGCCAGTCTGGCTCTGGCGAGGTTAATGCCCACCAGACTTGCCTCGGAAAGATCTATCCCAAGGACTACGGCTTCTTCCAACAGTTCGGTCACGGAGCAAGCGTCTCCCTCGAACATGATCTCATGCGTGTACCTGTTTCTGATCTCAAGTACGCTCACTGTCGGACTACCGCTTATGGAAGAGTCGGACCATTGTCCCGTTCTGTTGTCCCGTCGGGGAAGTTGCGGCAAAGCTTGTCTGGCCACCGTTAGTCTGCCTGTGCAACCGGACAAAGCAAAGCCATGGTTGTTCGAGACTGGCTTGTAGTCCCATGATCTCTTCCAGTCGCGAAGACCATTTAAGCGCAATATACCACAATTGCTCCAACGTTCCGACAATTAAATTCTAGCGTTCAGTTAGGCGGGTACGGGGAGATTCTCAGGCTGCACGAAAAGGTGACCGTGCTTCCCCCGAATGAACCATTCTCTCGGTGCTGATGGCGCACGCAACCTATTAAGATGGCTGATCGGCAGAACGATTTCCCGCTGGCTGCAGCAGCCGGGTCAGGCTGAAGTAGCCTTGGTCAAATATCAGAACCGATAAAGAGACTAACAACAGGGCGCTGTCCCTCACGATATGGTAGGTTTCGATACGGCCCGAAGAAGACGAGGACGTGCCAAAACAACCGCAGTCGATGTCCAGTCCCGTCGAGAACGCATAAATGATGGCCGCAAGAAAAACGGCCATCATCGCGGTAGTTATCAACGCGGATGGACGGGTTTGAATTCCAAGGATCAGGAAAGCACCCGCTGTTATCTCGATCCATGGGAGGGACATAGACGCTAAGTTGCTCAACGCTGGTGGGAGCAACTGGTAATTACGGATGGCCCCAGCAAAATCAGACGGGTCAAACAGCTTGTAAATACTGGCGTAAACAAACAGGCCGCCGATTAACAGTCTCCCTGCTAACGTCAAATACTTCACCGATAGTCTCCCTGTTTCGAGTCGCCATTCCCGCAAGGATGGCGCAAGTTCCAGATCACGGGTAGCGCACTAACACTCCAAAGCCCGCCCAGGCCTCGTCAAAAGTGTTTACAGTGTTTGCCATGAACAATGTCCCATAATGGCTATGCCCTGGTGCCGCGCGCATCTCGCCCGTCATGAGTGGGCAGGCGTGATGCCAGCACCACCAAAACCTCGTTCGCTATCGCCGTCCACTTCGGACATCCAAGTCAGTCGCAATCTGAGGCAAGTAATAAGATAAACCGAGCGGCATTTACCCGCCATGATCTCTCCTACCTGGCCGCTTTTTCCACCGGATATCCGGCCTCTTCCCATGCGGGAAAGCCAGAAGTCATTATCGTAAGGTTCTTGTAACCCCACTGAACCAGAAAACCGGCCACATGCTCTGCCATCTCGCAGTCAGGCCCATGACAGTAAAGCACGATCTTGGACTCCTCCGGAAGAAGCGGTTGCACTTGGGGGAAATGCTCTTCCTTGGTCTTGTCTGGAAGAAGCAACGCCCCTTTGACGTGACTCTGGAGATAATCCTCTTTACCCCGCGTGTCGAGAAAGATAGCTTGCCCGTCGTCGAAGAGCTTTCGCGCCTGCTTAGCATCTAGCAGCGGCACCTTGACCCCTTGAAGCGTCAGTTCGGTGGGCGCAGTGTATATCAATGGAAGCGGTCGGCTTGCTGCCAGATTCAGACCAACCCCTGTTAACGAAGTTACTACCACTATTATCACGGCTCTCAGCACAATGTCTGCGATCGATTTCATGAGTCAAATCCAAACCACAAAAATTTGATCGGACCGATGCTCGCACGAAGGCGCATTAGTAATACGCCTTGTGGTGTCATCTTCAACCGTCACCAGTATATCATTTTTTGCGAGAACGGCCATAGCCGCTCAAGCTTCCTAGCTGGTAAAGAGCGCGATCAGAATCCGACCGTGAACGTGTATGTGACATATTACTTTATGTTATTGCTATATTCTATTGATATAACAAAAATATTTTGACACACATGCCTTCGATGTGCTATTTTGAAATGGGACCATGTCCGGCTCACCGCGCCGGATCAGTGGTAGCGCCTTCAACTGAACGGCTTGCAGGCATCGACGTATCTTGCGGCCGAAAGAGGTAAAGAAGATGACGAGGCTTCCTTTGCTAGCTGTACCCTTCCTTGTGTTCCTGTTGCTGGCTCAGTCTGTCGGGCTTTCGTACGGCCAGGAGTTTGGCACAATTGCAGCAGTGAATCTGACCCCGGATAACAAAAGGGTCATCATCAAAACCGACGGTCAGGTCGGAACGCACTCCGCGTTCGTAATAGAACGGCCGTGCCGGCTGGTAATAGACTTCGAGTCGACCGGTCTGGGAGCAGTTGCTCGCAGGATCAAGGTCGGCCGCGACCCCATTGAGGAGATCCGCCTCGGAAACACAGATTCACGGGCCAGGGTGGTTGTGGATTTCGGAGACAGACCGGTTCCCACTTTCAGGATTGACAGGATGAACAACGGGATCGTGGTGATGCTGGGCGAGTCCATTGTTCAAAGTGCAGCAGGATCTGCCAAGCCCAAGCTAGCTGCTTTCCAGACCGTTGCCCAGCCGCTGCCGGTCCGAGCGCCAGGAGCGGGTGTGCCCAAATCTCCTGCTGCAGGTCTGTCCGTGAACAAAGCGGGAGTCACTGACGGTCTTGTCGTCGTCGAACTGGCTGATGGAAAAAATTCAAAGGGTAAGTACCGCCTTGTGGTTGACCTGGACACCAAAGGAATGCTTGTACGCAATGCAACCCTGAGCGATGCCCGGGGCGCGCTGAAGAGGTTCGACCTTGTTGAGAGACCTTCCGATTCCACCGCCGAGGCAAGCGCACGCAGTATTCGTTCGGCGGCAGACGAGGACGACCGTGATCCCGGCAACCTTGGGCCGAAGCCGCCAGGGGCCGCAAAATACAAATGGGGATTGCCTTCGGCACAGTCCAGGCACACGTCGGCGCCTGATAAGCGCGCGGGTATGCCCTTTCAGGTAGAGCACTTCCAACTCCAGGCAAAGAAAACGGACCGCTGAGCAAGTGTCTCGACCGTACGTTCGGCCGGCTCTGGCAAAACTGTCAGCCCGAGTGATGCCGATAGAGCGAGAAAACCTCTCCCTGATCGATCCTATGTATCACTCGGGTCCCATGAGAGTCGGGCGCAGGCGGTCATGCGAGTCGGGCTGGACCCCTCTGCTTGTCTCCGACTAAATGCTTGGGGACAGTTTTGCGTTTTGGTTGACCAGCGTCTCCTGCCACGGTAAATTTAAGCCACCGGTCATCTCTCGGCCCTTTGTCCATTTGCACAAATGAATTCGCTGTGAAACATCCCGGGGGGAAAAGAGGCACCCATGCAATATCCGAACATCCCTTTTGAGCCATTTTTCAGCTGGGGCAACCGCCCGCGGATCATGTATGCGCCGGGCGTCAGAAAAGAACTTGCCTTTGAGATGGAACAGCTAGGAGCCACCAGGGCGGTCATGTTCACCGACAAAGGCCTGGTGAAAGCGGGGGTGGCCGATCTGGTCGCCGCGGAACTGCAAGATTCTTCGCTAAAACTGCTCGGAATCTTTGATGATATAGTTCAGGATGCCAGAATCGACAATATCAACCAAGGGGCGGAGTTTTACAGGTCCAAGGGCGCCGATTGCTTGATAGCTGTGGGCGGCGGTAGCGTTCTGGATACTTCCAAAGCCATAAACATCCTCATTGGCGACGGGACGGAGGATTTCCAACCCCTGGCCGAACAGGCGGGCCTCTGGGAGGGTGCCGAGCCTCTTCCGCCTCATGTGGCCTTTCCTACCACCGCTGGGACGGGAAGCGAAGTGACCACTGCCATAGTTGTGCTCGATGTCAACGCCAGAATCAAGCTTCAGATAACTCACCCTTACAACGCGGACATAGCCATGTTGGACCCGGAGCTCACAGTGAAGCTGCCTCCTAAGATAACGGCATTCACCGGCATGGATGCCTTGACCCATGCCATCGAGGGGGTTACGTCCACGGGTGCGGAGCCTATTTCCGACGCGTTGGGGCTGCACGCTATACGCCTCATATTCAGGTATCTCCCTGTAGCGGTGCAGGAACCGGATAACATCGAAGCCCGTGGAAATATGCTGATTGCAAGCACGATGGCAGGCATGTGTTTCGGTAACACCATGACTGGAGCCGTTCATGCAACCGCGCACGCGCTGGGCGCCCATTTCGGGATCCCTCATGGGTTGGCAAACGCGATCATGCTTCCCGTGGTCATGGATCTCAACGCTGAAGAGGCTGCCGAAAGATACGTGCTCGTGGCGGACGCTATGGGCATTGACGTCCGGGAAAAAGACCCGGTGGAAGCTGCGCGGCAAGCGGCAAATGCCGTCAGGGATTTCAAAGTGACTATTGGGCTCACCGAGACTCTCAAAGATCTGAACGTTCCGGGAGACGAAGAAAAGCTCAGAGAAACCGTGGAATTGGCTGCAAGCGATTCACAGATAGGTTACAATCCCCGGTACCTGGAAGAAGATGACATCCTTAACCTATATCTGAAAGCCCTATGACCGAAAGGAGGTCACATGGAATACTGGAAGGACGAGCACGAGCCGATCACTGCATTCTTGAGGCTCTTTGAAGCAGCTGCTGACGATAAGGAACTGAGCGAAGGCTTGAAGAAGGTGAACCAGCTGATATGGTTCGACTATACCGAGAACGGCCCCGAGTGCTCCTTCCACGTGGACTGCAGGGGCGGCCAGATCACGGCAGCGGCCGGAAAACCTGCGGAGACTCCTGACCTGACGATGAGTCTTTCCGCAGATGACGCGCACAGATCCTGGTCCAATAAGCTCAACCCTGTCATGGCCATAACGCGGCGGAAGATCAGGGTCAAAGGGTCCGCTACCGGCCTGCTGAAGTTGGCCCCAAAGCTTAAGAAAGTCGCAGTGATATACAACCGGGTCCTCGCGGAAGTGGGTTGGGCCGACAAGATTCTAAAATGACGATCTGCAGGAGGCAGCAATATGTGGGGCAACACCGGACGGGTGATCGATGTCAATCTCACGGACGAGAGTGTTCAAATCCGTACGCTGCCGGACGATTATTACCGGAAGTATATTGGGGGCAGCGGTCTGGCTGCAAAGGTCTTCTGGGAACACGCCGATTTCGCGGCTGATCCGCTTTCGCCCGAGGCGATGCTCGTCTTGATGAGCGGCCCGTTTGCCGGGCTGAAGCTATCCGGCGCAAGCAGAAGTTCCGTAGCCGGGCGCTCCCCTTTGACGGGCCACTGGGGAGATTCCTCGTGTGGAGGCCACTTCGCTCCTGAACTGAGGTACTCGGGTTACGACGGAATCATCCTGACCGGCAGAGCGCCGAAACCGTCCATGCTGCTTGTCGAGGGAGAAAACATTGCGATTCTGGATGCCTCCGACTTCTGGGGCAAGGGCGTGGAGGAGGTCACCAAAGGCCTGAAAGAGAGATTCGGAAAAGGCTACCGGAGCCTGGTCATTGGTCCGGCCGGAGAGAACCAGGTCAAGTATGCCGTGATCCTCAACGAAGGACACCACGCGTTCGGCAGAGCCGGGTACGGCGCGGTCATGGGCTCCAAGCTGCTCAAAGCTATAGTGGTGAGAGCCAACACCAGAGGCATGACGCTTGCCGACCCGGACAGGTACGAAGCTCTCCGCAGAGTATTGAATCCCAAGATCAAGGAGGCTCTGGCTTCGGACGTTCTCCATGTGAACGGAACTGCCGCGAACTTGGAGGGAGGAGTTTATACCGGTGACGTTCCGATACGGAATTTCACATCGAACTTTTGGGAAGATATGGCAGAAGCTTTAACCGGAGCCACTCTAACCGACAAATATCTGACCAATCGCGGGGCCTGCGCTTTCTGTCAGGTGGCATGCAAAAGGGTGGTTGAAGTGAAAGAAGGTCCTTTTGCCATCCCGAAAGGACCCGGACCGGAGTACGAGACCATTGTCGCATTCGGGTCGCTGTTGGGGTCTATGGATCTGGCTGCTACGTGCAAGGCCGGACGGATCTGCAACGACCTGGGGCTGGACACCATATCTGCCGGTGGGACAGTCGCGTGGGCTATGGAGGCCTTCGAGAAGGGGCACATCACCACTGAGGACATGGACGGGGTGGCATTGGTTTGGGGAGACATAGAGACAGTGGTCGACGTAGTGCTCCCCGCCATAGCACTAAAAAAAGGGCGGTTCGGTGAACTGCTCGCCGATGGGAGCGTAGCAGCAGCGCAGAAAGTTGGGAGGGGCTCAATAGATTACACCGCACACAGCAAAGGCATGGAAGCTCCCATGCACGATCCGAGAGGTGGAGGCCACGGCCTTGCCCTTACCTATGCCATGAGCCCGAGGGGTGCTTGCCACGTGGCCACCCCAATGCTCTTCATGGAAATGGGCGCCTGCTACTACCCGGAGATCGAGTTCGAGTACGAACTGGAACCCATGACGGACGAGAACAAGGCGGAATCGGCGGCGATCGCCGTAGCGCTGGGTAGCATAGAAAACAGCGCCTGCTTCTGCCAGTTTGCAGACAGGGAGATCACTATTCCGGAGTGGCTGGAGCTGTTCGATACCGTGGCCGGTTACGGGTGGGACAAGGAGGAAATGATGCGAGCAGGCCGCCGGGTGTTTTACCTGAAGAGGCTGATAAACTTCAGGTACGGCCTGACCGCTGAAGATGACGACCTGACGCCTCGCCTCTTGGAGCCCGCCAGAGACGGCGACCCCGCGGGAATCGAGGTCAACTTATCGGCAATGAAAGCAAAGTTTTACGATCTCATGGGGATGGACCCGATCAAGGGGATTCCGCTGCAGGAAACGCTGAAAGCCCATGGAATGGGAGAAGAGACTGAAAAAGTGTGGTGAGGTGATCTTCTGTGAAGATCAAAGTGCGGCCGATCGGCTTGATAAAGCGGTATGCGGAAGAGCAGGAAATTGAGGCGCCGGAAGGCCTCACCTGCAGAGGCCTCATAAGGGGACTTGAAATTCCCCACCAGCTGAAAATGGTGACGTTTGTCAACGGCAAGCGCGAGAGATTGGACGCAGCGCTTCACGATGGAGACAGAGTGACGCTGGTATCCCTGGCGACCGGCGGGTAGGGCCACGGATCACTTCCCGCAGCGAACCTGAGAATTCCCACCTTTGCATTCTTGTTCGCCCATCTCCCCCTGAGAGGCCCTTCGGGTCCGGGGACTGTATCTCCCCTCAACGGACAACCACGGCATCGGTGCCGCTTTGCCGCTGCACCGCTTCACCAATGGCCCATGCCCGCAAGCCCCGGCTCTGGAGCATGTCAATGGCGGTTCCCGCGTGAGGATCGGGCAGCACCATTACGAAGCCAATCCCCATGTTGAACGTGCGGAACATCTCCCGATCGTCGATCCCGGCCTCTTTGCGGAGGATGTGAAAAATGGGTGGAACTTCCCAAGAGTTGAGACGTATCGACACACCGCAGCCCTCGGGAAGAACCCTGGGTATGTTGCCAATGAAACCGCCGCCGGTTATGTGAACCATGCCGGACACCGAAAGCTTTCGGCACAGATCCAGAACTGGTTTCACGTAAATAGTCGTGGGGGTGAGCAGCTCCTCGCCGAGAGGCCTGTCCAGATCCGACAGACGGGACTCGACGCTGTAGCCCTTGCGCTCCAACAAGACCTTTCGCACCAGGCTGAAACCGTTACTGTGCAAGCCCGACGAAGCCACGCCGATCACTGCGTCACCCGGTTTGATCTTTGAGCCGTCTATAGCATCAGGAAGGTCCACCATGCCGACGCAAAAACCTGCCAGATCGTACTCCCCGGGCCCGTAAAAGTCCGGCATCTCGGCGGTTTCACCACCGATGAGAGAACAGCCAGCGTCTTCGCAGCCTCGGGCTATCCCGGAAATGACCGCCCGCACGGTCTCCGGCTGAATAGCCCCTGTAGCGAAATAGTCTAGAAAGAAAAGGGGTTCCGCACCGTTGACCAATATGTCGTTCACGTTCATGGCCACCAGATCTATGCCAACCGTGTCATGAACCCCGGTGAGAAAGGCGATCTTCAGCTTGGTTCCTACCCCGTCCGTGGCCGAGACCAGCACAGGATCGCGGTATCGGCTCCACTGTGGACGGAACATGGATGCGAATCCGCCCATCTTGCCAATGACTTCGGATCTGAATGTCGATCTTATCCGGTCTGACAGAGACCCGATCACCCTCTCTGCCAGATCTATGTCAACTCCCGCGTCCTTGTAAGTTATCTTTTCGGTCATCCTGACTGCATTCCCATAACGGCGACCTAAATGCCTCCGATATTCATTTGTTGGTCACGTTGCACAAAACAGCGTCCCTCACCTTGGATGCAAGGTCATTCCACACTGGTTTTGAAATTCCCTATTCCAAGATCCCTGCCTATATCCGCGGCCATCTCCCGCACGTTTGCCCGCAACTCCTCTTCGTCCTGTGTCATCAGGCGCCCGTTTCGTACCACGATCCTTCCGTTCACGATTACGTCTCTCACGTCGGATCCCCGCGCAGAATAAACCAGGTGAGAGACCGGATCGTATACAGGCGTCAGATGGGCCCGGTCCAGGTCTATCACGATAACGTCCGCGAGCTTGCCTGCCTCCAGAGAGCCAATCTTGTCCTCCATGCCCAAAGCCCTGGCTCCGTCAATCGTGGCCATTCGAAGAGCCGTCCTTGCATCGAGCGCCTGTGGATCGCTGCTTATAAGTTTTGCCATGAGCGAAGCTGAGCGCATTTCTTCGAAGAGATCGAGATTGTTGTTACTCGCTGGCCCGTCGGTACCAAGAGCCACTGTGATGCCCCGCCGGATAAGATCCATCACATCCACGGCGCCGGTGGCAAGCTTCATATTACTTTCCGGGCAGTGGACGAGCTTCGTGCCCGATTCCGCGAGCATATCCTTTTCTTTATCAGAGAGATGAACACCGTGCACAGCGACGAAGTCTTGCCCCAGAATCCCGTTTTTCTCCAGATGCTCCACAGGCGTCATCCCGTACCGTGAGACGATCTCCCGGACTTCCGATTCGGTCTCCGATACGTGGCAAAAGAGATGCGTGCCTTTGCTGCGGGCCATATCAGCCGCTCCTCGCAGAGTCTCCGGCCCGCAGAGATAAGCGGAATGGCAGAACAGCGCGGGAGTGATCAAAGGGTTTGTAGGACACGAGATCAGGAACTCAACTGCCCTTTCTTTCCAAAAACCTGCCCTAGGAGCGTCTGGCACCGGAACATCCAGTATCCCCTGAGCTATGACGGATCGAAGTCCCACGTCCACCGCGGCCCTTGCGGCCTCTTCCATGAAATAATACCCGTCCGCAAAGGTGGTGATACCCGACAGGGCCATCTCCGCTGCAGAAAGCCTGGTTCCCAGATACACGAACTCCGGCCCAGCGTGCCTGGCTTCGGACGGGAATATGTAGTTGTTCAGCCACTGGTCCAGGGGCAGATCATCGGCTATTCCCCTGAGAAGACTCATGGCCGCATGTGTATGGGCATTTATCAGGCCAGGCATGATGAGACAGTTCGAGCAATCGATCACACCCGCCCAAGGAAGGGGCGCCTTGAGCTCCTCGTTCACAACGAGAAGTCGTTCACCCGAAATCACGGTCCTCGAATGAGGGATGGCTTCCGAGAAACCCGGTCCAGTGAGAATCAGACCGTCTTTCAGTATTATTTCACCTGGATCACATGCGGGCATGTCTTACCTATTGGCTTGCTGTGATAGCAATATCCGGTGTCGCCCGATCATTGAGCGGTCCGCCCCAACCGGCCCCGGTGGGGCCGGTTGTCAAAACTGTGCAAATCGACCACCATTTATTCCACAAGAAAGCTCAACCCGAACACTTCACGCTCAACCCACTTCGCCGGGGTCTTGCTTCACAGTAGTACTGGGCTTTGTTCGGCCCAGAGTTTCAGCTAGTATGGAAAGAAGCGCAGGCTCCGCGCTGCGGGCTTGAGCTATCACGTTTTCTATGAGGACCGGCTCCATTGCATCCGGAAGATTCACATTGGTAATCGCGGCCAGTGCCAGAGTCCTGAACCCCACCTGTGCGGCAACGATCACTTCCGGCACGGTGCTCATGCCAACAGCGTCGGCTCCCAACATACGTAGCATTCGGGTTTCAGCGCGCGTTTCCAGACTGGGGCCTTGGACGGCAACGTAAACGCCGTGCCTGACGGGGATCTCGAGATCCAGACCAGCTTCCCCAGCGATTCGGATCAGATCCGGGTCATATGGTCTGGTCATATCCGGGAAACGGTTGCCCAGACCAGGTTCGCCGCGCCCCCGGAGCGGATTGTCCCCGAGCATGTTGATGTGATCGGTTACTATCATCACGTCACCCGCCCGGAACAGCGGGTTGAGCCCTCCCGCGGCGCTGTTGACCAGCAGCAGTTCCGCTCCCAGTGCCTTCATGACCCGCACAGGGAGGGTAACCTCCTGCAGACTGTAACCCTCGTAATAATGAAAGCGTCCTTGCAAGACGAGGACGTCGCACCCAGCCAGTGTTCCGAAAAGCAGATTGCCCTTGTGACCTTCCACAGTAGACAACGGGAAGTGCGGAATATCTTCGTACGGGACGGTGAGTGCGACGTCTATGCGGTCCGCTACTCCGCCAAGACCCGTGCCCAGGATCATGGCGGCCACTGGCTGAAATCGGAATTTTTGCTGCAAAAAAGACGCGGCTTCCCGCACTGACTCGTAGAGGCCATTCATAAAGGCATTTATATGCCAAACAAAGCCGCGACTGCAAGCAGGACCTGATAGACATCGAGTACACGAATTTCTTCGGGCGCTCCATGCTTAATCAAAGGGACGATCCGAGGTTGACAAGGTGAAAAAACGTCACAAATATGGAAGGTTTTCCTGCCCTGTGGAGAGACAAAGGCAATACCTGTGCGACCCGGACACGTCGGAACGGACGCAGCCATTGGCATGATTTTAACGGAGAAACTTTCTGGGAGCAGGCGCAACCGGTCCTATTTTCCCAGTGCGCCTCTAGCTCAACAGCCAGCCGTCGGAGATCTATCCCGCGGAATCCGCTAACCCTTCAGCTCCCTGATCTTCTCCTCAAGAGCCGGGACCACCTTGTTCAGGTCCCCCACGATGCCGTATTGGGCCACCCTGAAGATAGGCGCGCGCGGGTCTTTGTTCACCGCGACGATAAGGGGAGAGCCCTTTATTCCGCCCACGTGCTGGAACGCGCCGCTGATACCCAACGCAAGATAGACCTTGGGCTTCACCTCGACCCCGGAGGTGCCCACCTGGTGATACTTGGGCAACAGGCTCTTATCGACAATGGGTCGTGAGCAGGCAAGAACACCTCCCATGGCCTCGGCCAACGATCTGAATTGATCCAGTTCCGGCTCCTCTCCGATGCCGCGGCCTATGGAGACGATTATGTCTGCTGAGGCGATGTCCACGTCACCCTTTTCGGCTTCCAGATACTTGACGAAGCGCTTGCGCAGGGGCTCATCGCCAAGCGGAGAAGCGATCTTTTCAATGGCGCCCGCCGAAGCTCCTGATGGAACGAATGAGAAGAAACCACCCCGCAGGGTCAGCACGACTCTTTCTGCATCCTTGAAGGAGACCAGGGCATTGACCTTGTAACTATAGATCTGCCTCATAGCCAAAGGTTTGCCGTCCTTGACCTCGAAGCCGAATGTATCAGTGGCAATGGCTGCGTCCAGAGCGACCGAGAGACCGGGCGCGAGGTCCATGACCGTGTTGGAGTTCCCCATCACCAGGACGTACGCTCCTTGATCCTTCAGAATGGAAACCAGCGCCTTTATGAAAGCCTCGGAGTTGACAGTCTCGAACCTCGAATCCTCCACGGCCAGCACTCGGGGACACTCTTTGGCCAGAGCCTCAGCCATCGCATCCACGCTTCCAGCCAACAGAATACAGGTTAGTTCCGCTCCAAGATCGGCTGCAAGTTTACGCCCCGCTTCCACGGCTTCCCAGGTGTTGTCTCTAAGATGCTGCTTTCGATGCTCCGCCAGGACGAATACCTTCTTCATCATCCTATATACCCCCTTTCTCTTTCAGGATCTCGGCAAGCTTAGCAGCAGCTTCTTCAGGGCTTCCCGAAATGAGTTCCGCCCCTTCACCCTCTGGAGGCATGGACATCTGTTCAATCCGAGTCCGTGACCCTTCTGCGCCGACCTGAGAATCGTCCAGGCCGATTTCACCCAATTCCAGCACCGGTATCTCCACGTTGGCCACCTTGCGGACCGCGCGGATGGATACGAATCTCGGTTCGTTCAGACCAGTGGCGACGGACACCAGAGCCGGAAGGTCCATCTCCATTCCTTCGTACAGACCGGCTTCGAGTTCTCGCCGGAACGTAACCTTTCGGTCGGTCGCCTCGATCGCGGAAACAAGATTCGCACTTGGTATTCCGAGCATGGCAGCCAGCATTCCGCCGAGTTGTCCCCCGCAGTCGTCGTCGGCCAGCGTCCCGGTGAGGACCAGGTCATGCGGTCGCTCTTTGATGAACTTTGCCAGTATTCCGGCCACGGCAAAACCGTCGGACCCATCGAATGAGTCGTCCCACAGGTGAAAGGCCTCGTCTGCGCCACGAGCCAGGCTTTCTCTGAGCATTTCCTCCGCGTCTTCCGGGGCCACGGTTACCACCGTGACCTTGCCGCCCGTCTTCTCTTTGATCTGGACTGCCTCTTCAACAGCGAACCGGTCCCAGTCGTTGATGTCGTAGTCAAGGTCATCCTTCTTGATGTCCTTACCCCCTTTGTCGAGGGCCAGTTCGGCTTCGGAGGTATCCGGCACCCATTTCACGCAAACTATGATATCCATGGTTCCTCCCGGCAAGATTTCACGGCTATGCCTTGAGACGGCTCACAACTGTGCGGCCCGTCAAACCATCGAACGATCCACCAGTTCCACCAGGTCGATTACCTCTATCTTCCCTTCGTTTCCCGTGGTCTTTATGGCGTCTTCGAGGTTGATCAGGCAAAACGGGCAGGCTGTGACAATCACTTGAGATCCTGTTTCTACTGCCATGCGGACCCGTCTCTCTCCCATTCTCTCTTTTTCTTCCTCGTTTTCATACCACAACAGCAGCCCGCCGCCGCTGCAACAGAAACTCTTGGATCTGGAGCGTTCCATTTCACGAAGCTGGATTCCGGGAATCTGCCGCAGGACGTACCTGGGATCTTCGTAGATGTCGTTGTGGCGGCCGAGGTAGCACGGATCGTGGTAGGTGACCACTCTGTCTCCGACGTACTGCCCGGAAAGTCTCAGCTTCCCTGCCCTCACGAACCGGGCCAGAAGCTGGCTGGCATGAATGATCGGGAACTTGACGGGATAATCGTTCTTTATTGTGTTAAATGCGTGAGGGTCGAACGCCACTAATTCCCTGAACTTCCTTGCCTGGAACGCGTCGATGTTCTTTCGAGACACCTGTTCGAAGAGCCCTTCCTCGCCGAGCCGCCGGATTTCGTTTCCTGAATCGGTCTCGTCCTGGCCCAGAATTCCAAAATCCGAAGAGGTCTTGTGAAGGATCCGTGAGAACGATCTCGATATCTCCTGGATCCTCGGATCGAACGACCCGCAGCTGTCCACAAAGAACAAGAAATCAGCGGAGTCATCTTCCGCTAACTGCCTCACCTCTATGCCTTCCAGCTCCTTGGTCCATGCGGCCCTCTTTGTCTTGCTCCCGCCGTACGCGTTCCCCTTTTTCTTGATCTGCTGCATCGGCTTCTGGAGTGAGGCCGGGAGATTGCCCTGATCGAGCAGATATCGCCTCATGTCGACCA
>Ga0172371_10007116_pt1 | contig 16040 bp, 15 predicted proteins | sample Lak12m_FD_114543 | JGI IMG/M metagenome (GOLD analysis project Ga0172371, IMG submission 114543) | Freshwater microbial communities from Kabuno Bay, South-Kivu, Congo - kab_022012_12m | ecosystem: Environmental > Aquatic > Freshwater > Lake | place: Democratic Republic of the Congo: South-Kivu...
AAATCCCAATTTTTCCAGAAACCTGGATGTCCATGCAACCCCAAGATATGTCGGGTGAGGGTCTTTATTAAAATCTATATCCTCTTCTTTGATAAATCCTTCGAACTCCTGATAAACCGTAGCAGTGCCTATATAAATCACGCGCTTAACTTTCTCGTGAAAAAAGGCCTCGAACATCTGGGCATTCATAATGATATTATCATTTGTAAAAAGCCAAGGCTCGGTGGTCATCATCTTTGAACCCGCTGAATGAGAGGCCGCCATAATAGCGCAATCGCATCCTCTTACTGCAAGCCTGCATTCATCAAGCACCCTGAGGTCAGCCTTGACATATTCCACTCTTTCGTGCTCAAGAAAGGGTTTGGTTTGACGAAAGGATGCCCGAATTTTTGACGATGGACACCGCTCTAAAATATATTGTATTATCGCAGAGCCGACTGAACCTGTAGCTCCTGCGAGAAAAATCAATTTATTATCCAGATACACAATTGCCCTAAACAATCCTTGAGTTCAGTTTTTCTATATATTCACTTATTTTCTTTTTGGGCAATAATTCATAGCTTAACTTCTGCAATTCTCTTCTTCTTTCAATCGGCAAGTCATCGCTTTCCATCACACCAGGATACTGTTTATCATAATCATCCCAGTTATCTGTCAATATTCTTAAGCCATATTCGTGATTTATAGCCATTTTCCTCAAAACGGTCCCGGGGAATGGAACCGCTATTGGAAAAGTTACGGAATATAGATTTAATTCTTGAGCCAACGCAATAGATTTTTTTACAGTATCTTCGGTTTCACCCGGTAATCCAATAATGAAACTTCCACTTGGAATGATGCCAGCATCTTTAGCCCACCTAACTGCATCTTTCATCTGCGAAGTAGTAAAATTTTTGCCGCACCTTTTAAGCATGGCATCGTCTCCGCTTTCAAGTCCAAAAAAAACATAATAACATCCCGCTTTTTTCATCAAATTGAAAAGTTCAGGTGACACAACATCCAATCTGGTTTCGCAGGACCAGATGATTTTTTTATTTATTCCTCTTTCAATCATGGCATTAAAAAGCTGTGAACTCCACTGCCCATTAACCACAAATGTCTCATCAATAAACGCTATTGATTCACAACCAAACACTTCTATATTCCTTTCAATTTCACTTATAATTGAATCTATTGAGCGGTGTTTTCTATTTCTTCCTAAGGGTCTTACGCAAAAGATACAAGAAAAAGGACAACCGCGGCTGGTCCATACAGGCAATTCTAATTTGGTTCTATGGGGGTAAATCCCTCCATACTTACTAAGATCCATCTCTTCCCATGCTGGAAATGGCAGATCATCAATGTTATTTATGCGTTCATGCGAGACATCATTTTTTCCCCTTGTTATAACTCCTCTAATTGCCGATATGGATTTTTTCTTATATACATTTTTCAGGATATCCGCAATAACATATTCTCCCTCGCCACAAACCGCAAAATCCAAGGATTGAAATTCCTCGAGCGTCTCTTTGGGCATTACGGTAGCATGAATCCCACCCACCCCAATTACAATATCAGGGAAAAGTTTCTTTATCTCATTAGCGATAAACCCTGCTGCGTTTATCTGCACCGTAAGAGCGGTAAAACCTATAACAGTTGGTTTGCTATCCTTAATAAACTCTAAGAGTTTCTCAACTGTCATCATTTCGGCAACCATATCTATAAATTTTATAGTATAATTGCTTTTTTTAACGCTGGCGATTATATATCCCATGCCGGGCGAAGGACAGTTTGAAATCGCCACATCTTTTTCAACTCTGCGCGTTAATATATCCTTTATATCTTTTTCATAATTGATACTTGGATTAATTAACAACAGATCGAGTTTCTTGGAATTTAATTTATTCATTTTTGCCAGTGAGGATTTTAACATTTCTATAATTCTTTTTCAAGCAGTGAGACTCGTCCAATTATTTTATCTGCTTTATTTAAGTGCTTTTTGCTCAGTGTCGAGCAAATCGCAATGCAATCCATTCCCGCTCTTTTTGCAGACTTAATGCCGATTGGCGCATTTTCAATTACTATGCATTCAGTAGGTTTTAATGCCAATTGCTTTGAAGCAATCAAATAAGATTCCGGACTTGGTTTAGATTTTTTCACCTTGTCGCCTGTTATCACAGCATCAAATTTTCTTAAAAATGATTTGTTTACCGTTTTAGAAATCCTTACAAGACTTGCGCCTGAAACCAAACCTAACAGATAACCCTTTCTTTTCAATTTGTTAATCAACGATAACACGCCGTCATAAAAGGAAAATTGGTTATTTTTTATGTAATAATCCTCTTTAAAGTCAATTATTTTTCTTCTTGTTCTTGCTGATATCTTTTTACCTTTTTTTTTAAAAAAATGTTCTGCAACTTTTTTTGTATTCAGGCCTTCCAATAAAAAATACTCATTCTTTTCAATTTTAATTCCATAAGGAGAAAAAGTATTTTTCCATGCCTTATAATTGTCATTCATTGTCCTACCGATAACACCATCGAAATCAAAAAGGATTGCCTTGTATTTTTTCATTTATTAATTTTACAATGACAATTTGCCTGCAGTCCAGATTTGAAATGATCGCTTTTTCAAAATTTCAGAGCAAGTTTTTTTACCTGAAGCCACCTTAACGACTAAATCAAGAAGTTGCTCAGAAAGATCATCTAATGAAATGTCCTCACCCAAAAGTCGGCCGGCGTCAAAATCCATATCACCTTTCAACTTCTTAAATATTTCTGTTCTTGAGGGTATTTTAATAACAGGAACTATCAAGTTTCCTTCTGTTGTGCCCGCGCCGGTTGAAAAAAGAATTATATTTGCGCCTGAAGCCGCAATCCCGGTCATCGACTCCAAATCATTGCCTGGACCGTTCATTATATAAAGCCCTTTTTTAAATATTCTCTCCGAATATTCCAGAAAATCCACTATCGGACTCTTCCCCCCTTTTAAAACTGCTCCAATGCTTTTAAGCGCAGGATTTACAATGCCGCCTTTTTCATTCCCCGGGACAAAATTGCCTTCTATTGATGCTGTAAGCCTGTCGGCAAGGTCTTTGTACCATCTCACACCTTTAATGAATTTCATAACGACAGATTTGGAAGCCATCCTTTTAATAAGTATCTCCTCGGCCCCCAGCATTTCCGGAGTTTCAGAAAGTATTGCTACTCCTCCCGAATTAATTATTTTATCTACAGTATTTCCAATCAGAAGATTAGCGGTAATACCGGAAAATGAATCCGAAGCGCCACATTCAGTTCCTACAATAAGGCGCTTTATTGAAACTGGTTCTCTTTTCACAGAATATTGCCGAAGATTTTTTAGAATTAAGTCTTTGCCTTTTTTGATTGCCTTTCGCGTTCCTCCACTTTCCTGAATAGAAAGCGTATTTATAACCTTGCCGTATTTTGACAGATTTCCCGCATATTTCATAAAAGAGTAGGCGCTGATTTTCTCACACCCCAGATCTATTATTAAGGCACCGCAGACATTTGGGTTAAGTATAGTATTCTTAAGGGTAAGAAGCATGCGATTGATTATGACCCCGTCGCTTGAGCCGCATCCTTCGGTATGAGCTGCAGCTACGATCCCGTCAATGTATGGACAGGCTGCCTTCAGTTTATTGTTTCTGTCTAGGTCGTCGGCTATTCTTCTGGCTACATCGCTTGCGCATAAAGAGGTTGGTATTATTACATAATAATTTCTTGTTCCTACCTCTCCATTCTTTCTCTTGTAGCCCAAAAATGTCTTATCGGTTTTGCTTAGAGAAACACGTATCTGCGGGACTACATAGCTCTTCAATAGTTTCTTATAATCTATCTTTATTTCTCTGACATTGTTTCTATCAATCCTGCTTCCAATAGAGATGCCGTTTGAAATGCCGAATGGATAAGCATATTGTTTTACTTTTCCTCCCTTTTTTATATCACTTAGTGCAAACCTGTGTCCTGCAGGCACTGTATTCTTTATCGTTATTATCCTGCCAGAATAAAGAAGAGACGACCCTTTGAGTATATCAATTTTTGCGACAGCGACATTATCCTGGGATGATATTACCAAAGCAACGTCGTTTAGAGAAAGGTTATTTGTATTATTTTTCATAATGCTATATGTCTTTTGAGTATGTTTTCATAAGGATTGTTTTTTCTGATATGCGAAGCCCCTGCATAGTTGAGAGGGTCTCAGCCTTTTGCGTGTCCCCTGTTCCTAGAACAATCTTGTTCTCATTGTCCAGAAGCCTGCCTCTGCAGGAAGTATAAAGACCTATACCGTCATTTTTAAAACGTCTCTTAAAGTCAGCATTGTTAATAAACATCTCAAATATAACTGTGAACTTATCGGTTTCGTGAATGATATTGCCACAAGATGTCGGTTCTCTGAAATTGAAATAACCGTATTCATTAATAAGATTGGCTGTTTTCATCTCAGATACGCCTTCATAGCCTGAGGTTTGTCTCCCATATCTATCTTCCAGCCTTGCAAGGTCGGTCTTAAGAGGGGGACTTTCTATCTCAAGCAAGAACATGCCCTCATGGGATAATACTTTTGTGGAATGGAACACGCCCTTATCTATAATTAAGGCATCCCCGCCTTTCAGATACTTTCGTGAAATCAAAGTATTACTCAATGCGGTTCCAGAAAGTATTATCAGGGAAGTCTTTTTATTAGGATGACAATGCATTGAAGTTGAGTTGCCGTTGCTGATAAAAAGCATCCATACCGCCGTATATCTATTTTCAAACACAAGGAATTCGTAGCCCCACGGTTTTATTACTACTTTATTCCTGTATGATTTTGGCTGGGTATAAATTGCAAGGCTTTTGGACTTTTTTATAACTTTTAGCAATGACTTTTGATCCTTCTTTATAGCAGTAATATTGTGAATTGCGGAAGCCCTCACCTGTTTTTTCTTGAGTTCTTCAAGGTACGAGCTGTATGTTATACAAATTCCGTCAATAAGCTTTGTCCTGGGCTTCCATCCCAGCTGATGGATCTTTGATATATCTAAAAGCTTTTTATGCGCTCCTTCTGGCTTGGAAGCGTCAAAAACTATTTTACCTTTATAGCCGACAGCCCTGCTTATTGCTCTTGCGAGTTCTGCTATCTTATACCCATGGCCGGTGCCGACATTGAAGTAATCCGATCCTGAAGACTTTTCTGCAAGCAATACGCAAGCGTCAACAAGGTCATCTACAAAAAGAAAATCTCTTACAGGTTTCCCTGTTCCCCATATAACCACATTTTCAAGATTTGCAAGTTTTGCTTCATGAAATCTTTTTATAAGAGATGGAATCACCTGGGAGTTAAGCATATCGTAGCGTTGATTAGGCCCGTATACATTTGGGGCTGTAATTGCGAAAAAATTAGTTCTATACTGTTTATTGTAGGCTTCACACATCTTCATACCGCATAATTTTGACAGTGCGAACGGCTCACAGGTGGCTTCAAGCGGCCCGGTCAATAACGCCTCCTCCTTTATTGGTTCTTCAAAGTTTTTTGGATACGCATCAGCAGAACTCAAAAAGATAAGCCTTTTAACTTCGCACAAAAAGGAGCTGTTAATCACATTGCACTGCATCATTAAGTTTTCATATATGAAATCGGCGCGGTATGTTTTATTAGCAAAAACGCCTCCAACTTTACCTGCCGCAAAGAAGACATAGTCCGGTTTTTCTTTCTCGAAAAAGGAATTAACCTGGGACTGGTTGCAGAGGTCAAGCTCAGAATGGCATCTCGTGATAATATTCGCGTAACCGTCTTTTATAAGGCGGCGCAGAATAGCCGAGCCTATAAGTCCATTATGCCCGGCTACATATATCTTGTCATTTTTATTCATAAATTAACGATTAAACCGTTTCAATGTCTCTCTCATCCAGTCTCCGTTATATTTGTAATGCGGTGAGGTTATTATATTGTCATCAACAACAACTGGGGCATCAACATACCCTGCTCCCGCATTTTGAATATCATCCTTTATTGCGATGTAGCCCGATATTCTTCGCCCCCTGACGATGCCTGCAGAGATCATAATCCATGGGCCATGGCAGATTGCAGAAATAACCTTGCCTTTATCATTCATCGCCTTGACAAAATCAAGGACTTCCTTTATTTGCCTTACCCTGTCAGGGGCTTCATGTCCGCCAGGAAGTATGACAAGATCATAATTTGATTCCTTGAGGTCTTTAACATCTATCGTTGGTTTAGCTGTTATTCCATATTTTCCTTTTACAGATTCTTTATCTTTTGTCGCAACGTCCACCATAAAATTGGCTTCCTGGAGCCGATAATAAGGATATATGTATTCCTCATCCTGGAATCCTGGACCAGTGATAATTACAGCCCTTTTCATAATTATTCTCCTTTCCTCAGCATTTTTTTTACTGTTTTGCATATAACTTCGGCATTGGGAGCCATATTTTTATGTGGTGGACAGAGACATTTTGTCCGGTCTTCGAGTCCGATGGCTCTTACGCTGCATCCAGTAGCAAGATTTAGTTCAAAGGCGATAGATCTTGCGGCACCGGCTATCTCATGCCCTGGATCAACCACAAGCCCGAGTTTTGATTCCTTTAAGGGCTGTATTAGCCTGCGGGTTATATTAAAAGGCTTCAACCAGAGAATATTAACCAGATTACAGCGTATGCCCTCTATCCTAAGTGCTTCAACTGCTTTAACTGCTTCAAAACGCGTACAAGAAATGGCATAGAGTGTAATATGCGCATTTTCTACAGTTATATCGCAAAGCTCCTCCGTGTTGTGATAGCTAAACCTGTGTTCACTGCATATCATCGGATCGTCATTTTTCATGTATGTTTTCCATATTTCTCTATATTCATTGGGGGTCATTGGCGAACAGACTATAAATCCAGGGAAATGCATGAATATGCTATGAAGAACTCCAGAATGAACAGGCCCAAGCCCGTCAGAAGCTATAGCTCTTACAAAGATAGGCGCGCTTTTTCCATGCAGTTCCTTTGTCTTGGCGGCAAAGAATATAAGCGGACTGCCATTTAGAATTAAAAAATCTTGGAATCTTATCACAAATATCGGCCGCCTGCCAACTAACGCCGTTCCAACCGCAATGCCCGCGCCCGCGACATCCGTCATCGGAAGTTCTACAATACCTTTGCAATCAGGAACGGTATTATTAACCCACCCTACAGCGGTTAGGCATTCTCCCAAAATTAAACCATTATTTTCAGTTAAATGTTTCCTTGTTATTTCCTTAATAGTTTCTGCAACTGTTTTTTGTCCCATAGTTTTTCCATTTCTGCGATTATTTTCTTTTCGATCTTTTCGGATTGTTTTGAAAGTCCAATCTTTTTCAGTTCTTTCCGAACCATACCTAAACGATCCCATTCCGGCGGGCCATCTACGCCAACACCCGCATGCCAATTGGCGCGACAGGTATATATGTTTATAAATGCAGGCAGCATATTTTTAAATTGTTCAGCCGTTTTCAGAATAGTCCATGGGTCATCAGCAATATCAACTGCCGGCATACCCAGAGATTTTGCTACTTCTGTTATACTCCAACTGCGGCGGACAGCTACCTTCGTAAGTATTGAAAGATTGTTGTCTTCACAGACAAAAATAACTGGAAGCTTGTGCGTTACTGCAAAACCCATCGCTGCAAAAACATAGTCTTCTTCTGCGGCGCCATCCCCAAAAAAACAGACAACAGGTCTATTTGAGCCTAAAGCAGCGCCTACTCCGAGAGGGACATTCTCCCCTATCAGTCCATGGTGCCCAAACATCATCACGTCGTTCTCATGACACTGGATACAGTTGGAACCGGCTCTCCCCCGGCTGGTACCGGTGCTCAGACCCAGCAGTTCGTCTCTAAGTTTTTCAGGATTTCCACCAAATGCCAGATATGTTCCGTGACATCGGTGTTGAGCGAAAATCATGAACTCCTGTAGGGCAATGGACATTGCAGCCGCAATCGCTTCCTGTCCGCTTGAAAGATAGACAAGGTAATCAATATATTTTGCTTGAACCGATTCAATAACCCCTTGTTCAAAATACCTGATAGTACACATCCTCTTGAAAAGTTGTAATGACGTCTCTTTGTCATATTTTTCGGATAGACTTGAAATGACGCCGAAATCTTTTACCCTCATCTTATTATCTCTGCTCTCTGATCTCTCCCCTGCAATGATCGAGAAGCATTTTAACACTATCTTCAAAACTATATTTAGGTTCCCACCCCGTTTGCTTTATAAATTTTGTAGTATCAGGTATTTGCAATGTTACATCGGCCGGCCTGAAAAGTTTTGGGTCAGGTTTTGAAACAATTTTACATTTAGCATATTTCTTAAGAAGATCAAGGAATTCTCCAACCTTAATAACCGTCGCCCCTCCAATATTATAAGCTTCTCCATACTTGCATCTCATGGTCGCAATCCAGTATGATTCCATTGCATCTCTCACATCAATAAGAGTTCTTACGGATTCAAGATTGCCGTGATAAAGAACCTGCTGTAACCCTGCTTCAATCTTTGCGACTTGCAGGGCAAAAGAGGTGGCAAAAAGGTCTGCCCGTCGAGGGTTTATATATGCAAACATCCTTGTCCTGATAACTTTCATTTTATAACTTTTAAAATAGGTTAGACCTAATAAATCCTGCGCCACTTTTGAAACCGCATAGGGGCTCGCTGGATTTAGGGGACAGTCCTCTTTTATAGGGACATTTTTAGGGTCAACCTGCCCATATACTTCAGATGTGCTACAAAGCTGTATGACTGGTCTTATCCCTGCTGCTCTCACGGCTTCAAAAAGATTTGCCGTTCCCATGATGTTATTATTCATCACAGACAGGGGCGTGATGAAAGATGTCCTCACGTTTGCGTGAGACGCAAGATGAAATATTGCCTCTGGTTTTACCGTCTTTAAAACCGAAAGAATAGAGCTGAAATCCCCCAAATCGCACTCATGAGTTATTACTTTCTTGGCCGATCTTTCAAGATTTTTATTCGCTGCAGTGCTATGCCATCTTGAAATGCCGTGCACTTCAACATTCGGATGGCTCTCAATAAGATAATCAGCAAGATAGCTTCCGCCTGATCCTGTTATTCCCGTAATTAACGCTTTTTTTATTTTCCGCTTTTTGTTCATATATTTCCATGCCTCGTATTTCTGATAATTCTATAACCCTTGATTAGCTCTCTTATCCCGGTCTCAAGGGAATATGCCGGCTTAAATCCCGTCCTTTCTATTTTCTCGTTTGAAACAATATAGTCTCTCTTGTCAGGGTCTTCGCCAACAGGCGCTTCAAGATAAACAAAATCAGGCACTTGCTCTTTTATCTTTGCGCACAATTCAACTTTAGATAGGTTGGCATCGGAAAGCCCAACATTATACGGTTCGTTCTTCATAGACTCAAAGTTATCAATCGCATGAATAAATGCCCGCGCCACATCACGAATATGGATATAATTTCTCTTAAAATGTCCTTCAAAGACAACCACAAATCTGTCAGTTACCGCCCTGTAAGTAAAATCGTTGACAAGAAGGTCTATTCTCATTCTTGGAGACATGCCAAAAACAGTAGCAAGTCTCAGGCTTATTGAATTCCCTCTATCGAGCAAAACCTTCTCCGCTTCCACCTTAGCAATTCCATAAAGAGAGATAGGTTTTAGTGGTGTGTCCTCAGTGCAATAAATACCACTCTGTCCGATGCCATAACCGCTATTACTACATGGATATATAATGCGTTGCTCCTCTGACGCCAATTTGGCAAGAGAAATTATGGCATCCCTATTAGTGGTTATTGTCCCAATCTTGTCCCTGCTGCATAAGGGGGCTCCGACTAATGCTGCAAGAGGAATAATATAATCAACCTTTCCTATAATGTTTTTTAAAATATCCTCATCCCTTGCATCTCCCCTTACAATATTAAATTCTTCATTAACACAGCACTCAAGCAAAGAATTCTGTCCGAAAATAAAGGTATCCAATACCGTTACCTTATGTCCCAACCTTAACAGTTCCGGAACAAGTATGGACCCAAGATATCCAACGCCGCCTGTAACCAAAATGTTATACCCCATTCAACCCTCCTATCTATAGACTTTTTAGTGTTTCATGAAGATAATCTATCTTATTTCTTATATCATACGGATGATTGCCGACAAAAAAGCCATTATAATGTGCAATATCAGCATTATTTGATTTTGTAAGAGTATAATCATAATATTTAATAACATCATGTCTTAGAATATTACCGCCTGTAATTATCCTGTATTCAATGCCTGCATCCTTCAATTTTTTTAATACCTTTGTGCGGTCAGTTTTTGTCTCGGGGTTTATAATCATTGTAAAACAAAACCAAGAACTCTCGCCTATTTCTTTTTGAATAATGAAACGTTCATCATCCTTAAATAGACTTACAAAATGTTCTGCATTTTTTCTCCTGATTCTGACATATTCTTCTAATTTGTTTAGTTGCACAATGCCGATAGCACCCTGAATCTCAGTGGGTCTCAGATTATATCCCGGCAGGATAAATCTATATGCCTCAAAAAAATCATCGTCTCTCTTTTCAAAAATTGGGCTGTCTTCATCCTGGTCTCTTGTCCAGCCATGATTTCTGAGCGACTTTAACAGCGCATAGATTTCTCTATCATCTGTCAGAACGAGGCCTCCCTCAATTGTTGAAATGTGATGTGAAAAAAATGTGCTAAATGTATTTACCAACCCAAACGTTCCTGTATATTTGCCATTAAATTTTGCGCCCATCGATTCGCAGTTATCCTCAAAAAGAATAATGTTATTCCCATTGCACAGCCTTTTTATTTCATCAAACTGGCACGGGTTTCCGAGAATGCTTACCGCAATTATCATTCTGGTATCTTTAGTTACCGCCCGCTTCAGTTCTGCAATATCGTAATTAAGAGTACGCAGGTTTATATCCACAAATTTCAGTTTAAGACCATATTGCTGAAGCGGATGGAATGTCGTGGCCCATGAGATGCATGGCACAATTACTTCATCTCCCCTTTTAAGTGGATTTTCCTTCCTATAAAAAAGTGAAGCTATTGCAATAAGATTCGCTGAAGAGCCAGAATTTACCATAACTGCATATTTCATTCCAAAATGCCCGGCAACCCGTTCCTCAAAATCCCTAACATTTTTTCCCATAGTATAAGTGCCGGTGTCCAGCACCCCAATTATCGCCTGTCTCTCATCTTCACCCAATGTTAAACTTGTAAGTTCAAACCTATTTACACTATCCATCGGCATCTTCAGCTCCTTATTGTTTCCCGTAATAGTTGGGTTTATATACGATAATCTCGGAACCGCTGAAATCAAATTTAAAAGGTACGTGCAGAAAATTGTTCAATGCCTTTTTTACCCTTTTCTGATTTTCAGGCTCAACATAAAAAACAACAAAACCGCCTCCGCCCGCGCCACACAGTTTTCCTCCAACTGCGCCGCTTTTGATAGCAGTCTCATATATGTCATCAATATCCCCTGTCGTAATTTTGCTGGATAATTTTCTCTTCAATTGCCATGTCTCATCTAAAAGTTTTCCAAAATCAACAAAATCATCTTTCCCTGATGTCAGTATTTTATAGGCTTCATCTGCTAATTCTTTCATTTGGGACAGTTTATTCTTATTCCTGTGTGTGTTCTGAATCTGCTCCTGTGCTATAACAGAGGCGTGTCTTGACAGCCCTGTAAAAAAAAGCATGAATTTATTCTCGAAATTTTTCAGGTATTCCTCTTTTATTATAATCGGCTCTACAATAATCTCACCGTTCTGTAAAAAATCAATCGTATTCAATCCACCGTATGCAGCCCATACCTGATCCTGAGATCCAACATTCTCTTTAATAAGGTTTTGTTCTATATGTATTGCTTGTTTATAAAGTTCCTCTCTTGTAATAACCTTGCCATCAAGCGCATACAATGTCTTCAGAAGTCCTACTGTGAAAGCAGAGCTTGAACCCATCCCAGAGTGCGCCGGGATATCGCTGTCATGATGAATCTCCAGCCCGCGGTCTATTTTAAAATAGCGCATGGTCTCTCTTACGGCAGGATGGACGATTTCATCAATATCCGTTACGGTCTCTACTTTTGAGTAGGCAATCCTGTGTTTATGCTTGAAAAACGGCGGCAGTTCCCGGCATGTAATATAACAATACTTATCAATAGCCGCGCCAAGAACCTTGCCGCCATGCTCCAGATACCAAGAAGGATAGTCAGTTCCGCCTCCAAAAAATGAGATTCTATGCGGCGTTCGTGAAATAATCATCTATATACTCCTTTCGAAATATTGCATAGCGTTTCCTTTGCTTTTTTATAATCATCAGGAATTCCAATGTCTATAAAGTAACCATCACTGATAAAGGCAAAGGAATTTATATCGTTTATTTTTTTATGCAAAAAGTCAACCTCAAATGAGAATACATCTTTCTCATGGTCAAAGAATTCTGATATTGTCTTTTTCACAGCATAAATTCCGCCATTTATATAACCAAAGCGTTTAAAAGTCTTCTCCTCAAAACTAACCACCATGTTGTCTTTTATAATTACAGTCCCGTATCTGTTGAAATCATGCATAGGTTTTACAGCAATAGTTAACATAGAATCCTCTGCGTGATGAAAGTCAATCATCTTTCTTAAATCCAGATTAAAAATTGTATCGCCATTCAATACTATAAATTCTTCTCCCTCCGCAATCATCAGGGCTTTTTTAAGAGCACCTCCCGTCCCGAGAGGTTTATCCTCTATGACATACCTAACATCCATATCTTTATATTGCGAACCAAAGTAGTCTCTGATAATCTCATGCCTATAACCTACAGAGAGCAAAACCCTAGTTATATTCTGACTTAATAAGTAATCCAATAGATAACATAAAAACGGCTTGCCATTTATATCCGCCATAGGCTTCGGCACATCTTTTAGCGCACACTGAAGCCTTGTGCCAATCCCTCCTGCCAAGATTATGGCTTCCATAAAAAAACCTCTAAAATCAGTCTAGTATCCTACTCACAATATCTGTAATCATTTTTGCAATGGCGGGCGATGCTGTCAGCCCAGGAGATTCAATACCTATTAAGTTTATAAGTCCCTTCAACCCTTTCTCTGCTTCATCTTTTATAACAAAATCCCTTGTCTTATCATTCTGTCCTGACAATTTTGGACGAATCCCTGCCATGTCAGGAACAAACGCATCCCTTTCAAGTCCTGGAATAATCTTTAAAGCCGCTTCGTAAAATCTCTCCCTCTTATTTGCATCAACTTTATAATCAATATTTTCAACATATTCTGTATCCGGCCCGAAACGAAGGCGGCCGCTTAAATCCAAAGCCGCATGAACCCCTAAGCCTGTCAATTCCTCGTGCGGGACAGGATAGACAAGCATCTTCACAGGCGAGGGCTTCGCATAAGAGAAATATGACCCCTTACAATATTTGAGCTTATAACTGCTTTTTTGAACATCAATACCTGCAAGTTTAGCAATATCGTCAGATGAAAGACCCGCGCAATTAATTACTAATTTAGATTTAAACTGATAACCTTCCTGTTGAAGACCAATAACAAATCCATCGTTTTTTCTATTCAGCCTGCTAACCTCACTATTAAAGGCAAATAAGACCCCATTACCTTGAGCCCTATTATAGAAATACTTCATCAGCGAATGCGAGTCAATTATTCCTGTATTAGGAGAGTAAAGAGCTGCAATCGCTGCAGTGTTCGGCTCTGTTATGTTAATGTCGTTCTTATCCAGGATTACCAATTCCTTCACCTGGTTCTTCTGTCCTTTTTTATATAGCTCCTCCAGGGTTTTCAGTTCCGACCGGTCTGTAGTTACAATCAACTTGCCTAACCTTTTATAAGGGATAGAATATTTATTGCAGATATTATATAAATGTTCAGCGCCCTCTACGCATAAGCGCGCCTTTAATGAGCCCTCAGGATAATATATGCCTGAATGTATAACCTCGCTGTTACGGCTGCTCGTTTCCTGCCCAAACGTATTGTGTCTTTCAAGCACGATGATATTTTCGTATCTTGATGAAAGTTCTGCCGCAACTGCCAGGCCGACAACACCGGCGCCGATAATTGTGATTTTTACCTCTTCCATGGTCTTTATAGCGTTTTGATACGGCTAATTTGATGTCATAAATTGAAAAATTATTGGTTATGAATTCCTTCGCATGCATTTATACTAGGGCGACTCCAATACAATTTACAAACTCCAAAACATAAACCAAGCATAAACCATAAAGACGGAATAACAATAAAACTGCTTGCAAATCTAAAAACTAACATTGCGATTAAAGTAGCGGAAAGAAGCTTATTTATATTATCCATTTCAAAAGAACTTTTTATAATTTTTATTTGTTCCACAACTATAAAAGCTATAAGACACATTAAAGAAATTATGAGGTCTGATGTCAATAGTGGACACCAATCGGCTCATGCCGCCAGCCTCGTTGCATAGAATTTCTTCTCATAAGCAACCGGCGATAAATATTCCAGCCGCGCCTGTCGCCTCTGCCGATTATAAAACACTTCTATGTATTCTCTGATCTCCTGCATTGCCTCTTGTCTGCTTCTGTATTTCCTGTCATGCACGAGTTCTTGCTTAAGAGTTCCCCAGAAACTCTCCATCGGCGCCTTGCTCTGCCAGTTCATGCTGTATCTTCTCTGCTCCGCAGACCCCTCTGGTTCGCTTATGCACTGCTTTTATCTCTATTGCCAGCCGGGCCTCTTCCTGCTTTCTCTTTGAAGGCTTCCTATTAAGCCAGGTGTAATATCCGCTCTCTGATACTTTTAAATACCGGCATAAGGCTGACACCGAATGTTTGAGCCGCATCTCTTTTATCATCGCGCACCTCGTTGCGACTCCTTCGCAAAGTACGCTGCCGCTTTTTTTAATATGTCCCGCTCCATTTTTACTTCTGCCAGCTCTTTCTTTGTCTTTCTTAATTCCATCTCCAAGTCCGTCAGCGGTTTGTGGTTTTTCCCTACTTCCGATAACTTCCCTGCCTTATATGCTTTTACCCAGTTGCTTAGAGTTGTTGAGGCCAGAGATAACCCCTTAGCCGCTTCATGCACTGACAGCCCTTCCTCGATTACAAGACCTACGGCCTCTTGCCTGAATTCCCTCGTGTACTTCCCGTACGGTAACCTTTCCATTCTGACACCTCCAGTTAGTTATTTTAACCTGCCTTTTGGTGTCCACTTTTTCTATCCTACCTCACTTTCTGAAGGATGCTCTGTATTCCAGTCTTTTTTGTTCCATCTCCAGTCGTATTTACTTTTTATACAGAATTTTTTCTCTGAGGATATATATAATAAAGCACTATAAAAAAGGGGGAAATTTTCATTACTAAATTAAGCCATGGGAACCCGCCGTGCAATAAATGCTGTGATTGACTGATGATAATTGTATATAATATCACCACACCTGTGTTATAACTATTCTTTCTAAAAATATTATAAACGATTCTGATTAGAGCGCCGAAAATAGCAAATCCTATTATCACGCCGGGAAGTCCAAAATCTGCATAAAATTGACCGGGTAAACCAGTAACATAGCCTGTAAAAAAGAAATAAGGATTAATATCATAAAGTGGGGCTCCAATTCCATACACAAAGGGTTTCCCCTCCCATAACGCTCTTTGGATTAATAAAGAAAATGTATCCACAAACAATCTCTGCCCCAGATAATAACTATTATGAGAAAAATGAGATATAATCATGCATAAATTCTCAAAGGATGTAAAACTTTGCATGTACTGAAAAACAACAATATTAACAATATTAGAGAAATTAAGATTAAGGCTGCCCTTAGTTCTAAGAGAATTAAATACCACCACGACAAATATACTGAATAATAAAAAAGCGAAAAGTTCAACAAGCCTTACTTTCCTCCTTGTATAGTGAAAAAAGGCAATTAGGAAAAAGGGGATAAAAATTACTGTAGTTTTTGATGTTGAAATAATACCATTAGCAACCGTATAGGCTATATAAAGCAATATAAATATATTTGCACAATGGAT
>Ga0172371_10007118_pt1 | contig 16038 bp, 13 predicted proteins | sample Lak12m_FD_114543 | JGI IMG/M metagenome (GOLD analysis project Ga0172371, IMG submission 114543) | Freshwater microbial communities from Kabuno Bay, South-Kivu, Congo - kab_022012_12m | ecosystem: Environmental > Aquatic > Freshwater > Lake | place: Democratic Republic of the Congo: South-Kivu...
ATGTAAATAAAATAATTGCTCCATCTTTGATTGGGCAGGATGTAGGAGAAATTGGAAGTCAGCAAAAAATTGATGAAATTATGATAAAATTAGATGGCACAGAAAGAAAAACAAATTTAGGAGCAAATGCTATTTTGGGGGTAAGTTTGGCTGTAGCTCGCGCTTGCGCAAATGAGAAAAAAATGCCTATGTATGATTTTATCCGTGAAAATTTTGGTCTTGAAAAATATGGTTTATTGCCTGCCCGCCGAAGCCTTGGCGAAGGCGGGTGCGACTCCAATTTCATTTTACCAAACCCAATGATGGTGGTAATTGAAGGTGGGGCGCACGCAGATCAATCTACAGATTTACAAGAATATATGATTTCTATGATTGGAGGCGATAGTGTGAAAGAAAATGTAAGAAAAGGAATTGAAATTTATTTTACATTAAAAAAAGTTCTTAAAGAAAAAGGTTATAATTCTAATGTGGGTAACGAAGGAGCTTTTGCGCCGAATGGTTTGCCTACAAATGAAACTCCACTTGAGCTTATAAAAGAGGCTGTAGAAAAATCTGGATATGAATTTGGTAAAGATGTGGGTATAAGTTTAGATCCTGCTATTTCTGAGCTTTTTGAAAATGAAGTTTATGAATTGGAAAAAGAAGGCAAAAAACTTAATTCTGACGAGATGATAGAATACTTTGTAAATTGGATTACAAAATATCCTATAATTACTTTAGAAGATGCGCTTGCTGAAACAGATTGGCAAGCTTGGCCAAAATTAAATGAAAAAATCGGAGACAAAGTTGCAGTAGTGGGTGATGATCTAACTGTAACAAACCCAAAGCTTTTGCAAAAAGCAATTGAGGTAAAAGCTATAAATTCTATCTTGATTAAATTAAATCAAATTGGAACTTTATCTGAAACAGTAGAGTGCTGTATTTTAGCTCGCAAAAATAATATAATGACAATAATTAGTCATCGTGGTGGTGGAGAAACTAATAATACTACAATGATTGATTTGGCTGTAGCTGTAAATGCAGGATTTGTAAAAGTAGGGCCAAGTAGAGGAGAACGTGTAGAAAAATATAATAGATTAATGGAAATAGAAGATGAATTGCAGGGCAATTGTAAGGTCGCAGGAAGTAACTTTAGAAAAATTATTTAAAAAAAGAAGCCCGCGCCTTGTCTCGTCGCTCCTTTCTTTATGAAGGATACCAACGATAGTCGGTTCTCTTGGCCAGCTTTTTGAAAAGCACTGAGCTGGGAAAGATCGCCGACGGGCGGGGCTTGCTAGGCTAGGGGAAGCTTGAAGGCCAATACATGGTCTTCATACACACCTCCTTTCTAAATTGTGCTAAATTAAGTATATCATATATGTAAAATCGTGTCAAGAGTTTTGAATGAAAAATAAATAATAATTAATAATTTAAACTATGGCAAAATTATATTTACAAAGACATTTAAAATCGCAATGGAATGTAGATGATAGATTTGCTGGCTGGACTAATGCGCCACTTTCTAAAGAAGGTGTTGATATGGCAAAAGATGTTGCAAATAGGATTATTAATGAAAAAATTGATGTGGGATTTACCTCTCCTTTAGCAAGAAATATGCAATCTGTAATTGAAATATATAAGAATTTTGAAAAATATCCATTTTTTTCTCATCTTGATGGTGGAAAAATGCAAGAATGGGGTAATTTTGATAAAATTGCAGATAATTGTATTCAGTTTTTTGTAACAGAAAAACTCAACGAAAGATATTATGGAGAGCTTCAAGGATTAAATAAAGCCGAGACTAAAAATAAATATGGACAAGAACAAGTATTATTGTGGCGTACAAGTTATAAAGATGCTCCCCCTGGAGGTGAAAGTGGTATTGATGTTTATAATAGAACAGTGCCTTTTTATAAAGAATTTGTTGAAAAACAATTAATGCAAGGTAAGAATATTTTGATTGTTTCTAGTCATCATCCATTGCGATCAATTATAAAATATATAGAAAAAATTAAAGATGATGATATGATTAAAGTTGAAATACCTTTTGCAGGGCTTGTAACTTATGAATTTGATGAGAGTATGAATGTAATAAGTAAAAATTAATTTTGTAAAATTGCGTATTAATAAATTATGGCATTGCATTAAAAAATAAATAAAGTATAATATAAATATTATTATTAAAAAATAAAAAAATGAAGATAGGTAAATTTAATATAAAAATAGATCAAAATTTTATTTTGGTAGTAGTGGCAGTATTAGTAATTGCAATAGGTGGTTATTTAGCTTTTGGTGGAGGGGATTTAAGTAAGGTATTAAGTTTTAAAAAAGGTTTATCAAATGATGAAATTGCTCAAAAATCAATAGATTATCTTAATAACGAAATATTAAAAGGTCAATCTACAGCTTCTTTGGTTTCTATAGGTGAAGAAAGCGGTTTAGTGAAAATAAAAATAAAGATTGGTTCAAATGAATTTGATACATATGCAACAAAAGATGCAAATTTATTATTCCCACAAGTTTTTAATATGAAGGAAAATAAAGATAATTCTGCAAATAACGACGAAGATGATTCAAATAAAATAACAAAAGCAGATATCAAAAAAGTTGATAAACCAGTTCTTGATGCTTTTATTGTTAGCAAATGCCCATATGGCTTACAAATGCAAAGAGTAGTTGCTGATATTGTAAAATCAGGCCCTGCATTGTCTTCCAATATTGTAGTAAGATATATGGGTGCTATATCTAATGGTAAAATAACAGCTATGCATGGAGATGCAGAAGCTCAAGAAAATTTAAGGCAAATTTGTATAAGAGATGAGCAAAATAGTAAATATTGGAATTATATAAATTGTCATATTAAAAAAGGTGATGTGGACAGTTGTTTGGCAAGTGCTGGAGTTAACAAAACAATGGTAGATTCTTGTATGGCAGATCCAAACAAAGGATTAAAGTATGCTCAAGTAGATTTTGATATGCAAAATAAATACAATGTGACAGGATCTCCAACTTTAATAATGCAAGATGGTCAGATTTCAGAATCTGAATTTGGCGGAAGAACATCTGAGGCATTAAAAACAATGATTTGTTCTGCATTTAATGCTCAACCATCTGCTTGTTCTGTAAAGATGAATACTGTAGCTGCAGCTTCTAGTTTTTCTGAAACTTATGCCTCTACAAATACAGGTTCAAGCGGATCTGCTTCATGTAATTAATTTAATAAAATATGGTTAAAATATATTCTACACCAAGTTGTGTGTATTGCAAAACATTAAAATCTTATTTATCTAGTAAAAGTATAGAATTTCAAGATATAGATGTGTCTAGCAATGAAACAGAACTTGATAATATGGTAAAAATATCTGGGCAAATGGGAGTGCCAGTAGTGCAAATAGATGATAATGTGATTATAGGCTTTGATAAACAAAAAATCGATGCATTATTGAAAATATAAAAACAGAAAAACAGCATCTTTTAAGGAGGTGTTGTTTTTTTGTTAGTATCTGTTGTATAAAAAATATAATTTGATATAATAAAATAAAATAAAAAATTACAAATAAAAATTATAAATATGAAAACTAAAATTGCAATCAATGGGTTTGGGCGTATTGGAAGACAGGTCTTTAAAAGAATTTTAGAAAATCATCCAGATGTAGAAATAGTAGCTATTAATGATCTAACAGATAATGAAACTTTGGCTCATTTATTAAAATATGATTCTAATTATGGTAAATTTGATGCAGAAATTAGTTTTGGAGATAATTTTATTTCTGTAAATAATAAAGAATACAAAACTTTTGCCAAAAAAGATCCTGCAGAATTACCATGGAAAGATTTAAACGTAGATATTGTACTTGAATGTTCTGGAGTTTTTACTGATAGAGCAGGAGCTCAGAAACACTTGAATGCTGGAGCTAAAAAAGTTATTTTATCTGCCCCAGGTAAAGAGAAAGATATTCCTGGATTTATATTGGGCGTAAATACAAATGATGTTGATTTTAAAGATATTAATATTATGGATTTGGGTTCTTGTACTACTAATTGTTTAGCTCCAATTGCCAAAATTTTAAATGACAACTTTACAATTGTAAAAGGTTTTATGACAACAGTTCATAGCTATACTAATGACCAAAAAATCCTTGATTTGCCTCACAAAGATTTGCGTAGAGCAAGAGCTGCTGGTATAAATATGATACCAACAAGCACAGGAGCTGCCAAAGCTATAGGTAAAATGATTCCAGAGTTAGCTGGTAAATTAGATGGTATTGCAGTAAGAGTGCCTACGCCTACAGTATCTTTGCTGGATTTGGTTGTAGAAATAACTAAACCAGCTAGCAAAGAAGATATAAATAATGCATTTAAAAATGCAGAGAATACAGATAATTTTAAAGGTCGTTTTAAAACAGTACAAGAAGAATTAGTGTCGTCGGATTTTAAAGGTGATAGTTATTCTTCTATAATAGATTTATCTCAAACAATGGTTAATGATAATATGATTAAGGTTATAGGTTGGTATGATAATGAGTGGGGATACAGTTGCCGATTGGCGGAGTTCGCTGAATTCGTTGCAAAGAAACTAAAATAGTAATTAATATTAATTCAAACTTTTTAATTTACAATTTTCAATTTTAAATTTTCAATAAATTTTTAAATTATTAAATTTTAAAAACAAAATGAAAAATCAAACAAAAAAAGCTACAAGGCGTGATATTAAGAAAAAAGTTCTTAAAAGAAAAGCAAGAAACGTAAAGTAGTTTATATGTATTAGAAAACAGAGCATAGATTAAAAGGCTCTGTTTTTGTTTACTATTGACATAGATGTATATAATATGGTATAATAAAGCATATGGATTACACATTAAAAGAAGATGGGTTTGATTTATTATGCGACAGATTTAAGATTTTATTTATACCAATTAAAGGGAATAATTATTCTCCTAAATTTTTGGCTAGTAAATGGCTTTTGAGTTTTGTTATTATATTAATTGTTGTAAAAATTGTTTTTGTTTCTGTGTCATTGAATTTTCCAAAATTTATATTTTTCGCTGATGTTTCTAAGACAGATTTAGTGCAAATGATTAATCAAGAGAGAAAGGCAATAGGCTTAAATCAATTATCTGAAAATGTAAAACTCAATCAAGCAGCTCAGCTTAAAGCATTAGATATGATAAAGAATCAGTATTTTGCACATATAAGCCCAACAGGCATTACCCCTTGGTTTTGGTTTAAAAAAACAGGATATAATTATACTTATGCTGGAGAAAATTTAGCTATAGGTTTTACTGAGTCTTATGATGTATATAATGCTTGGTTTGATTCTGATTCTCATAGGGAAAATTTTTTAAATAAAAATTATAATGAAGTAGGAACTGCTGTTTTAGAAACAAATTTTCAAGGAAATAGTACTATTGTTGTAGTACAGTTGTTTGGAAAACCTAAGATTATTAATTCTATTCAGTCTGTAAGCTCTCAAAAACCAGCACCTATAATTACTAATCCTTCTACTGAAAGCACTAAAAAAACAGATCAAGAAAAACCTAAGGGTTTAGTTTTAGCTTTAGAACAAAGCGACGCTGAATATGAAAATGATTTTTTATTAAAATCATTAAATGTTGTTTTTTATAACTATGAAGCTTTAATTCAAAAAATAATTTTAATTACATTTGTAGTTGTTGCAATAATTTCTTTGACAAATATTATAGTAAATTATAAGATACAAAATATAAATTTAGTAAGAAAATCTTTATTAATGGTTGTTTTGCTTTTTGTAGGATTAGGTATTGATAAAAATTTATTTATAGAAATATTTTCTAATATTATAATTTAATGATTAATAAAAATTTTAAAAATAATTTTAAATTACTGTTATTTCTATATATTGTAGGATATATAATATTTAATTGGCAAGATATTTCTTGGGTTTTTAATTATAAGGCAATAGCTGGGGTTTCTCATAGTTTTTTCAATCCTTATTCTAATGAAGGTATAGTTGAAGCGTATTTTAAAAATCAAACATTGCCAAATCCAACAATAATAAATTCTAATTTACAAAAAAATACACAACAAAAAAATAACATTTTAAGTAATATTAAAATTGAATATACAGATAAAAATAATATTTTAGAGATTCCAAAAATAAATATATCAAGTAATATTGTTTTTCCTCAAACTAAAGATATTAATATATTATATAATTATCTAGATTCTGGAGTTATATATTATATAGATTCTGTAAAACCCAATCAAGCAGGCTTGATCACTATGCTTGGTCATTCTGCACCACCTGGTTGGCCAAAAATAAAATATGATACAGTGTTTAGCGAGCTTGATAAATTATCTGCAGGAGATGATATTTATCTGAATATAGATAATAAGAAATACACATATAAAGTTATAGAAACTAAAATTATAAATAAAGGGCAAGAAATTGAAAATATATTGACAGATAATAAAAATATGATAGTATTAGTTAGCTGTTATCCTCCAGGAAAAGATTATAAAAGAATAGCAGTTTTTGGGGAAATTCAAACTAATTAAAAAATTAAAATATAATTTTATGAACAAAAAATATTTAATTTTAATTTTGCTTGGTCTTATCTTGGCTAGTAACGCTTATGCTCAAAATGGATTTTTGCAAGAAACAGCAGAATTAAAATATAGTAAAACTTGGGTAACTACAATTACTTGCAAATCGTTAATTACTGGCGAAACTAAGGTGTTTGGTAATACAGATCCTTATACTTTAACTACACTAGTTTCTAATACAATAAAACAGAAAAATTTACCATTTACTGCTCCCACTCAGCCAATAGTTAGATATGATAATGGCACTGGTTCTATAAATAAATGGAATAATGATGGTAATTTTGATTTAAATACTTTGAATGCTGTTTGTAGTATTTTAGGATATGATAATTATGTATCATCTGCTTGTCTTGATTATGAAAGAAGCGCTAAATACCCAAATGGAAAATGTAATTTTGATACTCCGCATAATAATCAATTATCTAGATTTTTTGGAGATTATTGTATTTTGAATTATTCCAAAAAATGTGAAAATAATTCTGTGTATTGGTATGATTCTTGTGGAAAGCGCGGAGATGTATTCCAAGGATGTTCTGCAAATCAAATTTGTGAAGATTTAATTTGTAAAGATATTACTTGTTCTACAAATCAAAAATGTGGCACAAATAGTTTTGTAGAAGGTACTAGAAGTTGTGGATTAGATAATAATGTATATCAAGATTTTATAACTTATAAATGTAATTTACCAGGAACTTCTAGTTCATATTGTTCAGATAGTACAGAAAAACTTCCTGTGCAAATATGTGATAGTGGAACTACTTGTTCGTTTGGACAATGTATATTTACAGCTTGTGGAAGTTTGGCTTATCAAATAACAAATCATATTAATTTATACGGATATACAACTTGTTCTACAGAGAATTATAATCCAATCTTTGATGCAAATAAGGACAAAAAAATAGATGCATCAGATGTTTTTTGGGTAAAGTATGTTTTAACAGAAAATCAATGTGTAAATCAACTTGAAAATCCAGAAAATATTTGTTGCACCCTAAACTACTCTCAAAAGTGTGTAGGTAACTCTGTATATTATTTTAACTCATGCAATGAGCAAGGTGATAAAATTCAAGATTGTACTTTAGATCAACTTTGCCAACAAGGACAATGCAAAGATGTAGCTTGTACAACATCAAATGTATTACAAAAATGTGGCAACAATGGTTTCTTTGGAGCAAAGTCTTGTTCTGCTGATAACACTAAAGTTATTCAATCATACAAAACATGGTCTTGCTTAAATCCAGGAGAAACCTCAGCTTCTTGTAATGATGCAATAGACCCAGCAAGAGTATTTGAAACATGTCAAACAGGTTTTGCTTGTGATGCAGGGGAATGTAAAAAAGTAAACTGTTCTACAGAAACTCAATGTGGAACAGATGGTTATGTAGGAGATTTGTTCTGTAGAAATGGAGATGTATGGCAAAGTTATAAAACTTTTACTTGTCTTGATGCAGGCACATCAAATTCAAGATGTACAGATTCAAGCTCACCAAGATTGAAAACTGATTGTACGGCAAATCAAACTTGTACAAATGGTTCTTGTATAAATAATCCATCTGATTTTACAGTATCTGCAACAGCTAGCCCAAATCCTGCAACAACTTCTCAACAAGTAACATTTACCCCAATATTATCTGATGAAAATAGGAATTATTCTTATATCTGGACAGGTGATTGTGTAGGAATTAATAGAACTTGTCAAAAAACATTTACTCAATCAGGAACTTATACTGCTGTTTTAACTGTTACAGCTGATAGTATTACTAAAATAACTTCAGCTACAGTTACTGTTAGTCAAACAGTTACAAGTCCATCTGTCCAAACAAATTCTGCTACAAATATTACAACAAATTCTGTAACCTTAAATGGTAATATTACAAGTTTAGGTGGTGATAGCAATGTAACAGTTTGGTTTAGATGGGGAACTTCATCTTTATATGGGAATGAAACAACTCGTCAAACTTTAAGCTCATTACAAAATTTTAATCATCAATTATCAGGACTAGCTTCTAATACAACATATTATTATCAAGCTGTAATTCAAAATTCAAATACTACAAGTTATGGACAAAGTATTACATTTACAACAACATCTTCTACTACATCATCAAGTGTAATAGCAAATGCCGGACCTGATCAATATGTAAATCCAGGGCAAAATGTAATGTTATATGGTTCTGGATCAGATTCTAGTGGCCAATCTGTAACATATTCTTGGAATTGTAATGGTGGATATTTGTCTAATCCAAATTCTGCTCAAACTAATTTTGTTGCTTCAAATATAAATTATAATACAAATTATTATTGTACACTTGTAGTAAGAAATGCTTCTGGCGTATCTGCATCTGATGATGTTCTTGTAAGAGTAAATTACATAAATAATAATATAACAAGTAATAATGTCCAAACAAATTCTGCTACAAATATTACAACAAATTCTGCAACTTTAAATGGATATTTGTATAATAATTCAAATTATAATTATAACTATAATTATAGTAATTATAATAATGTTTGGTTCCAATATGGTACATCAACAAATTTTGGATATGAGACCAATCGCCAAGCATTAAATTATACAGGATCATTTAGCCAAAATATTTCTGGATTACTTGCAAATACAACATATTATTTTAGAGCATTATTTCAAGATAGTTCAGGGCAAATAAATTATGGACAAAATATGAGTTTTGTTACTACTGGTAATCAAGGAATTATAACTGTAATCAAATCTGTAAGAAATTTGTCTTCTGGTACAAATTGGGCAAATTCTGTTAATGCAAAACCAGGAGATATTTTGAGTTTTATGGTTGTAGCTTCTGTAACTGGAACAAGCCAAAACTTATCTAATGTAACATTAAGAGATGTTTTGCCAGGTAATTTAATAAATAGAACCAATATTACTGTTGATAATGTTGTAAATTACGGAGATTTGAATTCTGGAATTAATGTTGGATATTTATCTCCAAGTCAAATGAGAACAATAACTTATCAAGTTCAAGTAGCTCCAAGCTCTAATTTTAGTTTTGGTAATACAACTTTAACAAATTATGCTTATGTTACATCATCTGAATCATCTGGCACACCTGCTCAAGCTTCTGCTAGCGTAATTGTAAATAAATCTGGAGTTTTGGGAGCAACTAGTGTATCTACTGGACTTACAAATAATTTCTGGTTAGATTCATTTTTCTTGCCATTAGCTGTTGCTTTGCTTGGTTTGTGGGGATATAAATCTGGAATTTTGGGTATAGATGAATGGGTTGCTAGAAGAATGGCAAAAACCAAAAACTTTAGAGCAGATAAGAAACTAGAGGAAAAATTAATAAATATAAAGCAGAAAGAATCTTCTTGGCCTAAGTTGTAGTGATAAAATAAAGTTAATAAAAGCCTCATATAGAGGCTTTTATGTTTTGTAAAGAGTTTACGTAAAATAAAATAAATGATATTATATTATATATAATTAAATTTTAAAAAAATGTCATATAAAGATATAATAAATACTAGTAAACCTGAGCTAGAAAAAGCTTATAAATATTTTGAAGGTGAATTAGGTAAAATTCGTACTTCTAGAGCATCACCTGCTATGATAGAAGATATTGAAGTATCTTGTTTTGGGCAAAAATTTCCTTTAAAACAACTTGGTTCAATATCTGCTCCTGCTACAAATCAATTGCTTGTTCAGCCTTGGGATGGTTCTTATCTAGAGCCAATAAGAACAGCTATTGGTAATTCTGGATTAGGTATGTCTGCTGTAATTGATAAAAATGTAATAAGGCTAAATTTACCACTACTTACAGAAGATTATAGAAAAGCTCTTATTAAAACTTTAAATGAAAAAGCTGAAGAAACTCGTAAAACAATAAGGCACTTAAGAGAAGATTGTTGGAATAAAATTCAACAAGCTCAAAAAGATAAAGTAATTTCTGAAGATGATAAATTTAGAGGTAAAGATGAGCTTCAAAAAATTATTGATGATTACTCAGATAAAATTAAGCAATTAGTTGATAAAAAATCTCAAGAAGTAGCTTAAAATTAAATATATTTTATATGATACTTACACTTATAATTGCATTATTTAGTTTAGTGGTATTAATGGTTATTCATGAATTTGGGCATTTTATAATTGCTAAAAAATTTGGCGTAAGAGTTGATGAGTTTGGTATTGGATATCCGCCTCGTCTTTTTGGTAAAAAATTTGGTGAAACTTTGTATTCTGTAAACTTGCTTCCGCTTGGAGCCTTCGTACGTATCTATGGCGAAGAAGGTGGAGTAGATGATTACAGAAGTTTTGTAGGTAAAAAGATCTGGCAAAGAGTTTTGATTGTGCTTGGTGGAGTAGTAGCTTTTTGGATTGCAAGCTATGTAATATTTTCTATTGTGTTTTTAATTGGAGCAGATTTACCAATTGGCGATACTGATGCTACAGGCCTTACTAATGCTCGCGTGCAAATAATTAGTGTTAGTAAAGATTCTCCAGCTGATATTGGGGGCATTAAAGCAGGGGATATAATCTTAAATTTAAAATCAGGTGAAAATAACCAGCAAGTAAATTTAATAAAAGATTTTCAAAATTTTACAAAAGAAAATGCAGGTAAAGAATTGCAAGTTTCAGTAAAAAGAGATAACCAAATTATAAATTTAAATTTTGTTCCTAGAACTGATGAACAAATACCAGCTGGGCAGGGTAGAACTGGAGTAGGTATAGAAAGAGTTGCTACTTTAATAAATAAAACAGCTTGGTGGCAAGCTCCATGGCAAGGTGCTGTATATACTTGGACTACAACTGTAAATGCAGTAAAAGGTTTGTGGTTAACTTTTTCTATGTTGTTTGCTGGTAAGGGTGCTCCAGCTGGAGCTGAATTCGCAGGGCCACTTGGGATTACTGTTTTTCTTGCACAAGCTGCTAATTTGGGTGCTGGATTTTTCTTGTATTTTATAGGATCTATTTCTGTATTTATTGCTTTATTTAATTTGTTTCCAATTCCAGCTTTAGATGGTGGAAAATTAATTTTCTTGATAATAGAAAAAATTATGGGCAAACCAGTTCCAGTAAGAGTGGAACAAATAATCACAGCAGTATTTTTCTTTATACTTATTGCTTTATCTTTGTTTATAACTATAAGATTTGATATACCCAGATTTACTGATTTTCTAAAATCAAGCTTAAGTAGATAATTGGAATGTTGAAATTATACAGATATTACTATTCCAGTGTTCTTGAGAACATTGGAATAATAATTTGGGCGTGATATAATAAAATTGCACAATAAATTAAATTTGTTTTTTTTAATTTAAATTATATGGCAGTAGGAAACAAAAGTTATTTTCAATTAGAGCGAATAATTAGAGGTGTTGCTAATCATCGTCGAATTGAAATCTTAGAATTACTTGAGAAAAGCCCAGAGCTTTCGAATATTGATATTTCAGAAAAATTAAATACTAATTTCAAAACTATTTCAGAGCATATTAAAAGATTAGCAACTGCTGGATTTGTTATAAAAAGATCTGATGGTTCAAGTGTTCGTCATAAAATAACTAAAAGGGGATTAGCTATTCTATTGTTCTTGAGAACATTGGAATAATAATAGAATTTATTATTATAATTATATAATTTCACATTTATTGTGATTTTTTTGTAAAAAAAGAACCCGGTCACCGCATAATGCGTGTGCCAGGTTTTTAGTTATTCTATAAGATAAAAGATTTATTCACCTACTTTTCAGGTTCTTTGGTATTGTCTCCAAATTGGGAGCCATTCACTTTTGAAAAGCCCAAGCTCAATCATATCCCAGTATTTTCCTTTCTTGAAAATATGTTTTCTTCTAGTGCCTTCAATTTTGTAACCGCAGTGCAGGCTATAATGTAGGCTACGTTTATTAAAGGCATAAACTTGCGAACAAACTTTATGAAGGTTTAGGGTATTGAAAATATAGCTTAACAGTACCATTTTAGCATCAGTACCATAACCTTTACCCCAATATTCCTTTTCTCCGATTATGGCACCAGTTGAGCAAACTTTATCTTTCCAGTTAATTTGATGAACACCCATTAAGCCAATAAAAAAACCTTCAATTGTTTCTATAGATAATACGATGTCTTTGTCATCTGAGCCAAGTTTCTTAATCCATTCCTCTTCAAAATTTTCGGTTCTAGGTAAGATTGCGCTAATAAACTCTCTTACTTCTGGATCATTAATCCAGCGAGTAATAGTTGGCGCATCTAGTATATTGAGCGGACGTAGGTTAACCTTTTTACCTTGAAGAAAAATAACGTTGGTCATAGAAAAACCCCTTTCAAAGAACAAAAAATGCTCTAGCGAAGTTGCTAGAGCAATTTTTGTAACCCAAATAATTTTTTAAATAGAGATACACAAATTGTTCTGGCAACTGAAAAAATATCCTTCGCAAGAGGGAATGTTCAAGTCTGTGGCCATTTGTCTGAATTTATATGTAAACATAATATTTAATTTATATCTCGATAGTATCATAATTAATATTTTATGTCAATAGTTTACGAAGGATTTAAACAATGCTATTATTAGATTAATTAAAATTTAGAATTTAAAATTTAAAATTACACTTATGTTACAATCAAAATTATTTTATAAAACAGAAAGAAATAAAATATCCAGCACAGAATCAATATCTCATGATTTACTTGTGAGAGCGGGTTTTATAGATCAACTTATGGCAGGGGTGTATACTTTTTTGCCTTTAGGATTTAGAGTACTTAAAAAAATAGAAAATATTATAAGGCAAAATATGTTAGAAGTTGATGGTCAAGAAATGCTTATGCCAGCTTTAAATCCAAAAGAAAATTGGGATTGTACTGGTAGATGGAATTCTCTTGATATTTTATTTAAAATAAAAAGCACAGATTATAGAGATTATGCTTTAGCCCCAACACATGAAGAAGTAGTAAGTCCTTTGGCAAAAAAAGTAATTTTGTCATATAAAGATTTACCAACAGCAGTATTTCACATACAAAATAAGTTTCGTAATGAATTAAGAGCAAAGTCTGGTATATTACGCACAAGAGAATTTATGATGAAAGATTTGTATAGTTTTCATGCAACTCAAGAAGATCTTGATAAATATTACGAAAAAGTTGCCAAAGCATATATAAATATTTATAAGCAATGTGGTATAGGAGAGCAAACATTTAGAACATTAGCTTCTGGGGGGAGCTTTTCTAAATATTCAGATGAATTCCAGACAGAAACTTTAGCTGGTGAAGATATTGTTTATGTATGTAAAAAATGCAAAACTTCCATAAACAAAGAAATTAAACAAGAAAATCCAACTTGCCCAAAATGTAATCAAATAGATTTTATTGAGAAAAAAGCAGTTGAAGTGGGTAACATTTTTAAGCTTGGAACAAAATATTCTGCTCCATTTAATTTAAATTTTAAAGATAAAGATGGTCAAGAAAAGCTAGTTCTTATGGGTTGCTATGGTATAGGCTTGGGAAGAGTTTTGGGTACAATTGTAGAAATTAATAATGATGACAAAGGAATTGTATGGCCAAAAAGTGTGGCGCCATTTGATATTCACTTGATTTGCTTGGGAAATTCTGCTAAAGTTAGACGCGTAGCAAATCAAATTTATAAAAATTTATCTGCCTACGGCAGATCTCTCGAAGGGAGACAAGAATTTACTGTATTATATGACGATAGGGATAAAACCCCTGGAGAAAAGTTTGCAGAAGCAGATTTAATTGGTATTCCTTTAAGAATTGTAGTTTCAGAAAGAACTTTGGAAAAAAATTCTGTAGAAATAAAAGAAAGAAAAGAAAAAGAAGCAAAGCTTATAAAAATATCTCAAATTAATAAATTAATATTTAAATAAAATGCTAAAAAAGTTGTTTTCAAGGTTGTCTGTAGATATGGCAATTGATTTGGGCACTGCTAATTCTTTGGTTTATGTAAAAGATAAGGGCATTATAATTAATGAACCTTCTGTAGTAGCAGTAAATAATAAAACAGGTCAGGTTTTAGCTATTGGGCAAGAAGCTAAGAAAATGGTTGGCAAAACCCCAGCTTATATTACAGCTACACGACCACTTGTAAATGGAGTAATCTCAGATTTTGAAGTAACAGAACAAATGTTAAAATATTTTATAGAAAAAGGTGCTAATTCTTCTAAAAAGTTTGGTTTGAAAGTTTTCTCTAGAGTAATAATTGGTATACCTTGTGGTGTAACAGAAGTTGAAAAAAAAGCAGTAAGAGATGCTGCAAAAAATGCTGGAGCTAAAACTGTTTTCTTAATTGAAGAACCTTTAGCCTCTGCTATTGGTGCAAAATTACAAATCCAAGAAGCAGGGGGTAATTTTATTGTAGATATTGGTGGAGGAACTACAGAAGTGGCTGTGATTTCATTGGGAGGTATTGTAGTATCAAGATCTTTGAGAGTTGCAGGTGATAAGCTTAATGATGATATTATGCAATTTGCTCAAAAAGAATATAAGCTCTTGATTGGAGAAAGAACAGCAGAAGAAATTAAAATTAAAATAGGTTCTGCAATGCCTACAAAAGAGAAAAAAGAAATGCCAATGCGCGGAAGAAATCTTGTAACAGGCTTACCTGAAGAAGTAGTTATTTTTAATGATGATGTTCAAAGAGCTTTGGAAAAATCAGTTCGTCAAATTGTTTCTGCTATCAAAACAACTATAGAAGAAACTCCTCCAGAGCTTTTGGCTGATGTTATGACAAATGGTATATTTTTAGCTGGTGGAGGATCTATGCTTAAAGATTTGGATGTGCTTATTTCTAAAGAAACTAAAATGCCTTGCAAGATTGTAGATGATCCTTTGACTTCTGTAGTGCGTGGAGCTGGAATTGCTTTGGAAAATATTGAAACTCTTTCAGGAGTAATGAGCAAGGATGAAGAAAATGAAGCATTTAATTAAAAACAGATAAATATAGATTAATAACAGATTTTCACAGATCACAAATAAAAAAGAAAGCCGGGTGGGACTTGTTAGTCCTCGCTCGGCTTTTGTTTTTTTGGCCCTAGGTTTTAGCCTAGGGCCTTCCCACCGCCAGTCTGAAGCGGGAGGGTCAGGATCGCGACGACCATCATCGCGATCAAAAAAATTCTGTGCGACAACGGCTCCTTGATGAGCCTATTGCCACACTTGAAACAAACCGCGTCTTCGGGGAACGTGTCCCCGTTACATCTTGGGCAGGCCATTTTGGCCTCCTTTCTCTATGGAATGCGCCACCTTGATGCCAACTTAGGCACCAAGATGTTGCATCCAAAATTGTCATTTGAAATGCAACTTGGTAAAATGAAGTTGCTATGAAAAACATAAACAACAAAAAGTGTAAAAGTGAAGTTAAAAAACAAAAAAAGCGAAAACGATTTCGCCATATAAAACAAATTGATAGAGATAGAATCCAAGCTATGTTGCGCGAAAGTTTAAAGCAAGAATCAATAGCAGAAGTGCTTGGATTTGACGCAGGAGCCATAAGTAGAG
>Ga0172371_10007120_pt1 | contig 16037 bp, 10 predicted proteins | sample Lak12m_FD_114543 | JGI IMG/M metagenome (GOLD analysis project Ga0172371, IMG submission 114543) | Freshwater microbial communities from Kabuno Bay, South-Kivu, Congo - kab_022012_12m | ecosystem: Environmental > Aquatic > Freshwater > Lake | place: Democratic Republic of the Congo: South-Kivu...
CAGGGCTTCAGCCCTGGGATGAATGCGTACGATTACCTCGAGAAATTCCGAAGGAATTTCCGAGACTCAGTCCTGGGAATTCTACGAATTCCACAGGGTCCCGCGAGGTTGGCAAAATTGTCGAAGAGAATTTTGCCATATATAGGCGAGCAGGGATTATACAGAAACCCCGGGCTTTAGCCCGGGGAGATTCATTTAAAATGAAGATCTGTTCACAGTGTAAGAAGCGGTATGTTGATACGGTTATGTCCTGTCCCGTATGCCGCGGGGCCTTACAGGTTTTGCAGCCGCCGGATAGTGAGGAATGGCGCGCCCTGGTCATTGAAACATTCTTGAAGCTTGCCGGTACTATTCCTACCGAGGATGCGTTTGTCAAAGAACACTACGGCCATATATTTTCGCGTTTGAGCGTTCCGGAGTCGGATGCGCTGAACCGCGAGATTATCATAGTGAAGATGCATGTCATTAAGATGCTTTGCCATGAGGCAAAGATCCCGACCATGATCATTGAAGCGTTCTTGTGCGCGGTGTACGCGTCTGTGCCTTTGCTGAATAAGAAATATTCATTGCAAAAATATGACCTGCTTTTGCAACAACGGACCAAAGAGTACGACGCGTATTTGCTGAATTTGAACACGGTCGATGAAAAGAAAGCCAACGCGGTCTTTGAGCAATTTACCGCGGCTTCGTATAATAACGCGTTTGGACACAGGCCGTATACGCAGGATGAAGTCGTATTGGCTACGCTTTTTGCGTTGAATTATACAAGCGCGTACACGGATTGCGGCCGGTATATCAGAGAATGGAAGTCGAAAGGGCTGATCCCTTGATCCGGAGAGGTTTATCTTGACAGAAGAATAAAAAAGGTTACAATAGTAAAACGTGATTTGTCGAGGAGAGTTTAGATATCTTGAAGCCGCAAAGTTCCAAGAGAAGTGAACTAAGCGGCTTTTTTGTTTTTGGGCATGTAGGTAATAACTCGAAAAACACTGGATATCTTTGAATCTATTTTTCGAGTGACCTCGACAAGAGACGATAAAGTTTAACAATTTTATCGGTCGACCCTGCGGGCAAACAATGTTGCTTCGCAGACATTATTTGGGTTCTAAAAATATAGTGAAAGGAGGCTTAAACGGTATGGACGAACAAAAGAAGATTTACATCGGTAATTTGGATTATGGTGTTGCAGAACACCATATCGCTGAAGTTCTTGAGGCAAAAGGAATAGTTGCCAAAGACATTGCGGTGATCATGGACAAGTTTACCGGACGTTCCAAAGGATTCGCATTCGCTCAATTCGCGACTGACGAAGATATGCAGAAAGCAATTGAAGCATTAGACGGACAGAATCTCAATGGCCGGACGGTTAAGGCTAACAAGGCTCAGCCGCAAGTACGCCGTGACGATAGTAACAGACGCGGTGGGAGATTCTAGTGCATGTACCGCGAACCATTATTGACAACTAAGTAAAAGCGGTACTAACGATTGAATTACTATACTCTATCCTGATGGACGGTCAACGGTACGTGTCCTTCGGGATAGAGTATTCTTTATGCTGAAGGTCAACGGACCATTTCTCCTCGAGGACGGCATATTTTTCTCATTCCTTCAATCTTTCTGATATAATAAAAAAATACGGGTATACGGGTTTTGCGCGTGGAGAATCTATTGTAGCAATATTCTTTTATATTACTGCGCGTCCGGCGTATTTTAATCGGGATGAGAAACTTTTGAAACTTTTTACGCGTCAGTATTGTCTAATCTTATATACTGAGGCGGCGGATTTTCGAGCCCGCTACTGCGAGGCGAAGAAAAGCCGCGTAATGAACGCACAATTTCTGAAGATTTCCCGTCGCACAGAAGTTGTGCGCGGGAATTATCCTGTGGATCGCCGAATTACCCCATTAGGGGACAAGGAAATGCGAATGCGATATATTGTTTTCTGCCTCATGGTCATGGTTGCAGGTTTTGTTACTGCTTTGCCGGCGAATGCGGAAGAGGTCCTTACGTGGGACGAGTGCGTTAAACAGGCGGCCGGGAACAATCCGGACCTGATCTCCGCTGAAGCCGTGGTCAAGGGATCGAAGGCAAGTAAAGACATTACCGCCAGCGGCCTGTATCCGCAGATACAAAGTTCCGTCAGCGGATCGACTGCCAAGACCGGTTCTAAAACGACGGCTGATACGTATTCATACGGTGTTAGCGGATCACAACTATTGTTTGACGGTTTTAAGACCGTCAATAACGTAAAAGCCGGAACGGAGAACGTGAAGGCGTCGCAGCAGCGGTATCGTTTTACTTCCGTCGAAGTACGGCTGCGGTTGCGCACGGCGTTTATTAATCTGCTTAAGGCTCAAGAGTCGTTAGGCGTTACGAAAGATATCGTGCAAATACGGAAGAACATAGTAGGGCTGATTATGCTGCGGTATACCTCGGGATTGGAACACAAGGGGGCATTGCTGACCGCGGAAGCTGATTTTGCGCGGGCTGAATTCGAAACCGCTCAAGTGCAAAGAAGCCTCGAGGTCTTTCAGCGTCAACTCACCAAGGAAATGGGCAGGACTATTTTTACTCCGTTGCGGGTGACCGGCGATTTTACCGTCGTGGACGTTGCCAAAGAGAGACCGGATTTTGAAGCGCTGGCGGATAAGAACCCGACGTTTCAACAGTTTGTCGCTCAAAAAAATGCCGCGGCCTATGGGGTCAAGTCCGCTTACGGGAATTTCTTTCCGCAGCTTTCCGGCCAGGCCGACGCGGGAAAGACCGGCGGGCATTGGCCTCCGCAATCCGAGCAATGGGGCCTGGGCGTTTCAATGTCTGTCCCGCTTTTTGAGGGAGGTTTAAAAACCGCTCAATTAGCGCAAGCCAAGGCGCAGTTGACGCAGGCGGATGCCGATCTGCGGAGCACGCGGGATGGTCTTGTCAGCGCGCTTGAACAGAGATGGGCCGCGTTACAAGACGCGATCGCGTTGGTCGGCGTGCAGCAAAAAGCGCTTGATGCCGCGCAAGAACGGGCAAAAATAGCCGAAGCGCAGTATTCGACCGGTTTTATTACCTATGATAATTGGGCGATCATCGAAGATAACTATGTCAACGCGAAGAAAACGTATCTTGACGCGCAGGCAAACATTTTAATCGCTGAAACGAATTGGATCGAAGCGAAAGGAGAAACATTGGAATATGCGCAATAAAAAAATAATCGGCATTAGTGTCGCATTGGTCCTGGTTTGCGTGTGCGTATTTATAGGCCTGAGAATAAAAGGCGGTACGTCGAATAATGAAGCCACTAAGGAGATAAATCCCACGATGGGTACCATCCAGACGTTTATTTCGACGACCGGGACGGTATTACCGAAGAACCGCCTGGCGGTAAAACCGCCGGTCAACGGCCGTGTTGAAAGTATATTAGTCGAAGAAGGGGAAAAAGTAAAAACCGGGAAGATCTTGGCATGGATGAGTTCCACGGAGAGAGCGGCGCTTTTGGATGCCGCGCAAGGGCAAGGCCCGGAGGTCCTCAAGTATTGGAAAGAAGCCTATAAAGCTATTCCGTTATTGTCGCCTATCGATGGAGAAGTCATCGTCGCGACGACCCAGCCGGGGCAGACCGTGACCACCAGCGATTCTGTTATCGTTTTATCCGACCATTTGATCGTCCGCGCGCAGGTCGATGAGACCGATATCGGGAAAATCAAGCTTGGGCAGGGAGCTTTTATCAGCCTGGACGCTTACCCCGGAACAAAAATAAAGGCGACGGTCGAGCATCTTTATTATGAATCGTCGACGGTAAATAATGTGACCATATACCAGGTCGATCTGTTACCGGAACAGGTGCCGGCTTTTTTCCGTTCCGGGATGAACGCGACCGTAGATTTTAAAGCCGAAGGAAAAGAAAACATCCTGTTGATCCCGGTTGCCGCAGTGCATAAAGAAAAAGATTCGAGTTATGTTTTATTAAAAAATGAGCAGTCTAAAGAACCCATGAAACGAAAGGTCATGCTGGGCATTACCGATGATAAAAACGTCGAAGTCGTCTCGGGGATAAATGCCGATGACGCGATCGTGGTGACTTCTAAGAAATACGCCCGGCCAAAAGATACTCTCGGCAGTAATCCGTTCGCGCCGCCGCGGATGCAGCAAAGAAGCCGATGATACGCGCATGGTGTAGTAACGAATCATACGGGTCATGTTGTACGGGATATGGCTTAAGGTATACGCATGATAGAAGTTAAAAATCTATATAAGACGTACGAGATGGGCAAAGTCAAAGTGGAAGCCCTCAAGGATGTGTCTTTGAAGATTGCCTCAGGAGAGTTCGTCGCGATCATGGGAGCTTCCGGTTCGGGAAAATCCACGCTTATGCATTTGTTGGGGCTTTTAGACCGGCCGGATTCCGGGACGTATTTTTTAGGCGGCGAAGAAGTAACGCACTTGACTGACCAGGAATTGGCGCTCGTCCGGAACCAGCTTGTCGGTTTTGTCTTTCAGCAGTTTCATCTTTTGCCGAGGATGACCGCGTTGGAAAACGTCGAATTGCCGCTGATCTACGCGGGTAAACGCCATTTGAGAGAGAAAGCGAAAAAGGAGATCGCGGAAGTCGGATTAGCCGACCGGATATCGCATCGTCCGAATGAGATGTCCGGCGGGCAGCAGCAGCGGGTCGCGATCGCCCGGTCATTGGTCAACGAACCGCCGATCATCTTCGCGGATGAGCCGACCGGGAACCTTGATTCAAAGAGTAAAGTCGAGATCATCACCATATTACAGAAATTGAACCAGAGCGGCAAAACAGTAGTCATCGTAACGCATGAAAATGAGATCGCCGCTTACGCGCGCAGGGTCATTCAAATGCGTGACGGCCAGGTCATTTCCGATAAAACCGCGGGGCCAAGCGTGAAATCGTCCGCGGCCGCGCTTCCGGATAATGCCGTGCGGGGGATTCTGGGAAAAGCGCATGGTACCGGGCACGGCGGAATAGACTTTTTGGAGTATATACGGCAGGCAGTCTTCGCGATGGTCTCGCATAAAATGCGGGCTTTCCTGTCTATCCTCGGCATATTGATCGGTGTCGGCGCTGTCATCGCGATGATCGCGTTAGGCCGTGGGGCGCAGGAGTCGATTGAGAGGCAACTGGCTTCATTGGGCTCTAATCTGCTTATGGTGCGGCCCGGTTCTTCAAGGGTCCAGGGTATTGCGATACAAACGGGCTCCGTGACGCGTTTTACTTTTCAGGACATCGCGGCGATCGAAAAATTGAATACGGAAATAAAAAGAATCAGCCCGTCGGTTTCCGGCCGCGCGCAGCTGGTCTATGGCAATAAAAACTGGAATACCCAGGTCGAGGGTGTCGGCGTTGACTATGCGGAATTGCGTGCGTCTGTCCCGACATTAGGAAGGTCTTTTACCGAAGAAGAAGTGAAGATGAGAAGTAAGGTGGCGCTTTTGGGTACGACGGTCGTACAGCAGCTTTTTGGCGACACGGACCCTATCGGAGAGACGATAAAAATAAACCTGATCAATTTCAAAGTCATCGGGATATTGCCTCAGAAAGGCGCGACCGGTTTTCGCGACCAGGATGATACGGTTTTGATACCGATAACCACCGCGATGTATCGTCTTCTCGGAAAGCAGTATATAGATCAGATCTATGTTGAAGCGAGTTCTCCGGATACGATAGACCCTGCCCAGAAATCGATAACGGCGACGTTGAGCAAACAGCATCATTTAACTGCCAAAGAAGCAGAAGACTCTTTTCAGATACGGAATATGTCGGATATCAAAGCCGCCATGGAGTCGAGTACCAAGACGATGGGGATGCTGCTGGGTTCGATTGCCGCGATATCCTTGCTCGTCGGCGGTATCGGGATCATGAACATCATGCTGGTATCGGTAACTGAGCGTACGCGGGAGATCGGCCTGCGTAAAGCTATCGGCGCGAGCAATAAAGATATCATGACGCAGTTTCTCATTGAAGCGATATTGATGTCGTTTATCGGCGGCATCGGGGGCATCGTCCTGGGTACGGGCATTTCTTTGTTGATCACGATATTTGCCGGGTGGGCGGTAAAGATCTCAATGTTCTCGGTAGTACTTGCCACGACGTTTTCTCTTATCGTCGGAGTCATCTTCGGCCTTTGGCCGGCCCAAAAAGCTTCCCAGCTTGACCCGATCGAAGCGCTCAGGTATGAGTAGAGTTTTAGAAATAATCTATTAGAACATTAAAGGGACTTTGCCAGTCCCTTTAACCATAGGCCTTAGGTTCTGTTATGAAGAGAGTCAAGCTTTTCCTATGGAGATTGATTCATAGCATCAATTTTTTCTGTTTTATCTATCGTATGCAATCAGAACTTTCTGTTATTCGTGGCAACCTTCTTTTGAGGCTCACACTGGTTGACGTTTCGCCGTTAGCCTGATGAGTCTCTATCTTTTGACGAATCGCACGTCTCAAACTAAGCCGAGTCATCTCATACAGGCGATGTTTGATTGCATTCCACAATAAACAAAGTTAGTGACTCTGGAATTCCCGCTTATCTTTCAGTACCCGATAAATAATCCGAGTCATCTTATTTGCTACTGCTACAATGGCGACTTGGCTATTACCTTTGGTGCCATGCCGAGCCCTGATCCGTTGATAAAACTGTTCTAATTCGCGGTCATCCCTCGTCCATCTGGTATCTAGAATCTATCATCTTTGCATCTATTGGTGTACTTGTTCCCTTGTCGCTTGTTCACTGATTGCTTCTTCGTAAGGTATTTCTTGCCGCAGCCAATATTCACGGTACAATATTCTCTACTAAGGGTCAGGAAAAGAATATTTCTGAAATATCCAGAAATTTCACGGAACATCAAGGAGCCTTAAGAAACTTGAAGGAACCTTGAATTTACAAGTGCTAACGCGGGAGGGTGTATGAAAATTCTTAAAACTATTTTTGTGTCGATTTTCGTGTTATTGGTTTTTATCAGCGCGGGCGTTTTTATATTCGTAAAAACGTTCGATCTGAATCGCTATAAGCAGCCTATTGTCGCGGCGATTGAGCGGTCGTTAGGCAGGACCGTGGATTATGGAAAGAGTTCCTGGGAGCTTTCATTCGAAAAAGGCCTTAAAGCGCAGATAAAGGATTTGATCATCAAAGAACTCCCGGTATTCGGCAAGGGGAATTTTATGTCTGCCGAGTCGATTGAACTGGGAGTTTCCGTTAAAGACTTATTCTTTAAACGCCAGCTTTCGGTCATGAATATTTCTATCCGGTCGCCGCAGGTCACGATTATTCGTTTAAAAGACGGGCGTATTAACGCTCAGTCATTCAATCCCGCTTCGACGGCCATTCCGGCTGCGGCCCCGCAGAAAGTACCCGGGGGAGCACCGGCCCAGGGGCTTCTTATTTCGGCATTGGTCATCAACCGTATTCAGGTCGATGATGCCCGGATCATGTTTATCGACCAGATGGCCGATCCGCAGTTATCCTTGGAATTAAAGAAAATAGCCGTAATCATCAATGACTTTACGTTAGGCAAGCCGTTTTCCATCGCGATGAGCGCGGCTTTCTTAAGCGACCGCGCGAATATGAGCGCCAAAGGAAAAGGGATGGTCAATGTCTCAACGCAGACTTTTACGCTTAAAGATATGGTCATAAACAGTGATCTGGTTGCTTTGCCTTTGGCGAAGCTCCGGCAGGCTTTTGCCGGCTTACAGAACCTTCCGGCATTCGATGTGCCTGAGGGTAGAGTTGAGATTTCTCTTCGGCAGTTTGAGGCAGGATTGGAAGGGATCAAGTCGTTGTCGGTTGATGCGGAATTACGAGGCGCGAAGTTGAGTATAACGAACGGCGCGCTTCCCGCGCCTATTCGAGTAACGAACATTATCGCGGTCGTAAAGAACGTTTCTCTGGCTAAACCGTTTGATTTCCGGTTGAGCGCGGCGTATCTGTATCCTGAGCCGAATGTCACGCTTAAAGGGACCGCGCAGATCAATGTGAAAGAACAGGCGTTGGATATTACGGAGAGCGAAGTGGCTGTCGACGGGTCAAAAATATCGTTTACCGATCTTGGGGAGATATTTCCTGCCGTGAAATCAGTGCAGCAGGTCAAAGGAAAATGTACGGTCACGGTCAGTAACCTGCGGGTGAATTCCCAGGGGTTGCAATCCTTAAAGGGTGAGGCAAAGTTGAAAGAAGGGGCGATACAGCTCAAAGAATTAGGCGTGCCGGTTGATTCTTTGGAAGCAAAATGCAGCCTGAGTGAGTCGGCGATCCAATGCGAGCCGGTTTCTTTCATGCTCGGTAAAGGCAGTATTTCTTTGACGACGACGGTGGACCACTATATTCAGGACCAGAAGTATACCATAAACGGAAAAGTAAAAGATATCGACCTTGCTCAATGCCTTAATCAGCGTCAGTTTCCGGTAAAAGTGCAGGGAATAGCTTCCGGAGAAGTATCGCTGTCCGGGCAGGGATTCGATCCGCAACTCGCCATCAAGAAATTAGCCGGTACCGGGTCGTTCGATATTAAAGACGGGAGATTAACGGATATAAATATATTGAAGATCATTCTGGATAAATTCACCTTTATCCCGGATCTATCCGAGTTGGTCGAGAAAAATGTCCCTGACAACATCAAGAAAGCGTTGCTGCAGAAAGATACGGTCGTGACCTCGGCGAAAGTCGTCGCTGAGCTTAAGGATGGGACGATAACGCTGAATCCGGCTCACGTAGAGGCGGAGGGATTTTCTTATGAAGGGCGAGGGACGGTCACGCTGGACCAGCAGGCGTATGTCATCGACGGGAACTTTATCTTGACGAAAGATCTGGCGGCCCGCATTGCCGCGCCGGATACTTCCACAAGTTTTCTCTTAGGTCCTGAACAGGACATCCGTTTTCCGGTCAAAGTATCGGGTAAGGGGGCTGCGTTTTCGGTTACCCCGGAGATTTCCGCGTTCAGCAAACAGATGCTGCAACAAAAAGCGCAACAGGAATTGCATAAAGCCCTGGATAAGGTTTTTGACGGAAAGAAGAGCGATGCTCCTGCGGAAGATAGCAAGCAGGTTCCGGGAGCCGGTCCGGCCGCCGGCGATCCATCCGTGGCGGCGCCGCAAAAAACGCCGGAGGCTGAAGTCCCCTCGGACAAGGACAAGAAAAAGCAGGAAACGAAAGAGGCTATAAAAGGATTGATAGACTCTTTATTGAAGTGATGCAATAATCGTAAGGAGGATACGTATGGAAATGAATGAAGCGGTCGATAAGGCAATTGATGCTCATGGGCAGTGGTTTTTAAGGCTTCAACAGGCGATCCAGACCGCTTCGAGCGAATTTAAGCCGGAGATTGTCAAGACCGATAACAACTGTGTTTTCGGGAAATGGTTATACAATGAATTCCCGCCGGCCCTACGGGCTTTGCCGGTGTACTCCGATATCAAAAATCTGCACGCGCAATTTCATCAGGAAGCGGCAAAGATCCTTGATGCCGCTCTCAAAGGGCGAAAGGATGAAGCGTTGAAATTGATGGCGGCCGGAAGTCCGTTTAAGATGCTTTCCGGTAAACTTGTTTTAACGTTGCAATCGCTTAAAAAGAAATAGTCAAACTGTCCCGTAGGATTTTCCTCGGCGAGTGTCCGGAGAAGGATTGTCATCCCGGAAAAACGCTCCCTTTATAAATCGTGCAAGCAGAAAACCCAGGGCTTCAGCCCTGGGATGAATGCGTACGATTACCTCGAGAAATTCCGAAGGAATTTCCGAGACTCAGTCCTGGGAATTCTTTTAGAATTCCACAGGGTCCCGCGAGGTTGGCAAAATTGTCGAAGAGAATTTTGCCATATATAGCCGAGCAGGGATTATACAGAAACCCCGGGCTTTAGCCCGGGGAGATTCATTTTCTCTTAAAACTTCCACATAACTTTCTCGCAGGCTGTTGAACCGCGCGTGACCTGCAGGTATTTTCGTATTCTCACAAGCCGCTTAAATACTTTTCAAGACCGCGCACGCATAAATATGCTATAATGTTTTCATATTTCGTTTCATGGATCTGAGTTATGTTTTTATCCGTTCATTTCAGCCGTCTCAGTGAAGTCCGGCCTTAAAGTGAAGAGGGGAGGAGAATCATATGAAGCATCTTTGTATAAAGATCAATGTCGTATTGTGGGTCTTGGGATGTATGCTCCTTGGTGCCAGCGGCGTCGTTGTGTATTATTATCATTCGTATCAGAAAATCCTCAATCTATTGGCGGAGGAAGCGATCTTCAATTCGCGGTCAGCGTTTGACTACGTGTATAAAAGCGACATCCGCGGCCTTTCCTCGGTGATACGCGTTTTAACCGAGAATAAGGAGTATAAAGATCTATTTGCCAAAGGGCAAAGAGAAGAATTGTTTCACGCCGCGGAACCCCTCTATAAAGATTTAAACCGTATCTTCGGCATAACGCAGTTTAACTTCATTTTCCCGGAGAATATCAGCGAAGACAAAGCGAATAAGGTCTTTTTGCGCGTACAGAATATTAACAAGTTCGGCGATGTTTTGACGCGGGTCGTCTATACGGAGGCCGTTCAGAAAAAAAATACCGTATCCGGCATTGAGATCGGGAAAACGGGTTTTTCATTACGGGTAATAAGCCCGTACTACGCGGATGAACGGCTGATCGGGTATATGGAACTCGGCGAAGAGATCGAGCATTTCTTCGCGATCATGCGCGAACAGACGAACGCCGAGTATGGCGTCCTCATCGCCAAAAAATATTTAAACCGTGAGGACTGGAATACGATGCGGAGTGTAAAGGGGCTGCGAAACAATTGGAGCGATTATGAAGATGTGGTGCCGGTCTATTTTACGTCTCCGGTTGAAACCATTTTTTCGTTTTCCCAGCCGTTTGAAAGCGTCCCGGACCACGGCCGTCTTTTAGGGAAGATGAGCGTCAATAACCGCACGTTTGTGCGCGGGATCTTTCCTTTATATGACGCGGTCAATACCAAGGTCGGCGGGATCGTCGTGTCTCGCGATATTACGCCGTTTTACCGGGTTATCCTGAGATTAAGGAACAGTACCATCTTTTTTACCATAGGCGCTTTTTTTACCTTGGGTTTGTGCCTTATGGTTATCGTGCATAAATTTTTAAAGGCCCTGGCGGAAGAAAAATAACCAAGCATGATGCCTCATTTAAAAAAAGGGATACGCGCTAAATTTACCCTGATCATGTGCGGCATTTCTTTTTTTATCATGACCGCAGTCCTTTCCGCGGTGTACTTGCGAAGCACGTTCTTTATCCAGGATATGGTCGGCAGGTATTATAGCATGATGGCGCAGCACCTTGCGCTGTCGATGCACGAGATGCTTGCCATACATGTCCGGGATCTGCGGACGCATGGTATGGTAGCGCGATGGGCGGGCGTCCTGACCCAGAACCGGTTCCGCTACTCGGCTATTGACGCGTCGCACGTCAGCCGGCATATACAGGAATTGAACGAACAATGGGTCCTGTCTTCCAGCCGTTCGGGTCTGGTCAAGTCGCTTTTAAATACCGAGGCGAGTAAAGAGCTTCAGCAGTTCATTTCCATCAACACGGACATAAAAAAAGTGATTCTTACCGATACGTTCGGCGCGCTGGTCGCCGCTTCCGGAAGGACGGCCGAGTATTATCAGGCGGACAAGCCGTGGTGGCAGAAGGCTTACGACAACGGTAAAGGGAAAGTATACATCAGCAATGTCGATTACGACAGTTCCATCCAATCCTGGGGCATAAACGTCGCGTTTCCCATTCAGAATGAGTTTGACGAGGTCCTCGGCATCTGTAACGCGTTTCTCGACAATGAGACGGTTTTTAACGGGCTCGACCGGTTCCGCGTAGGCGCTACCGGTAAGGCGTTTCTTATCGATGATGCCATGCGGGTTTTGTCTTCGACTCCGTTGAAGCAGCACGCGTCGATCCTTACTTCCTCGAGCAGTTTTAAGGATCTGCTGCAGGGTAAAAGAACCTGGACGATCACCAAAGAATCCTATGCGTTCCCTTATAAACAATTCCTGGTGGCCGCTCCGTTTAATGACGAGCTCCTGTTGCAGAACGGGATCAAATGGTTTGTCGTTATAACGCAGGACATGGATGAAGTTTTCGATACTTTAAACGTCCTGTATAAGAAGATCGTGGTGTTGGGTCTGGGCATGCTGGTGGTCATCATACCGTTAGGGTACTGGTTCGGGGCGATCTTTGCGAATCCCATTGTGCGGTTTTACGACGTGGTATCAAAAGTGTCTTTCGGAAAATGGGACCAGAAAATACAGATGCGCACCGGCGATGAGTTTGAACGGCTCGCGGATACTTTTAACAAGATGATGGAAGAGCTTAAAACGTCTCACGCGAAAATTCAGCAGTATACCGTCCATTTGGAGGAAGAAGTCAAGTCCCGGACCAAGGAGCTGGAAACGATGAATACGCATCTTGATGAATTAGTCAAAGAACGGACCGGGGAACTTACCCGTTCGCACGCGGCGATGGCCGCCATGATCCAGGACCTGAACCGGCAGGCAGTCGAACTGCGGGAAACGCAGGATAAACTGGTACGGTCGGAAAAACTGGCGGCATTGGGGCGATTGGCGGGAATTGTCAGCCATGAATTAAGAAATCCTTTGGGAGTCATGAAGAATGCGGTATATTATTTAAAGATGAAGTTGGCCGAAAGACTGGAGGATACGACGAGAAAGCATCTTGATATCATCGATGAGGAGATCACCATTTCGGAAAAGATAATCACGGATATTTTAACGTTTTCCAGGGTCCGCGACCCGCAATGGGAGGACATCTCCGTTCATATGCTTTTGCATAAGTCTCTCGAACGGGTGAAGGTCCCCGAGTATATTGAAGTCGTTTTTGCCATCAGCGACCCGGCAATCACCTTTAAAGGCGATTACACACAATTAATGCAAGTGCTGGTCAATCTTATTTCCAACGCGGTCCAGGCGATGCCTGAAAAAGGGACTTTGACGTTGCGCGAGACGCATACTGAGCAGGGGATCACTCTTGAAGTCTCCGATACCGGCAAAGGCATTTCCGCTGAAAATCTGCCGAAGGTCTTTGAGCCGTTTTTCACGACGAAAGCAAAAGGGTTGGGGTTGGGCTTAGCGCTTTCTCAGACGATTGTCGAGAACCACAAAGGAACGTTGGGGGTGGCCAGTGAAATAGGGAAAGGGACTCTTTTTACCATATATCTTCCTTTTATATCCAAGGAAGTATAGGATGTTTTTATGAAACGAATACTGATCATCGATGACGAGGTCGATTTTGCCGAATCGTTGGCGGATATTTTAAAGGAAAAAGGATTTTTTCCTTTGACGAGCAACAGTCCGCATGACGCTTTGCAGAAAGTCCGGGCTGCGGATTTTGATCTGGTATTGCTCGATATCAAAATGCCGGGGATGAACGGCGTAGAATTATTAAAACACATCAGGACGGTCAAAGGGACCGTGCCGATCATCATGCTGACGGCGTTTGCGGTTGAAGAATTACTGCAGGAAGCGCGGACCGCGGGCGTTGCGGGGATTCTGAATAAGCCGGTCGATATACGGGAATTGATGATACTCATCGAGAGTCAATAACGCGGGCCGGATAGAGGAAGACACGATGGATATGATCCAGGAAAGAATGAACGAAGAGAATGCCATTCTCATTATCGACGATGATGAGTATACGCGCACGACGTTGGCCGATATCCTGGTTGAAAAAGGATACCGGGTGCATGAGGCGGTAACGCTCGCGCAGGCCCGGGACCTGCTGCAAAAGACCGCGCACGTTGCTGTTTTGCTGGATCTGCAACTGCCGGACGGCCTGGGGATCGACTTTTTAAAAGAGATCAGGAAGATAAACGAGCATCTGCAGGCCATCATCCTGACCGGATATTCATCCATGGACACCGCGATCGCCGCCTTGAACGAAGGCGCTTTCGCGTATTTACAAAAACCGATCCATTATGATGAATTATTCAGTTCCGTGCAGAAGGCGGTAAAGATGTACGCTCTCGGCGCGGACAACAAACGCTTGATCGATCAGCTTACCCGGCTGACGGTCGTGGACAGCCATACCGGGTTGTATAACCACCGGTATTTACAGGAACGGCTATCCCAGGAATTGCAGCGCGCCAAACGGCATATGCTTTCTCTCTCGGTACTGATGCTGGATATCGATTATTTTAAGTCCCTGAACGAAGTATACGGGCATCAATACGCGGATTTTATACTTGCCGAATTCGGGCGTTTGTTATTACGGATGGTCCGCAGCAACGATGTCGTTACGCGGTATGGCGGGGAAGAGTTTATCCTGATCCTGCCGGAGACGAACAAAGAAGGCGCGGCCGAATTCGGCCAGCGCTTATTGACCGAGATCATCAACACTGTTTTTGACCCGGACGGAAAAAGAGTCAATTTGAAAGTGAGCATGGGAGTCTCGAATTATCCTCAGGATAATCTTGACACGGTCGATGGATTGATCGAAAGCGCGGATAAAGCGGTCCATGAAGCCAAGGAATTGGGCGGAAGCCGGTTATGTCAATATCACGGCCATCTGTCCGTGCTTGGCGAGGAGATCCGCAAAAGTACCGAGGAAAGTGTCGATGAGATCAAAACAAAGTTTTCCAAGATGGCCCGGCGGGCTAACGGTATGATCATCGAATCGGTGTACGCGCTTGCTAAAACGATCGACGCGAAAGACCATTATACGAGTGAACATTCAAAGAGCATGGTCAGCCTTGTCACGAACATGGGCAAGAAACTGAACCTGCCGGCGCGGGAAATAGAAGATATTCAGCACGCGGCGGTATTGCATGACCTTGGTAAGATCGGTATCGCCGATGATATTCTCCACAAGACCGGCCCCTTAACCGACGCTCAATATGATGAAATGAAGAAACATCCGCAGTTGGGCGCGGAAATATTGAGGCCGATCCAGCCCATGGCCAATGTCATACCGATGATCTTGTATCACCATGAGCGGTACGATGGGACCGGCTATCCCGAAGGTTTGCGGGGCGAGGCGATCCCTTTAGGTGCCCGGATCATCGCTATCGCGGATGTTTTTCAGGCTTTGACGTCGGACAGGGTCTATCGCAAAACGATGCGTACGAGCGATGCTATCGAAATTATAAAAAAGGGCGGCGGAACGCAATTCGATCCGAATATCGTGCAAGTCTTCCTCGAAGTGATCGAGTCGTCGCTGGAGAACTATGGACGTTCGTAATAGATCGCTACAGCTGATAATCCTTTTTGGCCTGGTCAGTTTATTCGGCGATATGGTCTATGAAGGGGCCAGAAGCGTCAACGGCCCTTTTTTAGAATTGCTCGCGGCGAATGCCGCTACGGTAGGGATCATCGCCGGTATCGGCGAATTCCTGGGGTACGCGCTCCGGCTGCTTTCCGGATATCTGTCCGATAAGACCAAAGCGTATTGGCTTTTGACTTTTGTCGGGTATCTGTTGCTGGCAAGCGTCCCGCTGTTGTGTTTGGCCGGTATCTGGCAATTTGCCGCTTTTTTTATCGTGATAGAGCGTTTGGGCAAGGCTATTCGTAATCCGGCCCGCGATACCATTTTGTCGCAGGCAAGCGCGCAGATCGGAACAGGTTTTGCTTTCGGTTTGCATGAAGCGATGGACCAGATCGGCGCGGTCATCGGCCCGTTGTTTTTTACGGCCATATTCTATTTTTTAGGCACGAGAACCGCGGGTATCGCGGCGTACCAAAAAGGATATGCGCTTTTGTGGATCCCGTATGTTCTCGTCATGGTCTGTTTGGTCGTCGCGTATCGGCGTGTGCCGGATCCTGCCGCATTGGATACGTCCGCGCGCAATAACGCGCTCCCGGATTCTCTTTCCCGGGTCTTTTGGCTGTACGTGGTTTTCACGTTTGCCGCGACTGCGGGTTTCGTTAACTTCATTCTGGTCGCATTTCATTTCAAGAACAAAAACGTTATGTCTGACGCTTTGATCCCGTTTTTATATGCTGTTGCCATGGGGGTCGACGCTGTCGCGGCGCTGGCTATCGGTAAATATTATGACAGCCTTAAGAAAAAGATGAAG
>Ga0172371_10007122_pt1 | contig 16035 bp, 21 predicted proteins | sample Lak12m_FD_114543 | JGI IMG/M metagenome (GOLD analysis project Ga0172371, IMG submission 114543) | Freshwater microbial communities from Kabuno Bay, South-Kivu, Congo - kab_022012_12m | ecosystem: Environmental > Aquatic > Freshwater > Lake | place: Democratic Republic of the Congo: South-Kivu...
AGGGTCTGTGTCGGCTGCTACGACCTCGGCCCCGCCCGCGGTGGTCTCCGTTCCCGTTCCGCGGTTTCTGTGACTGCGGAGCAGACGAAGTCTGCATAGCGGGCATTGTCCTGTCTCGCGAAGCGAGACATCGACCCCGTGCGACAAGTGATTGTTGCACGGGGTATTTTTTTATATAATAAAAACTGGCAGTTGAATTGGACACTCAACTGTCAATCAGAAACTGCTTATCTAATTTTTGCGGGTTCAAGACCCGGAAGACACCTGGCTTCTGCCAGAAAACTCAGATAATTCTGCTTTAAGAATTATCGGTGAAATTGATGAAATTAGATAAAAAAACGGGTTCGCGTAATTCTGACGGCAATGTCCCGAACGTCAACTTCAATGGCGACAAGGTCTATGTCAACTACTACAACCTCGACAACGCCAACGATAATCTCCGTTCCCGTTCCGAAGTCTCTTCATAAAAGGATCTTTTAATCAGATAATTCAATCTTATCTCGGAGTTTTGAAGCACTGTAGTGCATATAAATTAAGTAAGGAAATAGGGCTGTGGATAAGCGCGTTATTGACACGCTTTTTTGTTAGTAATAAAATGTAATAAGGAATAGTTATTAATAAGATTATGGAAAGAAATACGGCGCAAAAAAGTTTTATATTCGAGTATTTAAAAAGCGTTAAGACCCACCCCACTGCAGAGATTGTCTATGAACAAGTAAAGAAGAAGCTCCCCACAATAAGCCAGGGAACGGTTTATAGAATTTTGAATAATTTTAAGGAAAAAGGTCAAATTCAGGCTATTGATACAAAAGACAATGTCCATTTTGACGCAGACACTTCTGACCACGCTCATTTTATCTGTGATAAATGTAATGAAGTTTTCGATATAATGGATGAATGTTCTAAGTGCGGAATGTTAAAGAAAAAGAAAACAAAGGTCGGAAAAATTAACCATTACAAAATTAACTTTTATGGAAGATGTAAAAAATGTTTGCTACGATTGCAAAAAAGAAATATTAATTAATAATGAAGAAATTCAAAACGGAGTATATTTAGTTTATGATAACGCTGGAAAGAAAATAGATATTCTAAAATGCAACGATTGTTACACCAAAAATCCATCTTTAACTAATTTCCAAGAGTGTGAAGTTTATTCAAGGGTAGTAGGGTATATAAGGCCAGTTCAGCAGTGGCACAAAGGTAAAAGGCAAGAATATGGAGAAAGACAGGAATTTTCCATGCCTGGAGGTTCTTGCTGTTAAAACAAGAGTAAAAAAGACAACCCTTCTAGAGGGTTGTCTTTTTATGTTAAAAATGTAAAATGATTTAATGAAAGATTTTTATGTGATTTGTGACAATATAAGGAGTTTAGAAAATATTGGTTCTATATTTCGCACAGCAGATGCTTTGGGCGTTAAAAAGATATTTCTGTGTGGCATTTCTGGAAAACCACCACATCATAAAATTTGTAAAACTGCGCTTGGAGCAGAAGAAGTTGTGCCGTGGGAATATTATAAGCAGATTGGCAGATTGATAGACAAGCTAAAGAAGAGTAGAATAAATATAATAGCCCTAGAGCAGACGAAATCAGCAATTGAATATACCAAACTAAAACCCAAATTCCCCCTAGCATTAATTATCGGAAACGAAGTTAAGGGAATATCTAAAAAAATATTAAAAAAAGTTGATAAAATAATCTTTTTGCCCATGTTGGGGCAAAAAGAGTCGTTAAATGTTTCTGTGGCCTTTGGGGTCGCAGGATATAATATTATTAAATTTTAATTATTAATATGAATTACGAACAATTTATAAACGTTGTCGGCTACTCTTCAGCGCCAACAGAGCTCTTTCTAGTTTTTTTTGTTTTGGCAATTTGGACGCTTGTTTGGAAGGGCCTTGCGCTTTGGAGGGCAGCTCAAAATAAAAGCAAGCCATGGTTTATTGTGCTTTTGCTTGTTAACACAGTGGGAATTTTAGAAATAGCATATATTTTCTTTTTTTCAAAAAAAAGAGACCAAACTCCAATTAATGGATAAAGGTAAAGATCCGCGATTACACATAGTTACCGTTACTGGAATTATTGAAAAAGACGGTAAGTATTTAATATTAAAACGTTCTGAAAGGGAAGTGGCCTTCCCCGGTTTTTGGACAGTTCCTGGTGGAAAATTAGTGCGCCACGAATATGAAAACTTGCCGCGCACAACCGACGTGGCATGGTACGGGATAGTCGACCACGTTTTAAAAAAGGAAATAAAGGAAGAGGCGGGGCTTGAGGTGGAAGGAATAAAATATCTCACAGATTTAACTTTTATTAGGCCAGATGATGTTCCGGTTATTACTTTATCTTATTATTGTAAATATAAATCAGGAGATGTAAAATTGGGAAAAGATATGGTTGATTTTGCCTGGGTAACGCCAGCAGAAGCAGAGAAGTACAAATTAATATCTGGAATATCAGACGAAATAAAAGAAGTCGACCACATTTTGAAGAACCAAACCAGTTAACATTCTGTTCATTTCCAACAACAAGGAGGTTGGTAATGCAAAAGATAGTTTGCCTACGCCAGGTTTTACCGAAAGTTAATCATAAAACAAAGACATCTCAAGGAATGGGGAATTGTCCTGAGTGCATGGCGGATGAAGGAAATGCTAATTGCCCGACTTATTGGCCGGTAGTGGTTTGCGTCTCGGAGGGACAATTTTTTGCAGTAACAACTATAATCAGCGGATTTAATCCAGCAGAAATTTCTCAAGAGCCTCATAGTCTTTGACCCCAACGCGAGTTGGGATCTTTTTTTGTACAAAAAACGCCAGCACGAGATCTTGACACAGATTTATGCATCTGCTAAACTGAATACATACTAAATTAGTATGTATTTGAGATTATTAATATAAAAATGTTTAAATATTTAAAAATATGAAAATATCCAAAAAAACAGAATACGGTTTAAAGGCAATGGTTTTTTTAGCTAAGAATCCAATCCGCAAAGCAGCCAAGGGGGCCCCTCAGTCGCCCTTTTCTTTGCGTGAAATTGCCGCTAAAACAAAAATATCTTTCGGTTTTTTAGAAAGGATTTTTTCTAAATTAGAAAAAGCTGGATTAGTTAAAGCTAAGCTCGGTGTGCGTGGGGGATATTTTTTGGCTAAACCAGCTAAAAAAATAAGCGTTGCAGATATTGTTGTGGTTTTAGAGGAAGATTTAGAAGTTGTCCATTGTCAGGGGTGCCCCATGGCAGGCGGGTGCAGTAGCGCAAGCATGTGGCAAGAAGTAGAACAATCAATAAATAAAACAATGGGAAAGAAAACGTTAGCAGATTTAATCAAATGAAAAAAATATATTTAGATTATGCAGCCACAACTCCAGTTGACCCAAGGGTAGCGAAAGCCATGCAACTTTACTTTTCAAAAGATTTTGGCAATACAATGTCGTTACACTCTTTCGGCCAAGAGGCTAAGTTCGCGCTAGAGCAGTCAAGGCAAGTTTTAGCTAATTTAATCCACGCTAAACCAAACGAAATTATTTTTACAGGATCAGCCACAGAAAGCAATAATATGGCCCTGAAGGGGATTACTTTCGCTAACAAACAAAAAGGGGACCATATTATAATTTCTTCTATTGAACACCCGTGCATTATAGAATCTGCAAAATGGTTGGAAAAACAAGGTTTTAAAATAACAAAATTACCAGTAGATAAATATGGTTTAGTAAACCCAAAAGATGTAGAGAGCGCTATTACAGAAAACACAATTTTGGTTTCAGTTATGCACGCCTCAAATGAAATTGGGACCGTTGAACCAATAGCAGCCATTGGCAAGATTTGCAGGCAGAAAGGAGTTTATTTCCACACAGATGCCGCCCAATCTTTTGGGAAAATTCCAATTGATGTTGAGAAAATGAATATAGATTTATTAACTGCAAGTTCTCACAAAATGTATGGACCAAAAGGCGTAGCCTTGTTGTATGCGAGAAACGGGGTAAAATTAGATCCCATTTTGCATGGCGGTGGTCAGGAAAATGGCCAGAGAAGTTCAACCGTTAATGTGGCAGCAATTGTTGGTTTTGCAAAAGCTAGCGAACTTTGTTTAAAGGAAATGAAGAAAGAGCGCGTTCGCTTAACAAAACTTAGAGATAAAATAATTAAAAATATATTAAAAATTTCTGGAAGCTATTTAAATGGCCATTTAAAAGAAAGACTGCCAAATAATATTAATGTTAGGTTTGATTTTATAGAAGGGGAGGCGTTGGCAATGAGACTTGATATGGAGGGTATTGCTTGTTCTACTGGATCAGCTTGCTCTTCTTATAAATTAGAGCCAAGTCATGTTTTGCTGGCTATTGGTTTAAAGCCAGAGCAGGCGCATGGGTCCTTGCGCGTTTCTTTAGGGAGATTTACTACAGAAGTAGAAACAAATAAGTTATTAAAAGTTTTACCCAAAATTGTTAAAAATTTAAGAGAAATATCGCCTTATGGCAAAAAATAATAAAATTTGTTGCGGATTATATACAAAAAAGGTAATAGAAACCTTTAAGAGTCCGCATAACTACGGAAAAATTAAAAATGCAGATGGTGTAGGAAAAGTGGGAAACATTGTTTGTGGTGACGTAATGTGGCTCTACATTAAAGTTGACCCTAAAAATGAGAAAATCACAGACATAAAGTTTGAAACTTTCGGATGCGTTGCGGCAATTGCAACAAGTTCTATTATTACAGATTTGGTTAAAGGAAAAACAATAAAACAAGCTTTAAAAATTACAAAAGATAACATTGTAAAAAAACTGGGTGGACTGCCAAAAATAAAGTATCACTGCTCTGTCTTGGCTGTAGATGCGTTAAAAGAAGCTATTAAAGATTATGAAAACAAAAAGAAATAAAATTGTGGTAGCAATGTCTGGAGGAGTAGATAGTTCTGTGGCAGCTGCTTTGTTGAAAAAAGAAGGTTTTGATGTGATTGGGGTTATGATGCGCTTTTGGTCTGAAAAAGGGGGGAATAAGTGTTGTAGTGTAGAAAGCGAGAATATGGCGAGGCGAGTGGCAAAGAAGATTAGCATGCCGTTTTATGTAATAAATGTTGAAAGAGAGTTTAAGAAAAAAGTAGTTGATTATTTTTTAAAAGAATATAAAAAGGGAAACACTCCCAATCCGTGCGTTGTTTGTAATAAAGAAATAAAGTTTGGATTTTTAATAAAAAAAGCCATGTCTTTGGGGGCCGATTTTGTTGCCACTGGGCACTATGCTCGAATTCGCTCGGCAATAAACTTTTTTCCGTCTGTTGGTAACCCCCTTTGTGCCTGCGGGCACAAGTGGACCAAGGACTGCAAAAAGTCTATTACCTCGCTTTATAAAGGAGTTGATAAAAATAAAGACCAGTCTTATTTTTTGTGGCAACTTAATCAGGAACAGTTAAGCCACGTCATTTTCCCAGTAGGTGGTTATACAAAGCCAGAGGTGAGGAAATTGGCCAAAAAATTTAAACTACCAACCGCCGAGACACCAGAATCGCAAGAAGTTTGTTTTGTGCAAGACACAGTAAATAATTTTCTAAAAAAATATTTGTCTAATAAACCAGGGAATATAGTGAACAAAGACGGAAAAGTTTTGGGCGAGCATAACGGGCTTTGGTTTTACACAATCGGCCAAAGGCATGGTTTAGAAATACCGCAGGGGCCTTATTACGTAATAGATAAAGATATAAAGAAGAATTTGTTGATTGTTTCTAAGAATCAGAAAGATTTAGAAAGAAAAGAATTAATTGCCAATAGCATTAATTGGATTAATCCTATAAAATTACCCATAAATGCAGATGTAAAAATAAGATATAAGAGTGATTTTGCTAAAGCAAAAATTATTAAAAACAATAAAAAAAGCTTAAAAATTACATTTAAAACTCCGCAGAAAGCAATAACTTCGGGACAATCAGCAGTTTTTTACAAAGGTAGCCAATTGCTTGGGGGCGGAATAATATGTTAATATAAAAACATGGATAAAACACCAATAGCTATTATATCAACAATAATTTTAATAACAGCCATATTTTTGGTTTGGTATTATGTGGCTCCAAGGCCAGGTTTTGCACCAGTTCCCGTGCCAGAAGGAACACTTTTATTTTATGGAGATGGGTGTCCGCACTGTGAAAACGTAGAAGACTTTATTGCTCAAAACAAAATAGAAGATAAAATAAAATTTACCAGATTAGAAGTTTGGAATGATAAAGACAACCAGACAATTTTGGTCCAGGTTTTACAAGAATGTCAAATAAATGCCAGTGAAGTTGGGGTGCCATTTTTATATAATGGAGCTGGGAAATGTTATATTGGGGAAATAGATATAATAAATTTCTTTAAAGAATTATGAAAACAAAAAACTTATTATTAGGATTAACTGCTTTATTTATATTTTTCGCTAAGTCAGCTAAAGCTGTTTGCCCAGTTTGCGTTGTGGCAATAAGCAGTGGCGTGGGTCTTTGCAGGTGGTTTGGAGTAGACGACGCAATATCTGGTTTGTGGATTGGGGCCTTAATTTTAGCAATGATTATTTGGACGTTAAACTGGATGAATAAAAGAAATATTCATTTTAATTTCCGCAACCCAGTAGTTTTCTTATTTTTTTATTTAATTGTGATTTGGCCTCTTTATTTAGCAGGTATAATGGGTCATCCTTCAAATACAGTTTTTGGCATAGATAAAATTCTATTTGGAATAATAGTTGGTAGTTTTATTTTAACCTTGGGTGTTTTTGCAAATGGAGCTTTAAAGAAAAAAAACAGCGGGAAAGTTTATTTTCCTTATCAAAAAGTTGTAATACCGGTAGCGTTTTTATTAATAGCTAGCTTAATTTTTCATTTTATAATTGGATGTAAAATAAAATTACCATTTTAATTTTATGGATTTAGATAAAAACAAAGTAGATGATTTTATTAAAAAAGTTCAGGCAAGCAAAAAGCAAGAGCTTGATTTGTCTTCTGACGAAGATCTTTCAATTGCCATAATGAACTTAATTTCCATTGAAGAGCACTTTTTCTTTACTGGGGCTAAGCTTGGAAAGCCAGAATATTTTGACTTGTTAAGCACCGCTAGAGAAATGAGAAAGGAGTTGTTAAAGAAAATAATTAAAGAATACGAGGGAGAGGTTTGGTGTATTTCAAAGCATTTGCTTTCAGCCTCTATGCGCCTTGAGGAAGTTGGCACAAAAGCTTTAACTAAAGGCGATAAAAAAGAAGCAGAAGAGATGTTTAAGAAGGCCTACGAGCTGTATTCTTTGTTTTGGGGCATTAATTTGAAGCTTGTTAACATTGGCGACGTCAAAAAAGCCGAAACTCCAAAAGGCCTGCTTGGTAAACTGGGAGATGTTGTGAAGTACGTCATTGACTGTTGCAAAGAATAAAATATATTATTAATTAATTTTTATTTTATGTTTGGTTTGAATAAATCTATTTCAAAGTTTTGCGATTTAAGGGGAAAGGTTGCCATAATTACGGGAGCCGCCAAGGGTATGGGTAAAGCAGACGCAATAAAATTAGCTGGAGCAGGGGCTAAGGTGGTTTTATGCGATATTGATGTGGCAGGATGTCAGCAAGTGGCTGATGAGATAAAGAAAAACAGGGGAGAATCAATAATAGTAAAATGCGATGCCAGTAAAAAAGCAGATGTCGATAACGTTGTAGCTGAAACTTTAAAGAAATTTCAGAAAATAGATATTTTGGTAAATAACGCCGGAATTTTTCCTTTTGAACCGTTTTTGCAAATGCCCGAAGCTAATTTTGAAAAAGTTATAGATATAAACTTGAAAGGATATTTTTTAATGGCTCAAGCTTGCGCCAAAGAAATGGTAAAGCAAAAATCTGGGTCCATTGTTAACATAAGTTCTATAGCAATGGGTCAGGTAGGCGTTGGATTCGCCGGATTAACTCATTATTGTGCTTCTAAGGGCGGAATTGTGGCAATGTCGCAGGCAATGGCCCTGGAATTGGCCCCATTTAATATTAGAGTAAATTGTATTTCCCCTGGCGCAATTGATACTCCGGGCGCATCTACAACAAAATTAGATCCAAAACAATTGGAAGCAATGTTAGCTCCTATTCCCATGAAAAGGAAAGGCAGGTCAGAAGAAGTGGCTAACGCGGTATTATTTTTAGCATCAGATGAATCTTCTTATATGACAGGCTCAACAATGGTTGTTGATGGTGGCTGGGTGGCAGGATAAGCTAAAAGCATTGACTTATCCACAGGTATTTAGGTAAAATAGGCTAATATAATTAAAAATACAAAAAATGGCAACAGAAGCTTATTGCGTAAAATGCAAGGCAAAAAGCCAGATGAAAGATGAGAAACAAGTTGAAATGAACGGAAAAGGTGGCACAAAAAGATCTGCAATGACTGGCACCTGCGTAAAATGCGGGACAAAGATGTTCAAGATAATGGGTTTGAAAAAATAAAACCTTATTCTCAAACAAAAACAAGGGCTTTACCCTTGTTTTTGTTATAATAATATAATGTCAAAGAAGGTTATTGTGTTTTATGCGGTTTTGTTGCTTGCCTTAAACTTTTTTGCTTGGCAAGAGGTTTTTGTTTTAGCCGGCCCGCATTTTTTGAAAGTAAGTTTTTTGAGCGTGGGGCAGGGAGACTCGATATTTATAGAAACCCCGCAAGATCACCATATTTTAATTGACGGTGGTCCAAATTCAGTGGTTTTAGAAAAACTTAACGATTTGCTACCTTTTTGGGACAGGTCTTTAGATTTGGTGATATTAAGCCATCCAGAAAAAGACCACATGACAGGAATTTTAGATATTTTGCAAAGGTATAAGGTAAAATATTTTCTTTGGACGGGTATTGATAAAGATAACGTAGAAAATAAGCAATTGGCAATTTTATTAGACAGAGTGCAGCAAAAACCCAATGACTTTTTGGCCTCACTATCCAATATTCAGCCAACAAAAGTTATAACCATAAGCTCTGGGGACAGGATACGCGCTGGGGATGTTTTAATTGATACTTTGTATCCGCTAGAAGACGTGGCTGGCAAAGAATTTAAGAATACTAATGACACCTGTGTCGTTTCAAGATTAATTTATGGAGAAAATTCTTTTCTCTTTACTGGAGATATAGGATTTTCAGAAGAAAAAGATATTGTTAATTCAAAAGAAGATATTTCATCAAATGTTTTAAAGGTGGCGCATCACGGATCTAAATATTCAACTTCTGAATTATTTTTGGAAAATGTGAAGCCGGAGGTGGCTGTTATTGAGGTGGGAAAGAATAGTTATGGCCACCCAACACCAGAAACTTTGCAAAGATTGGAAAAATTTGGTATAAAAGTATTTAATACATACACAGACGGCGATATTGAAGTGCTGTCTGACGGAAATAAAATTTATTTTCAAAAAAAATGAAAGATTTAAATTTTCCTCTTTTTAAAACAAAAAGCGATATATATAAAAAGTTCGACCTAACCGATGCTAATAGCAGGGAAGCTTATTTTGAATATAAGTGTGGAGATGAAATTAAAAAACTAAGGGAATATTTAAAGAAAAACACTTTTGTCGCTTATTTAATGGGCAAAAAATCTTCTGGAAAAGGCACTTATTCAAAAATGTTTGCCGAAATTATAGAAAAAGATAGAATTGCTCATTTTTCAATTGGCGACATGATAAGGTCTTTTGACGAAACAATTAAAGACTCAGAGAAAAGAAAAGAGTTAGTTTCTTTTTTAGAGAAAAATTACAGGGGCAGATTACCATTAGCAGAAATAATGAAGGCTTTAGACAACAGGTCAACAAAAACTTTACTGCCCTCGGAATTAATTTTGGCTTTGGCCAAAAGGGAAATTTCGAAATTAGGCAGAAAAGCAATTTTTATTGATGGATTTCCTCGTGACATAGATCAGGTTTCTTATTCTTTATTCTTTAGAGACCTTATAGATTACAGAGATGACCCAGATGTTTTTGTTTTAATAGATGTGCCAACCTCGGTTATTGACGAAAGAGTAAAATTTAGAGTTATTTGTCCTTTGTGTCAAACATCCAGAAATTTAAAACTTTTAGCAACCAAAAACGTTGAGCACGAGAATGGAAAATTCCACTTGATTTGCGACAATTCAACTTGTAAAGGATCTCGCATGGTAACAAAAGAGGGTGATGAGCACGGTATTGAACCCATTAGAGCCAGATTAGAGAAAGACGAAATGCTGATAAAAGAAGCATTCAATTTGCAAGGAATACCCAAAATACTTTTGAGGAACTCAGTGCCAGTCAATAAAGCCAAAGATTTTGTTGATGACTATGAATTAACCCCAGGATACAGTTATGCTTTCGATGAGAAATCTAAAAAAGTCATAACCTCTGAAAAACCATGGGAAGTTAAAGACGACGAAGGCGTTGTTTCAAATAGCTTAATGCCACCTCCAGTTGTTGTGTCTTTAATAAAACAGTTGGTTGCGGTTTTGGGGTTATAATCCTTGACTTTGATTCTTATGGGTTTAAAATTAAGGTAGCTCTGGTATTTCTAACAATAGATTCTATATAACATTTTTTAGGGAATCCAAATTTGTTATGACCGTGGTCATAACATGAGGACACCCACTTAGATTTTACTAGAAATCTATAGAAAAATCAGAGCATCAAAAAACATTCGTAAAGCGAATGTTTTTTGATTTATAGTTGTTAATATTATAGAATAAAATAACTATGTTAATCCTTTTTGTAGGTTTAATTTTATTAGCTGCTCCCTTTTTGATTGTTGGCTTGTTTTCCGATAAAAAAACAGGGTTCATCTACGTTCTGTTTTTTTTATTACTGTTTCAAACTATTTTGGGGCTTTTAACCCAATTTTTAGGAATATTTTATTATTGGGTTATAGTCGCCTGCACTCTGGTTGCCGACTTATCTCTTCTTGTATTTTTTAGAAAAAAAATTGTTTTAAATTTTAAAAATATAGATTGGATTGTTTTATTTGTGGTAGTAGTTTCAATTTTGAGTCTTTACCAGGTGCATTACAACTATACTGGGAAAATAAGCTTAGCCACAGATCAAACCGTTTCTTATCACGATGTAAAAAATAATTCTTATACCTATCCATATTTTTCTGATGAGTGGTATGCAGTTTCTTTAATCAAGGGTTCTATAAACAGCCATTCTTTGCCGCTTTTAAATACTTTAAATAATAAATTTTTTCTTAACTTAGAATTATTTTTCCATTCTTTAATAGCAGAAATAATGCTTATTTTGGGCCTTGATCCGCTTTTGCAATATACGTTTTTATCAATATTTTTTAATACATTAATAATTTTGTTGATTTATTTGTTTCTAAGGTTAAACAATATATCAAAGTTGGCTTCGGCAATTTCCTCTTTATTGGCTCTTTACATTACTTGCGGGGCAAATTTACCAGGATTGTGGCATTTAATTCCCCTTAATTCTGGTATATTATTTTTTTTGTTGGGACTTTGCTTTATGCAAATTAAAGATATTAAAACAACCATTGTATCTTTTATCTTAGCTTCTTTATTCTATCCTCCTTTAATACCTTTTTATTTTATAGGTTTATTGGTATTTTTATTCCCGAAAATAAAAATATCAAAAAAACAATTATTATTGATTTTTATTATCCCTGTTACGTATGTATTGCTAATGGTGTCTCCTTTAGCCAAAACAACAAGCTATATTTTATCTAGAATTTTCTTTATTTCACTTGTGGCACCCTCTATTCCTCAATTTCATTTTTATAATGTAATCCCGATTCCCGCTATTTTTTTGGCAATTTTGGGTTTATACTTTATTTATAAAAATAAAAAATGGGTTTTGCTGTCAGAGCTAGTTTTGTGTTTTGTTTTTTGGTTTTTTTATTCATTTGGCACTGGCAGGTTTTTTGCAGAATATGAAAGAGTTGTAATTTTTGCGTCTATAATTGTAGTTATTATTTCTGGTTTTGGCTTCAAGCAGTTAGAGCAAAAATATACCAAAAATTTTAAAATAATAGAAATTTTGGTCCTAATAGGCTTTTTAATTTTAATCCCAATTTATACTAAAGGAGAAAATTGGAAAAAACTTGTTTCGGTCTACCCCGTAAATGGAGCTGTATTTTATCCAAAATCTCCGGCAAACAATTATTTGACCCAAAGTGATTTAAGAATATTTAAAGATATTAAAAGTAAAAAATTTTTGAGCATTCCCTGGAAGGGAACTGTAATTGGCGTTGCTACAGACAATTATCCTGTTTTAACCAAAGAGGGGACAATATCAATTGGATCAGCTAACATTTTAAACGATTTTTTGAAGGGTAATTGTGTTGACAAAACAAAGCTTGTAAAAAAATATAGACTGGATTATATTTATGTATACAAATTTAACTGCCCAGAATTCGAAAAGATAGATGAAAGCCAGGAAGGATTTGTATTGTATAAATTAAAATCTAAATGAACAATAACTGTAAAAAAATAGGCATATTGGGAGTTGGCGTTATGGGTGGCGCCCTTAAAAAATATTTTGAAAAAGAAAAAAAATCTGATATTTTTTTGTTTGATAAAAAAGGATTAGGGTCAATGGAAGAACTTAACAGAGCAGACTTTATCTACGTTTGCCTTCCCACTCCTTATGTTCCAGGGAAGGGCTGCGATACCTCTATTATTGAAGATGCAATAAAGCAATTATCAGGAAATAAAATTATTATTATAAAATCAACTGTTATTCCTGGCACCACAGATGCTTTACAAGAAAAATTTCCTCAGCACAAATTTATATTTAACCCAGAGTTTTTAACAGAATCAACTGCCGAAGAAGATATGTTTGGCCCCGATAGGCAAATAGTGGGCTACACAAAACAAAGCTATCCGGTAGCAATGGATGTTTTGCAGCAGCTTCCCCTAGCTCCTTATGAAAAAATAGTTCCAGCAAGAGTGGCAGAATTGACAAAATATGCTGGCAATACTTGGTTTTCTGTGAAGGTGGCCATGAACAACGAGCTTTACGATTTGGCAAAAAAGATAGGCTTTTCTGATCAAGAGTGGGAGGATGTTATATCTGGCCTTTCAGCAGATAAAAGAGTAGGGAGAACTCATTTAACTATAATGCACGAGAATAAAAGAGGTTATTTTGGGAAATGTCTTCCTAAAGATGCGAAAGCTTTTTTAGATTTTGCAAAACAAAAGGGAGTTGATTTGCCAGTGCGCAGGGCCACGAATGATTACAACGACAAGTTACTCAAAAATCAGGGAATTAAAGAATATATATAACAAATAATGGATTTTAAAAAATATTTTCATAAATATTACCAAAAATTAAAAAGCATAATGGGACTTTCGTTATCTTTAGCAAAGTCTCGTTTTAAACTACGAAATGAAGGCAGCTATTTAGGGATTTTTTGGTATCTGCTTTATCCGCTATCTATGTTTTTAATACTGTTATTTTTGAAAGAAATTTTACATAAAACAACAACAGATCACTATCCTATATATTTATTTCTGGGATTGATAATGTTTAATTTCTTTAGGCAGACCACGAATATGTCTGCCGATACCATTTCTCGTAATTCAGGATTTATAAAATCATTGAAAATAGACCAGGAATCTTTTGTAATTGCAAATGCAATACAATCAACACTCTCCCATATTTTTGAAGTGATTATACTATCTATATTTATGATTTTCTTTAAAATTTCTTTGGTTTGGTTAATATTCTATCCTTTAATATTTTTATTTTTTATTGTTTTTACGTTGGGTATTTCTTTTATTCTGGCGGTGGCGGGGGCCTACGCAAATGATTTTTCTAACGCCTGGTCTGTATTTTTAAATGCACTTTGGTTTATAACCCCAATTTATTACGTAGTTTCGGAACAAAACATAAGTTTACTTAATCAAATAAATCCTCTTTATTATTTTATAGAAATTAGTAGAGAGATAGTAATTTTTGGTCAAATGCCAAGTGTTAGCTTGCTTCTCGCGATTTTTTCTCTGACCACGGTAATTTTTTTAATTGGAATTTTGATTTTTGAAAAATATAAAAGTAAATTTGCCGAAATGATATGATAAACAAAAAAATAAGGATAGGGGTTGAAAATATTTCAAAAAGTTTTAATATGGATTTGAAAAAGCGGAGTATTCTATCGAGGGTTTTAGGTGTGGCCGGAACAGAGAGCGGAGGTGAAAGAAACAATAATAATCTTGAAGTTTTAAAGAATATTTCTTTCGACGTGAAAGAGGGGGAGGTATTTGGATTAATCGGCAAGAATGGTTCTGGGAAAAGTACATTGTTAAGAATAATAGCTGGCATATATCAACCAGATTCGGGAAAAGTTTTTATAAAAGGGAACTTAGTTTATTTAAATGGTTTAAGAAATGGACTGATACCCAAGCTGACAATGAGAGAAAACATATTTCTTATGGGATCTGTAATGGGATTATCGCAAGCAGATATTAAAAGAAGGTTCGTTCAAATTGTAGAATTTTCCGATCTTGGTGAATTTGTAGACAATAAAGTTTACCAATTTTCTTCTGGCATGATTGCACGTTTAAATTTTTCAGTTATGATTAACTGTTTAGAACACAAAAATCCAGACATTCTACTTTTAGATGAAGTCTTCGGCTCGGGTGGGGATATTGATTTTCAGAAGAAGAGTGTGGCGAAAATGGAAGAGTTTATTTATAAAGGAGCCAGCGTAATCTTGGCTAGTCACTCTTTGGATGTGATAAAAAAATATTCGAATAAGACGATTCTGTTGGAAAGAGGAAAAAAGTTAATGATAGATACCCCAGATAATGTAATAAATTTTTATATTAAACATATTAAAAATTAGCTATGCAACATACAAGGGAAAAAGAAATAGATTTTTTTTTCGTAAGAGGCTATCACAAGTCGGGAACAAATTGGATTCAAAACCTTTTAAATCTTCATCCAGATATATATTGTCATGGAGAATTGCATCTTGGAAGAGTAAAAAAAACACTGGATCTTTTATGGAATAATAGCCCTTCCTTGCTTTGCAACAATATTAAAATAAAAGATAACTCTAAAAAGGATTTTGAAGAGTTCGTCATTAAGAGAATGATGGAAGTAGCAAATATTTTTTCTAAAAAACCAATAAAATTATTTGGAGATAGGAGCCCTGGGGAAATATTGCCTATTTTATTAGAAAACAAAAAACATATTTTAATTATTAGAGACGGGAGAGACGTAATGGTTAGTTGGGCATATCATTTATTAAGAAGAAAAGAGCCAATATCTGGGGATAATTTTTTTAGATTCGAATTTAATAGGACGCTTTTTAAGAAAGACAATATGTATTTTATTAATAATAAGAAGAATTTGTTTTCAGACAGAGATTGGTTTAAAAAATATGCTAAGGAGTGGGCGATGCAGATAAAAAAAGATTTACAAGCCGTAGGGGCAATTAAAAACGGGAAAATAAAAGCCGATATTTATAGCGTAAAATACGAAGAGATACATAAAAATGTTGAAAAAATAAGAAAAGAAATGTATTTATTCTTAGGAGTAAATCCTCAAACTGCTTTTCCCATAACAAAACTAGAGTATCCAGCTTTTGGTGGTAGCAATAGAGAGAACCCCGCGTCTCATTATAGAAAAGGGATTGTTGGAGAATGGAGGGGTTATTTCACTAAAGAAAATGTCGATTGGTTTAAAGAGGTCGCGGGAGAAGAGCTTATTGAATTGGGATACGAAGAAAATAATAATTGGACTATTTAATTATACACAAATATGCAGAACAAAGAAAAAATAATAAAACAGATTATATTTATTATAATTTTAATTATTTTTGCATATTTTTTATTCGAATTTTATTTGGATCATTCAATACTAATTCCTTTACTCGGCTTAGGAATAAGTGTTTTACTTTTTATTATCGTAGAAATATATTTGAGAATTCAACATAATATAGATAGAAAATTTTTTGCTAATTTCAGCGAAATAAGAAGTTTTGTAAAAAATATTCAAGGCATAGAACAAAGATTGTCAGAGAAAACAGAAGCCACTGCGCGCGGCATAGAACAAAGATTGTCAGAGAAAACAGAAGCCACTGCGCGCGGC
>Ga0172371_10007124_pt1 | contig 16032 bp, 14 predicted proteins | sample Lak12m_FD_114543 | JGI IMG/M metagenome (GOLD analysis project Ga0172371, IMG submission 114543) | Freshwater microbial communities from Kabuno Bay, South-Kivu, Congo - kab_022012_12m | ecosystem: Environmental > Aquatic > Freshwater > Lake | place: Democratic Republic of the Congo: South-Kivu...
GCCGTTGGTTCGCTGCGGTGCTGGCGGAACAGTATGGGGTGGAACTGCGCGGCGTTTACCTGGTGACCCAGATCACCGGGTTGAATGAGAAGACGATCCGCAAGGGGCTGAAAGAATTGGAAAGCAGCCTGATCGATGTGCATTTGGAACGCGTTCGCATGCCTGGTGCAGGGAGACTGGGCAGAAATCGGGGAAATTAGCGATACCTTACAATCAGCAAGACAAAGGGACAAATTCCATAATGCCTTTGCATAAGCAAATTGATCGGTCTGTAATTCGAAGAAATGGCTCAACGAAAGGAAGCCCCCTAATTCCCATTGACCGAATAAGAACGAGTCTGGCTGGAACGGATCAGTCGTTCACATAGCGAGCCAGCGGCACACGTGATCCAGGCGAAAGAAGTCCCGGCAATGGCAAATGGGCACGATTATATTGAAGCGACCCGGCTGACCGGGATTAAATCCGGTGATACAGTTTCCAGGTTGGTGGAACGCTACAATCAAGAAGGTTTGCAAGCGATACAACTGAAGCATGGTAGGGGATCCGCTTTGTTGAAATTCTGAAACCGCATCCAGAAAAGCCTGTGCTGGATAAATAAACGAACCGTCAAATATGGAAAGCATGGTAGACATGCTTGTCAAGACAGATCACCGCTCGATTCAGATACAACCAAGCATATCCAAACAACTTCCCATTTTCTAAACTTCCAAATAGGTCCGCCTTTTGTCATGCATCTTCCCAAACCATACTCTTTCCATATCGCTCACATGACGAAAGTGAATTTTTTCTGTTCCCATTGACAAATCACCTACATATTGATAATATAATCATTGAACACTATAGTAATATTGTATAGCCATAATACCAATTTCAGATGAATGTTAAAAAATGAACACAATATCCTCGCTATTTGTTGAGCGCAATAAACTATCCGATCAAGTCGCTAATAAAATCCAAGCACTCATTATCGATGGTGATCTCAAACCCGGCGTACAATTGCCGCCTGAACGTATCCTGGTTGAACAGTTAGGTGTAAGTCGCACGGTTATTCGTGAAGCAACCCGCTTATTGCAGGAAAGGGGGTTGGTACGAGTAATCACCGGCAGTGGAACTTACATTGCTGAGCCCGATTCCACTGTTGTATCACAGTCTCTTGGTGTTTTACTTTCACGGCAGCAAACCAGCTTCAAAGATTTGATCGAAATTAGGCGCTTCCTTGAAGTGGAAATTGCCTGCAAGGCAGCTCAAAAAGCAGCGCCAGAGCATTTGGATCGCTTGCATATCGCCCTCGTTGCGATGATCACAGCGATTCCAGAGATCGAGATCACTCCAGATGGCCTGGAGAAGTTTGTGTTAGCCGACCTGAAATTTCATAACATTCTGGCTGAAGCAACCGAGAATTCCTTGTTTCCGGTATTGTTATCATCAATTGTTGATTTGTTGAGTGATTTCAGGCGTAAGGCCTCTTCTTATCCCGGCGCACCTCAAGCGGCTGTCGAATACCACCGGCAGATCATCGAATGTGTGCGAGAGCACGATGTCGCTAAAGTACGTCAGGTTATGACCGATCATATGGCGCATGCAGAAGATGTGGTAACTCGATTGGATATTGAAGAACAGCGTTTGAAGAAAGACCTTAAGGGGTAGATAAGAACATCTATGGATACGGCGGACGCATTATACGAATTGGCAAAGAATCTTCTTCCTGGCGGGGTAGACGCATCTGCCAGGGTAAACCGCGCCATTGGGAGACCTTTTTACATCAGCCATGGAGATGGCGCTTATTTATATGATTTACAAGATCGCCCTTATTTGGATTTTTGTATGTCGCATGGGGCTTCCTTGCTAGGTCACAACCACCCTCAAATAGTTGCTGCTGTTGAGAAAGCACTGAGTTTGGGTGTAATTTGTTCCTATGAGACGCCTTATCAAGTTGAACTGGCCCAAAAAATAGTTGATATGGTTCCAGGCGCAGAAATGGTTCGATTCGCTGGGTCCGGGACTGAAACAATCATTCATGCTTTGCGACTCGCCCGTGCCGTGACCGGTAGGGAGAAGATTATCAAATTTGAAGGCCATTTTCATGGTTATTCCGATGATCTGTATTTTAGCAGCGCGCCGCCTTTGGATCAGGCCGGGAACGCTGATGCGCCTACTGCTTATCCACAATCAGGCGGTATCCCAGCCTTAAATGCGCAAAGGATTATTGTCATCCCTTTCAATGATGTTGAAGCCCTGCAATCGGTCTTCGAAAAACACGGTGAGCAGGCCGCCGTGCTGATCATGGAAGCGGTCAATTATGACTCGGGGTGTATCATTCCTGCGCCGGGTTTTGTGCAACGCTGCAGAGAGTTATGCGACCAATATGGCGTTCTGCTCTTTTTTGATGAAGTATTGACAGCTTTTCGAATGGCTCCAGGTGGTGCACAAGAATATTTTGGGGTGATCCCCGATTTGGCGGTATTGGGCAAGGCGATTGGCGCGGGGATGCCGATTAGCGCCATTGTTGGCAGGCAAGAGGTAATGCAAGGCTTGCGGCCCATCGGGAACAGCGAGCACAGCGGCACATACATTGCCCATTTAACGGCTGTCCTGGCTTCATTAGCTGCATTGCATGAATACAGTCAGCCGGGTTTTTATCCACAACTGTTGCAAAAATGCGATCTTTTCTATCGAGGTTTTCAAGAGATCATTGATCGCAGCGGTGTCGCTGTTCGTTTGCAATATGTAGGCCCAAGATTTGGCCTCTATTTTGGCATCAAAGAAGAAGTGACCAATTACCGCCAGGCTGCAAAGCAAGATCTGAAAATGTTCGATCGTTTTGTCTTTGGTTGTATTCAGCAGGGATTATATTTCCATATTTCCCCTCATCATGGTTTCTCCGCAGCGCATACACCCGCAGACCTCGATCGTGCTTTACAAGGCATTGAGGCTTCCTTATGGGAAGTGAAACGAGCATTTGATGCCTGAGATTTTGCCGAATATTCATTCGATTGACAGTCTTTTTGACAATCGGCGATTGGCTAGTTTCTTGTTGGCGGGAGAAAAAGCTTTGCTCATTGATAGCGGCCTAGCTTACACTCCTGAGCAAACAATTCTTCCTTATCTGAATGAAATAGGTTTAGCGAAAGACAGATTAAGTTGGTTGGTAGTTACGCATGCTTCGGGAGATCACTTTGGTGGAAATGCTGCAATAAAAAAGACTTTTCCTGGAGTGTCAATAGTCGCTCACCAGTTGGATGCTCCATCAATTTCGAATCATTCGATGTTCATTGCTGAGCATATCCAAATTTTGGCAAATGATGGCGTCCCAGTTCCAGTGGTAAAAGAGAATGATCCTGATTTCATCGCACTTCATGGAACAGAAACAATGGTAAATCACCTGGTTCAGGGTGGTGAGACCTTCAATCTTGGTCAAGATTGGAATGTATTCTTGCTGCACACCCCTGGACATACCCCCGGCCATCTTATGGTGTATGACCCATCGAATCGAGTCCTTTTTGCTGGTGATGGCCTGATGGGTGATGGGATCAGGGATATTCATGGTTCCCTGGTTATGCCGCCTCACTATTTTGATGTTGATCAATATAGAAGAACAATCCAGATTGCTCGAGAACTTTCGCCAGAATACATCCTTCTGTCACATTACCCGATTCTATCTCATTCAGAGGTGTTTGAATTTCTAGATACCAGTCTGGAATTTGTTAATAATTTCGATAAATGGTTGGTAAGTATTATTAGAGATCTTGATAAAGAAATACCCATTCCTTCGCTCATTACTATGGCCAGGGACCGGCTAGGGATCCCCGATGCAGATTATCAGTATGGATTGTTGATACGCGCTCACCTTACAAAATACCTGCTTGATGAAAAGGCAGCCCATTCTTTGTTGCAATTTTAGAGATGGCAATAACGAACTGATCAGTAGCTGGCAAGTTGATGTGGGTTTTTCGCCGAAAAAAAAATACCAAACGGGGTTCAGCCCCGAGAAAAGGAGTGAACCGACCGCATTCTTACGTAAGAGTTGGCTTCAATGGAATTCCCAGTCCGAACTACTTTGCGAGATCGATCAGAAATATGGAGAATAATATGAACAAGATTTATCGAATCCTGGCGGTCGTGTTGATCTCATCGCTGTTAATGGCAGCTTGTAGTACAACACCAGCCTCACCTCCACAAGAACCTGTCGTGACTGAAGCGCCAACGCAACCTCCAGCTGTAACCCAGCCTCCAGCCAAAACCGAACCTCCTGCACCTACTGCTGCGCCTACCGCTGTGCCTACACAGGCTCCTGAGAAAGTTACAATCACCTGGTTCGAGCATCTATCATCTGAATGGGGAAACGAATGGTTTGATAAAGTAACCGCCGATTTTGAAGCCGAGACTGGCATTCATGTTGAGCGAATTTCAGCGCCATGGAATGACTTGTGGCCCAAAATGACCACTTGGTCGCAATCAGGTGAGATGCCGGATGTTTATGGCACTTGGGCCGGTTGGACCGCAACAATCTCCGAATGGGAAGTTATGGCCGACCTGGATCCACTCATCACGAAATTGCCTAACCCAGACAAATTTGTTGCTCAACAAGGCGCAATGTGGCCTGAAATTGGCAAGTTTGGTGGGGAGTTGGTCATGGTGCCTTGGTGGTTGCAACCCTACGGATTGTTCTACAATAAAGAAGCCTTTGAAGAGAAGGGCTATTCCGTTCCTGCTACCTGGGATGAGTTGCGTACACTTCTTGAGCAAATGAAGAAAGATGGCGTTGATGGGATGGAGATGACCTGGGGCGTCCCTGCTGAAGCAGGCATTCACTTTACATTTTTACAGTGGATGTGGCGGACGCTTGGGGATGGAGGTCAATTTACCGACGAGAAAGGCAATCCAGCTTTCAACACTCCCGAGGGTAAAGCTGCTTTGGAATACTGGTACAACCTCTATAAAGACGAGTTGCTTATGCCTGGAAGTGAAGCTGCCACCGTCCAGCAAAATCGCGGCGATTTCTGCTCTGGCAAAACTCTAATGATCATCGATGGCCCATGGATGGGTGCAACCTGCGCTGCAATGGGGAGCACATTTACGATTGAAATGGCTCCCGGTTTATGCGGTGAGAAAACTTGTGGAAATGTGGTTTATCCCTGGTATCTCGTTGTCGCATCAACCTCGAAACACCCTGTCGAGGCGCTCATGTTTATCGATTATCTAACCAGCGACGAAGTAGCATTAGAATTTTCGAAAACCTACTCGATTGCCCTGGCGAATCCAATTCGCTATGATGACGAAGATTTCAAGAGCGACCCCATTACAGGAAAGATAGGTGGTCTACTGGCTGCGCCTGGAAACGCGCCTTTGCCTCCTATTCTATATGGAGAAGAAGTACAAGCGATGGTCGCCACTGAGTGGCAGAAAGTGCTTTTTGGAGAGCAGTCGATTGATCAAGCCCTCGAGAATATTCTGAAGCAATGGACTGAAATCACATCCAAATAGGATTTGTGAGAATCCAACCTGGAGAGGATAGCAAGGTCGCCTGCCTGACTATCCTCTCCATCCATAACTTCTGAATCTGGGTATAGATTTTCCTGACCAATACAATAAAAAAAGTTGGTGAACAGATCTGCCAATGAGAAATCCTACTTCAATCACAATCCTTTCAAATAGCAAACCAATCCGTCCAACCGGCTTGAAAGCTAAGCTGCGGCGTTTCTTACATGGCCAGGGCGCAGGTTACCTGTTTGTATTACCATCTGTGGTTTTCTTGCTGTTGTTTACTGCCTACCCGCTTTTTCGAGGGGTATTAATGAGCGTGACCGAAGTCACAAAAAAAGGCCAAATTGGAAAATGGATTGGCTTTGCCAACTGGACATTGCTTTTTCAAGACCAACGTTTTATTGCGTCCGTTGAGCGCACTTTAGTTTTTTCAGCAGTTGCAATGCTCGGATGCCTGCTTTTTGGAATGGCGCTTGCTCAAGTGTTGAATGTGACCTGGATGCCAGTCCGAGCTACTAACTTTCTGCGGGGGTTAGCTGTATTACCTTGGTTATTTGCTACCGCGGTTGCGGCATTGATGTGGGGGTTACTCTTACATCGAGATGGGTTGATCAATGCCTGGTTGCTCCAACTAGGCTTAATTGATCGGGCTATTCAATTCGTTGGAAATCCTAAAATTGCACTCTATTCATTGGCTGGGGTTTTTGTTTGGCGCTGCACCCCTTTTGTAATGGTTATGGTATTGGCAGCGTTGAAATCTATCCCAAATGAGCTTTACGAAGCTGCATCTGTTGATGGTGCAAATAAATGGCAGACATATCGCAATATTACCATTCCGCTAATTTTGCCTTTGCTGCTTACTTTAGCGATATTATGTTTTGTTTGGGGAGTAAGCCAATTTGATTTAATAAGGATTATTACGGGGGGTGGCCCCATCGATTCTACTGAAGTGGTGAGTTACTATATCTACCGAGTTGGTTTTTTGACACTCAATTGGAGCTATGGCTCGACAATTAGCGTTGCTGTTTTCTTGGTCAATATGTTTTTTGCCCTTATTTATTTGTTTTTTTCAGTCAAAGCCAGGCCTTGGGAGTAGGTTTGATGAATTCTATAAATACATTGGACGATCATTCAGAGCCATCTCGTTTCAGGTTGACTTCGGTTAACCCTGTAATGTTTTCAAAACGAACAATGATTGTCCTCCTTGCTTTGCTGCTGGTTGGTATTCTTCTTCTACCAGTGCTTTGGATGGCATTGGCGGCTTTTAAAACGGACATCGAATTGTTTCGGACTCCGCCTCCACTCTTTCCAACTAATCCAACCTTACAGGCCTTCCAATACCTGCTTGGTCAACCGCGTTACTTAAAAATGTTGGCTAATTCATACATTATCTCTTTATCAGTTGCGGCATTGTGCGTTTTCCTTTCTTTCCTGGCTGGCTATGGTTTTTCAAGATATAAACTGCGCGGCGGTAACTTGCTCCTTCTAATCACCTTGTTCTCGCAAATGTTTCCTCCTGTTTCGCTGATTATTCCATATTACAACATCCTAAACACAGTCGGGCTCTATGACACTCACCTTGGATTGATTATCGCCGATGCCTCATTTATTCTTCCATTTTGCATTTGGATGTTCCGCGGATACCTGGACTCTATTCCAACCGATCTTGAAGACGCTGCCATGGTCGATGGGGCTAGCCGATTACAAGCTCTTTGGAAAATTGTCTTACCAATCACACTGCCTGGGTTTATAGCCACAGGGATCTACGCCTTTTTAGGTGCCTGGAATGAATATACTTTCGCTGTAATCCTTACCCGGACCGAAGTGGCTTCGCCCGTTACAGTCGGGATTGGCGAGTTCTTTGGTCTGTTTACGGTGAAGTGGAGCCAGATGAGTGCGCTTGCTTTGGCAGCCAGTTTACCTTTGATGATCATCTTTATCTTCCTGCAGAGATACCTGGTCGAAGGAATGACTGCTGGCGCAGTTCGAGAATAAAATCTTTCGTTGCAATGGAGACTTCAATATGAGTTTACTAACCAGTAAAAGAGCAATAGTAACCGGGGGCGGGACTGGAATTGGCCGCGGCATTGCTTTGCGCCTAGTCGAGGCAGGGGCACAGGTATGTATTAGTTACAATTCGAGCTCTACTGGAGCATTGGAGACTGTTCAGAAAATCCATGAACTGGGAGGAACAGCGAATGCTTTCAAAGCAAACCTGATCCATCCGAGTGAAGGGATTGCAATGATCGAGCAATGCGCCGAAATAATGGGGGGGGTGGATTTACTCATAAATAATGCTGGATTAACCATCAATAAGCCATTTTTTGACGTAACACAGGACGATTGGGATAAAATCCTCAATATTGACTTGAAATCTGGTTTCTTTTGCTCACAAACAGCTGCTCGGTTTATGCAAAGGCAAGGTGGAGGTAAGATCATATTTATCGGATCTGTGCATAGCCGGGCATCAATTCCACTTTTTGCCCCCTATTGTGCATCCAAAGGTGGAATGGAAGCGTTGGTTCGTCAATTGGCAATAGAACTAGCCCCTGATCAAATTAATGTAAACTGCGTTTCGCCTGGGTTGATTGAGGTCGAGTCGTATTATAAAGATTTTCCTTGGTATCGCAGGGAGGATTTTGCTCGACAGGTGCCGATAGGTCGAGTTGGTTTTCCCGAAGATATCGCCGCCCTGGTTGTGTTTCTGGCATCCGACCAAGCAAGCTTTATTACAGGCCAAACCATCTTCGTTGATGGTGGGCAATTATCACAGCTGGCGATTATAAGACCAGACACTCAGTGAACAATCAATCATTAAGAGATTTGCTCCAGAAATAAGTCCACCCCACAGTTTGAGTTCAGAGAGGAAAAAGGCCATGAAAGAAAAATTTCTGTACATAACCGTTCTAATACTGACCGCTGCGATGACCCTAGGGGGGGTGCGCACAACCAGCAGCCACTCAACCAGCCCCTACAGTACCACCCACTGAACAAGAGCAGCCGGTAGAGGAAGGCTTCAACTGGCGCCAGTTCGAAGGCGAGACAGTGCGGCTGATGGTGAGTGATTTTTCAGCCTATCAGCAATTCCAGAAGCATATGCCCGAGTTTGAGCAGAAGACCGGCATTAAAGTGATTTGGGACCAGACCTCAGGATTCGACCTTTACATCAAGGAAATCCTAGAAATGATCGCTGATCCATCACAAGTAGACGTCTATCTGATGTCATTCGAGAACACGGGCTATAAAATGCTCAAGGAAGGTTGGGTAGAAGACCTTACACCTTACCTGAAGGATCCGAAACTCACCAGCCCAGAATATGACTTTGATGATTTTCTCCCCGGCGCTCAAGAGTTTGCTAAGAAGGATAACAAGCTCATTGGGATGCCAGATTATATCCACACAGAATTTGTTGCGATTCGCAAAGACATTTTCGAGCAGAATAATCTGACCTGTGCAGATATTGATACAATCGAGAAGCTTAAAGAAACAGCAGCGAAGCTGCACGATCCCGACAACGAATTCTACGGGATCACCTACCGTGGCGGTGGTTACGCCTCTGCCTGGCAGTTTTCTAACTGGATGTGGGGCTACGGCGGCGATTGGCTCGGGGCGGACGGCAAACCGAATCTCAACACACCGGAAGTTATCCAGGCTGCGCAAATGTACGGCGATATCTTGCGCCTGTATGGCCCTCCCGGAACGGCTGACCTTGATGATGGGCGTAATAAGACTCTGTTCCTGGAAGGCAAGGTGGGAATTTGGACCGCTGCTGCCATGCACCTGGCCGCAGCCCTGGATCCAGAGCTATCAAAAGTAGCTGATAAGGTTGAGTACTGTCTTTTCCCGTCCGGGCCAGCTGGTCGATTCCCCAATATGGCTGCGCCGTTATGGTCGATGTCGCCTGCATCGAAACATAAAGGCGCAAGCTGGTACCTTATCCAATGGCTCACATCGAAAGAGATGCAAACCTTACTTCAAGTTGAAGATAAGATCTTAATGGCGCGTAAATCAGCCTGGGAAAATCCAGAATTTGTTTCGCGCTCTTCATCAGTTCCGTCATACCAGACGATTGCATTAGAGACATTCAAATACACCCGTTCGCCAGCACTACCGCCTGCTGAAGATGTTGCTGCAATCCGCACAATTGTCGGCAAGGCGCTGGAAATTGCGCTAAGTGGTGGTGATGTAGCGACGGCTTTTGCCGATGCAAACGCGGAGTATACGAAACTGATTGACACGCCAATGGCGCTCCCGACTCCGGTACCGTAATTCGTTGTATCTAACACTCCAACCTGACAGGGGAGGCCGCGGTTCAGCTACCTCCCCTGTCAGCTAGTACACTTTCTGAGCACGGATAATCTTAGTAAGAAAAATGTTATGCAGGAGCAATCAATGACAAAAGATGTTCCAATTCGTTCTCATTCCTTCTCAATAATTGGAATCATCACTTCTTTGAATGATAAGTTTGAGCGATTTGTCGATAAGAAGGCGGCAATTCTGTTTCCAGCGCCGGCTATTATGATTTTAGTGGGGTTATTTGCTGTTCCGATAGTATATACATTGTATCTGTCGTTTCACTTTTGGAATCTTTCGACTACAACGGCCCCAATCCCGATTGGGTTTGATAATTACCTGCAGGTTTTTCAAACGGAGCGATTCTGGGCCGCTTTCAGACACACTATTTATTTCTCATCGCTATCGATTATGATCCAAATCCCACTCGGCCTGGGGATCGCTATGTTACTCAATCGAGATTTTATAGGTCGTGGTTTAGTGCGTACGCTCTTCTTGTTTCCCATGATGGCTACGCCCGTTTCAACCATGATTGGGTGGCGCTTGATGTTGGATCCAAATTCCGGATTGATAGGGCTATTGGCTTCTTGGGGACTCCCCAGAGTAGCACTATTATCTGATCCGTTCTGGGCGATGCCAACTTTTGTACTGGCCGATACCTGGCGCTGGACGCCATTTGTATCATTAATCTTACTATCTGGTCTTTCGTCATTACCCGAAGAGCCTTTCGAAGCGGCGGTGATCGATGGCGCTTCTGCCTGGCAGTTATTCACTTACATCACACTACCTTTACTACGACCCACTATTTTCGTTGCCGTGCTCTTCCGGGTTATCGACAGCCTGAAAGTATTTGACACAATCTTTGTCTTATCGGGAGTTGGGGGCGGTACCCGTACCTATACCGAAACCTTAAATATTTATGCCTACAGCGAATCATTTGAGTATTTCCACACCGGGTATGCTTCAGCGTTGTTAGTGATTTTCTTTTTCATCGTTTTTGGCTTTAGTTTAGGATTGGCAAAAGTTCGGAGGGCAAACGATGCTTAATCCAGGGAAATTAGGCAAGAAAAATCTGCGCTGGAAACGGGTCTTTCGCACTATCAGTTTCTACTTGCTGCTTATGGTTGTCATGATCCCGTTCTTTATTCCTTTTTACTGGTTGATGATCACCTCCCTCAAGAATAACCTTGACATGATATCCATACCGCCCAAGCTGATCTTTACACCTACCCTTGCTAATTATATTAAGATTATCACCGAAAACGATTTACTTCAATTCGGAATGAATAGCGCCATCGTCGCTGCTGGCGCTTGTGTGGTTGGACTTCTCTTTGGTGCGCCGGCTGCTTTTGGTATCGCGCATTATCGAATTAAGAGCCTGTCTATGTCGATATTACTGGCGCGCATCATCCCTGGTATGAGTTTACTGTTACCCTGGTTTATCTGGTTTCAACGCATGCGCTTGCTCAATACCTATCAGGGTCTCATCATGGCTCATAGCATCATCACTTTGCCATTGACGGTTTGGATCTTGATCAGTTTCTTCGAGGATATTCCAGATGAGCTTATTGATGCTGCGCTCATTGATGGTTGTTCGATTGTGGGCGCTTTTGTCCGTGTCGTGTTACCAATCTCCTTGCCTGGGGTCATGGTGGCGTTTATCTTGGGATTCGTTGGTTCCTGGAATGAATTTCTCCTGTCATCAATTCTTGGCGGGTATAAAACCCAGACTCTTCCCGTTGTTGCCTACCGACAAATAGAGATTTTTACTTTAGATTGGGGAGGGGTTGCGGCAGCAGCAATGATTCTAACCATACCCGTGCTATTATTAACATTTGTAGTTCAAAAACATATTATTCGTGGATTGAGTTTTGGGGCAGTTAAGGGCTAGCGTAAGGATTATTACGCGAAAGCTATACTTGATCGTTTCAGGTAGATCAATCATGATGGATTTATTCGAGCGTCATCGCAAATATTGGGAGTTGGAACCAGTCAACGAACCCTTAATTGGCATATCGAAACAAGGGGTGTTTTTCCTACAGCCTTTTATTAATTCGAGTTTGATGGATGGTCTGATTAAAGCAGATGATATTCCAGAACCCCCATCCTTTAAAGGTTTTTACGATACATCAATATTAAATCCTTCATTGACTGGAGATTTATTGATGTCTTTATTTCCACCTCGTGCAATTCCGTGGACGGAATTACTGGTTGGGTGCGATGTAATTCTCAACAAAGAGGCCAACATTTTTTCAGCAATCCCCCCATCCAAGGCGAATAAGCTCGTTGATCTAAATCAAAAAACTACTTTACTAAAGTTTATTGAACAAAATCCCTGGAATAAAATTCACCTCAGTTTTCTAGAATGGTTATCCAATTGCTATGAGGGCTTATGTCTACTTGGGCATAGTTTACTACGCGGACCTTCTGACATGATGGCTGCCTTTTTAGGCTCTCAACAGTTTTATACGATATTTTATGATCAGCCGGAAACGGCAAAAAGACTGGCCTGGATTTGTACAGAATTGTGGATTTCTTCCCTTTGTCAGCAATATTGTTATATCCGCCCCTATTCAGGTGGTTATGGGGCTGGCGTGATGGGGTTGTGGGCTCCTGGTACTGTAGCTATTTTTCAAGAGGATGCAGCAGGTTTAGTTTCAAAATCTATCTATGAAAAATTCTTTTATCCTTGTGATTGCGCCATTGCCTCGAATTTCAGCTACTCGTTGATCCATTTGCATTCTTCCACGCTGCAATTTTTAGATATTGTACTCACGATACCTAAACTTAGTGCAGTAAACATCGTCATCGACCCCCTTGGGCCAGGATTGTTAGAGTTGATGCCGAAATTCAATAAGGTTCAGTGCTCAAAAAAAGCTTTGCACATACAGGGAAACATAAGTACAGCAGAAGTTCATCAGTTGACAAACACACTCTCGCCTATTGGGTTGTGTATATACCAAATGGACGAAAGCTGAATCAATAAATGGGAATATTTGAAATGAAAATAGCTGTTGGTTGCTTTATGCAAGAATCGCATAGTTTTTCTCCCGTTGCTGGTTCCTGGGAACATTTTGGACCGCACGAAATCAACCGGGGAGAAGAGATGCTAGAGACTTATCAGCTTACCCGCACAGAATTAGGCGCAGCGTTGGATGAAGCCCAAGTTTGCGGCATAGAAATTGTCCCCTTGCTCTCTGCCCACGCTTCAGCGTCTTCTGGCCCGCAATTGCAAGAAGTCTTCGAAACGGTCTGCGCCGAGTTGATAGATCGCCTTGAAAAAGCCGGCGCCATCGATGGCCTGTTCTTGGCTTTGCACGGAGCGATGATTGCTGAAAATTACCCGGATGCCAGCGGCGAGGTGTTGAGGCGTTTTCGCGGGTTTTTAGGAGCGGATATCCCTATTGTCGCCACCTTGGATTTACATGCCAATGTAACACATTTGATGGCAGCCATGTCGAATGGGCTGATTGGCTACCATACTGCGCCGCATATTGACATGTACGAAACGGGGCAGCGAGGGTTTCGACTTTTACATCGCATGATTTCAAAGGCAGTACAGCCGACTGTGGCGCTCAAACGTTTACCCATGATCCTACCCGGCGAAAATGGCCGCACCACCGATGGTCCCTACAAACATGTCATGGATATGGCAATCCACGCCATGCAACAACCCGGTATTCTGGATGCCAGCGTCTTTTCCGTCCAACCCTGGTTGGATATACCGGAAGTTGGGTGCAGCGTGGTAGTGATCTCCGATGCCGACCCAGAGCTAGCAGAAAACGAAGCAGAGCGTATTGCGGATGAATTTTGGCAGCGGAGAGCGCAGTTCGCCTTCGAATCAATCCCTGCGCGCCAGGCGATCATCTCGGCGTTGCAAAGCGCTCAAAAACCTGTCATTCTCTCCGACCCATCTGACTCACCCAGTTCTGGCGCGCCAGGCGACAGCCCCGTTTTTTTGGCCGAGCTTTTGAAGCTCAACCCGGATCGCGAGTGTTTGCTCAATATCGTCGATCCCGCTGCAGTGAGCGCTATGGAACAGACAGGAATTGGGCACACGATTACCGTCAAGGTTGGTGCTGTCTTTGCTCCCCAGTTTTATGAACCGGTAGAAGTAATCGGTCAGGTGCGACTTCTTTGCGATGGCACTTTCACATTCAAAGGTCCGGGGTTTCACGGATCAGTCTTTCATCGAGGACTAACAGGAGTTCTACAAATAGGCAATATATCACTTGTCGTCATGGAACGTCCGGTGTATCAGTGGGATCCGGAATTATATCGCTCGGTTGGTTTGGAACCATCGCAAGCCCAATTGGTTCAGGTGAAATCCCCGGCCGCTTTTCGAGCGGCATACGAGCCTTTTGCCGCTCAAGTGCTGTTGGTCGATGCACCAGGAGTATGTAGCTCAAACCTGGCTTCTTTTCCCTTTAAGAACGTGCGCCGCCCTTTATATCCATTAGACAATCCTTCGGATTGGCGACAATAATCAAGTTATCCATATGAGGTGACCGAGAAATGCTGACTCATCGCGAAAGAGCGTTATTAACGCTAAACCACCAAGAACCCGACCGGGTTCCTATCGATCTTGGCTCAACCAGAAATACCGGGATTTTGATTGAGCCTTACGCTGAATTAATTCAAGCGCTAAATTTCAACCAACAAGTCGGGATAGACGATTTCGGCCAGTCGAGAATTGCTCGGGTTGCCACCCCGGGTGAAGATGTTCTCCAGGCTTTAGATATCGATTTTCGGGGCATCTTTCTGGGCAAGCCAGACCGTCCACTCGAGAAGATATTGCCTGATGGATCGCATCAGGATGAATTAGGCGTGATCCGAAAAAGACCGCCCGGCTCTTATTATTACGATGTAGTACACTCGCCATTCGCAGGAGACACAACGATCGAAAAAATCCAAAATGCCTCCTGGCCAGATATCACTGATCCAGGCTATGTGCGAGATTTACGAAGCGCCGCGCTTAAACTCAAGGAAACTAGCGATTGCGCTATCGTTTTGCATCTGCAAGACATCATTATTCACCCCAGCCAATATTTGCGTGGCTTCGAAAAATGGTACACGGATTTCATTCTTGAGCCTGATTTGATCTCTACACTGCTCGATAAACTGCTCGAAATCCGGGCTGGATTAACCATTCAGGCGTTGAAAGAAGTGGGAGACCTGGTGGATGTAGTGAGTTGCTCAGATGATATTGCTGACCAACGCGGCCCACAAATTTCTCCAAAGATGTATCGTCAGTTCATTAAACCGCGCCACAAGGCATATTTCGATAGCATTCGACAGCACACCTCTGCCAAGATTCTTTACCATTCTTGCGGCGCAGTTGCGCGGCTGATTCCGGACTTTATCGAGATCGGAGCTGATTTCCTGAACCCGGTGCAGGTCAGTGCATCTGGAATGGATACGGCCCAGTTGAAAAAAATCTATGGAAATGAAATCGGTTTTTGGGGTGCAGTCGATACCATGCACGTTTTACCTTATGGTACGGTGAAGGATGTTCGGCGTGAGGTCGCCCAGCGTATTAAAGATTTAGCGCCGGGCGGCGGTTTTGTCCTGGCTGCGGTTCACAATATCCAGCCGAATGTTCCGCCGCAGAACATCATCGCTATGTTCGAAGCCGCCCGGGAGATGGGCGTCTATCCTATCGAGATAGGGGAAGATGAGTTATGAATCACCACCAAGATTTCCTCTCGGTTCTTAATGGTCATCCACCAGAACGCATTCCCTGGTCGCCGCGCCTGGAGATCTGGTATCAAGCCAATCGCCTGCGAGGATCTTTGCCTACCCGTTATGCAGGTATGAGTCTGCAACAGATCGAACAGAGTCTGGGAATTACAACCCCCGCCCGCGCTGGTCGAGTGTATCGCAAGGAGTTGCGAGATGTCGAGACTAAAATCGACATCATTGAAGATGGCAAGTATACGACCTATTTCACACCCCATGGGGTCGTCTCCACTTGTTATAAACAGACCAAAGAGATGGCTCTATCTGGCATTATCGGTTTGGAAGTCGAAACAATCATCAAAGGTCCGCAAGACTATAAGGCAGTGGAATACATTATTGAACATACAGAAATTGTTCCAACATACCAGGAATACAAGACCTATGAAAACGAAATTGGTCCCGACGGTTTCCCCATAGTGCCCATTGGCCAGGATCCGTGGAGCGCCATGCTCTGGGAACTGGTGGGACCTGAGCAATTGTATTACCACCTGGCTGATTACCCGGAGAAAGTACATA